>Ga0306920_100004195_pt1 | contig 18485 bp, 27 predicted proteins | sample flu12Cox44000170_FD_204666 | JGI IMG/M metagenome (GOLD analysis project Ga0306920, IMG submission 204666) | Lab enrichment of tropical soil microbial communities from Luquillo Experimental Forest, Puerto Rico - flux4day.12C.oxic.44.000.170 (v2)... | ecosystem: Environmental > Terrestrial >... | reverse complement strand
CGGCCTCGGTTGAGCTTGTCCCTGCGGCGCAATGGTTTCTTTGAAATCTGGCCCGCCTGAGCACCCCGAAAAATGGCCTTCGGGTAAACAGCCGGGTAAACAAATCGCCGTTTTCGTTAAAGCGACTGCGGTGTCGCGACTATTTCCAGCTGTCCCGCTGCGCCAATGCGTGAAAACGGCCCGCAACGGATGGTGTTCGTTACGGGCCGCCGTTGCCTCAGCAGGTCGAGGAAAGGAAAGAAAGCGACCTGCCTGACTGCACTATCAAGAGACACCGGTGCCTTCAGTTGGACCATAGTCCAACGTCTTTTGACATGCGCGACGGAAATGAAAGGCCCGCAACGGATGGAGGCCATTGCGGGCCAAGGTGGTGAGAAGTCTGGCTCTAGACGGCATTACCTAATCACCCTCCCGCTGTCCGTCGAAGTTGGACTATGGTCCAATGGCTCATCCGACCAATAGGAAGCGCCCGCCAAAATTGCTCCGCAGATTATGATGATGGCGAGCAGCCCAATCATTACCGCGCGTGTTCTTGCTTCTTCTTCCATGCGGAACGCCCCGCGTTGTACATGGGGCGCTTTTCTAAAGTGCCGTACCGACAGGCGTCTTGTGCTTCTCTGTCAAGAAATTGCTGATTTCTGCCAGTATGGCGGAGTGTTTGACGACTACAGACGAGTAAAAACTTCATAGGCCAGAAAAAAATGACTATCAGAATAGTCAGGGCAATAAACACGCTGCGTAGACTTGTGTCCCCCATTTTTACGCCTGCTTTTTCTTTAAAGTCTCGTCCAGAACATTGGCAGTGTCAGTCGTCGTCCTAGATGGGCGCTGCGTAAGTGGCTGGGTTTCGATTTTAATTGAACCGCTGTGAGTAATTTCCACACCGCGAACCGCTAAACCTGTTTGTTCGACGGCTTCAATTGCCCGCACGATTTCGTCGGCGGTGAAACGCTACGCGAGTTTGGGTTGATTGCTCTTGGCCATTCCGGTCAATCGCTTCTAGTCTAAAACTGCCGGGGTTGATTCCGGGTTTTGAGGCGTGCGCTGCGCGAACACACCTTGCTTAACTAACGCATTCGTAATCCCGATTGTTCAACTGCGAAGTTATTTAACAGGCCTTTTTTGACAATGTGGCCGTAGCACCGATTGCTTGGTGCCGTTATGTCTTTTGACACTCCATCCTTACCTTTCTCTGTTGGAAACAAGACAGGAACATGCGCCCGGCCGTTTTGACCTATTTCAAAACGCCCATTGCCGGACGCGCGTAGGATTTCGGACGGCGCGGGTAACTCGCCAAGGGTACGGGCTTCGCGAAGGAGGGGATGTAAATGGCATATTTTGCACCGGGAACGGGATGGCAGGAACAGCTGGGCAAGGTCATTGGCGATACGTTTGCAGCGCTTATCGTCATGGGTGTGATCCTTTTGGTTATAAGCCAGATGTTGCTCAAGTTAGGTTGAGCCCGCTGTTTTTGATTTATCTCAAACGCTCATTGCCGGACGCGCGTACGGTTCAGACAGCGCGGGCCTTAACTTTTGAGGCGACCTCTGGCGACCTGCGCTCAGGCGCAGGGCGGTGAGCCCCGCTCCTTTCCGTCCTGTGCTGCGTTGTCGCCCGGAGGCATTTTCATTGTTGGTCATGAAATGGAAAGCGCCGCGCCGAGTTCGGGTTGCGGCGCGGCGTTTAGGGACGCGACTTAGTACCAGACGCGTTTTTTACTAGCGCGCATAAGCTGCATCGAGAGCCGCATTGCATTGTGGGGAAACCATATACTTGGCGGTTCTCAGGCATCCGAGAATATTGCTTTGCCCCGCTGCGACGGCTTGGCAATGCTGCAACGCATCCCTCTTCTGCAACTGCCTACAACATAGGTCGCAAATGCAGCGCATCTTGGCGAAAGTTTTCCTTGGTTCTTTTTAAGGCACTCTCGCAAATTGTTCGTTAGCACTGGCATGCCGCCGCACAGTTTTTGAAGTTGCTTGCCGCAAGCTAACGCGCCTGCTCTACTTTGCGCCTCAGCAACATTGAAACTGGCGACAACAGATAGAAGCGTGATCGCCGCGACGGCACTAAGACGGACGGTCCTTTGCATTCTTTTCATGATAGCCCCTCCCTAAAGCGAGGAATTCACAGCAAGATGCGCCCAAACTGAAGCGCTCTGCATTTTGGACAGTAAATTCGAGATTTCGATTGATCTACATCAAAACTTTTCTCTGAAAGGAGAAGGCGGTCAGCGCATTTCACTTTATCGTCGCCAGCCGCAACGCTCCCAGGCTGATAATTGCCACCAGCACTATCGCGACTAGGACTTCCACCAAGCCGTCGCCACCATCTGGCGCCGCTGCGGTGAGAACAAGGAGCATTTTCCACGTTGTCCGCAGGGCAATCGCGGACAACTGAATGGCCGAAAATCACAAGACTAAAGCGAAAAAACCCGCTTGATCTGTGGCTCGGGACCGCGCCAGCGGCGATCTGTTTTGTGAAAGCGTAAGAAGCCGCGTCATGCGGCCAAGGAGGGCGGCCCGGTGTCTCAAGTAAGCGACACCGGGCTTTTTTTAATCGATCAAGATGGCAAACACGATGCGCATTTTCAGTATTCTGATCGTTTGTTTGATTGTGGTCGGCCTCGTCCTAGTCAGTGTCGTATGGATGCTGCCGCAAAAGCCCGCGCAGGCTCAAAAATCACCTCCACCGCAAACCGCTGCGGCCGCGCGGATGGTGGACAAAGAAGTAGATCGCGCGCAGAACCCCGTGATTGCGCCTTGGTCGGGAAAACATCGACGTTAGGTTTGGCCGCTGGTGTGCGTTGGTCAGCGGCCCGCCGTTTTGATCTATCGCAAAACGTCCATCGTCGGACGCGCGTAGGGTTCAGACAGACCCCTGGCGACCTGCGCTCAGGCGCAGGGCGGTGAGCCCGCTCCTTTCCATTCTGCGCTGCGTTGTCCTTACTGGCTTCGGGTGACCGACCGGAACAGTCGCCCGGAGCATTTTCAATGTGGGTCATGAAATGGAAGCGCCGCGCCGTTGGCTCGGGTTGCGGCGCGGCGCTAGGGACGCGACTTAGTACCAGACGCGTTATCCAAGTCGCGTCTGAAAATTAATTCGCGCCAACATGGCCGCAAACAACACTGCGGCACCACTCGGCGACATGACTAACAAATTGTGAAGGATGTAGTTTTCAGGTGCGCTCGCGCTCATGTGGGCGTGCACGCTTCTTTTTCAGCAGCGCAATGCGCGGGTCAGGCTCATAGCGCGATAAACCGGCCTTGAGCATTTGCCGCAGTAACATTTGCGCCTGCCTGTCGTGCTCTTCTGGGTCATCCTCGTCGACAACACACGGCGGGTCTTGCCATGGTCGCAAGCGCAGGCTTGTTATCTGCGTGTTGTACGCGGCAGAGCGGGCCACCGCTGCCCATGTTTGACCGGCGCGGAGCTTCGCCTGCAAGTGCGCGGCCATGTCCCGGTCACGCTTGGCAATATCCATGCAGCGTTGCAACGCATCGCGGTCCAGCGCAGCGATATCGTCATCGTCGCTCATTCGTCTTGGTCCATAACATCGTAATAGGACAACCGGTGCGCGGCGTGCAGCCGTGACAGCGTGCGAGCATCATGTCTTGCTGTTGTGGCAAGCCTTAGCTTGGTGGCCAGCTGCGCCTGCAGTTTCATGGCGCTGTCCATCATCTTCATCCACGAGTTTCGTTCGGGTGCCGACCTCGCCTTGGCCAGTTGCTTTGAGGCTCGCTCGGCAGTCAAAGTGGTTCTGACAAAACTCACCAGCAAATAAACATCGGCCATGCTGAATTGCTTCGGCGGGCACCGCTGCAGAACCTCCAAGAATAACTTTCGCTCTGCCACCGTGAGGTTATCCGGTGGCTCGACGCGGTCATCGGGCTGTAAGGGAATTATCTTGCGGCCTTCAGTTGAGGGTCTTGGCATCGTTATGTCGGTATCTGCAAATAGCTAGTTTTGGTCATTGCTGCGCCTGACGCTCTTTCCGGAGCATTGCTCCAAAAGGTTTTCCTATCCCCCGGTCATTGGTGCTGTTTATGAGAAATTTGCTTGCCAAGTTCCACCGCGAAATCAGTAATGCGAGGGCGCATGACCGTCTCCTGACGGTCTTTTCTCCACCTTGGAAACCTCCTTGAACCGCGCCGCCCCAACCGGCGCGGTTTTTTTGCGGCGATAATCTCGCGCAGTCCAAAGCAGCGGACCCCAGCGCTGTCAGGATAGACGCGGCCAGCGAAAACGCGCGTCTTCCGTTCCTCGTATTCCATTTTCGCAGGACTGACGTCTGCAAGCGGTGGTGCAACACCGTGTTGGACCAAGGTCCAACGCCATAACCACGTCTGTTGTGACTCGTCGCACAGCGCTCTGGTGTTCTGCAACTAGCCTGCCTTGAAAGCCGGGTTAGTCGTATGGACTTCATTGAAAGATGGTTGGGACTCGCACCCGACAGTGCTGGTCGGGCAGTGGAGATTCTCATACTCATAGTGCTCATTTCGGTATTCACCGGCTTGGCCTTGCACTTCTTCCGCGAGCACGACTTGTAAGTGAACCGCAGTCGCCACTTCAGTACACGCGCGGCGATATTATCGGCGAGCCTACCGGATTTCAGACACATTTGATTTAGGTCAACTTAGTTTCACAGAGTGTCTCTATTATTTTATGGGGTCCTTGGGACGGGAAACTCACCCAGGAGATCGCCAATGTTGAAAATAGTAACGGCCGGAGCGGCTGCACTCTTCGTTGCCGCATCCCCCCTTGCCTATGCGCAAACCCCGTCTGCTACTGCACCGGAACGGATAAGCTTAGCGGACTGGAATAAACTGACCGACTTGCGGATTGATCTGGTGAAGTCTGCGTTACAGCTGACACCTGATCAGCAAAAGCTATGGCCAGCTGTAGAAACTGCTATTCGCTCCAACGCTAAGGATCGGCAAGCGCGTCTTGCGAAGATCGCAGAAACGGTGGGTAAGCGGGCCGACGAAAGTTCGGTCGAAATCATGCGCAATCGTGATCCAATTGCCTTTTTGCAACGACGTTCGCAAGCTTTGGCTCAGCGATCAGCTGATTTGAATAAGCTCGCTGAGGCGTGGGAGCCACTCTACAAAACTCTTAGTCCCGAACAGAGGCAGCGCATGGCGGCTCTCGCGGTCTTTGTGCTTCGCGATATGAGCGATGCTGTGGAACATCGGCGTATGCAGGCTATGGACGAGGATTAAAAGAAGCGTAGCTGTTCAATAATTTTGACCCGCAACGGATAGATGCCGTTGCGGGTTTAAAGACGGGCTCCTTACACGTAACCCGCCTCGATAGAGCAAGGGTTAGGGGGCAAGCGCAGCTCGCTTCTCCTGAGGGGAAAGTCGCGAGGCGCGATGAGAAAAATTTTTGCAAGATTTCTTATGGTTGCAACCGTAGTATTGGGGCAAGAACCATACATTAGTTTTGCTTACGCACAACAGACTCAGGAAGCGGCCCCAGAGGCAGATCTGATAGTCCTTGTGTCACACCTGGTCGCGCTTGGTATCGATTGCTCATTTAAAATAAACAATCGCGAATTGGATAAATTGGTTGGCTCGAAGGGATTCAAAATTGAAGACTTTCTGCCAAATGGAAGGTTTTCCGCTCGTGTGGAGGAACAGATTGTCAGCGCTCGCGAGCTAGTAAAAAGCAAAGGCTGTAGAATAGCGAGCGACATAATCCTGAACGATTTTCCAGACATCGGAAATAGATAGAGCTTTTCATGTCCGCTTTCATCGCCATCGCTCTGCGTCGGCAAGATGATGTCGATGACGCCCGCGTGACGAAGAATGAGACGCTAGTCCGGCGAGGCAAGAAGTGGTTTCGCTATGATGCTCCGGACAAGCGCCTGTTCAAGCAATTGCAGAAAACGTTGACTGCACCGGATTTGGGCTGAGTGTGGTTAATAACGGAGCGGATCAGCCGCCCAGACGAAGCCCATCAATAAGAACAGGAAGACGATGGCCGCGAATGCAACGGCTCTTTGTGTCAGGGTCATATCCATTTCAAACCGCCTATTCCGGGGCAACTTTCTTCCCGGCTGCGAGAAACACATAATCCGCTTTCGTTGAGCGTTGCGGTGCCAAAGCACCGGGGTGCAAATTTTCGCGATTAACGATTAAATGGTGAATCGCCACTTCGGCATGAGAAGAGCAAATGGCCGCTGGCTCGCTTCAACTGTGCGAATACCCCGGCGACATGGTTCGGCTGTCCTGTGAGAAATGCGGACGCTCGGGCCAATACCGAAAGTCGTCTACTATTATAAACGCGTGAGGAAGCTACAGTTCGTGATTTCAAGCGGGTATTCGTTGTGTAATTTTCGACATGACCGATCAAAACTCTGCTGGATCGGATAAGGCATTCTTGTCTGTGACAATGATGGAAGGGTGACGCGCCATGGATGCGGATATGCTGCCTTTGGATGTAGTTGCGCGCGTCATAGCAAGGAAGTTTGTCCGCGAAGCAATCACGGCACTCAAAGTCAGTCGATGATTCCTGCAAACCCTACAGGGCCGTGACGAGTCGCGCAGCGCGGACAATCCCAGGATACTCGGCGCTCACAACCGCAACGGCAGCTAAGAGAAGCAGTGCGATGACGATCACTATTTTATCGCCCAGACTCGTGCCCATGACGAGCCTCCCATTTGCAACAAACAGCTTAGGCAACGGAAAGGCGCACACCATGGTAACTCGGTAGAGGATTGGAAAGAATTAATACACAGTTAACTTAACCGGTGTTTCGACTAGCGGAATAGTTGCGCGTACTCATTCGTGGCTCTGATTTTCTGCAGCGCAAATTGACGCTTCCAAGCCATTTCGTCAGTTTGAATTTTCTGCTTTGCTCGCGTGATTTTCAACAACGCCCACTTTGTGGCCTGCATGACGGGACCGGATTGAGGATTTCGGTAGAAATGCGCAACCCCTCAATCTTCCTCTTCGTCATTTCACGCCGCTTATTTTGGTGACGTGTGGCTTTTCTGCACTAGTTATGAATCGAATATCAATTGAGTATGGCGAAACTAATTTGGTGTCTTCAGAGGGGGAGCCCCTATGAGAAAATTATTAGTTGTAATCTGCTCTATGGCTCTCGCCTTCGGCCTCACGGCTTGCGTAGGCAAGGCTCCCATTGGTAAGGGCAAAGCTCCGGCTCCGGTTGTTACCAGGGGCTGATTCAATTCGTTCCCGCGCTGACATTTTATGCCACCAAATCACCAAGCCCCAGCTGCAAAGCTGGGGCTTCTTGCTGCTGAACGACCAAGGGCAATCGGCATATTAGGAGCACGGCCGTGTTTACGACGCGAGTCGGCCCTGAATACACGGGCGAAAGAAAACATCGGGCGGTCCATGCACACGGAAAGCGTCGCAGTTTAGCGAAAAGCATTGGCGCGCGCCTGCTTGGAACCGTTTTGGCAATGGTCCTATTGTGGTGCGACAGTGCTCTCGCCGCCGGTCCTCATGTGGTTCTGCTGCGCGGGTGGTTCGGTGTATTTTCCCAAGGCCTCGACAGCATCGCCCAACAACTCCGGGCTCAAGGCATCGAAGCGGAGGTCGCCGGACATATGAATTGGTCGACCGCAGTTGCCGCGATCTTGCGCAAACGGTCTGCCGGCCAAACTGGTCCTCTAGTCCTCGTGGGCCACTCGCAAGGGGCGAACAACGTGATCGATATGGCGCGGTCACTCCAAGCAAGCAATGTCACAGTCGACCTTCTGGTGACACTCTCTCCGATGATGCAAAATCCAATCCCGCCAAACGTTGTGAAGGCAATCAATTATTATTCTCCCGGATGGGGCCAAATAATCGCTGCTGATCGCGGTTTCCACGGCAAGATTGTAAATTTCGATTTGGCGAACGATCTCAGCATTACTCATATGAACATTACACAGAGTACGAGGCTCCAGAAGGAAATTGTGCGTGAGATCACTATGGTTGCGCAGCAGAAGTGAGAGGAAGTAGGTGCCGGAGACGAATTCGAACCCGACAACTCAAGCTGTCGGTCCCATGTTATGGTGAGGGGACCCTTCTGCTTTATCCTTACGTTGGCGCGTGCGTTCGCCACTGCCAGAGTCTTGCAGTCATAAAAAGTAAAGCACCCGATCCGAGACAACTGGGCACGGCGACCGACAGCAGCACGTCATATTCAGTTGCAAAATAGGCAACGCTGGCGCCGACGGCGACCGCGGCACTAACCCCCATAATGGCGAGGGCCCATCCGGGGCTAACCGTTCCACGTGCGCCAGATGCGGTCATGAGCGGTCCCAATACGAGGGGTACGAGAGAAAGCTGGAAGGAGCTGAATCCGAACACCAGGACCAAAAAGCTAGGGCTTGCAAAGGTTATCTTAAGACCCGCGTCGGCGACATAGAATGCCGCGAAGACCGCGAACCCTAAACCGGCCCCCGCGATCATGGTCCACCGTATCGCCTCCGCTTTCTCCGCACGCGCCTGCGCGAACATCGGTTTGGACCAGAACATCGGCAATATATCGTAGTGAACAGTGCACAGGCTCGCAGCGAACAACGAGCTCATCGTGGAAACGGCCATTGCAAAGAGACTCAGTAGCAAGAACGACAAGGTGGCGGTGGCCGCAAAATTCTCCTGTGCCATCAATTGCGCAATAAAGGCATATCCGACATCCCCGACCTCCGGCGTTGCCAACGTCAGCCCGGCAATGGCTCCGAACAGACAGATCAATATTCTGACCAGGGGTACCTCTGCGGCGTAGGTCGCGCAAAAACTCTTGAACGCCGCTGTCCATTTGCTTTCATCGAAATAGGTCCAATCCCGCTCCTTTTCGAATGCCGCAAGCCTCTGCCAGTTCACAACGTCCACGATTGGATGAAAGAGCGGCAACAGAACGAGAGAAATCAATGTTGCATTGGATACCTGCGTGCCAGCCTGCAACGCCGCGGCGGTGTCGTGGACGACGGTCGGGATTCCTCCAACGTACAAATCAATGGCAGCAACGACGACTGCTAAGACCATGAAAATTGCAATCACTGCATTGAGAATCTTCTGAAATCGACTTAGCAGCCGAAACCGTAGACGCTCTCGGTCACGATAGGCGGTAACGATATTTGAGACGCAATAACGAAGCGAATTGCTATCCACATACCGCACACGCCGGTAGAAATACATTACGGCGCAAAGGACGGTGATAATTCCGGCGGCGAACGTGCCTTGTGTCGGCATCAAGCCGATATCCGACATTTGCAGATACATTAAAAACGTCATCGATGCGAAGAGTCCAAAATATATAATACCCAACTGGAGCTGCGCCGCATGCATGATCCCCGCGTGCCCGGACAAAAGCGTGCATGATACCACCACCGTCAAAACCGCTGCTATGAATAGATGGGTGAGATTCTCGCTGCCCGAAAGCAGCGGCTTGAGCACCGTCGCCAAGCCAAGTGTCTCGCAAATGATGAGGCCAGACAGAGCAAACACGGTCAAGGCCGCCGCAACGCCGCGGACAAGCGGGTCGTTGCCGTGGCGCAGGGCAATAAATTCATGCACGGTGACGGAGCGGTCGTAACTTAAGGCGTGGCCCAAAAACTTCAACATTGGCCGGCGCAAGGCGTAGAGGAGTGTCAAACCCAATCCAAAGACGGCCGCGTAGAGGATCGCTGGCCAGAAGTCGCCGCTCGCGCCCCAGGCGAAGAAAGGCCCGTATGTCGCCAGCCCGATTGCATACGCGATGCAAGAATTCTGTATCACCCTCGGATGAACGTGATCGGATGACACGAAGTAGTCTTGCGCGCGGCGGTAAGCTTCGCGGCGTGTTAAAAGCACGGGTATAATGAAAATACTGATGACAGCGGCTGAAGCTAGGAACGCAAGGAGTGGCATAAACGGTCCATTTGGCCCGGCGGCTATAGCCTTGGGCGCGTGTCGATGATGCAAAAGAGGACAACCACGGGCAATGGCCGTAGTAGAAGCAATACCAGTAGGCCCAGAAGGTTTGGGCGAAAACAAAACATCGGGCGTTCATGCATACGGAGAGTGTCGGCGCACGGGCTCCCAAAGGCTTAGTGCCGAATTTGAAGGATCCCGGCAATCCGGTGCCTTATGTCGATCCCAATAGGCATGAAACGGTCGGAGGTGGTGGAAGCGCTCAGAGGCAAGCGCCTGCATCTCATACTGCGCACCAACAAAAGCAAGGAAGAAAATTTCCTTGCACTGGCCTGTCTAGTTGCCCCGCTGAACCGAATTAACTCGCGTAGCTCGACGCCCATCATAGAGACCGTTAAATCGGTCAGTGGAACCGTGTCTTGAAAGCATTCTTCGATGGCATCTAATTCGTGGTCACAATCCTCGACACGATTCTTTGCCCAACAAATTTCGCGTGACAAGCCGGGGGCGAATTTGTGAGAGCGAGAGTGGCACGCTATGCCAGCCAGAGATTTCCTGCGACACAACTGGCCGGCCATCACGATCGCCGTGACGGCCGCCGCGATTGCGTGCGCGGCCTTGGTGATGCTGCAAAGCATGCCGCCGCACCAACTCGTTATGGCGACCGGGCCCGAGGGCGGCGCCTATTACGAGGTCGGTCAGCGCTACCGCGAGGTGCTTGCGCGCGCTGGCGTTGACGTGAAGCTTGTGCCGACGGCGGGATCGGTGGAAACGCTCGACAGGCTGCGCGACCCGCGTTCGGGAGTGAATGTCGGTCTGATGCAGGGTGGCATTGCTGGCGCGGGGAGCAAATCGGGACTCGAATCGCTTGGAACGCTTTTCTATGAGCCTTTGTGGTGGTTCCGCCGGCGCGAGATCCAAGGCGTCGGGGTTGATGGTCTTCGGGGCCGGAGGGTATCGATCGGACCCGAAGGCAGCGGGACGCGTGCGCTGGCGCTCGACCTGATTAAGCGCACCGGCGTCGAGCAACAGATCGGCGAATGGCTGGCCCTTGCGCCCCGCCCATCCGCGGAAAAGCTCGCCGCCGGGGAGATCGACGTGGCGTTCATGATGACGGCTTGGGATTCGCCCGTGGTGCGGCAACTTCTCAGCGACGATCGCATCGGGCTTTCGAGCTTCCCCCGGGCGGATGCCTTCGTCGCGCTCTATCCGTATCTCAACAAAGTAGTGGTGCCGCGGGGCGTGGCGGACCTAGCGAAGGATCAACCGCCCAGCGATGTGGTCTTGGTCGCAACGAAGGCCAGTTTGATCGTGCGTGAGGACCTGCATTCCGCAATTCAGTACCTGCTGCTCAATGCGGCGGTTGAGCTCCACTCGGGCGCGAGCATATTCAACCGCGCCAACGAGTTTCCTGCCGCCGAAGCCATTGACATTCCGCTGAGCAGCGAGGCGTTGCGGTTCTACAAGTCCGGGTCGCCGTTCCTGCACGAATATTTCCCGTTCTGGGTAGCGGCGTTGATCGGCAAGCTGATCATCCTGCTGATTCCGATCCTAGGTGTGCTCTACCCCATGATGCGATCGCTGCCCCGCCTCTATGACTGGATGATGCGATCGAAGGTCTTGCGCATGTACGGAGAGCTAAGGCTTCTCGAGGATGAGACTGAGAGTGCCCGCCGTAGCGGCAGCGACACCCGTGACATGATCGCGCGACTCGATCGCCTCGAGCAACAAGCGAACCATCTCAGGGTGCCGGTCGCCTACGCGAGCATGCTGTACAGTTTGCGAGATCATATCGCGCTCGTGCGCGAAGGCCTGAACAAGCACGCCGACAAGACCGCGGAATGAGGGGTTGCACGGCCATCTTCGCGGCGTAAGCCGCTTTGGCCCAAAGCAGACATGCCAAAGTACGCAATCGATGTCGCTTTCGGGGGTAAAGCGGACATGCCTGTTTGCACTGCACATGTCCGCTTTTGACCCAAAGCGGACATCGCTAGGTGCGCCGCACACGTTAATCTCGGGGATAAAGCGGGCCATCGAGCAACTCGGAAATTTTACTCAACCGAAATTCCGGCGCTCCTCACCACTTTGGCCCACTTTTCGCTTTCATCGGCGAGCAGTTTGCCGAATTCGCTCGGCGTCATCGGCATCGGTACCGCGCCAAGCTCGGCTATGCGTTTTTGAATGTTTGGGTCTGATACGGCCGCGGTAAATGCCTTATTGAGAATTTCGATCACTTCGGGCGGTGTGCGCTTAGGCGCAGAAACCCCGTAGAAGACGCTTGCCTCGTAGCCTGGCACCGTTTCAGCGATGGTTGGGACGTCGGGCAGCACAACCGAGCGGACAGCCGTCGTGACCGCGAGCGCCCGTAGCTTATCGGCTTTAACGAATCCGACCGCGCCTGGAATATTATCGAACAACACATGGACCCTACCTGCCAAAAGGTCTGGGTAGACCGCAGCTGAGCCCCGGTACGGAACATGCACCATGTTAAGCTGGGTCATCATCTTAAACAGCTCGGCCGACATGTGGACCGAAGTGCCGTTACCGGATGAAGCGTAGTGAAGCTCGCCCGGCCTTGCTTTGGCGAGCGCGATAAACTCTGCGACAGTGCTCACTCCGAGCGACGGCGGCACTACCATGACATTAGTGAGTCGCATCATGCCGGCGACCGGTGCACTGTCTCGCAGGAATACGAACGGCAGATTTTTGTAGAGCGAGTTGCCAATTACATCGTTGGGAGCGACAAACATAATTGTGTAACCGTCGGGGGGTGAGTTGATAACCTCCTGCGCTGCAATCATTCCGCCCGAGCCGGCACGATCCTCGACGATGCAGGGCTGGCCAAGACGAGGAGCAAGCCATTCGCACATGATCCGGGCCACGGTGTCGTTTGGCCCTCCCGCCGCGAAACCGACCACAAATTTGATCGGACGACTGGGGAATTTTTCAGCGGCGAAGATCGGCGTCGGTGCCAAACCGCTGAGGAGCACAATCAGCACGATCACAAAACGAATGACGCGCATCGCGGCACCTCCTCGCGAACTAGAAAAATTTTATGCGTGGCGTGTCAAATTGTCGATTCCTATGCGCTGAGACGAATAGGACGATCGCCGTCACTTCGGCCCTCAGCTTGCAGGACACATGTCTGCTTTTGGCCCAAAGCGGACATTAGCTATTGCACTGCACATGTCCGCTTTGAGGGGTAAAGCAGACATGACCGTTTGCGGGAGTCCGCTATCGCGGTCGCTATTGGGGGTAAAGCGGACATGCCTTTGCGCGCTGCACATGTCTGCTTATGACCCAAAGCGGACATCCACCTGGCTGCCACTAGGCAAGCGCTAAAGTTGCGTCGGTGGCCTCTCGCGTCGAATCTGCGAGCTCCGTCGCATTGGGAATCCCGAAGCCATCGGCATCGAGCTCACGGATCAGCTGCGCGCGCTGAGCATCGTTGAGCTCAACCAGCGGCGGCCGCACGTTGGCCCACACCTTGTCGCCAGACTTTTCCGCGATCACCGCCTTCATCGCCGGAATGACCGGCACCTTTTGGAAGATGGCGCGAGTCTTGTTTAGCGCTTCCTGCTGAGCATCGGCATCGATCGCCTGCCACGTTTTGTATAGTCGCATAATCGCGGTCGGGTTCACGTTACCCGTGGCGGTGATGCAGCCGGCACCCCCGCCGCGCATGTTCTTGAGCAGGATGGTCTCGGTGCCGGCGAAGACCTCAAAGCCCTGCGGCTGAAAGTCCTTGAGCATGGCCGCCGTGTTGTTCCAATCGCCCGACGAGTCCTTAACGCCAGCGATGGTTCCCGGAAACGCCTTCAGCAACCGCTCGATCAGCGTTAGGGTGATAGGGACCTGGGACACCGGCGGAATGTGATAGAGATAGATGCGCAGTCTGTCGTCAGCTACAGCGTCAATGACGCGCGCGAAGCTGCGGAACAAGCCTTCATCGCTGACGCCCTTGTAGTAGAACGGGGGCAGCATCAACACGCCAGCGCAGCCCGCTTCGACCGCGCGACGCGTCAGCTCAATAGTGTCGGGCAAGGCGCAAGTGCCGGTGCCGGGCACGATCTTGGCCGCTGGCAAGCCAGCAGTGAGCAACACCTCCAGCAGTGAGAGCTTCTCCTTGACGGTGAGGGAGTTCGCCTCCGAATTGGTGCCGAAGATGGCGAGTCCAACCTCCTGCTTCAGTAGCCACCGGCAGTGCTTTACGAAGCGCGAAGGCGACGGTGTCAGATCTTGGTTGAATGGAGTGAGAACTGGAGACATTACACCACGGAACCGGGGAACGGGCGCGTTCATATGTCACCTTTAGTAGAACAGAGATCTGGCGAGAGTTTATTCCCCCGCCCGTCTTACAAGACTGATGCGAAAGTAGCTTAGTAGAGCTATTCTTAATACGTCGCACAAGACGACGTCCTGCGACGAATGTCCGCTTTCGGGGGTAAAGCAGACATGCCGTTTTGCGCTGCACATGTCTGCTTTTGACCCAAAGCGGACATGGCCCACGCCGTAAGAAATGAGTTCTTCGCCAGGAATTTTCATGCAAAAAATGAATGCGCCCGGCAGCGGGGAACCAACCGGGCGCTAGGATTTGAAGGGCCAACTCGATGATCCAAGTTATGTATCGTTGGCACGTACCGGCAGACAACAGAGACGCCTTTATCGCCGCATGGGCGGGGGCCACACAGCAAATCCGCGCGACAACAAAAGGTGCGCGGGGTAGCTTTTGTGTTGTGGGCGTGGATGATCCAACAGAGATCATCACGATTGCCAGATGGGACGAACTTGATCAGTGGCAGGAGTTTGTCAAAACGGCCAAGTCTGCGACGATGACAGAAATGCATCGTCTGGCCACCCCGCTTTCACACGCAGCATATGAACAAGTCGGTGATTTCACGGTCTGAGAAGCAGGCGGCCTTTCTTCTTGGTTTGCCTCTGGCCCAAAGCAGACATAAAAAACGCAATCGATGTCGCTTTCGGGGGTAAAGCGGACATCACATTTTGCGATGCACATGTCTGCTTTTGACCCAAAGCGGACATGAGCTGTGCATTGCGGCGATGGTTTTTCAACCGCTAAGATAGCGTCGTCTCGGCCTCGGGGGCAGCAATGAGGCGGCGCGATTTCATTACTCTTATCGGCACTACCGTGGCGGCGTGGCCCATAGCAACGCGCGCGCAACAGAAGAGCGGTCCATCAGTTATCGTCCGACGGATAGGTTATCTTGCACCCTCGCTCAACCCTGAGCCTTCCCGTCTGATTGAGGCCTTCCGGCAAGGGCTGCATGACCTTGGTTACGTGGAAGGCCAGAACATCATCCTTGAGCTCCGATCTGCGGAAGGCAGACCCGATCGCTTCCCTGCGTTGGCCGCCGAGCTCGTCGCCCTCAAGCTAGACGTCATTGTGGCGGGGGCTACGCCCGCAGTCCCGGTTCTGAAGCAAGCGACCCAGACGATCCCTATCGTATTTCCGGTCCACACCGATCCCGTCGGCGCCGGAATTGTGGCCACCCTCGCGAGGCCGGGTGGCAACGCTACCGGGCTGAGCCACTTTTCCCAAGACCTCGCCGGGAAACGGTTGCAGCTTCTCAAGGAAGTCGTTCCGCGGGTGTCCCGAATAGCCGTCCTCTGGATTTCCCCAAATGCACTTGCTCTGGTCCAGCTGAAGGCATTTGACGCCGCGGCGCAGGCGCTGGGAGTCTCGGGTCAAGTCGTGGAATCAGAAGGTGCCGAGGGTCTTGAGAGTGCATTCCAGACTGCAACGACGGAGCCTTGCGACGCGATGCTGGTCATCGACGACCCTTTCATCTTCATTCTACGCAAGCGAATTGTAGAGCTCGCCGCTAAGAGCCAGCTGCCGGCCATGTACGGGTCGAGGGAGATGGCCGTCGATGGTGGCTTGATGGCCTATGGGCCGAACATCGAGGATATGTTCCGACGAGCCGCCACTTATGTGGCCAAAATCCTGGAAGGCGCGAAGCCAGCCGACCTGCCCGTGCAGCAGCCCACTAGATTTGACCTTGTGATAAATCTCAAGACTGCCAAGACGCTCGGTCTTACGCTGCCGCCAGCCGTGCTCGCACAGGCTAATGAGGTGATCGAATAACCCTAGCTGATGTCCGCTTATGGCCCTAGTTGCACCGCACATGTCCGCTATTGGGGGTGAAGCGGACATAGCTCTACAGCACTTTCGGCAATTGCGGGCACTTCGCTCCGCATCAATCACTCATATTGAGGAGTGACTTCTTCTTCGGGCAGTCGGCGGTCAGTTCTTCCAGCCAATCGACCAGCTTGCCATTGCGGCCACGCTTGTCGATCAGCTTGGCAAGGCCATAACAGCCATCGCGCCCGCATTTGTCACAGGACACGCGCAGCGTATCGAGCTTGCCGATGAGGTCGCCGAAGGCGATTGCGCCGTCGCGGGGCATTAGGTTGCCTTTCTAGATTGAGCAGATTAATCGGGGCAAGCTGCCGATATTTTTTTCTCTTGCTGTCTCATGTCAGCAACGACCGATTGTGGTTCCTCCCCCGATTGAATTCTATCTCCAAAAGATCTGAACAAATTGGCTAAACGCCGTAATTCCTCTTCACAGTTTTTGCCGCTGGGCTCATCGGACTTCGGGCTAGCATCGTTTGCATTATCGACCACTGGCGCTGTTACTTCCGAAGCGATAGGTGGCTTCTCCTCCGCAGGCTTCTCCTCCACAGCTACGGGTGGTTTCGCTTCTTCTCGAAACCATGGTTGTTTGATGATCAGTGCCCCAACGACCAGCAGCAACAGCGGGACTAGTACATATAAGAGTCGGTAGCGTCTTATCTCGATGCCAGGTACGTCCGCCAGGTGATGCCAAACCGGCTTGCCGCTATTCCCAAACCAATCCGCGAGTCCTCTCATTTGTGGATCGTCGCTGATCAGCAGACAGCCATCGCATTCCATGTATTTCTCGATCGCGGACGTCCACTCTGTCGAATTTTCAGAACGAGAGACGCCACGATCATGTGTGATGATTTGATGCCCGCGCAGCATAAGCGCCGCCGAGTAATAGGCGCTGACATCGTCGTTTGCGAGAAGTAGGATTTTCATCTCGGTTCGTCCGACTGGACATTGATTTCGCGGCTGTCAGACTGCGCCGTCGCGGGGCATTGCCTTGGGCCATCACCACTTACTTGAGTAAATCACGACTGGAACTAAAAACATCAGTGTGATGATCCCGGTAAATAAAACTCCGAGGCCATAACGAACTTCCGGCTTAAATGCGAACTGACTTAGAAGCAAAACTAAAAGTCCGGCCACAACGCCCGCCGCTACAAGTGCAATACCCGTAGCAAAGTTGATTTGATACCAAGCATCTGCAGATGAATAGGTAGTCGGTGTTCGGAAGCCATAAAACCGATTTGGCGGCACCAACCTCAATATCAGAGGAATTCCCAACACAAAGATTAGTGCAGGCATCGCGATGGATAGGACCCGAAGTATCATCGATCAACCAAGCATCCTTTGAGGGGACTTACTTCAAATTGTTTGGGTCGAGGAGTCGAGTGTCGAATACCCGGTAGACCGGTGCGACGCCGGGGCGCGAACGGCGGCCAGCCTTCTAGAGCCACGTAGTCTGGACTGCGGAGACGGCGGCGTCTTTTGGCGACACACTGAGATAATGCGGCATGGCTTTAACGGGTCACGCCGTTGTCTTGCGCTTCGAATTAAGTTTTTCGGTAGTTAGCATCGCGTCTCGTGCTAACCGAGCGGCACGAAGGGTCGCTATTCGTCGTATGGCCGCCTCATGTTTTTCCCGGTATTCGCGGAAAGCTTGCGCTTTGTCTTCGGCCGTCTGTTTTTCGACCATGTACACCCCTCGTGTTCGTACAGAGTCATGTAAGTGCTACGGCGCGAAATCTCAAGGCTGCCTCCGGACGTGAGGTCTTTCACTGCACATGTCTGCTTTTGACCCAAAGCGGACATGAACAGGTTCGATTTTGCCGTGATACAAGACCCGCGCTAAGACCTGCTACACTCACTAAGGAATCCTTGGCCTTGGGGTAGTCGGTGTGAGGCGGCGTGAATTTCTGACCGTTTTGGCTGGGCTCGCGACGTGGCCATTTGAGGTGCACGCTGAGCAAGCACCAATCCCGGCCGTTGGCTTCCTCAGCAGCTTGTCGGCTTCGGCTCTCACCGGGCCAGTTGCTGCGTTTCGAGATGGACTAAAGAGTGTCGGATACACGGAAGGTAAAAACGTCGAAACCGAGTTTCGCTGGGCGGATGGCCACTATGATCGACTTCCCGCGCTGGCAGCCGACTTAATAGCGCGCCAAGTAGCGGTCATCGTAACGATCGGGGGAGACCCGCCGGCATTTGCTGCAAAAGCTGCGTCAACGACGATCCCCATAGTGTTCATTGTCGGCCGGGATCCGGTAGAACTGGGGCTGGTGAGGAGCTTGAATCGGCCGGGCGGCAATGCAACGGGTATAAATCTGCTGATAACTGAAATGGAATCAAAGCGGATCGAGCTGATACGACAGCTTGCTCCGACGAGTAATTCTTTAGCGGTCTTTGTAAATCCGAAAAACGCAGATGCCGCTGTGCAGCTAAACGCAGTCCAATCGGCAGCTCACGC
>Ga0306920_100004194_pt1 | contig 18486 bp, 15 predicted proteins | sample flu12Cox44000170_FD_204666 | JGI IMG/M metagenome (GOLD analysis project Ga0306920, IMG submission 204666) | Lab enrichment of tropical soil microbial communities from Luquillo Experimental Forest, Puerto Rico - flux4day.12C.oxic.44.000.170 (v2)... | ecosystem: Environmental > Terrestrial >... | reverse complement strand
CGATACTTGTTGTTCAGAACGCCGTCGGTCGTGACCCCCGCGCGGCCCGGAATGTAGTGGCGTCCCATCTTCGCGATGGCGCGTTTGAAAGCCACCTCGACACAGTTCAGCTTCGACGGCCGCTGGAACACGCCGTCGGGCACTTGAATGAGCCCTTCGTTCGTCCCCGAGCATCCGAGCAGCACGTCGACCTTGTCGTAATACGGCTTCACATCGTCGTACGAGATCGGCCAGTCGACGTCGAAGCCGTCGCGGCTGGCGGCGCCGAACTGCAGCGGGCCGTACCGCAACGCCCCACGGCCCCAGAAATTTGTCTTCCCCCCGAGGATGCGGGCCCGAACCCACGAGTACGGTGTGCCGGTCGTCGGGTGCTGCCGCTCGTCCACCACCCAATTGCGCGTGAACTGATTGCCCGCGTACGACAGCACCTTAGTGTGCTTCTTGAACGCGGGATTCGACCCGTACGGACGATCGAGAAAGCTGTACTCGGCGACCGCGATCGGGCGCTCGCCGGGGGGCAGCCGACCTCGCCGATTCGAGGCGTAGGGCCACTCCATCGTCCGATACTCGGTACGGACGTCGATCATCCGGCCGGCTTCGAGCAACAACACCTTGACGCCCGCCATCGCAAGCTGGAACGCCGCCATCCCGCCGGCTGCCCCGCTACCGACAACGATGACGTCCCAGCGATCGCTGCCCGGCTTGATCGAATCGGCGAGCCGCCTGGACTCCCCCAGCGCGCGTGTCAGATTGACGTTGAGCGTCGGATCATCCTGCATGGTCGTCACGGCTGGAGATGCTTCTGTCCGCAGTGCGGGCAGTCCCTCCCATCCTCGGTCTCGCAGCCGACGAACTCGCGGAGGAACTGATTGCCCTTGTAGCGCAGCTCTTCGTGAATGCCGGTCGCCGACGTGTAGTAACCGCGGATCGTCGCTTCCTTGGCCATCACGAAAAACGCCTCGAGCGCCGTCCGAGGCGCCTTCTCGTTATGACTGATGCTCTGGAGGATTGCGTCGACGTGATCGGCACCCAGCCGGCTGAACGGCGCGTGGAAACGCAGCATCGCTTCGGCATCCAGCGCCGCCAAGCCGCCTATCCATTGCAGCGTCAGCTCGCGGTCGTTTTCGCTCAGCAACAGATCGACGTAATCGGCGACGCGCGCCTGTTTCGCGCCAGGAGACCGATCGTCGGCGGGGATGATCGCCTCTACGAGAACCTCGAGGGCCTCGAACTGCGGCGGCGAGAGCACCTTGAGTTGTGGCGGCCCGTTCGTCTCCTGGACGCGGGCGAACGCGAGCAGCCCTGCATCGGACAGCCATGGTAACGCCGCAGCCGCGCCGATGCCGGCGCCGATGGCTTTGAGCGCGACGCGTCGGCTGACTTCTACACGTGAAGAGGCTGCGGCCCTCTGCATGGGCACATCATCCCCCCGACGTCTGGCGACAATCAAGAACGGCCGCTTCCGCGCCGCAGCGTCACCAGCCGGTCGGTGGTGATGCCGGTCCAGCGCTCGCGCCGGCCGTCGGGCCATTGCACGACGATGGCGGAGATGGCGGACGACGAGCCGAGCCCGAAGTGCACGCGTACGTCGCTCGCGGACAGATAGCTGCCGTCGGTGCGCACCCGGCGCCAGAGCGTGGGGCTCCCCGGGCGCTCGACGCCAACCCACGCGCCAATGCCGAACCGGTTGCCGGGCCGCTGGTCGAGGCGCACCTGCAGCCAATGGTTCCGCGCGCCAACCTGGTTGAGCAGCAGCCGCACTGGCCCGTTGTTGTTCGTGACGACGATATCCACGTCCCCGTCGTTGTCGATGTCGCCGAAGGCGGCGCCGCGGCCAATCTCGGCGCGGGCGAACGCCGGGCCGGCGGCGGCGCTTGTCTCCTCGAACCGGCGGCCCGCCAGGTTGTGAAAGAGCTGATTCCGCATCCTGTACGGCGACGGCTGTCCGCGCAACGCCTCGACGATGTTGACGGCGCCGTTGGCGACGAAGAGGTCGGGCCAGCCGTCATTGTCGTAGTCGATCCAGTCGGTGCCAAACCCCGTGAACGCCGCGGTCAGCGCGGCCAACCCCGTTCGAGCCCGCGCGTCTTCGAAATTTCCGTGCCCGTCGTTCACGTACAGAGCCGAGGTTTCCCCGGCGATGTTCGTGACGAACAGGTCCTCGTCACCGTCGAGGTCGAAGTCGCCTGAGGCGATCCCCATGCTGCCCTCGGGATTGCCCGCCGGATTCAGCGCCGTCCCCGAGATCAGCCCCTGGTCGACGAAGGTCCCATTACGCTGATTGATCCACAGCTGGTTCGCTGTGCCGTCATTTGCGACGTACAGATCCGGCCATCCGTCGCCGTTGTAATCGCCGACCGCGACGCCGAGACCGGCGCCGTAGGCTTTGCTGATGCCGGCAGCGACGGTCACGTCGACGAAGTGCCCATGGCCATCGTTTCGAAACAACCGCGCCGGGACAGGCCGATAGGTTTTAGGGGTGCAGTAGTCGCGCGTGCCGACCGGGTCGTTGCACAGTTTGTTGGCTGCCGGCGTGAAGTCGACGTAATGCGCCACGAAGAGATCGAGATTGCCGTCACGATCGTAGTCGATGAACGCCGCGCTGGTGCTCCACGCGGTGTCGCTGAGGCCCGCCTGCTTCGTGACGTCGGTGAACGTGCCGTCGCCGTTGTTGTGGAGCAGTGTCGTCGCGCCGAACGAGGTGACGAAGAGGTCCAGATAGCCGTCGTTGTCGTAGTCGCCGACCGCCGCGCCCATGCCGTAGCCGCGCACGCCCGCGCCGGCACTGGCCGTGACGTCGGTGAAATGCACGGTTCGCCGCCCGTCGGGCGCCACGACGAGATCGTTGCGAAAAAGTCGGGACGTGGCCGATTCGCCGGCGCCGGTTGCGCCGATTGTACCGCCCTGTACGAGGAAGACGTCGAGGTCGCCGTCGTTGTCGTAATCGAACAACGCGACACCGGCGCCCATCACCTCCGGCAGATAGTAGTTGCCGGTCGCGCCGTTGACGTGGGTGAATACGAGACCGGTCGTGGCAGCCGATTCGACGAAGATCGGTTCGGCTGCGGCCGGCGCTCGCGCCGCATCCGAAGCAACCAGCGCGGATAGCGCGACTGCCGCCGCGACGGCACGGATCCACGGCCGACCGGGCGGAATGTGGGCGGTCATTTCAACCGCGCGAGATCGCGTTCGATCGCGGCCGCCAGCTCCGCCTGCCCGTACTCCAGCGCGAGCTGTCTCGCCTCCACGGCCCGTTTGATGCCTTCGTCCCGGTGGCCGGCCCTCACGTGCGCCGTCGCGAGCGCGAACACATATCGCGGCGTTTCGGCGTCGCGCGGCTCGGTCAGCGCCTCGAGCTCGACGATCGCGTCATCCGGGCGGTTCAGCGCAATGAGCATGCGCCCCAGGTTGAACCGAGCGACCCTGAATGTCGGTTGACTGTCCACGGCGTGCCGGTACGCCACGGCCGCCTCCTCTAGACGGTGCTCGCGCTCCAGGATCTGCCCCAGGTTGTTGTGTGCCGGCGCATGACGAGGATTGGTCGCAATCGCCTGCCGGTACGCGTCCGCGGCGAGCGCCCACTTTTCCTGCAGGCCTAGCAATACGCCGTAATCGTAATGCGCTTCGTCCAGGCTGAAGCCGAGGGCGAGCACGGCCCGATAGTGGCGTTCGGCGTTCGCCCAGTCGCCCGTGCGGCCGTACAGCGCGATCAGGTTCACGTGTGCCTGAGCGATCGTGGGATCGCGCGCGAGCGCCGCCTCATGCTGCCGAATGGCGCCTGCGAGATCGCCGGCCTCGGCCAACTTGAGCCCGCGCTGCAGCTTCGTCTCCGCATCGTCTCTGAGCGCGGTGACCGCAGCGAACACCGGATCGTCGAGGGCGGGCCAACGCGCGCCGTACTGAGCGTTGCTCTGGAGCGCGCGCTCGGCATCGTCCACGCGGCCCACCGCGCGATACGCAAGCGCAAGGGTGTAGTACGCGGCACCCCACTCAGGAAAGAGGGCGACGGCGCGTTCCAGATGCGTGACGGCTCGGTCGTGATGACCTGTGGCCGTCGCGATGCGACCGAGCCCGAGCTCTGCAGCCGGCTCGGCCGCCGGCTCACGACGCAGCGCGTCGAACAATTGCTCCGCTCGATTGAGGTTTCCGGACTCGAGCAACGATTCGGCCAGGTTCACCCTCGTGGGCAGGTAGCCGGGCGACCGCAGCAGCGCCTCGTCGAAACGGATCGCGGCGTCTGCATGTCGAGCGAGCCGCTGCAGCGCGAGCCCGTCGAGGTACTGCCACTCGAACGCTGTGGGCGCCAACGCCTGTGCCCGCGCATAGGTCTCGTGCGCGGCGCTCCATTGATTCCACGCGTGCAACGACCGCGCGAGCGCGCCCACCGCCTGCACGTCTGTCGGCCGCGCAGTGGCGGCCTCATAGGGTCGAGCCAGAGCATCCCTCGCCTCGGCGGGGAAGGAGTCCAGGGCCAGGCGCGGGAGTGGCGGAGGCAGCGTCGTCTGTGCCGCCACAGACAACGCCGCCGCCAGGCCGACGAAGAGCACACGCTTCAGAAGGTGAAACGCGCGCCGAGCCGAATCTGTCGCTCGACGTACGGCGCGTTTGTGAGGGCAGTCCCGCCCGCGATGCCGGTTATCTGACCGAACGTGCCCGAGGTGATGCTGTTCTGCGGGTTGGCGAACACCTCACTGTTGAAGATGTTTCCCGCTTCGACGCGAGCTTCGAGCCGCATCGTCCCGCCCAGCGGGAACACGCGGAACACCGACAAGTCGAGGGTGTTGCCGCCGGGACCATAGAACTGGTTGCGCGTCGTGTTGCCGAAACGGACTCCCGTCGGCTGCTTGAACGCCGTCGTGTCGAACCATGCCCCGTTCGCGCCGATTTTGTCCGTAATGGTATAGGAGCCGACGAGGTCCGCCGTCTGCTGGTTGTTTGGCGTATTCACCGAAGCGCCGTTGTCGGCCGTGACGAAGAAGGGCGTACCGGTGAACGCGGCGAATACACCGTTGACCTGCCAGTCGTTTATCAGCGCTCGCGCGATGCCACCGTAGCCGCTGTCGCTCGTCTGCCAAGGCAGCGCGTACACGAACCCGATCTGAAGGTTGTGCCGTCGGTCGAATCCGGCAGGCGCCCAATTACGATAGAGCTCGCTCGGCGTGTTGTACGAGAGCGTGGCTCTGCCATCGTTGTCGCTTTCGTTCATCGCCTTTGCGAGCGTGTACGCGCCTTTGACCATGAACCCGTGAGTAAACGGTTTGTTGACCGCCACCTGAAGCGAGTCGTAGCGTGTCCTCAGCCGCTCGCCCCACGAATTGATGGCGATAATGCGTCCCATCGATGCGTACGGGCGGCTCGCATCGCCGCCGCCGAGCGTCGTCGGCGCGTTGATGTCCAAGCCGGCGTACCCGCCGACGCCCTTGGCGCCGACGTAGGCCACGTCGACCGTCGTGGCAAATGCCAGCAGCCGCTGGAAGGCGACGTTCCAGGTATGGATGTAGCCCCGGTCGATGTTGTTGATTTCCGGCGTGTACTCGGCCGCCGCGCGATCGAGCGGCACGCGGCCGGAGCTCAGGTCGGGACCCACGATTCGAGGGATACCCTGCGCGATCGGCGCGTAAGGAGCGTACGATTCGGCGTTCCTGAACGTCGATGCAATGGTAATCGGGTAATCGTTGTCGCCCCTGACCGCCCGCGCCCAGGCCTGCGCGTTGTAGGTGATGCCGTACCCGCTGCGGAACACGGTGTTGTCGTCGATTCGATAGACCCCGCCTACGCGAGGGGCGAAATTGTTCAGACCAGCGCTCATGCCGTTGGTTTGCGGGTTTCCGCCTCGCCCGGCGATGATGACGTCGAGCGTGCTCAGATCGAGCCGATCGAGGCCGCGCCCGTCCGCCCGGTGCATGATGGGGTAGAGCTCCCATCGCAGCCCGAGGTCGAGCGTCAGCCGTTGACTCGCGGTCCACCGGTCGCGGAAGTAGAGAGCGTGCTGCCACTCGCGCGACGTCATCAGCTCGTTCTGCACGCTCTTATTGGCGCTGCCGACGAGGCCCAGCAGAAAAGACGCGTACGCGTTGTAGAAGTTCGGCGTCTGGCCGCCGCGCAGCCCGGTGGTGTTCGAGTTGAAAATGAACTGCCCGCGCGGGTTGCCCGTTTCCGGCTGCCAGTGATCGAGATACAGGTAGTTCAGGAAGTACCCGCCGCGGAAATCGTGCTGTCCGGCAACCTTCGTGATGTTCGTGGCGATCGAGTACGTCCGCTCGTCGCGGAAGATCGGGTTCCAGCCGTCGCGGTTGCCGAGCTGGCTGAAGAAGCCGGTTGACGTGCCTCCGAACTGGAACTCGGGATATCCGGCGTACCGCTGATCGCCCGTGCCTTGATCGTTGGTGCCCGGAATGCCCAAGACGGCCAGGCCGAAATTGCCGGCATTGAAGTCGGGTCCGAGCACGTCCTGCTTCTGCCGGGAGAACCCGAACGTCTGGTCCATCAACAGCGTTGGACCGAGCGTCCACGTCTGACCGGCCGTCACCTGGTAGACCTTCGTGTTCCCGCCGCTCCCCGAGACAGGGGGCACTCCGAGGTAGTTCGACAGGTCGTCGACGACGGCGTGCATCTGGCTGTACTTGCCCCAGATCTGGTGCGACGACGTCCGGTTCCAGTTCACTTTGGCGTCGTAGTTGTCGCGATCGACCTGACGGTTTTCCGGCCGCTGATAGTTGTTCGTGAAGCCGCCGGCGCCGATCCCGGGAGTGTTGGGCAGCGGGAACAGCTGTTGGACCTTCTGTGCAATCTGGTCGAGCATGCCAGCGGGAATCTTGTTGTTCTCGAACGGCGTCCGTCCCGTGCCGTCGGGGTTCCCGGTGAGCGGGTTGTAAATGGTCTGCAGCGAGCCGTCTTTGTTGAACGCCTTGCTGAAATCGCCGCTCCGCAGCGCCGCGTCCGGGACGGTGAAGAACGTGAACAGGCTCGTCCTCCGCTTGTAGCCTTCGTACGACCCGAAGAAAAACAGACGGTTGCGCTTGATGGGCCCGCCGACGGTCCCGCCGTACTGGTTGGCCTTGACCGGCAGCTTGTCGGGCCAGGGGCCGGAGCCGAAGAAATACGGCTTGGCGTTCAGCGCCTGGTTGTTGAAATTCTCGAACGCCGAACCCCGGAACTGATTGGTGCCCGACTTGGTGATGACCGTCACCGCGGCGCCGCCAGCCATACCCTGCTCCGCGTCGAAGCTGCTCGTCGACACGTCCACGGTATCGACCGTCTCCGCTGGCGACACGTACATCAGGTGGTTCGGCAGCCAGATGTTCATGTTCGTCGCGCCGTCGGTCCGCGTCGAATTCTGGGTATTCGCTTGTCCGTTGACATTGGTTGCCAGGGAGCGTGCGGGCGTATCGGTCTCCGCGTTTCCGAAGGCCAGCGGAGTCGTGCCCGGTACCAGGTTGAGCAGCGCCTGGTAGTTGCGGAACCGATTGAGCGGCAGTTGCGTGATGGCGTCGGATTTCAGCTGCGTATGCACGTCCGTCTTGTCCGTCTGGAGGAGCGGCGACTCACCGACCACCAGGACGGTCTCGGCGACCGTGCCGATTTCCAGCGTGAAATCAACCCGCGCGATCTGCCCGATCGTGACCGGTACGTTGGGCCGCGCGATATCCCGGAATCCCGTCAAGGTGACTTTCACGTCGTAGGGCCCCGGCAACACGTTGATGAGGCTGAAGGCTCCCTCGGCGTTCGTCGTCGCTTCACGCGTGAGGTTGGTGTCCTTGTTGACGATGGTGACCGTGGCCCCGGGGAGGAACGCTCCGGTGGCATCCCGGACGACCCCGACGATGCTGCCGTAAAGAATCTGCGCTTTCGCGGGCACGGCCGTGAGGCCGATGGCGAGAACAATACCGGCGGCGATCGGCTGACGCAAACGGAAGGATAAGAGACGAAGGGGTTCGCCCACAGCCATCCTCCTTCCCAACGACGCGTGTGTTGCAACGCCCTTAGCGGGCAAAACCAAGTGCTGACCGCCACTTTTATGCACGGTGCGGATAGAGATGTCAAGAAATGTCTTTGATGGTCAAAGAATGGACTTGTGGGCCCTCGGTTAGGCCGGCAGGGGGCTGGCCGCGCATCGCATCTCGGATCGTCCCGGTTTAATGTGCGAGGGGCACGATTCTCGATCTGAGCAACCTTCGATCCCTCGTCAAGAGGGGTACTTTGTGTACCACGCTGGTTGCGGCAATCAGCTCATCGGCTGGATCGCCACGTATGTCGAGGCGCGTACTCATGCTGGCGATCTCGCGAGTCAGGGGCCACACGTAAATCTTTGTGAGGGCTCGGACGACCTCCGGGTCGTCCAGGTCCACTTCGATCCGGCCCAGCTGCGCCAGCTTGGCGATCTCCCAGAGCACAATCGCGGACACACTCCAGCCTGTCGCGCTCAATAGTCGAGTCTCGCGCGGCTTGAGCCTCCCCGTTACTGCGTAGAGCAGCACGTGCGTATCAACGTTCAGCATCCCAACTCAGCCCAGTTGAGAGAATCTCACCTTTTATTTCGAGCTTGCCTTTGAGCGATCCGATGAGACTCGCCGAATCGGACGCCAAGGGGATCAGTTTCGCCACAGGCTTGCCGCGTTTCGTGATGACGATTCCGTCCGGCCCCACCTCGTCGAGCAGAGCAAGGCACTGCTCCTTGAATTTCGCGGCAGCTATCTGCTTCATGGACATATTGTATGACTAGCCATTCTAACTGTCCACTTGACCAGGCCGCCAGGCGCTGCGCTGTTCTTGCGCCGACGCCGTGCGTGCACGCCGGCGTGGGATTCGCGTTGCCTCTAAAGTCACCCTCGAGGGCGACTTTCGGAGGGAGGCTCAAGGTGGACAGAACCAGCTTGATTTTGTCCGCGGCTGAGCTCAGCATACGGTGTCGATTGCCCCGAACAGGAGGCCGAGATGAGTCGTGTGCTCAGTGCTCTTGGGGTGACCGCGTTTCTCTTTGCTCTTTTCGCCGGCGCGGGAACCGCGCGAGCGAACGAGATCAGCGGCACCATTTCATCCACGCTCACGATCTTCGAGGACAGCGAACTCGTGGGTGACGTAACCTGCACTGTCGTCGGCGCGCCGTGCATCGCCTTCGGCGCGTCGGGCCTGAAGCTGGAACTGAATGGCTTCACCATTACCGGACGTTCGAGCGCCCTTACTCCCTGCCCCCCTGCCGGCGGTGAGGCCGGCATTGCGGTTGACAACCAGCACGACGACGTAATTAAGGGGCCTGGGCTCGTCCAACAGTTTCACCAATTTGGCATCCGCCTCAACAGGAGCACGAATACAGTCGTCAAGGACGTCACGCTGTCGAGCAACTGCGCCTCGGGGATCATCGTCATCGCCGGGTCGGATAACGAACTGAAGGGCAACGTCTCGGTGCGCAATGGAAGTCCTATCGCGCCGTGCGGCGGCATATGACTGGCCGGATCGAGTCATAACCGGCTCCGTGAGAACCGGCTGAGCGGCAACGGCTATTCGGACCAGAAAGGCAACTTCGGCATCGGCATGGTGGCACCTGGCACCAACGACAACGTGATCGAAGACAACACAGTCCTCGGCAACACGAACGGAATCATTCTCGTCCCCGGGGTGGAGGGCAACATCATCCGGCACAACATCGTCGCGGGAAACCCCCCGGTGCAGCTTTCGGTCACGTTTCCAGCAGACGACGGCGTCGACATCAAGAATCAGGCGACGCCCGGGACAAATACGATCGACGACAATTTCTGCCTGACGTCGGTCAACGCGGCGTGCCCCGCCGTCGGTCGCCGCGGCGACAAGGACGAGAAAGAGAAAGAAAAGGGCGACGACCCGCACCAGCCGTAGGCGATGAGACGCGGCGCGCCCCTGCGTTCCGTGTTCGCCGCAATGGTCGCGAGCACCGTGCTCGCGACCGCGGCTCCCGTCGGGCGGTCGACCGCGCTCGCGGCGCCGCTCCAGAGCAGGACTGCGGCGGCGCCTTCGATCGCGAGCACGCCGGCCCCTCCGACTGCGCTTGTTGATCTGCGCGGTCCTTCAGATCTGCGCGCCGCCTTCAACAACGATCGCGGCCGCCTCCGCATCATCCTTCTCCTCTCACCGACCTGACCCGGTTGCGTCGACGGCGCCCGGTGGGTGCAGCAAACACTTCTTGATGGCAACCCCAACGCATCGGTGCGGGTCTATGCGATCTGGTTCAACATGTATCCGGGCGACGCCCGAAATCGGTGGCGCCAGAGCCTGCTGCCCGACGATCGTGTCGTTCATTTCTGGGACGACGCACAGTCAATCGGCCGGCTCATGGCCGGCGTCCTGCCACGCTTCGCCACCGAACGGGCCCCGCAGTCCATTGACGTCGACGACGACGTCTTGTGGGATGCGTACGTGATCTATGGACGCGATGCCCGCTGGGACGTGGACGGGGCGCCGCCCCGCATCATCAGTTGGGGTTCGACGATCCTCTTGACCCAGGAGTCGTTTCGGCGCGCTCTCCTCAACGCGCTCGCTCGGCCATAACCCGGCAACGCGTCCTGGCGCGACTCCGGACAGTGCCGAAGGTCCGGAGGCGGCCGCCGACCGCATACAATGGCGGCGGTCCGGCGGCGACGCATGCAGATCAAAACCTACGCCGATCGCGCGACGATGAGTCGTGCCGCTGCGCGCCATGCAAGCCGCACGCTCCGCGACACGATTGCCCGCCGCGGCCGCGCGCGACTCGTGGCCGCGACCGGCGCGTCGCAGTTCGAGTTCCTCGCGGCCCTCACCGACGCACCGGGCATCGAGTGGAGCCGCGTGGAGATGTTTCATCTCGATGAGTACGTCGGGCTCTCGATCGATCATCCCGCCAGCTTTCGGAGATATCTGCTCGACCGGCTGATCACGAAGACGGGCATCCGCGATTATCATCTTCTCGACGGTGAACGCGATGCGGAGGGAGTGGCCGACCGGATCGGCCGCGAGCTGGCGCGCGCGCCCGTCGACGTCGCGTTCGTTGGAATCGGCGAGAACGCGCACCTCGCGTTCAACGATCCTCCGGCCGATTTCTCGGTCGAGCGCCCCTACGTCATTGTCACGCTGGACGAGGCATGCCGGCGGCAGCAGGTCGGCGAAGGATGGTTCCGATCGGTCGACGAGGTGCCGGCACAGGCGATCTCGATGTCGATCAGACAGATCCTGAAGTCACGCGAGATCCTCTGCATGGTGCCCGATGCACGCAAAGCCGGCGCCGTCAAGGCGTCGATCGACGGCGACATCTCGCCCTTGACGCCGGCATCGATTCTGCGAACCCACGCCAACGCGACGCTCTATCTCGATCGCGATTCGGCGGCGCTCGTTCCGCGAGCGATCCGCGGTGAGATTCTCGAGAGCGACGAGTCATGACCGTCGATCTGCCCGGGCTGTTCGATCTGCAGGTCAACGGCTTCGGCGGCATCGATTTCAACGCGCCTGATCTGACCGCCGATCGCGTAGAGGAAGCGCTGCAACGCATCCGGACGACGGGAGTCACCCGCTGTCTGCCGACGCTCATCACCTCATCGCTCGACCGCTTCGCGGCGAGCGCACGCGTGCTGTCGCGCGTGACCTCTCCGGGCATTGCGGGGATTCACATGGAAGGGCCGTACGTGTCGCCCGAGGACGGTGCTCGAGGCGCCCATCCGCGGGAACATGTGAAGCCCGCGTCGATTGACGACTTCGATCGGCGCCAGGACGCGGCCGGCGGACGGATCGTTCTTGTCACCCTTGCGCCTGAAGTCGCCGGCGCGGTGCGACTCATCGAGCATCTCGCCGAGTCGGGCGTGCGCGTTGCGATTGGGCACACGGCCGCGACGCCCGCGCAGATCGCGGCTGCGATTGCAGCCGGCGCCACGCTGGCAACGCACCTGGGAAACGGGTGCGCGCAGATGCTGCCGCGACACCCGAACGTCATCTGGGAGCTGCTCGCGGCCGACACGGTGCTCGCCAGCCTGATCGTCGACGGGCACCATCTTCCCCCCACGACGGTGCGGGCGATGGCGCGCGCAAAGGGCGCAGGTCGAACCATTCTGGTCACCGATGCCGTGGCTGCCGCGGGCTGCGCGCCGGGCCCCTACACAATCGGCGACGTCACGTCCGAGCTGTCGGCGGACGGCCGCGTCTCGCTGCCCGGAACACCGTATCTTGCCGGCTCGGCGCTGACGCTCGATCGCGCGATCGCGAACATGGTCCGGTTCACCGGGCTGTCGATCGAGGACGTCACGCCGATGGCGTCGACGATCCCTGCGAGCTGTCTCGGCATGACGACGGCCGGCCGAGCGATCGCCGAGTGGGATCCGGAACGGGGAGAGTTGCACGTCGGGCGCGTGATGGATTGACGATGAACATCACGGCGCTCGACTGGGCGGTCCTCATCGGATATCTCGTGATCATCACGGCGATCGGTCTCGTTGCCGGCTATCGCGTGCGCCGGAGCCACGAGTACTTCCTCGGTGGGCGGCGGTTCGGCCCGTGGCTGATGATCGCGCAGAGCTTCGGTGCCGGCACGCACGCCGAAATGCCGGTCGCGCTCGCGGGCGCCGTCTACACGAATGGCGCCTCGGGCATCTGGTTCCAGTGGAAGAACCTGTTCATCACGCCGTTCTACTGGATCATGGCGCCCGTCTTTCGGCGGATCCGGCGGACGACGATGGCCGAGTTCACCGAAGACCGCTACGGCCCGTGGATGGCCGCCATCTACAGTGTGTTTGCGATCTGCTTTTTCGTCATCGAGACGAGCGGCATGCTGAAAGGTGCGGGCAAAGTGATCAGCCAGGCGACCGGCGGGACGGTCGGCGTCAACGCGATCGTGGTCGGGATGACGGTGATGTTCATCCTCTACAGCTTCGTCGGCGGACTGATATCCGCGGCATGGACCGACCTCTTTCAGGGTTTTCTCATCATCGTGCTGTCGTTCATGCTGATTCCGCTCGGCTGGGGCGTGGTCGGCGGCCTCGCTGGGATGAAGGCGTCGCTGGCGTCGTTCCGCTTCTCGCTGTCGACCCCGTCGGGGATCGGTCCGTGGGTGATCGTCATGCTGACGATCAACGGCCTGGTGGGCATCATGGCGCAGCCCCATATGGTCGCGGCGGTCGGCACCGGACGCGACGAGCGCACCTGCCGGATCGGCATGTTCTACGGCAACTACGTCAAGCGCGTCTGCACGGTCGGCTGGATGCTCGTGGGGCTCATCGTCGCCGCGATGATTGCGCAGGGGCGAGGTGACGCCCTGACACTCCATGATCCGGAGAACGCGTTCGGGTTCGCCTGCCGGCAGCTCCTCTTTCCGGGCGCGCTCGGCCTTCTGATCGCGTCAATTCTGGCCACGAACATGTCGGCGTGCTCGGCGTTCCTGGTCGACAGCGGCGCGTTGTTCACCGAAGGACTGTACCGGCGGCGGCTCGCGCCCAATCGTCCCGATCGTCATTACTTGTGGGTCGGGCGCGTGAGCGGCGTGTCCATCACCCTGATCGGGGTTCTCTACGCCGTGTTTCTGATCCAGAGCGTGCTGTACACGTTCCTGCTGACCGAAACGCTGTCGACGTTTGTCGGCATCGGTGTGCTCGGCGGCATCCTCTGGCGGCGCGCGAACCGGTGGGGCGCCCTCGCGAGCCTGGTGCTGGCGCTGACGACGAACTTCGTCGTGTATTCCCTGAAGGGCCAGCGGCTGGATTACTGGGATGCGAACGTGTTCCTGGCCGCGCTCGTCGTCGGCGTTGCCGCGCTCGTGATCGTCAGCATGCTGACGTCCCCGGAACCCGCAGACGCGATCGGGTCGTTCTTCGGCCGGCTGGAGGCCTCGAGCGATGACGACGTGGAACGTCCTCTACTGTTGGTCCATTTGCTGCAGCTAGGCCGCGCGGCCGGGCGCGGCGGATTGCGGGCGTTTCGCGACGACCTCGCCGGGTTTGGGATGGGGTGGCTGATGGTGGTCCTGCTGGTCGCTGCGACCGCGCTGGTCCTGGCGTGGTAGGTCCTGGCCACCAGGAGCGACATCTTCGACGGTATTGATGACCTCTCCGTCCGGTCGAGCTGTTCTCTACGATCGGCAATCACCTGACCATTTTTCGGATCGCGAAACAGCAATTACGCGCGTCGAAAAACCATGGGGTCCACTCTCGCGCGATTCGAGATCAGACGCAGGGCTCACGATTTGCTTTTCGCACCGCGCGTCCGATGAAGAACAAGGTTCTTACCGCGCGTCTCGAAATGCCAGATGTTGACGAGACAGGAGACCGATCATGAAGAGCACTGAGAATCGTGCGAACCCCCAATACACCCGCCGCTCAATCCTCAGGACGGGAATGGCATCAGCAGCCTCGGCAGCAATAGGCGTTGGGTCGCTAACTAAGCGTGTCTTCGGTCAATCAGGCGAAGAGGGCAGAAGAAGACTCAGCAGCGGTGACGCGGCGATCCTCAGATTCCTGGCTGCGCTCGAGATCCTCGAGACCGATCTCTGGCAACAGTACAACGAGCTCGGCGGAGTCCAGGACGATGAAGTCCCCGGCGGGACCGGGAGCGACCCTTACACCAAAGCGCTGGAAGCGCTGGACTCGGACATGCCCCAATACATTCACGACAACACGGAAGACGAGATGACGCATTTCCAGTTCATCAACGCGTACTTGGCGTCGAAGGGAGCGGCGGCAGCCAACCTCGATCAATTCCGGACATTGCCCAGCAGTCAGGCAACGGGCGCGCAGCAGATTGGACGGCTGACAAACCTCATGCAATTGACCGTCGATACGAGTTGGTGGACGCGCTATCGCAGCCGCGAGGAGAACCCCGATCTCGATCCCCAGTTCATGTTCCCGCAAGCGGTACCTGGCTTGATGACGGGACAGTTCCCCGCCATCCCCCGGACCGATGACGATTTGGATCCACCGGATCACCTTCAAGCGATCGCGAACACGGCCGGATTCCACTTTGCCTTTATCGAGCAAGGCGGCACCAGCCTGTATCCAAGCCTGGCGCAGCGGGTCAGCGCGCCGGAAGTCCTGCGCATCCTCCTCAGCATCGGTCCGACGGAGACGATGCACTTTCAGACGTGGCACGACAAGGCGGGCAACGCGCCTCCGCTCGTCGACCCGACCAATGGGTTGGAGTTTCCGGACCTCAATGCCACTCCGTTTGGCGGGGAAGACTTCTCGACGAACCTGATCATGCCCGAGCCTGTGCCATTCCTCAGCCGCAAGTTTCCGGTTTGCTCGATCATTCGCCCAACTGAGACGAAGGGTGCGGCCATAGGCGCGGCCAACGCTCTCACTGCAGATGGGCTGTTCAGCGGTCAATCCCCGGCGTTCTTCGAACTGTTGCACGATTTGGCAGCCGACGCCGATCGCGCGAGGGGCGATCGTTAAAGTTGAGGTGTGGAAGGTTCGGCTCTATCGCTCAGGAATCGTCGCGACCGTGGGGGTCGAGGGTTGAGCGGCCCCATCGACCCTCGCGGTCATGGTCATCGACGATTTTCCTGCGGCGCCGTCCCGCGAGGCGCAATCGGCTGGCGCAATTCCTTGAGATCGATCGAGTCGGTGTCGGCGATCACCTTGGCGTACGTGCGCGTGACCGCCGCCAGCCCGCCGGCCGAAATCGTGTCGGCGGTCTCCTGATCCGAGTGCCAGACGTAGCCGCTGTTGATGATCTCGACCGAGGGCGCGAATCGGTAGTACCGGCCGATCTCGCCCGGTGGCGACGGCGCCGACTCCGGGAAGCTCGGCACCCCGAACGCATCCATCGCCCGAACGATGATGTCGGCGACTCTCGGGCCCGTGCCGTACCAGTTGAACGCGGCGACGGCGTTCGAGAGGCGGATGTTGCCGGGGCCGCTCTCGATTCCTCCCGTGTGCTCGCAGTTGAGGAGCAGCGCGGTCTTGTCGAACACCTCCGGGTGCGACGCGAGCCACGCGCCGCTCTCGGCCGTCCCGTTGTGGTGACCGGTCGTCCCCAGGAACACGAGCGTCCGGCGGCGCTCGGCTTTCGGAACTCGGGCGAAGTACTCGGCGATGCCCACGAGCGTGGCCACCCCTGCGGCGTTGTCGTTCGCGCCTTCGAACCAGCCGTCGCGGTGAGCCACGACCATCACCTGCTCGTCCGTCGTGCCGGGCAGCGTCCCCCACACCGTGCCGCTCTTCAGTCCCGGCGTGCGGTCAATGTCGAGCCTGACCTTCACGTGCGGTGCGCCGCCGGCCACCGTGGCGTCCGCGATCAGATCCCGTGCGGCGAGACCATCTTTCATGCCGGTTGAGAACGTCGGCACCGGACTGTTGACCGGATAGAACTGCGTTCGCTCGTTCCCCGGAATGCCCTGGATGACGAAGATCGCCGCTGCTCCGCGCTCGCCGATGCGGCGGATGGCGTTCTCCGCGATCGGCGCGTGCCGCGACGACGTATCGGTACTGTAGAAGAACACGGCTTTGCCACGGACGTCGCGCGCGAGCTTCAAATCCGCTTCGCTGGCCATCCCCACATAGACGGCCTCGAGATCCAGCCCGTCAGCCGGCGTGCCCACCGCTTGATAGGTCGGTTGTGCGGTGTCGATCGCGATTGCCTTGCCGCTTCCCGAGACGGTGACGCTCCACGATTTCGGCATCCACTGCGGCGGCAGATCGAAATACTGCTCGTGGACATCGGTCAGGCCGATCTGGCGGAACTTCTGCATCATCCACTCGGCGTTTTCCGTGTCCGCTGTCGTCCCGATGATGCGTCCCCAGAACTGCGGGTGACCGTTGTCGCGATATCTGCGCGCCATGGCGGTCAACTCGCCGACGTACGACTTGAGGCGATTGCCGTCGATCGAGGCGTACTTCTGCTCCGACGGCGCCAGGCGCCAGCCGACCTCGTTCGCCCGATGATGCGGCGGTTCGGCCGGACCGGCGGCGGCTGACCGCACGCGAGTGCCGTCGGGATTCTGCGCCGCGACAGCGCCAACGAGCGCGGCCGCGCACAGACCGAGCGAGAGCCCGACGAGCCGCCTAATCGTCAGCTTCGGGTTGCGCATTGTGACTCCAGTATTGCCGAATCGCTGAACGGGGGTCGTTTTCCACGCGCGTGTTCGCGTCGAAGATCATGGTTGCGCGCGTCGCCGCGTCGTAGACCGGCCAGTGCGGAATCTGACCGTTGTCTGGATTGCCGGTCTTCGCGAACGCAACGAAGGTCGACGCCAGGCGCCCCGCGAGGGCGCGGCCGGCCCGTTCTCCGGTGCCGCAGATCCCGTTGCGATAGAGATTGAACGACGCGTCGACGTCGTGGCCGTGCACGGCACCGAGCTTGCCGTCGAAGGCGGGCGTCGCCCATTCCCAGACATACATATATGCGGGCGCGCCGTTCTGCGCCGCCTTCCGCTCGGCCTGGGCGATCGCGCGCGAGCGCACCTGGGTGTCGGTGAGCACCTGGGCCTGCACGAGATACGGCGTCTTGCCCGCCGTCACCGGGCGATAGAGATCGAGAATCTCCTGAGCCTTCCCGTTGAAGCGTTCGTTCAGCAGCGCGGTGAGCCCGGCGTCGGTCAGATCCCAATTCGTCAGCCGCAGCGCCGCGTCTTCGAGCGTCGTCGAGATCATGATGGGCACATCCCTCGACTCGGGCGGTGCGGCCGGATCGAATGGATGGTGCGGCAGATAGTGGCCGTCCATGACCGGCGTGAACGCCGCGCCAGTGGCCTCGGTTTGCGCCTGCAGGATTTGCTCCCACGGCAGCCGTTGAATGTCGGCAATCCGGTTACGCGGGAGGGCCAGCTTCTTGAGCAGCAAATCAGCGGATTTGGCGGCCGCGTCTTCTTCAATGAGTCGAAGCGTGGAGCCGCTCTGGACGGCCGCGCGGTGGAACAACCCTTTCGCGGCGGGCGTTCCAAGCAGCGTCGAGGTCTTCGAGCCTCCGCCCGACTGGCCGAAGATCATGACGCGTGCCGGATCGCCGCCGAACGCCGCGATGTTGTCGCGCACCCACTCGAGGGACGCGACCATGTCCATCGCGCCGCACACGCCAGCGAACTTGAATTCTTCGGGCGCGCCGAGTGCCGCGAGATGCGTGTATCCGAAGCTCGCGAGACGATGATTCACGGTCACGACAACCACGTCACCGAGCAGCGCGAGCTGCCCGCCGTCGTACATCGGCCCGTTGCCGGATCCGGTCGCCCAGCCGCCGCCGTGAAACGACACGAGCACCGGGCGCTTCGCGTTGTCGTTCACGCCCGGCGTCCACACGTTGAGCGACAGGCAATCCTCGCTCATGCCGCCCGTTCCGATGTGCTTGTCCCATTGGATCAGTTGCGAGTAGTCGGAACGAAAGCCGGACGCGGTCTGCGGAGCAATCGGACCGTAGCCGATGCAGTTGCGCGCGCCGCCCCAGGCAACCGGCTTGCGCGGCGGCATGAAACGATTTCCGCCGCCGGTGTCGGCACCGTAGCGAACGCCGCGGAAGATTTTGATGCCTGTGTTGGCCATGCCGCGCACAACGCCGTGCGACGTCTCG
>Ga0306920_100004192_pt1 | contig 18490 bp, 20 predicted proteins | sample flu12Cox44000170_FD_204666 | JGI IMG/M metagenome (GOLD analysis project Ga0306920, IMG submission 204666) | Lab enrichment of tropical soil microbial communities from Luquillo Experimental Forest, Puerto Rico - flux4day.12C.oxic.44.000.170 (v2)... | ecosystem: Environmental > Terrestrial >... | reverse complement strand
GCGCTCTGGCGGCGGGAGAGGATGTCACGGAACGCCGGCTTACGGAAATTGCCTTGCTGGAAAGCGAAGCCAAATTCCGGTTGGTGGCGGAGACCGCCTCCTGCTGCATCTGGATCCTTCAGGAAGGCCGTATGGTCTACCTCAGTCCCCAGGTCGAATCCATCACCGGCTACACCCGAGACGAAATCCTTCGGATGAGTCCCCGGGATCTGGTCCATCCCGAATTCCGATCCGCACTCGGGAAGCGCGCCCAATCGGACCCGAAGAATCCCGAGTTGCTCTCGCGCTACCAATACAAGATCATTGACAAGAATGGCGAGGACCGGTGGTTGGAGCTGACGGATAGCGCGCTCGAATTCAACGGGAAGCCCGCCATCCTGGTGACCGCTCTCGACATTACCGCAGCCAAGCGCGCGGAACAGGAAATCAAGGAACATGCCATGTACCTCGATGCCCTGGTGTCCAATAGTCCGCTCGGCGTGGTCATCAAGGATGAGAATCTCCGCGTGCGCTTTTGCAACGAAGCGTTTGAGCGCATGTTCCTTTATTCACAGGCCGAACTTCAAGGTAATGATCTCGACGAAATCATCGCGCCGCACGACCGTGAATTGGCTTCGGAGCTAACCCGGACGAGCCAGAGCGGCAAGGTCGTTCACGCCATCGCCCAGCGCCGCCGCAAGGATGGCTCCCTCATTGATATTGAGCTCCATGGCGTCCGGCTTTACTCGGGCGACAATCTGGTCGGGGCCTTCGCTTTCTATCAGGACATCACTGAGCGCCGCCGCTCGGAGGAAAAGCTGCAGAGTCTTCGCCATCGCCTCGCGCGTGCCCAGGAAGAGGAACGCGCCCGCATCGCCCGCGATCTCCACGACGATACCGGCCAGAGGCTCGCTCTCCTGAGCATTGACCTCGAGCAACTGAAGCAAACTTCCCTGAAGACCAGGTCCTCCCTTTCCCAGCAGTTGGAATCCCTGGTGAAACTCGCCAGCGAGATTACCTCCGACGTACATAATGTCTCCCGACGCCTTCATCCTTCGCAGGTGGAACTCCTTGGACTTGTCACTGCTCTTGCCAATTTCTGCAAGGATTTTGCCACTCGCAATGGTGTGGAGATTCAGTTCATCCATTCCGGAATTCACTCCAAGCCTCCTCTCGACGCGGCCCTATGCCTTTTCCGCGTCGCACAGGAAGCGATTCGCAACGTCCAGAAGCACAGCGGTTGCCAGAAAGCGCGCATCGAATTGGCGGAAATTGCCGGATCCTTGAATCTTCGAGTCACCGATGAAGGAATGGGTTTCGATCCCGATTCGCGCGATGCGAGTCAGGGCCTTGGTTTACTTAGCATGGAAGAGCGCCTTCATAGCATGGGCGGAGAATTGACCGTACACTCGCGTCCCGGAAGCGGGACCTGCATTGAAGCCAGTCTGCCACTTTTTCCAGAGGCTCTTTCGGATGCCCCTCCCGCTCCACCACTTTCTTCTGAACTTTCTGCGGCGATCTCACGGGACTCTCAGGAACAGCCCGCGCGTTGACTTATATGCTCTGCTGACCTAACATGCGCCTGCCTCGACGGGGCTTCAGCGGCGCAGCAGAAATCCAGGACGGAGGACTTGGATGAACGAATGGGTTCACATGCAGGAAGATCCTTCCGAGCAGTTGGCGTTGTATCATTATTTTTCCGTCATTAAACGCCAGCAGGGAAAGGAAGTGCTTTTCCGCATTACCGTGAAGGAATTCGCTTCTCCCCCTCCAGGCCAGCATGTGCGTTTCTTTGCGGAAGCCGATAAGGAGCTGAATCAGAAGACTGCTTCTTTCGTTCCTTGTGGCTGGAGCAATTCGTTGTATTCGGCGTTGGGAGACTGCGTGCGCTTGATCCGCCAGTTTCCCTATGAGGGGGAATAAGCCCACTTCCGCTCCTTTTATTATTTCCAAGCGATTCCGGGCAGTTGAGATCGATTTTATTGCTTTATCCAGGAGCATAAGCGTGATTCTGCAAATGACAAAGCGCCAGTTCAAACCCGGCGTCACCGTCGTCGAAATGAAGGGCAGCATCCATTGCGGTCCGGACTGCCGTCGGGTCGAGCATGAAGTGGACGCCCTTATCCAGGCCGGCCAGATCCATGTCATCTTCGATATGTCGGGACTTACCCACATTGACAGCGCGGCCATTGGCAGCATTGTTCGCTGTTTCTCCAGCTTGAAAAAAGCCAGCGGTGAACTGCGGCTGGCGGGGGCTCGCGGCATGCTGGAAGGCACGCTGAAACTGACAAAAATAGATCGTGTGATCCCGCTTTTTCCCACGGCTACGGATGCTGCCGTCAATTTTCCTGCCGGCAATCTTCCCTCGGGATCTGTACCAACCGCCTAGCGGCCCCAGCTTTTCTGGGAACGTTCTTTCAGCGAATCGTATATGGGAGGATTCCCGAGCAACGCCGGACCAGCACGGCCGTAACGCACAAGCCACCAACATCGGCAAGAGCAGCGTGAAACTGTACGTCAATTCTCACACGAATTGGCTCGCACTTATGGTCCTCGTTGCGCACCGAATCATACGCAACCAAATGCACCTCAGCCAAATCTTTCTTCGCCTTGGCACTGGCGACGGCCTGTCTCCCTTTGCTAAAGTTTCCTTTCAAGATAGGAGCACCTCATGACCATCTCACAGGAACTTCTCGCCATTCTGGTTTGCCCGGTTTGCAAGAAGCCGGTGCAGCTCCTTACGGACAATTCCGGCCTCAAGTGCGCGGCATGCAAGCTCGTTTACCCGGTCCGCGACGACATTCCCGTGATGCTTCCCGAGGAAGCCAGGATCGCCTCGGAATAGCCGGGAATGAGGAACCCGGACATGGCCTCTGAACTGGCTAGTTCCATTCCAAGGCTCAAGCGGCTTCTTCCGCGCTTCCGCAAAATTCGAATCGGCGTCCTCGGCGACCTCATGCTGGACCGCTACCTATGGGGCACCGCCAGCCGCCTCTCTCCCGAAGCGGCCGTGCCCGTGGTCGATTTCGTTTCTCGATCGGATTGCCTGGGCGGGGCAGGGAACGTCGCTGCTAATCTCGTCTCCCTGGGAGCGCGGGTCGAAGTTTTTGGAGTTGTTGGCGGCAAGAAGAGCCACGAAAGGTTTTTCGATGATGAAGCAGGTGAGGCTCTACGCGAGTGCTTTCGCCAGGCTAAAATCGGCGAGCGCGGCGTCCTGGCGGATGCGCTTCGCGTCACCACGGTGAAAACCCGGGTCATCGCCCGGCATCAACAGATTGTTCGCATTGATCAGGAGTGTCGGGATGCGGTTGCGCCGCAGACGGCAGAGAAACTCTTTCGCCGGATCGTCGGCGCTCTCCAGCAACTCGATGCGCTGGTGCTCTCCGACTATGATAAAGGCCTCATCACCGATGCCTTTGCCGATCGTGTTTTGCATGCCTGCCATCAGCGCAAGATCCCGGTTTTTGTCAAACCGAAGACTTCGCGCCTGTATGCTTACCGCGGTGCTCGCGCGATCGTGTGCAATACAAAAGAAGCCGGCTTTTACGTTACCCGCTCCCTGATGGACGAGAAATCCGTGGAAGAAGCCGGGCGGGCGCTGCTGCCGCACTTTGGCTGCGCGGCAGTGGTGATCACGCGCGGGGAAAAAGGCATGAGCATTTTCGAGGAAGTTTCTCCGCGCCATTTGCACATTCCGGCGACAAGTTTTGAACTGACTTACGCCCGCGTCGGCCAGCCAGGCATCGAACGCGGCGCCACGGGCCGGCAGGTCTTTGATGTGACCGGCGCGGGCGACACGGTCCTAAGCGTGTTGTCCCTTGCCGTGACCGCCGGTGTCTCTCTGCCGGACGCGGCCTTCCTCGCGAACACCGCTGCCGGCGTTGTCGTCGGCAAACTCGGCACCGCGACCATCAACCCCAAGGAACTGGCCGCGGCTCTCGACGACATTCACGTCTAGGATTTCTTGCGGGTAAGCGGTAAGAGCGATCACTATGGCGGAAAACTGAGACTCTTGTCAGACGGCAGAACCCACAACGTAACCACTTTCGTCTTGCGGCTCTTCTCTGCTTCCGAGGCGTCGGGCATCGGGGTAAAAGGGCTGATAGCCACACTCACCTCAATCGAGTTGCTGTTCCTCGGGGCTTTCGCACCCATGATTTTGAAGCTCTTCACCGGTCCGTAGTAGCCTGATGGTCCCCAATCCGCAAGGAAATCCTTCATAGTGTAATTCGACGACGGCTTCCAGAGTTCGTACGCCTTGGAGGCATCGTCGCTGGTAAGAGCCGTGAAGAAATGCTCGGCCGCCTTTTTCTCCGGGTAATAACGTAACGTAAACCACAGCACCACGGCGACAACGAGGACAAGCGCCACGATGGTGAACGCCATGGCTCTTGATTTTTGTGGTTTTTCGGCAGGTGGTTCCAGCAGTGACATTCGGATGTCTCCCGCCTGCAAGCGTCAGAGTTGCCGGTATTCAGCGCGCCGATTGCCAGCACGGAAACTGTAACAAGAGAGCCGCTCTCCCCGCAAATCTCTTCTTCAAGTTAGATGCGGAATTCTTTCGTTGGTTTGCCGGATTCTAGGGCGCCTATTTTTCCGAGAGGATACCGCGAGCTGCCATCGTCATGAGCGCGTTCTGGCAAACCGTCGCTTGGTGGCCGCAGTCGCTTTCGAGGACCAGTGTCGGCGCCTTGCGCAGTTCCGCAAAATGCAGAGCAGTCAGTGGATTCACAAGATGATCCTGCCGCGCCACAATCACGAGCATTTTAGCCTTCACCAGGTTGGCGGCATCTTCCAGCGTGCCGCTTGCGGGCGCGATGTTGTGAGCGATCATCGCCCGCAATTGACATAGATAATCGTACGGGTTCTGGTCTTTTTTCCAATCCTCGACCGACGTGGTCACATATTTCTCAAATTCTTCCCGCTTGTGCTCGATGGCCACGTTCGCAGGCGTCGTAAGGCTCATAAGGCCGATGCGCTCGGCAATATCCAAAGCCCCTTCTTCGTTGCCATTCTTCAGGCGATAGTCAATCGTCATCTCTTGTGTCGTCCAGACAAGCAGATCATAGGAAGACTGCTGCGGCGTTCCGGCAATGGGAATGGCGACATCCATGAAATCGGGATAAGACACCACCCACTGAAAAGTCTGCATTCCACCCATCGAAATCCCGATAATCGCGTGAACGTGTGTCAACCCGAGCTCTTTCGTGGACAACAGGTATTCGGCATGAACCATGTCCCGGATGGAAATACGCGGAAATTTGTCTTTTGGTTGCGCCGCGCTGTTCGATGGCGAAGTGGAAATGCCGTTCCCGAGCGCATCGATTAACACAACGAAGTATTGCCCCGGATCGAGCATCTTGTCGCGCCCCACATCCTGGGCTAGTCGCTCGCTTCTGCCGTTAAACCAGGTGAGAAAGAGAATGGCGTTACTGCGATTCTCGTTGAGCCGGCCAAAGGTGCGATAGGCGACGCGGCAATCCCTCAGCGTTTCTCCGCTTTCCAACCTTAAATCGCCAAGTCTCGCGAATTTTTGTTCTTCCGCGCGAGAAGGGCTGGCGGCGGTCAGAAGAACAAAACAGGCCACCAAGCCGAAGAAGATTGCCTGAAGCGGGTTTTTTTGCATAGAACCTCGCACAATGCGGAAAGAGTGTAGCGCGATTGAGGATTAGATGCAGTGAGATCGGAGGCGCTGATCGAACACGATGCGGCTGAGAGAATCAGCCTACGAGAGCGCCGCCGGAGCCCTCCGGAAGCTCGATCGCATATTTCGTACGTGCTTTTTCCCCGTGCATCTCGAGAGCCAGCTCGATCAGTTTGTCAATCAGCTCACGAAAGGAGATGCCGCTGGCTTCCCACAATTTGGGGTACATGCTGATGGAGGTGAAGCCGGGAATGGTATTGACCTCATTCAGATAAAGCTTGCCACCTTTTTTTTCCAGAAAGAAATCGACGCGCGCCATGCCGGAAAGCTCCAGCGCGCGAAATGCTTCAACCGCGAGCGTCTGGATCCTTTTGATTTGCGGTGGCTTGAGGTCAGCGGGAATCAGGAGTTGCGTGCCGTCTTCGAGATATTTCGCGGTGTAGTCATAAAATTCGCGGTGTGGCACGATCTCTCCGGGGATCGAAGCCTGCGGATCGTGATTGCCCAGAACGGAGACTTCGATCTCTCGGGCGGTGACCGCTTTTTCGACCAGGATCTTCATGCCGTATTCAGCGGCAAGATTCATCGCGGGCGCAAGCTCCTCCGCATCGTGCACCTTGCTCATGCCGACCGAGGAGCCGAGAGTCGCGGGTTTCACGAAAACCGGATAGGGAAATTTTTCTTCGATGATGGTTCGGACGGCTTGCGGTTCATTCTCCCACTGCCACCGTTGAATCGTGACCCACGGAACCACCGGAATACCTGCAGAGTCGCAAAGCCGCTTTGCAACATCCTTGTCCATGCCGATGGCTGAACCGAGAACGCCAGCGCCTACGAACGGGAGGTCCGCCAGCTCCAGCAGCCCTTGAATCGTGCCGTCCTCGCCGAACGTACCGTGCATGACCGGGAAAATAACGTCGAACCGCTGAGCCCCCGCCCCGCGATCGAGCGGAACCAGGGCGGCCTCTGTCGGGTCCGCCGTAAGCATCACGCGCCGACCGCTCTTCAAAATATCCGGCAGCATCTTGGCGGCGCCTTCGCCGATTAGCCAGTGGCCATCTTTGGTGATTCCAATGGGGACCGGTTCGTATTTATCAGGGTCCAGGCCGCGGATGACACTGGCGGCCGAGGCCAGCGAAACCTCATGTTCGCCAGAGCGCCCTCCAAACAGCACGCCAACACGTAGTCGCTTCTTTTCAGGGGTCACAAATCGTTCTCATTCTGCTGGGCGGTGGGAGCCTCCGAAAATGCTCCGATGACAGTTATAAGTGGAAACGTCAAAAAATGCGAAAGGGACCGGTGGAAGAGTTGCCGAAGCAGCAATGCGGCAGGGAAAGGAATCTCCTAGTCGCTGCACAAGACGAAAGAGCCCCTGATTCTCGGTCGTTTGGAAGACTTACTGGCAGCCTCTGGCCTTACGTTACCTGTCGCCGACCGTTCTCTTCGCGAACTGACCTAGTTCGGGACGGTCCAGTCGAAAGGACCAGGGTCAGGTACCTTCCAAGTCATGGGTGGCTTAGTGTCGGGAACGCTCCGAGAGGACCACAGGTCAGCTAATAAGCTATTGAAAACAAGCATGTTACAAATGATGTACGAGCAGGCAGTAACGAAGTAGTTGCAGTACTAAACCTAAGGTACGGAAAAAAGGGCCCTCCTGAGTAGGACAGGGGTAGGGTCCAAAATGAGACAGGTGCTCCATCGCGCTTCCACGGGTTTCCCGGCAAACTGAAGGTGAGTTGAAGGGCAGTCCCCAAGGACTCAGGAAAGAAAGAAATCCGAAACGAAACTGGAGAGTTCAGAAATGCGCAAAAGCCAAAAGGGATTCTCACTCATCGAACTTCTGATCGTGGTGGCGATCATTCTGATTCTGGCAGCCATCGCCGTACCGAATTTGCTCAGCGCCAAGGCGTCTGCGAACGAGTCCTCCGCGGTTGGGTCCCTGCGCTCGCTGAATCTGGCCTGTGTTACCTACTCCAACGCCTACGACATCGGCTTTCCCGCAGCTCTCTCGAATCTCGGCCCAGCGGCCACGCCGAGCGCGGCCGCCGCGGACCTGATTGACAGCCAGTTAGTCACCGGCACCAAGAGCGGCTACAGCTTTGTCTATGCTCCTGGCGCTGTTGATGCTTCTGGCAATATCCCCACGTTCACGATCAACGCCAATCCCATGTCGTCCCAGAGCGGCACTCGTTATTTCTTCATCGACGAGTCCGGAGAAATCACCTTCGCCCTCGGAACGCCCGCGGGCAGTTCGGACACACCAATCTAGGCCTGGACTCGATCCTTACGAACCTCCGCTATGAGGTGCAAGTGACCTCCTAGCGGAGAGGCCGAGTAGACGAAGCACCGGAGATTCTCCCCGCAAGAAGCTTCCCCGGAAGCCCCCAGGAACTCGCCAGTCAGCGATCGAAAGCTATCCAGTGAGCGCCCCGCCCGTCTGAGGAACAAAGAGACTCTTCCCTTCGTACTTGATAGCAGAAAGCATGACGATAACACCTTCGTTTACCAGAGTGTTGTTGGCGCTCGTCGCCTCGTCTCTGACGAGCGCTTCGGTGGTAAAAGCTCAGCAGAGGGTCGATTCCGGCAGCGCCACGACCGTTGCCTTTGTCCATGTCAATGTTGTGCCCATGAATCGCGAACTTGTCCTAACGGACCAGACTGTCGTCGTCCAAGACGGCAGGATTCTGAAGGTGGGCCCAGCGGCAAAGACGGATGCCCATGTCCATTTACAGACACCCACAGAGTTCCCTTTGTATCTGGCGAATGGCGTGACGACGGTATTCAATCTCGACGGGCGCCCCGCTCATCTGCTCTGGCGCAAGAAAATTGCCGCGGGCGAGATGCTGGGACCGGCCATCTTCACCACCGGGCCGATTTTTACCCAGGCGAATAAACCCAAAGAAGCGGTGCGCATGGTGGATGAGCAGGCGGAGCTTGGCTACGACGCCGTCAAAATCTATAATGGAGTCTCCAAAGAAGAATATCCAGCACTCATCGCCGAGGCCAAGAAAAAGCGCATGCTGTTGATGGGCCACGTACCACGCGGGCCCGATTTTGAGATGACTCTGGCGGCAGGGCAGTCCATCGCTCACCTGGAAGAGTACACTTACACGTTTTTCAACCCGAAGCATGACAATGACGATAGCCACATCGTTTACGACGAGAGCCGCGTTCCCGAGGCGGTACAACTGACCGTGAAAGCCGGAATTTACGTTACGCCCACGCTCTCCACCTACGCCACGATCGTGCAGCAGGCCACTGCGCTCGATGCATTTCTGAAAAATACCGATCTCAAATACGACCCGCCGTGGATTCAGGCCAGCTTGCAGCCTGCGGCAAATCGCTACAACAACGGTTTCAATATCTCGGAATACTCGAGAATTCGCACTTCCCTGGCGCTGCAACGAAAGCTGGTGAAGCGCTGGAGGACGCGAAAGTCCCGCTGATGTGCGGCACGGATGCGAGCGATGTCGGTCCCGTCGCGGGATTCGGCATTCATAAGGAGTTGCAGAAACTGGTGAACGACGGGCTGACTCCTTATCAGGCTTTGCAGTCAATCTGTCAGCCAAACGGGAGAATTCGGAACCATTGAACCAGGGAAGCGTGCCGACCTGGTGCTCTTGAGCGGCAATCCGTTGCAGGAAATCAGCAGCACGCGGAAGATCGCAGGCGTGATGGGCGGGCACTGGATAGAAGCAGAGCTGAAAGCTTCAGTGGAGAAAGTCCCCAGCGAATACGTGGACCAGATACGCATGGTGAAAGCTCAACTGGAAAGCGACCCAGCGGCCGCTGTGAGCTATCTGGAACGGAATGATCCCTTTGACAATGTTGGCGCCGCGGCCCTGACGGAATTGGTCGAGGGCCAGGGCGCGGACAAGCTGCGGCAGGTGATTCGCGGCTTGAGGCAGAAGCAGCCGAATTCCAGGCTGGCCTCCGAGCAGGCCGTCAACCTGCTCGGGTATACCCTGTTGCAAGAAAAAAAGTATCCCGAAGCGATTGCGGTGTTGCGCATGAATACAGAGGACTTCCCGAAGTCCGCGAATACCTGGGACAGTCTGGCAGAGATTTTTTTCAAATCGGGCGATGTGGCGGGCGGCGTTGCCAATTACAAGAAGGCGCTGGACGTCGACCCGGATTATCCCAACGCCGGCGCAGCGAAGAAATTCGTGGCCGAGCACGAATCAACGAAATAAGGAGCGCCGTCCTCCGTTACCTCGGTGGGCTATCGCTCAGATCAAAGGGAATGTATTCCTTTTCCAGTTGGATCTCAGGATACTTTTGCAATAGCCGCACGCAGCGATTCCAGCGAAGGATGGCGTCATCGTTGCCCGGCGGTCGGACCTTCTCGGCCTCGCCAAAGTAACGCATCGCTTCTTCAAACAACGGCAAGAGCACGTGCGGCAAGCCTCCGGCCCGGAGTTGCGCCTTCGCGCGACGTTCGCAGAGCAAGCCCATGCAATAAAGGTGCTGGTAGCGATCCTTCAGGCTCTGGAAAATCTTCTCGACTTCACCGTAGCGGTCGGTCACCGCGCCGGTGAATTGGTCCGTAATGGACAAACCGAGCAAGCGCAACGCTTGTTGATGGTCCGGCTCGATTGCAAGGATGTCCCCGCAGATCGATTCCGCCTCTTCCGGCTCATTCAGGTAGCGATATAGTTCGACTTTGGCGATCGCCTCGGCAATCCCGCTCTTCGAAATGTTCTTCAATTGATGATCCATAGGACCTCCACTGTCCCGGATCGAAAAGTCCGCCGATCCAGAACAAACTTGCTACTCACGGGACGCTCAACAGCAAATAGCCTGCGAGTATCGTTCCCAGCACCGCTCCCCCGTAGCAGAAAATATCGATGAATTCGTTTAAATGTTTCACCTGCAGGCCATCATACAGCGTATAACGGAAGCGGTGCGCCCAATGGAACAGCGGAAGAGAGCATAGAACGAAAAGATAGATGCGCACGAGCGGGTGCCGCAGCAGCGCGAGTGAGCTTTCATAAGAAGGCGTTTTCAACCAGCCCAGTGGGAAGGCGAGTCCCCAAAGGAAAAAATGAAACGGAATCAGGAACGCCGCCACGACGCCGCCCGCGCTGAAAAGCGTCCACAAAAACGGTTCGATCGGTCTTTTGGCCATCTAGCCTCTCAACACAACCCAAGCGATGAATCCCGACGCCACAATCCACGCGGCATAGTTCACCGCAATGATCAGGAATTCCGGTAGCTTCTTCCCGGCTACGCGCACCGCCATGGCTCGAGGCGTAAGGCCGAACCACGTCACGGAATGCAAAGCCACGAAAACAATGCCAATCACACTCAGGACCACCACCAGCGGGCTCTTCATGCAATTCAGGAAAGTCTCGTATGCTTCCGGCCCCCCCGAGACGGCCCGGATCCACAGGAGAACGATCACGATGAAACCCGCGACGAAAATGCTGCTCAGTTCCCTCAGCACAAATTTCAAATAAGCCCACTGCTCAAGCCACCAGTAGGTGGATACACGCTTCCGGAACCATCGCGGGTGGTGCGTTGTGTAGCCCTGCACCGCGTCGTGTTCGCCGTGTGTCATTTCGCGCCCCGCGGCATCAGCCAGGATTTGAACCAGTCCTTCGCGGCGGTCAACTTGTATTGCTGGATCGCTCCCGAAGGATCCACGTGTTTGGGGCAAACTTTTGTGCACTCACCAACGAAGGTGCAGCCCCAGATTCCCTCGTGCTGCGAAATAATTTCCAGCCGTTCCCGCGAACCTGCATCGCGCGAGTCCAAGTTGTAGCGCTGCGCAAGAGCAATGGCCGCGGGACCGATAAAAAGCGGATCGAGTCCATACACCGGACACGCGGCATAGCACAGCATACAGTTGATACACATGCTGTACTGCTTGTACGTGTCCAACTCCACGGGAGTTTGCAGGTATTCGCCTTGGGAGACCGGCTTCTCCTCCTCGCGAATGATCCAGGGTTTCACCTTCCGCAGTTTGCGCATGAAATCGCTCATCTCGACGACGAGATCGCGAACAATCGGAAAGTAGCGCAGGGGCTCGACGCGGACCGGACCCGGCGCATAGTCGTGCAGGAATGTGGCGCAAGTCAGCTTTGGCTCGCCGTTCACCATCATCCCGCAGCTTCCGCAGATACCCATGCGGCACGACCAACGGTAGGTGAGCGTCCCATCCATCTGGTCTTTGATGTGGTTGAGCGCATCGAGAACGACCCAGTCCCGCCGCAACGGAACCTCAAAGGTCTGCGACGATGGCGCGGCACCTTTTTCAGGAGAGTAGCGCGTGACTTCCAGCTGAATGCTTTCCGCCATGCTCGCCTACCTCCCCTGCGTTTGTTGAGCTGCTTGCCCGTAGACCCGTTTGCCGGGCGGCCAGCGCGTGATGGTCACCGGCAAGTGCGACACCCGGGGGCCGCCGTCTGGATTTCGAGAGACCAGTGTATGCGCCAGAAATTGTTGGTCGTCCCTATCCGGAAAGTCCGTGCGTTGGTGCGCGCCGCGCGATTCAGTGCGGTGCAGCGCGGAGTGCACCATGGCTTCGGCCACGTCCAACAGGAAGGACTGTTCGAGCGCCGCGATCAATTCGGTGTTGAACGTGAGGCTGTGGTCGTCGAGCATGACGTTAGCGGTACGCTCGCGGATTTTCTGCAGACTGCGCTGGGCTTCTGTCAGCGAGCCCGCGGCGCGGTAGATTCCCGCTCCGGCTTCCATGGTCTTTTGCATCTCCTCGCGAAGGGTTGCGACGCGCTCCCGGCCTCCGGATTTGTGCAGGTATTGCTCTTCGAGTCTCCTATTTTCGTCCATTGCCTGTTCGAGGACTTGCTTCCCGGGATCTCTTTGCTCCGCCGCAAACGCAGCGGCGGCCTTGCCGGCACGCGCTCCAAACACCAAAAGTTCCGGCAGGGAATTCGAGCCTAGACGATTCGCACCGTTGATGCTGACGCAAGCCACCTCGCCAGCGGCGTAAAGCCCTGCGAGCGGTGTGGCGCCATGGATATCCGTGTGCACGCCGCCCATCATGTAGTGCACCACCGGGCGAACGGGGATCAACTCCTTTACCGGATCGATGTTTTCGTATTTCAAGCAGAGCTCGCGGACAAACGGGAGCTTTGTGTTGATCAGTTTTTCCCCCAGTTGGCGGAGATCGAGATGCACGACGTCTCCATACGGGCCTTTAACCGTTCGACCTTTCTCCATTTCTTTCACGAAAGCTTGTGACAAACGGTCCCTTGGCCCCAGTTCCATCGAACGGAGCACAGGTTTGGGCTCCGGTTTCCCGAGGTCATAATCTTGCAAATAGCGGTAGCCGTCCTTGTTCAGCAGCCACCCTCCCTCCGCACGCGTGGCCTCGGTGATCAAGATTCCCGTAAATGGCAGACCGGTTGGATGGTATTGGATAAACTCCATATCTTTCAGCGGAGCGCCGGCCCGGTAGGCAAGGCCCATACCGTCGCCGGTCTTGATCGCTGCATTGGTTGTATAAGGAAACACGCGGCCGCAGCCACCCGTGCACAGAATCACGGCCTTTGCCAGGATGGCGTGGACTCTTCCCGTCATCTGCTCGATGGCTACTACGCCCTGAACCTGGCCATCATCCACGAGCAGTTTCGTCACGAACCATTCGTCGTATCGCTTGATCCCCGCATAACTCAATGTCGTCTGGAACAACGTGTGCAGCATGTGGAAGCCGGTCTTATCCGCGGCAAACCACGTGCGCATCTTTTTCATTCCGCCAAAGGCACGCACCGCAATGTGCCCGTCCGGCTCGCGGCTCCATGGGCAGCCCCAATGCTCTAGTCGCAGCAACTCTTCGGGCGCTTCCTTGACGAAAGCCTCCACGGCGTCTTGATCGCACAACCAGTCGCCGCCGGAAATCGTATCGTAGGCATGTTCATCGAGAGAATCCCCAGGCTTAATCACACCCGCAGAGCCGCCTTCGGCCGAAACGGTGTGACTACGCATTGGGTACACTTTGGATACAACGGCTACGGTGAGCTTGGGGTTGGCCTCCACCACGGCGATCGCCGCGCGCAAGCCTGCTCCGCCGCCACCAATCAGAAGTACATCGTGCGAGAAAACTTCCACCGGTCCCGCCCTCCAAAAAGTGGGAGCGCCGTCAACGATGGCCCACTTACCCTTGCAACAAATGGAATCTTCCGGCGACCCAACGCTGCGGTTCCGCTGAAATCTTCTCCGCTTACGCCACTGACGATACCGGGAGCACCATATCCCAACTGGTCGAAGAATAAAAGGGCCAGGGAATCTGCGGACGTTGCGGGACGCGGCGAACACCAGCAGCCTGGACGCTCGGCGGCCCCAGACGTTTTTCGGAGAGGAAGCCGCCCTACTCCGGCTTGGCAATGATTCCGCATGCAATGCGCGGCGGAGCGCCGCTGTCAGTTCCTCCGGCGACGGCATGAATCACGATGGCGGTTCCCCCGTTACTGAAAACGGAGTGGTCGTCGGAACCGAGCGTTACATTGGGAGCAACCGTGCTCGCGTGCGCCGTTCCGTCTGCCGTCACGATCAGCGAAAAGTCCGGAATGTCTCCCGCAGGCATGCCCTCATGCGAATGGCCGCCAGCTGCATCAAAGTGCGGCCCCGCCGACTTGAAGTCCGGTGGATCGCATTTCGCGTTCTGGTGAATGTGAATGGAATGCTCGCCGGGCGGCAGATTCTTGATATCGAGCGTGATCTTGACGCCCTTGGGCGTGGATGTCAGTACCGCTGTGCCGATGCTCTGGCCCTGCGCATTCTTGATATTCACGGTTACGGGCTTGGCCTGGGCATACGCGAGTCCTGCCGTCGAGAGAAACAACGCGGCGCAAACAAGAATCTTCATGGAGTGTCTCCTCTGGCGAAAATGTGTCTCGGGCTTCAATTCTGCGCGGAGGCGTACTCCCCGAACTTAGCGCAGGATTGGCCAGTGCGTAACAGAGTGTACACAAGAAGATAGCCCTGAGAACACAGGAAGTTGGCGACGGCCAGAATTAAAGGATTTTCTTGCCGAGGCCCGAAAGAACCAGTTCAACACCAAGCAGTGCTGTACGATTGTGTTCGTCAATGACGGGGTTGATCTCCACGACTTCCATGGAGACCATGGATTCGCTGTCCGCGATCATCTCCATCGCGAGGTGAGCCTCGCGGTAAGTGACGCCCCCGCGCACCGGAGTGCCGACGCCGGGCGCGTCGCTGGGGTCGACAAAATCCATGTCCAGGCTGACGACGATGCCGTCGGTATCGTCCATGGCGTATTTCAGGGCGTCGCTCATTACTTCGCGCATACCGCGTTCGTCAATGTCGCGCATGGTGAAAGCGCGCACTCCCAGCTTCTTGATGAATTTTTTCTCGTGAGAGTCGAGGTCCCGCACACCCACAAGCACGACATTTTGCGGCTCGATTTTCGGCTTATACCCAAAAAGATCCTGTAACTCCGGTACGCCGTAGCCCAGAATTCCGGCCAAGGGCATGCCGTGAACGTTTCCCGAAGGCGAAGTTTCCGGGGTATTCATGTCACTGTGCGCATCGAGCCAGACGCAACCGACCTGCTTTTTCTCTTTGCGGAAGTGCGCTGCGACTCCGCTGGTGGAGCCTGCGGCAATAGAATGATCTCCGCCCAGAACAAGTGGCAGGTAGCCTTCTTCCAGTGATTTCTGCACGGCAATGCCAATGTCCAGGCAAGCGTCGGTGATTTCCGCCACATACTTGGCGCGCTTTTCGCCCACGGGCATCTCTTCCGGCTGCTTAACGGAAATGTTGCCGCTGTCTTCCACCTGAAGACCGAGCTGCTTGATGCGGGCCTGCAGGCCGGCAACGCGCAGGGCCGAAGGCCCCATGTCCACCCCGCGCCGACTGGCGCCGAGGTCCATGGGTACGCCGATGATGCGAATCTTTTGAGCCATGTAGCGGGTTCCCTGTAATCCGTGTCCCACGATCCTGGCGAGCAGACGAACTGAGCCTGTATTGCCTTGTGTAGAACCGGACGGATTCTTTTCGTTTAGACGGTCGAGGTACGGACTGTCGAAGTGATCTACCAACTACCCCGCACTAAGGATATACCCTGTAAATCATCCGAGGGAAGGGGATGACCTCGCGGATATGCTCGGTACCGCAGATCCAGGCCACGGTGCGCTCCAAGCCAAGGCCAAACCCTGCGTGGGGGACACTGCCATAGCGGCGCAGATCCAGGTACCATTGGAAGGCTTCTTCGGGTAAGTTATGTTCTTTCAATCGTTTAACAAGAAGATCGTAATCATGGATACGCTGGCTGCCTCCAATAATCTCACCGTATCCCTCTGGAGCAAGCATATCGAAAGAGAGTGCCAAATCGGGACGCTCGGAGTCCGGTTGCATATAAAACGCCTTAATGGCGGCCGGGTAGTGGTGAATCATGACAGGACGGTCGAACTCATTAGAAATGAGGGTTTCCTCGTCCCCGCCGAAGTCGTCGCCAAATTTGGCGGGATTGCCCTGCTTCTGCAGGACACCAACGGCTTCTTCGTAGGTAATGCGCGGGAAGGGTGGTTTGATGTTTTCGAGCTTCTTGATGTCGCGCTTCAGCGTCTCCAGCTCGCGTGGCTTGTTCTTGACCACGCCTTGGACAATGGCGCTGACCAGACCCTCGCCCAGATCCATCATGTCCGGCAGCTCCGCATAAGCGGCTTCCGGTTCAAGCATCCAAAATTCGGTGAGGTGCCGGCGCGTCTTGGATTTCTCCGCCCGAAAGGTAGGGCCGAACGTGTAGACCTTCCCGAGGGCCATGGCCGTGGCTTCGATGTAGAGTTGGCCGCTCTGCGTCAGGTACGCCTTCTGGTCGTCAATGTAGTTCACTTCAAAGAGCGTGCTGGTGCCTTCGCAAGCTGACGGCGTGAACATGGGCGCGTCGGTCAGCGTATAACCCTGCGAATCCATATAGTTGCGCGCGGACCGTACCGCTTCGGCACGGATGCGGAGAATGGCGGCTTGGCGCGGCGTGCGGATCCACAGGTGGCGCTGGTCGAGTAGAAAGTCGACGCCATGCTCTTTCAACTGAATAGGAAACGGCGTGCTCTCGGAAACCTTCTGCAGCACCTGAATTTTCGTGACACCAATTTCGTAACCGCCCGGCGCGCGTTGTTCAGTGCGGATTTTGCCAGTAACGATAACGCTCGATTCCTGCGTCAGTCCCTTCAGCGCTGCGAAGGCCTCGGGATTTTCTTTGAGCGAGCAAACGCCTTGTATGATGCCCGTGCCATCGCGAAAAATCGGGAAGACCAGCTTGCCCGATTCGCGAATGTTGTACAGCCACCCGCGGAGGGTCACTTCCTGCCTATCGTACTTTCCCGCGTTTTCAATCGTTATGGTCGTCATGGTCCGCTTCTTCGTAGCATGGTCAAACAAATAGTTTAGCAGAGAAGAGTAGAACATCACCTCCGCTGAGCGGGTACTCTGCAACTGTTACGTAAGGGATTAAGGATTCAAATCTTTATTAAGCGTTCGACCAACGTCTTCCAGGCGATCGAGGGATTTCGCGGCGGCGGAGAGTTGGTCAACCAGGCTTGGCGCATCGTGCCTGGCCCGTTCTTTTAATTCCAGCGTTAGTGGCATCTGGGGATCGGGACCGGAGCGCAAGAGCTTAACGCCGGCTGACCAGTCGATGGTGCCGTCGTGAGGCGGAAGGTGTTCGTCCTTATCGCCGTGATTATCGTGGATGTGGGCGCTCACCACGAGTTCCCGCATGGGCGCAAAGCTTTTCGCAATGCGTTCGGCTTCCGCTCCCTCGGCAAGGTGCGCGTGGCCAATATCAAAATTGAAGCGCAGTCCCGTCAACCGCGTCTCGTCCACGAACGAGCGCAGGTAGACGGGATCGCCCATTTCGCTGGTTGTATTCTCAACGCAAATGGTGACCCCGGCATGGCGCGCATGAAGCGTCAGATGCTCCAGCGAACTGAACGCCGCGTCACGTTTGCGCGGGTCGGCGGTTTCGCGCGAGCCACCCATGTGCAAGATCATCCGCGAAAACGGAAGGTCACCGGTGACATCGAGGGCGCGCTTCAATTCGTCCATAGCCTCGATGCGCCGCATACGTTCGACCTCACAAATGGAGAGGGGAGTGCCGCCCTCGCGGTTCACGCTCAGGTCCCGGCTGGTTGGCGCGTGCAGGGAAGCCAACTGCAGCCGATGGTCCGCGAGCGCCTGCTGAATGCTCTTGATTTCCGCCTTATTGGTGTAGTCGAAGTGGCCGCGCGCGGCGAAAATCTCCACCGCCTGGAATCCGGCTCCGTGGATTTGCGCCAGCAATTCCGGTGTGAGCTTCTTGGAAACGAAAAGGTACGTAGACAGAATTCTTTGCATAATGGTCTGCCCATTCTACGTTGAGATGCTTCGCCCGGAAAGCGCACGCAAAAGGGCAAAGCGTAATGGTTATGCCCTTGGAATTGAGGAACCGCCGTTCTAGTAGCCTATAGCGGAACCATTGTCGCGCGGATCCGCCGCGCCGCACCGCTCTCCCGACTTGGGATCGATGCCGATGGCGTTAACCAGTCCAATGTGTCCGCGCCGTTTCACCTCATAGCCCCGCGCCTTTAGTTGTTCTTCCATTTCCGTCGAAAACAACTTCTCCATGAACACGACGTCCGGCATCCACTGATGATGGAAGCGCGGTGCGTTGATGGAGGACTGCGCGTCCATACCCAGACGCATCCAGTTCAGCGCGCTCAGCAATGTCACCGAAATAATCGTCGGGCCTCCGGGCGAGCCAGTCACGAAACTGAGCTGCCCATCGCGCACCAGAATCGTGGGTGTCATGGAACTGAGCGGCCGCTTGCCGGGAGCAATGGTATTTCCTTCCGACTGAATCAACCCGAAGAGTGCATTGGGAACGCCCGGCTGCGTCGTGGA
>Ga0306920_100004191_pt1 | contig 18490 bp, 14 predicted proteins | sample flu12Cox44000170_FD_204666 | JGI IMG/M metagenome (GOLD analysis project Ga0306920, IMG submission 204666) | Lab enrichment of tropical soil microbial communities from Luquillo Experimental Forest, Puerto Rico - flux4day.12C.oxic.44.000.170 (v2)... | ecosystem: Environmental > Terrestrial >... | reverse complement strand
GCGCCGCAGCGGCGTCAGGGCGGTCATCTCGGCCCGGGCCGCCTCTTCGGTGATCCCGCGGACCGCGGCCTGACGGGCGAGCACCTGGTCCATCCGGGGCCCGGCGACCGCGCCGGGGCAGATCGCGTTGACCCGGACGTTGTGCGGCCCGAGTTCGTCGGCGAGCGTGCGGACCAGCCCGATAACGCCCATCTTCGCCGCGGCATACGGGGTGCGGCCGTGCAGCGGGCGCTTGCCGGTCATGGACGAGATCGCGATCAGGCTGCCGTCCCGGCGCTCGATCATGGCGGGGATGAACGCGCGGAAGGTTAGGAACACCCCGTCCAGGTCGGTGGCGATCGTCTCCCGCCAGTCCGCCAGCGTGATCTCGTGCAGCGGTGCCGTGGGCCCGGCGATCCCGGCGTTGGCCACGACGGCGCGCACCAGGCCGAGTTGCTCGGCCTGTCCGGCCAGGGCCGCCATCGAGCCCTCGTCGCATACGTCGCAGGCGACCGGGACTGCCCTCCCGCCGGCCTGGTCGGCCTTCTTCACCGTGTCCGCCAGGCTGGCCGGGTCACGGGCGCTCGCGGCGACGGTGTACCCGGCGGCGGCCAGGGCCACGGTGATGGCCCGGCCGATTCCGCGGTTGGCGCCGGTGACCACGGCGACCGGGGTGTCGGGAGTGCTCACCCGGCCCGGCCCGCCGCACGCAGCGCGGACAGGATCCGCTCCGGCGTCATCGGCAGCTCGGTGAGGCGGACGCCGAGCGGCGCCAGCGCGTCGTTGACCGCGGCGTTGATGGCGGCCGGCGCCATCATCCGGCCGCCTTCCCCGCCGCCCTTGACGCCGTGCGGCGTGTACGGCGACGGCGTCTCGACGTGGCCGATCCCAACCTCCGGGACCTCCATGGCGGACGGGATCAGGTAGTCGAGATAGCTCGATGAGAGCAGCTGCCCGTCCTCGTCGTAGACGTACTCCTCGTACAAGGCCGTCCCGATGCCCTGCGCCGTTCCGCCGACGATGTGCCCGGCGAGCGAGCGCGGATTCACCAAAGTCCCGCAGTCGTGCACCGCCGCGTAGTGCAGGAACGTGACCGCGCCGGTCTCGATATCCACTTCCACGACGGGGACGTGGCAGGCGTGGCCCATGAAGGGGTAGAAGACGCCGAGATCCTTCCGGTCTGCGGACGGCATGGTCGTGTACGGGTGGTCGAACACCTTCGACCCCTCCAGCCCGCTTTCCATGTCGTCCGGGAAGCTGTGCTTGAACAGGTGCAGCATGATCGCGATCTCGGCGAGCGACTTGCGCCGCTCGGGGTCGCCCCTCACCCGGAATCCGCCGTCGGCCCATTCCATGTCCTCCGGTGCGATCTCGAGCAGGTGGGCCGCGGCACGGCGGGCCTTCTCCTTGATCTTGCCCGCCGCCCCCTCGACGGCGCCCGCGAGCATCACCGTGGTCCGGGAGCCGCCTGGTCCGGTGGCCGGGAGCCCGTCGCGGCTGCCGTGGTAGACGACGGAGACGTCGTAGGGACTGCAGTCGAACTCCTCCGCGACGAACTGCGCGACCATCGTCTCCGGGCTGTTACCCCAGAATGCGCAGGAGTACAGGATCGCGGTGATCCCGCCGGTGGCGTCGACCTTCAGCGTCACCGACTCCGGGGTCGAGGTCACCGGCGCGCCTGGCTCGTCGAACCAGAACCAGAACTCCGTCGCGGAGAACACGCTGCGCTCCTGCGCGCAGATCACTCCGATGCCGATGTAGCGGCCCTCCTCCTCGCGGAGCCGCTTCTGCTCCGCCCGCCATCTGCTGTAGTCGGCCAGTTCGAGAGCCTTATCGAGCACCCGGTCGTAGTCGCCGGAGTCGTAGACATTGCCGGTGGGGATGAAGTGCGGGAAGTCCCGGATGAAGTTCTTGCGGCGGGTCGCGACCGGGTCCAGACCCAGTTCCCGCGCGGCCTTGTCGACCATCTGCTCGAGCATCCAGTTGTTCACCTCGGAGCCGAAGCCCCGGTAGGCGCCCTGCTGGTTCTTGTTGGTCAGCGCGGCGCGCACCCGGTACCGCACGCTGCCGATCGTGTACGGGCCGACGACCTGGGCCAGCGCGTTGCCGTGATGGCCCACGCCGAACTGCATGTAGGCGCCGTAGTCGTCAACGACGTCGATCTTGATGCCGCGCATGGTGCCGTCCCGCATCATCGCGAGTTCGACGTTGTAGACCCGGTCGGAGCCGTGATGGTCGCAGTTCGAGATGTTGTCGACCCGGTCCTCGAGGTAGGCGACCTTGCGCCCGGTGGCCCGCGAGCACATGGCGGCGATCACCGCCGGCTTGTTGGCGAACAGCTTGGAGCCGAAGCTGCCGCCGGCGGGCACGGGCCTGATGTCCAGCTTGTTGGCGGGTACCTTGAGCGTGTTCGCGGCCATGAACAGGTAGCTGGTGAAGCTCAGCGTGTTGGTGTCGATGGTGAAGCTGCCGGTGCCCGGGTCATACTCGGCGATCGCGCCGACGGTCTCCAGCGGCTGCCCGCCCGAGCGGTGCCAGCGGAGCCGGTCGGTGATGATGACGTCGGCCTCGGCGAAGTCACGCTCGACCTCGCCGAAGTCGAAGGTGCGCTCGTACGCGCAGTTCGACCCGAGGGCCTCGTGCACCAGCGGGGCCCCGTCGGCCAGGGCGCGCTCCGGGTCAACCACCGCAGGCAGTGCCTCGTATTCGACCTCGATGAGTTCCAGCGCGTCCTCGGCCAGGTAACGGCTGTCCGCGACGACGACCGCGACGCCCTCGCCGACGTACCGCACCTTGTCTACCGCCAGGCAGCGCCAGGTGTGCCGGGCCGGGTCGGGGCCGAAGTCGGGCATCGGATCGCACAGTTCGGCGGCCTGGAGGCCGGTGATCACCGCGCGCACGCCAGGTGCGGCCAGGGCCTGGGCGACCTCGATCCGGAGGATCCGGGCGTGCGGATGGGGGCTGCGCAGCACGGCGGCGTGCAGGGTGCCGGGGGTGATCCGGTCGGCGATGTAGCCGCCCCGGCCGAGCAGGAATTTCGGGTCCTCGACGCGCCGGATCGACTGGCCCACCCATCGCCGCTTAGCGGAGTGGTCACGTACCGGGGGAGCGCCGGGGCGCGAGGCGGTGGTCACGAGGCAACCTCCTTCGTGGCGCGCATCCGCGCGGCGGCGCTGATCACGGCCTCGATGATGAACTGGTAGCCGGTGCAACGGCAAAGGTTGCTCGCGATGGCCGAGCGCACCTCAGCCGGGGTCGGATCAGGGTTCTCCGCGAGGATCTCGCAGGCCCGCATCAGCATGCCGGGGGTGCAGTAGCCGCACTGCAGGCCCTGCTTGGCCGCGAACTCGTCCTGGAGCGGGTGCAGCTCACCGTCGCGGGCCAGGCCCTCGACCGTGCTGATCTCGGCGCCGTCAGCCTGGACGGCCAAGGTGATGCAGGAGCGGATGCTGGCGCCGTTCAGCAGGATCGTGCAGGTCCCGCAGACGCCCTGTTCGCAGCCGATGTGCGTGCCGGGCAGGCCAAGGTCCTCGCGGAGGAAGTCGACGAGGAGCCGCCGCGGCTCGACCTCGGCCACGTGCGGCTGGCCATTGACGGTCACTGTGATGGTGCAGGTGGTGGGGGCCAACGGGTTCTCACCTCTCATTCCGTGCGCGGGAGGTAGCTAGTTCGATCCCGCGCCGCAGGTAGGTGCGGGCCAGGGCGAGCCGGGTCTCGGCGCTGGCGTGTAGGTCAGCGGCGGGGGACAGGCCTTCGACGGCGGCCTGGGCCGCCTCGGCGGCCGTGGTCGCGTCGGCGCTGGCACCCGCCAGGACATGTTCGGCGGCGGTGGCGCGAATCGCCGTCGGGGCAACGCCGGTGACGGCCAGGGCGACACGCCCGATCCGGTCGCCGTTCAGCTCGGCGAGCGCTGCCACCCCGACCACGGCGAAGTTGGCGTGGATCCGGGAGAACTCGACGAACGCGTGTCCGCCGTGCCATAGGGGCAGTCGGATCTCGGTGAGGATCTCGTCGGGCGCCAGGGCGGTGCCGAATGGGCCCGTGAAGAATTCCGCGGCGCGGATCTGGCGCGATCCCGTCGGTCCGGCGGCCACCAGCTCCGCATCCGACGCGAGGGTCACCGCGGGCAGTTCGGCAGCGGGGTCGGCGTGGGCCAGGCTGCCGCCGATCGTGCCGCGGTTGCGCACTGGGGTGTGCGCGATGAACCCGACGGCCTCGGCGAGGAGGGGAGCGGCCATGGCCACCTCATCGGACCGTTCCAGCTCTGACATCCTGGTCATCGCCCCGATGATCAGGACGTCACCTTCGTGCCGGATGCCGGTCAGTCCAGTGACATTGCGCAGGTCAATGAGATAGCCCGGTTTGGCCAGCCGGAAGTTCATCAGCGGGATCAGGCTCTGCCCGCCAGCCAGCACCCGCGGCTCGGCGTCGGAGTGCTCGGTGAGCAGCCCGATGGCCTCGTCCAGGGTCGTCGGCGCGGCGTATGAGAAGGGGGGCGGTTTCACGGCAACCTCCCGGGTTTCGCGGCTCCCTCGGCGCGGCGGACGTGCCCGCGGGAAACGTCCCCGCCTACGTCACGGCGCTCATTCGACGCCGCCGCCGGGCATGAGCTCCGCCATGTGCACCAGCCTAGGAATGACTGCGCGGTGGTGATAGGTGGCACAAGGGTTTTTTTGACCGAACGGTCCGGCGTACCCGTGCCGGGCTTGCCAGGCGCGGGCCCGAGCCGCTCTTCTGTTAGCTCGTTGTCAGCCGGAGCCTGCCGTTGGGTCAGGTCTCCCTTGCGAGTGCACCTGGACTCGCCGCAGCAGGGAACGAAGCGTGGATGCATTGGCGTAGCCCACCTGCGGCGCAATCTGCTCGACGCTTTGCACCGTGGTGCGCAGCAGGTGGACGGCGCGCTCGGCCCGCAGGCGCTGCACGAGCGCCAGCGGGCTCATTCCGAGCGCAGCCTGGGTCCGTCGCTCGAGGGTGCGTCGGCTAGTACCGATCGCCGCCGCAAGCTCCCGAACGTCCAGCGACTCGCCCAGGCGGGCGCGGGCCTGCTGCTCGAAGGCGAGGACCAGCCGATCGTTGTGGTTGAGGTGGTCCACGACGAGGTAGGAGCTCTGGGAGGCGCGTTCGTCGATGACCAGGAGCCGGGCGACGTGCTCGGCCAGGCACGGGCTGACCCGGCGTACGAGCGCAAGAGCGAGGTCGATGTGGGCGAACGCGGCGCCCGCGGTCACGACGCCCGCGTCGGCGACCACCATGCTGCCCAGGTCGAGGAGCACGGACGGATACCGGCTTCGGAACGCGGCACCGAGCCACCAGCTCGTCGTCGCCCGGCGCAGATCGAGAAGCCCGGACTCTGCGAGCATGAAGACGCCGGTGCACGCGGCGGCCACAGTGGTCACATCCGGGTCCAGGTCGCCAAGGACGGCGATGATCGCCCGGCTGACGCGCGCAGCGAGCGCGCTGAGCGTGTCCTCGGCGGTCATCGTGCCAAGCGCCGGCACCACGACGACGTCGACGGCCTGCAACTCGCGGAGGTGCATCGTCACCGGCACGGTGAGGCCGGCCCCAGTGGTGACCTTGCGGCCGGTACCGGTGACGTCGACGCGGATCGGCGGGATCGAGGGGTCGACGTCGGGGCGCTGGGCCTCCGCCGTCGAGAGGACGTCGATGAGCGCGGTCAGCCCTGAGCTGAAGCAGCCGTCGCTGGCGAGCAACCCGACATGCATGACGTAGACGGTAGCAAAGCTGTCGTATGCGCCACTGGCTCAACGGGTCAGGCGCTCGTAGGGTCCTGGTGGTGGCCGGTGCCTGGCGATGCGCGCGAGGAGGGCGCATCGCATGGTTCCTGTCACATGCAGGCGAGTTTCACCAGGGCTGCCGTAACCCACGGAGCATCGATGATCTCGGATCAGGCACGGAATGGCGCATCTGCCGACGGGCCGGTCGGCGGGGCGCTCGCTGGCGCGCGCGGCGGGCCAACGGCGGGGCGGATCGCGCTCGGCGTGCAGCTGCGTCGGCTCCGGGAAGCCAGCCATGTCACAGGTGAGGAGGCGGGCGAGGCGATCCGGGCGACGCGCTCCAAGATCAGCCGTTTGGAACGGGGGCGCTGCAGGGCCAAACAACGCGATCTGGCTGACCTGCTCACCCTTTACGGGGTCACTGACGAGGCCGAACGCGAAGCACTGCTAACACTCGCCCGCCAGGCCAACGCCCCGGGCTGGTGGCAGCAATACATCGGCGTCCTGCCCAAATGGTTCGAGCTCTATATCGGGCTGGAACAGGCCGCCTCCATGATCCGCGCCTACGAGGTGCAGTTCGTCCACGGCCTGATGCAGACCGAAGACTACGCCCGCGCCGTCATCCTCACCGCCAACGCCCACGCGCCCGGAGCGGAGATCGACCGGCACGTCAGCATCCGAATGAGACGCCAGCAGCTCCTCACCCGGCCCGGTGCACCCCGGCTCTGGGCCGTGCTGGACGAGTCGGCGCTGCGACGGCCCTGGGGCGGGCCCGCGGTGATGCGCGCCCAGCTGGAACACTTGCTGCGGGTCACCGAACTGCCCAACGTCACGCTCCAGATCGTTCCGTTCCGCGCTGGCCCGCACGCCGCAGCCGGCGGCTCCTTCACCATCTTGCGGTTCCCCCAACCGGACCTGCCCGATCTGGTCTACCTCGAGCAGCTCCACAGCGCGCTCTACCTCGACCAGCCCGACGACGTCACCGGCTACCTGACCGTCATGGACCAGCTAGGCGTCCAGGCCGAAACCGGTGCCGCCAGCCAGGACATGCTTCGCGCGCTCCTCAGACGGGCCTAGGCCTGGCCTGCCCGCCTGGGCGCGGTGGCGACCACGGTGCCCAGCGCGGCCTGTGGCTTCCCGCTATCGATGCGCACCCACTGGACCGCACTCCGCGCAAGCCTCGCCGCAGCCGCCCCGAAAGCCGCCACCTCGTTGCCGCCGGCAGCGGCCGCGCCGCAAGCGCCAGATCGATCCAGGATGGTGCGATCCGCGGACCGCGCCTGGCCCGGGAAAACGAGCCGGCCGGATACCATCTGGAGGTTCGAGGTGGGGTGCGACAACGGCACACGCGGGTAAGGCGCCCGGGTTGATGCCTGACCGCGTGACAGACGAACACCAGGGATCCTCTGGCGTCTGGTTACAGTGAGTTAGCAGCTTGTAATCACTTCTGACATGATAATTGCGTAATCCCGGGCAGCCTGCGCGTAGGGAGGCCCAGGGGAATGACCGGGCAAGAGCCATCCGCGCGACAGATCGCGGCCGAGCTGCGGCGTATCGCCGCCGAGCTGGACGAGCTGGGCCGCGCCGCGCCGCCTCGGTGGCGAGAGCGGATCGCCTGGTGCGCCATCACCACCGAATACGTGGCGCGCGTCATTGAAAGCGACCTGACCGGAACAACTGAGTTACCTCCCAGCTCAGTCCTGGGGGGTGAGCCTGCCGAACTCCGTACCGCCGCGCTAACGGATTGCTAACGAGACTGATCGAGAGCGGGCGACGGGAATCGAACCCGCATGACCAGCTTGGAAGGCTGGTAACAGACTCTCGAAGGCCACGCCAGCTTGGGGCCGTGACCAGGATATATGGCATCTCGACTCCGCTGCGTTGCCTCTTTGGGTAGAAGTTTGGGTAGAAAATAGCTGCCGCCTGGAATCTGTGGAGGCTAGTGCAGTGCAGTGCCGTTCTACGAACCCCTGATACCGCGCACCGAGGGCTCCGGTAAGGCGGGTGTTACGCCGCTGAATCGTGACCGGCAACCTCGATCCACTCTCTGCCGTCGGAGTTCAGAGCGGCCCCAGCGACGTCGACCCCGAGGCGGGCCGTCAGTTGAGGCTGCTGCTGTCTTCCGCGTCGTCAAGCTCGATCGGGGACAGCTCATCATCGGCCAGGTCCGCATACGGGTCGGGGTGCAGCCGGGCCCGGCGCCGGTCGTTCAGGTACACGATGACCTCGGCGGCCTCGACCAGCGCCACGCAGACCCCGCTCGGCGTCGTAGTCCATCCTGTCCAGTTCGGTCTTGTGCAGTTCTTGGAAGGCTATTGGGGCGCGAATCCTGTCGCCCGCAAATTCAGGGAGCTGCGGGTCAGGCATCACCGTAAACGGGCCGACGCGCTTGAGGAGAAGGATGTAGAAGGAGATCAGGAAGCTGGTCGGTTGCTCGACCAATACCCTGCCGATCCCGCCCTTGTCATGCCGACTCGGCTCGGTAATGTACTACGAAAGTACGAGATCCTCGCCGGTAGGCAATACGAGTTGAGCGTGCTTACCATCCTGCCACATATAGCCCTGGCTGCTCGCCCTGAAGATTTGCGCTATCTCGACGACCAGCGTACTCAGCTCGATCTGGCGGTACGGGTGTGTTTCACGGCAGCGTTGGCCAGCGTGCTGTCTGCTGCGCTTCTTTCGCGAGACGGGTTCTGGCTGTTCGTAGCGGCTATTCCGGGCATCTTCGCATATGTCGCCTACCGTGGCGCAGTTATCAGCGCGCGAGAATACGGAATCGCCATGACCACTCTCGTTGATATGAATAGATTTTCACTATACGAGCGGCTGCACCTGCCAATGCCTGGAACTATCGCAGAAGAAAGGATTGCTAACAAGAGAGTAATGCAGCTGATGGAGTCCAGCAGCACGCACGTTTTCATGCGCTACAAGCATCCGTCCACGGCAGACGGCGTTGTCACGTCCACGGGAATAAGCAATACCTCCTCGTCCTGATCAGCGCGGGAGGCTGGCGGGCGCATGCGGCTATGGTTAACGTGGCCTGCGATACTTGCTGGCGACCATCGGGCGCGACCCGTTCAGGGTTCAGTCTGGGTCCTCAGGCACTCTCCGCACCTGGAGGTACCGACCGCTCCGCGGTGATCCGGCTGCGTCCCGACTTTACCAGCGGAGCGGGCTTTCGCTCGGACCTAGAGGGGCCTTCGGGCCCGCTCGCCCGCAGATTCACAGTGGCGGCAGCAGCCCTTCGAAGCGCCTGGCGGCTGACTCCCCGGTTTCGTCGAGCACGTGCACGTATCGCGCGGTGGTGCGCAGGTCGGCCTGGCCGAGCCGGTGCATCACCGCCTTCGGGTTCTCCCCGGCGTCGATCAGCCGTGAGGCGTGCGTGTGCCGCACTTGGTAGGCAGTCGGCTTGAACGGAATCCCGCTGTCCGCCACCGCGCGGGCCCAGATCCGATCCCAGAACTCCTTCTCCAGGTACGGCTCGTCGGGATCACGAGACTTCTCCCAGCGCCGCCGGGCCGGACCGGAGGCGGCGGCCCGCTGCACGCGCAACCGCTCGCTTTGATAATCCCGCGCCCACTGCCGGCACCCGTCGCACCGGCACTTCGCCGTCACGTAACCACCCAGGGTGCCGTGCGCATAGACCCGGCCGTTCACCGGCTCGCAGTCACCCAGCGCCCGGACCTCCTCCTCCGTCAGCCGCGGCTTTGTACGCTGCGGCGGCGGCATGACCAACTCCGCCGGGAAGATCACCTCCCTCTCGCCGATGCCGTGCTCCGCCACGTGTCCGCGCACGAGCTCGACCACGGCGCGGTCCAGCTTGAGTCGGCGCGTCTGGCCATTCTTGGTGTAGTCGCGCACCAGGAACGTCTTGCCCCGCGGATGATGCTCACGTGACACCTTTACCACCGACCGGGCCACTTCCAGGATGCCCGCCTCGAAATCGAAGTCGGCGGGCTGCAGCCCGACCGCCTCGCAGAACCGGATCCCGCTGGAGACCAGCAGGGTGGAGAACACCTGAGCGGACTTGTTCGGAAGGCAGGCCCGCACCGTCAGGTACTGGTCCGGCGTGGCCACCTTGATCGCCCGCCGACCGGGCACCCTCGGGATCTTGACGTCATGAAACGGGTTGTAATCCAGGTACCCGTCCGCCACGGCCATGCCGAACATCGCGCACAGCACGACCTTGGCCTGGCGGATCGTGTTCGCCGACCGTCCTTCCTCCAGCAGCACCGTGACGTAGTTGCGCGCCAGCGTCCGGTCGGTCTCGGCCAGCCGACAGCCGCCGAGAAACGGGATCACGTGCAGCCGCAGCGTGTCCGCATACCTCTCCCTGTGTTTCCCTCGACCCGGTGGTGCCGGAGGAACAGCGGCGCATACTCCTTGACCGTCCGTGTCGCGCGGATACCCGGATCCAGCCCGCCAGCCGCACCGTCCACGACCGAGGCGTGCCGCTCCGCCTCCTCAGCGACTTCCAGCGCCCGCTTCTCCGTGCTGAAGGTCCCGGCAGACCGGTAGCTGCCGTCCGCGGCCTTGTAGATGCCGCGGTAGCGGACCCCCTTCTGGCGCTCCCGGCGCTCCGCATATGCCATGGTCAGCCCCCTGGCTTTGGGTAGAAATTTGGGTAGAACGATAGGGCTCCACCCGGCCCCACATACCAGCATAACTTAGTTCGGAGATACCATTCTAGCAGGGAAAACGCGGGAATAAACGCCATTACCCGCCAGTAGACTGCAACAGACGCCAATCAGGCGAACGTAAGGTCGAAAGTGACATGTGAACTGGAAGAACGCGGAGCGGGCGACGGGAATCGAACCCGCATGACCAGCTTGGAAGGCTGGAGCTCTACCATTGAGCTACGCCCGCAGCAGCCGCCCCGGTCGGAGCGGCTGACACCCGTAGCGTACCGTCTCCCGCCCGCCGAAGCCTGCGAAGCCCGGCGTAGCCGACCGTCACCCTCCACCCGGGCCGCGTAAACGCCCGGGATGGGATAGTGAACCACAGAGCCGATCCGCAGGAGACGAGGAGCATATGGCCGCAGAAGCGCAGATTGGCGTCACCGGGCTGGGCGTGATGGGCCGCAATCTGGCGCGCAACTTCGCCCGCCACGGCTATACCGTCGCCCTGCACAACCGGACGGCCTCCCGCGTCACCGACACCCTGAACCAGTTCGGCCGCGAGGGATCCTTCGTCGCCACGCAAACCACCGAGGACTTCGTCCAGGCCTTGCAGAAGCCCAGGCGCCTGCTCATCATGGTGAACGCCGGCCAGGCCACCGACGCGGTGATCGACGAGTTCGCCCCGCTGCTCGAGCCGGGGGACATGCTCATCGACGGCGGCAACGCCCATTTCCATGACACCCGCCGCCGCGAAGCCGCCCTCAGGCAGCAAAACCTGCACTTCGTCGGCATGGGCGTCTCGGGCGGCGAGGAGGGCGCGCTGCACGGCCCGTCCATTATGCCCGGCGGATCGAATGAGTCCTACCAGGCCCTCGGGCCCATGCTCGAAACCATCAGCGCCCACGTCGACGGAACACCGTGCTGCACGCACATCGGCCCGGACGGCGCCGGCCACTTCGTCAAGATGGTGCACAACGGCATCGAGTACGCCGACATGCAGCTCATCGCCGAAGCCTACGACCTGCTCCGGCACGCCATCGGCCTCACGCCTGCCCAGGCCGCCGAGACCTTCAGAACATGGAACACCGGCCGGCTGAACTCCTACCTGATCGAGATCACCGCCGAGGTCCTCGCGCACACCGACGCCGCCACCGGCCAGCCCTTCGTCGACGTCGTGCTCGACCAGGCCGAGCAGAAGGGCACCGGCCGCTGGACCGTGCAGGACGCGCTCGACCTGGGCGTCCCGGTCAGCGGCATCGCTGAGGCGGTGTTCGCCCGCTCACTGTCCGGCCACGCCGACCTGCGCCGCTCCGCCCGCGACCTGCCCGGACCAAAGCCGACGCCGGCGCAGCAAGCCGAGTTCGCCGACCAGGTCGAGCAGGCGCTGTACGCGTCGAAGCTGGTCTCCTACGCGCAGGGCTGGAACATGATGGACGTCGGTAGCCGCGAGTACGACTGGCACATCGACCTGGGACAGATGGCCACCATCTGGCGCGGCGGCTGCATCATCAGGGCCAAGTTCCTGGACCGTATCCGCGCCGCCTACCAGGCCAATCCCGCGTTGCCCACCCTGCTGGCCGACGAGGAATTCGGCAAGGACCTGACCGGCGCACAGGACGCCTGGCGCAACGTGGTGGCTGCCGCGGTCCGCCTCGGCATCCCCGTCCCCGGCTTCTCGGCCGCCCTGGCCTACTACGACGCGCTGCGCGCCGAACGCCTGCCCGCCGCTCTCATCCAGGGCCTGCGCGACTACTTCGGCGCGCACACCTACCGCCGCACGGACCGTGACGGCGTCTTCCACACGCTGTGGGCCCAGGACCGCTCCGAGGAAGCCCGTTAGTTCCTTATATATACGGAACGGACCGTCACGCCAGCGGCTCGGCCACGCACTCGCGGGCCCGCTTGACATTACGGGAGCCAGTCCTTAACTGTGTCACTGATCCCTAGGACCCCACAGGATGGCGGTGTGCCCATGACTAACCTCACCCGGCGGACCAAGCACCTGGTCGGGCCCTGCCTCGACTGCCTGCTGGCCGCGACCGGGCGGGGAAGGGCGTGACCATCTCCCGGCATCTGGTCGCCCGGGCCGCCGACGCGCGTTTCCTGGGCCCTCCGGCTTGGGCCCCCTCGGCCGTTGGCGCTCGGCGCTGGTCGGCCGTCGACGATCAAATCGGGGCGCAGGTCGGGGCGGTGCACACCGGGTTTGGCCTTTGCGAGCTTGAGCCGGGCGGGAGCCTGCCCGGGCACGTGCACTCGTTCGAGCAGTCCTTCTTCATCCTGTCCGGCGAGGTCGTGCTCAGCACGCCGGAGGGCTCCTTCCTGCTCGGCCCGGACGACTACGGGTTCCTGCCGGTCGGCCGACATGCTGGCGCCGCAGCCGCGTCGGCAGTACCACGGCGACACGATGCGGGTGGACCTGGGGCTCGAAGCACGGCCCGTTCGGCCCGATCTGAAAGATCCGCGGACCCGGACGTTCGGCCATATCGCGGCGGCCAGCATGAGCGGTCCGTCGCCCGACGAGGTCAGCATGCGGACCGCGCGCCTGGTCTACAGCGGGATCACGGTGAAAATGATGGTCGACACCGACCTCGGATCCCAGCTGCAGACGATGTTCATGGTGCAATACGAGGCGGACGGGGTGGCCGGGGCACATGATCATCCGTTCGAGGAGACGTATCTGATCCTGACCGGCGCGACCAACGCGACGTTCGACGGCCAGCCCTACCGGCTGGAGCGGGGCGACATCGCCTGGGCGGGCGCCGGGTGCGTGCACTCGTTCCGTAACGCGGGCCGCGAGCCGGTGCGCTGGCTCGAGACGCAGGCGCCGCAGCCACCCGCCCGGCATTCCTACCGGTTCGCAGGAGAGTGGGACTACCTGCGCGAGATCGCAGCAAAGGAGACAAGAGAACCATGAGCAGCGTTCTGGTCGTCGGCGGCACTGCGGGAATAGGCCAGCAGATCGCCCAGCACTACGCCGATGAGGGTCACCGCGTCACGCTGACCGGTCGCGATGCCGACCGGGCGGCGGCCGCAGCCAAGGAGATCGGCGGCGACACGACCGGCCTCGCGCTCGACCTCGCCGCGCCGAAGGACATCGCTCCCGCCTTGGCCGGGCTCGGCGCCGTGGACGGCCTGGTCCTGGCCGCGATCGAGCGCGACGTCAACACCGTGACCGACTACGACATCGACCGGGCGCTGCAGCTCGTGACGCTCAAGCTGGTCGGGTACACCGAGGTGGTGCACGCACTGCGGACCCGGCTCGCCCCGGACGGCGCGATCGTGATGTTCGGCGGTCTGGCCCTGCAGCGGCCGTACCCCGGCTCCACCACGGTGTCGACGGTCAACGGCGGGGTCATCGGGCTGATGCACGCGATGATCGTGGAACTCGCCCCCATCCGGGTCAACGTGATCCATCCCGGCATCGTCGGCGACAGCCCGTACTGGCGTGATCGTGACCTCAGCCCCGTGGTCGCGCGAACCCCGTGCGGGCGGCTGGCCGAGATGGCCGACATCGTCGACGCGGTGGCGTTCCTGCTCCGCAACCCGGCGGTCAACGGCGTCAGCCTGAACGTCGACGGCGGCACCCTGCTCGGCTGAGGTCAGGCCTGGTTACTACTCCGCGGCCGAGGGCATGGACTGCAGCCAGACCACGCCCGGACCGGACAGCACGGCGCAGGGATAGCCGCTGAACCGGCTGGAGACGCCTTGCACCTGCGTGACCTGAATGGCGACCGTGCTGTCGAACATGCCGACGTGCCTGGGATGGGCGCGCAGCGACTGTCCCGTGGTCAGCTCGCGCCGCACCATGTCGCCGGCCAGCTCAACCCAAGCCCGTCCGGAACCGCCGATCCGCCACAGCGCCAGGCCGCGCTCGGCGGTGTCGACCCGCACCTGTACACCAGGGGTCCGGGCCATGAAGTCGGACCTGCGGAACAGGTAACCCGCACCCTGGGGACCGACGTGCACGCTGATGACGCAGCCGGGCCGCTGCGACGCGAACGCGATGACGCCCGGTTCGCCGACGGCCGTGTAGATACACGCCCCGGTATCGTCTGCGACGGCCATCTCGATCGAGTCGGTCATCCAGGCGAATCGGCTGGCCTCGCCGATGACACTTTCGCCCGGGTCGAGCGAGATCGACAGCATGGGCTGGGTAACGCCAAGGAGCTGATCCCGCATACCGCCCTCCCCCTGACGGATGCTTCCGCCGCACCCTACCGCCCCCCTACACCCAATCAGGTGCGGCGGAAGCATCTGTGGCTCCTGTTCTATGCGCGGGCACACCAGCGGCGAATCCCGCGATTCATACACGTTGCCGATCTCCCTAGCAACTCCGATCCCAGCTGTCACTGAGGTAGAGGAGCGACGGATGATCGGGGCGGCGGGCCGCCGCGGCGTTATAACATCCCGCGCCGAGGGCGACCCCCTGGCCCTTGGAGAATGGCCTGTACTCGCGAGTCGGTTTCTGCCTAACGCTCGCTCTGTCAGCCCGTGTTCGACGGCGTAGCGGGCCGCCTCGACCCGGCCGCCGAGCCCGAGCTTGCGATAGATGGTGCCCAGGTGCCGCTCCACGGTCCCCGGGCTCAGGTAGAGCCGCGCTGCGATCTCTCTGTTGCTCAGGCCGTCGGCGAGGAGCCGCAGTACTTCGGCCTGGCGGACGGTCAGGTTTCCCGGGAGCGCGTTGGCCGCGCCGCTCGCGGTCTCCGCTAGCGCCTCTGCCACCTGGGCTAGGAGCTGGGAGTTCGCGATCTCGTGCGCCATCGCCTCCGCCGTGCGAAGCTGCCGGGCCGCCTCGTCCGCTTGGCCCAGCTCGTGGCGGGCGCGGCCCAGGCCGATCATGGCCTCGATCACATCGTGGGCATGGCCGCCGATCTCGGAGGCGGCGACGGCGTCGGCATAGCGCTCGGCGGCCTGCTTCCAGTTCCGCTGCTTGGCTTCGAGGTTGCCCTGGCCGCACAGGATCAGGCCCGTGAGCTGGGGCTGGCCGACGGCCAGTTCCGCGGCTTCGGCGAGCGATGCGCGCGCCGCCTGCCACCGGCCGTCCCTGACCAGCACGTCGGCCAGGTTGAGCAGGCCGATCGCGATCGAGTGCGGCTCGCCGAGCTGGCGCTTGATGATGAGGTTCTGCTCGAGCAGCTCCCTGGCCCGGTCGAGGTTCCCGTCGTCGATCTCGACCAGGGCCATGTTGTTCACCGCCATGGCCAGCTTTGCGCGATCGCCGATCGCGGTCCGCACATCGAGCGCGGTCTGAAGGCTGCGCCGGGCCTCGGCCCGTTCGCCCAGGTAGCGCTGGGCCGATCCGAGCACGGTAGCCGCGAAGGCCAGGTCCTCGGCCGGGTCGAGTGGTTCGAATATGCGTATCGCCTGGCTGGCCAGGCGAACTGCCTCGGAGTAGTCGCCGCTCTCCGCGGCCAGCACGGCGGCCGCGCTCACCGCCCGCCCGATCCGCTGGCTTTGCTCCGCTGTCCGTGCCGGGCGTCCGTCGGCCGCGGCGAGAAACTTGCCGAGCCAGGCCCGGCCCGCGGAGAGCCGGCCGCTGGTCAGCCACCAGCGCCAGAGGGCACCACCGACCTCCACGCCAAGATCGATCTCGCCGTTATCGAGGACCCACTGCATCATCGCGCGCAGGTCGTCGACGGCTGACGCCAGCCTGGCGGCCCAGCGATGCGCATCCGGCCCGGCGAGGGAGCTCGAGCTCCGAATGGCCACGTCAGCGAAATGCACGGCGTGCCGGTGATGAGCCTGCGGTGCTTCGCCCGCCTCCTGCAGTCGTGCGGTCGCGAACTCCCGGATGGCCTCGACCATGCTGAACCGGTTCTGCTCGAGACCGCGGGTGACCACCAGCCAGGACGCGTCCACCAGTGCGCGGACGACGCCTGCCACCTCCTGTTGGCTGACGCCGGTCACCGCCTGAACGTCCGCAAGGCTGAACGGCGTGTTGAACACGCTGAGTAGCCGCAGGGTCTCCTGATGGCCGGGCCTGAGCAGGTCGTAACTGGCTTGCAGCACATCGGCGAGCTTGCGGCTGCCCGGGGCGCCGGGCGGGTCGTACTCCAGCAGCGTGACCCGCTGCTGCAAGATCTCGCGGACCGACAGGGTCCCGACCCAGCCCGCGATCAGCTCGATGGCCAGCGGCAGCCCGCCTAGCCTGCGGCAGAGCTCGCCGACCGCGTGCGGCGGCAGGTCGGCCGCGGAGAAGCCCGGCAGCCGGTCGCCGGCCCTGGCGACGAACAGCCGGACCGCGTCCGAAGCCGCGATTTCGCGTGCGCCCGCGGCGACCGAGGGACAGTCGAGCGGGGGAACGGCCCAGCACACCTCACCCGGCACCCCGAGCACCACCCGGCTGGTGACCACCACGCACAGATCCGGCGCCGAGGCGAGGAATTCCCCAGCCAGCCCGGCCACCTCCTCGCGGTGGTGTTCGGCGCCGTCGAGCAGCAGCAGCCCGGGCCGTCCCCTGAGTGCGGCCAGCGCCGACTCGCGCCAGGGCACGCCGGGCCGTTCACGCAGGCCGAGCCGCGAGGCGAGTACCGAGACCACCGGCCGGGGCGGCTGGATCGCCTCGAGCGGCACGAACACCACGTCGCCGCCGCGGCCGCCCCTCGCGACCCAGCGCCGCGCGACCTCGATGGCTAGCCTGGTCTTGCCGACCCCGCCAGGCCCGGTCAGGTTGATCAGCCGCGACCGCGTGAGCAGCTCGGATAGCGCGGCGAGCTCACGCTCGCGGCCGACGAAACTGGATTGCGCAATGGGCAGCCGGGGCGTTTGCTCATCGGCCGCCTCCTGCCCCTGGGCTGGCTGCTGCCCTCGGCTGGCCGGGCTCTCCAGTTCCGCGATGGCCGCTCGGGCGCGTGCTGACGGCTGCGATCGCCCGGTTTCCCAGCGGTTCACGGTCGCGAACGACACGCCCAGCCGTCGAGCCAGCTGTTCCTGGCTGAGTCCGAGCCGGGCCCGCAGCATCCGCAGTCGCGCCGCGAACGAAACCGCCTCCGGCGGCTCGCTGTTCACCTACGTAGCGTATGGCTTGTTTGCTTTCGAGTCGCATAGATGCCCGCCAGGAGCCGGGGGCGCCTGCCTGCCATGAGCCGGGGCGGCCTGCCTGCCGGGAGCCGGGGGCGGCGTAGCTGCCCCGCCGGGAGCCGCGGCGGGCGCCGATGCCCGGCACACGCGCGCATCGCGGTCCGTTCGCCTAGCTGTCTGGATCGGCGCTGCCCGGGTCGGTCCTGACCTCGTGGCCGAGCTCCTGGCGGAGCTCATCCTCGACCAGGGCCCAGCCGGTGCCGAGCGCGGTGGTCATGGCGGCTCTCAGCTCGTCGGCGGCGTCGGCCACCTGGTCGGCGAGCTGACGCACTTCGGTCAGCGTCCGCGCCGTGACGCTCACGTCGTGCGAGCGCCGCGCGTCGTGCAGCGTGACCATCACGCTGCCCGGCCGGGTGGCCCAGGTGTCGTGGATCACCCGGTTGCGTTCCTTGTTGGCTTGCCGGCAGGCCCGCAACGCGGCCAGCAGTGGCTCCTTGGCCGGTCCGGTGATGCCGGTGTGATACCTGGTGATCCGCTCGCAGTCCTCGATCAGCGCCGCCGCCATCAGCCGCCCGTCGACCACGGCCGCGTACTTGCTGCCGACCAGCGCGCTGAACGCCGCCCGCAGCACGCGTTCCAGATAGGCCGCCTCGAGGACCACGCCGCCCAGCGCGTGCCGCAACTCATCGACATCCACGCTAGTGAGCATGGCGCAACGAGCGCCATGATTGAAAGCCGATCCGGAGGAGGAGGATGCTAATGAACGACCAGCCGGCCAGGTCTGGCCTCCCCGAGGAGACCGAAGAGACGGCCCGCCGGGCCGCGGTAGCCCTGCGGTCCATCGGGCACCCGAACTCGATCGTCCATGCCTATGACTTCTGGGACGAAAGCTACGCCTGGCGGCGCTTGTTCTCCGAGGTCCTGGGGACCTTCTTCCTCGTCCTGGTGGCCGTCGGCGCGGGCATGGTCAACGCCCGCTTCGGCGGCCAGGCCGTCCCATACGGCGCCCGGGTCGTCGCGCCGGCCCTGATGGTGATGGCGACCATCTTGTTCATGGGCGCCGTATCGGGCGCCCATCTCAACCCCGCGGTGAGCCTCGCCTTCGCCCTGCGCGGTGACTTCCCCTGGATACGGGTG
>Ga0306920_100004190_pt1 | contig 18491 bp, 20 predicted proteins | sample flu12Cox44000170_FD_204666 | JGI IMG/M metagenome (GOLD analysis project Ga0306920, IMG submission 204666) | Lab enrichment of tropical soil microbial communities from Luquillo Experimental Forest, Puerto Rico - flux4day.12C.oxic.44.000.170 (v2)... | ecosystem: Environmental > Terrestrial >... | reverse complement strand
CGCGCTCGCAAAAGCGCCGCGCCGCTTCGTCCTTCGCATCGACCAGCACCGCGAAAGAAGCGATCTCGCTCCGAATAGCCCGCAGCAAGGCATCGGCAAGCAGGAAGCGGCCGTAGCCTTTGCCTCGCTGACGGAGATCGACGGCAAGCCGGCCGAGGAGCGTTGCTGGGATGAGCGGATAGCGCGGAAGCCGGCGCGCCCAAGGGGCCGGCAGCTCGCTTAGCTTCACTGCTGTCGAGGACAAGGTGTAATATCCGCCGATGGAGCCATCGGACAGGACAAGCAGAAAGGGCGCCGAAATGTTTTTGCGCGCCTCCTGAGCGGCCTGTGTCCACAGATACTTGTCAAGCGCCTCAATCCCGCTGCTAAAGGAAGCTCGATCATGATGTGCGCCGAGGGCCTCAACGCGAGGCACCGTTTCGGGTGCCGCAGGCACTCCCTACACGCCGATTGCTTCGCGATAGCGACGTACCGTGTCGCGTAGCCGGGAATTGACAGGCTTAGGATTCAACAATGCCTCAACGAATGCCTCGCTGTCGCGCACAGATAACTCAAGTTGCTGATGCTCCTCGATGGCTCGCCGAGCAGCCTCTTGCACGCTCGCCAGCACGAAGTCCGTCACCGTTCGACCTTGTAGCGCTGCGGCACGCTCAACAAGCCTCTTTTGCTCCGTAGTGAGCCTGGTCTCGAGACGCTCTGCGCGGGCGCGTCCAAGCCGGTTGGATTTGGCAGTCGGGGTTGCCATGGATTACTCCTGCGTCGAATGTACGGCCAATAGCCGGTCACCGCAAGGACAGCCTCAATGGCAGTCCATGCGAACGAACGTGTGCCCAAGGGATTAGCATCGCATGGCGACCCATTCGGCCCCTGCAACCGCCCCCCGCAACCGTCTCGCCGAGGAGACGAGCCCTTATCTGCTGCAGCACCAGCACAACCCCGTGGATTGGTGGCCATGGGGGCCCGGCGCGCTCGCCGAGGCCAAGAAGCACAACAAGCCGATCCTGTTGTCGGTCGGTTATGCCGCCTGCCATTGGTGCCACGTCATGGCGCACGAGAGCTTCGAGGACGAGCCGACTGCGCGGGTGATGAACGAGCTGTTCGTTAACATCAAAGTCGACCGTGAGGAACGTCCCGACATCGATCAGATCTACATGTCGGCGCTGCACCATCTCGGCGAGCATGGCGGCTGGCCGCTCACCATGTTCCTTACACCGGAGGGCGAGCCGTTCTGGGGCGGCACCTATTTTCCGAAGACTGCGCGTTATGGAAAGCCGGCGTTCGTCGATTTATTGCGCGAGGTCGAGCGCGTTTTCCGCGAGCAGCCGCAGAGCGTCGAGGTCAATCGCAGCGGGCTCATGGCGCGGCTGGCGGAGCGTGCGCGCCCGCGCGGCACGGCCGCCATCGGCGTGACCGAGCTTGATCGCCTCGCCCAGCAGCTCGCGGGCGCGATCGATCCCGTGCACGGCGGGCTACGCGGCGCGCCCAAGTTTCCGCAGCCAATGTTGCTGGAGTTTCTGTGGCGCGCCGGCCAGCGCACGGGCGACGAGCGTTATTTCGGCCTGGTTGAGCTCTCGCTGGCGCGCATGTGCGAGGGCGGCATCTATGACCACCTTGGCGGAGGACTTTCCCGTTACTCCGTGGATGACCGCTGGCTGGTCCCGCACTTCGAGAAGATGCTCTACGACAACGCGCTTCTGCTCGAGCTGCTTGCGCTCGCCCACCAGCGATCGGGCAACGAGCTGTTCCGTGAGCGAGCGCGCGAAACGGTGGCATGGCTCAACCGGGAGATGACGACGCCAGGGGGCGCATTCTGCGCCTCGCTCGATGCGGATTCGGAGGGCGAGGAGGGGAGGTTCTATGTGTGGTCTCTCGCCGAGGTGAAAGATGCGCTCGGCGAGGAGGCCGGCGCCTTCTTTGCCGGCCATTACGACGTCACCGCGGGCGGCAATTTCGAGGGGCACAATATTCTCAATCGACTTAAGCACTGGCCGCGCAGCAAGGAGGATGAGGAGCGGCTCGCAGGTTTGCGTGCGGCGCTGTTGGAGCGGCGCAGCAAAAGGGTGCGGCCCGCGACCGACGACAAGGTGTTGGCGGATTGGAACGGTCTGATGATCGCAGCGCTGGCAAACGCCGGCGCGGCACTCGGCGAGCCAGCGTGGCTCGCCATGGCCTCGCGGGCCTTCCTGTTCATCGCCAGCAACATGAGCCGCGGCGAGCGGCTGGGCCATTCGTGGCGAGAGGGCAGGCTCCTCTTCCCCGGCCTGGCAAGCGACCATGCGGCGATGATCAGGGCGGCGCTCGCGCTGCATGAGGGAACCGGAGAGGGCGGTTATCTCGAGCGCGCCTTTGCCTGGCAGGGGGAGCTCGATCGTCATTACGCAAATGCGGAGAACGGCGGCTATTTCCTCACCGCCGCGGATGCCCAAGGCCTGGTCGTGCGACCGGGCAGCACCGCCGACGATGCCACCCCCAATGCGAACGCCATCGCCGCGCAGAGCCTCGTGCGGCTTGCCGTTCTGTCCGGCCAGCATGCGTGGCGCGAGCAGGCCGATCGTCTGCTCGAAGGCATCCTGTCCGCCGCCGGTGATAACAGCTTTGCCCATCTCGCGCTGCTCAATGCGCTCGATCTGCGCCTGCGCGCCGCAGAGATCATTGTGACGGGTCAGGACGAGCGGGCGCATGCGCTGCTTGCCGCGGCGCGCCGGCTTCCCTTCCTCGACCGCATCGTCGTCGACGCTTCGCACGGGCTGGCGGCGCTCGGTCCGGCGCAAGAGAAAGTCGAGGCCAGGATCAGGGAGATGGGAGACGCGGGCAAGGAAAGCGCGGCCTTCATCTGTCGCGGCGAGACCTGCTCGCTACCGGTGATCGAGCCGCAAGCTTTTGCGCAGGCGATGGCAGCCATGCCGCGCTGAGCGGGATCGAATTCACTACGCGTTCATCGATTCGAAGAAATCTGCGTTGCCCTTAGTGTTGCGCAGCTTGTCGAGGAGAAAGTCGATCGCATCCATGGTGCCCATGGGATTGAGGATGCGGCGCAGGATGTACATTTTCTTGAGCTGATCCGGAGGCACCAGCAGCTCCTCCTTGCGCGTGCCCGAGCGAGTGATGTCCATCGCCGGGAAGGTGCGCTTGTCCGCAACCTTGCGGTCGAGAATGATCTCGGAATTGCCGGTGCCCTTAAACTCCTCGAAGATCACCTCGTCCATGCGGCTGCCGGTGTCGATCAAGGCCGTTGCAATGATCGTCAGCGAGCCGCCCTCCTCGATGTTGCGCGCAGCGCCGAAGAAGCGTTTGGGCCGCTGCAGGGCGTTCGCGTCGACGCCGCCGGTCAGCACCTTGCCCGAGGACGGCACCACGGTGTTGTAGGCGCGACCGAGACGAGTGATGGAATCGAGCAGGATGACCACGTCACGGCTGTGCTCGACCAGGCGTTTTGCCTTCTCGATCACCATCTCCGCGACCTGAACGTGGCGCGACGCAGGCTCATCGAAAGTCGAGGATACGACCTCGCCTTTCACCGACCGCTGCATGTCCGTCACTTCCTCCGGCCGCTCGTCGATGAGGAGCACGATCAGGTAGCACTCCGGATGGTTGGCGGTGATGGCATGCGCGATGTTCTGCAACAGCACCGTCTTGCCGGTGCGCGGCGGGGAGACGATGAGCGCGCGCTGCCCCTTGCCGATCGGCGCGACGATGTCGATCACACGCGAGGAAAGATCCTTCTTGGTCGGATCCTCGTGCTCCATCCGCAGACGCTCGTCCGGATAGAGTGGAGTGAGATTGTCGAAATTGACCTTGTGACGAGCCTTTTCCGGATCCTCGAAGTTGATGGTGTTGACCTTGAGCAACGCGAAATAGCGCTCGCCCTCCTTAGGAGAGCGGATATGACCATCGATGGTGTCGCCGGTGCGCAGTCCGAAACGGCGGATCTGGGAAGGCGAGACATAGATATCGTCGGGGCCGGGGAGATAATTCGCCTCCGGAGAGCGCAGGAAGCCGAAACCGTCTGAAAGCACCTCTACGACGCCCTCGCCGACGATATCGGTTTCGCGCATAGAAAGCTGCTTCAGAATACCGAACATCAGCTCCTGCTTGCGCATAGTACTGGCGTTTTCGACCTGCAGCTCTTCGGCGAATGAGACAAGCTCACCCGGGGTCTTGGCTTTGAGGTCTTGGAGCTTCATTTCCCGCATGACGGGGGAGTCCTATGGAGAAAGCCGGCCATGGAAAAACGACGGCCGCGTAAAGGGGAAGGGTCGCAGGTCTTGAGAGCTAAAGGCTTGGGACCGGATGTAGAGGCCAGCCCAAATCCGGACCGGCACTGACCGCATCTGCCTGCGTTGGGGGAGATAGAGCCAACATATGAAAAGAAGGTTCCACGCGCAAGTAGCTCGCGCGCGCCGACGGCCAAAATGTGCAAAGCTATCAGATTTAAACGAATCCTTCAGAACGGCTTCACCACCGCTAGAATAACGATGCCAATCATGAGCACAGTCGGCACCTCATTGAGAATACGATAGAATCGCTCCGAGTGCTGGTTGCGATCGTGCGCGAAATCGCGCGTCCAGCGGACCAGCATGCCGTGCAGCGCCGAGAGCAAAAGCACAAGAACAATTTTCGCTTGCAACCAGCCGGCCGCGCGCCAGCCGCCGCTCCACACCAGCCATAGGCCGAGCGCCCAAGCAACCATCATGGCTGGGTTGATGATCGCCTTTAGAAGGCGCCGCTCCATCACCTTGAATGTCGCCGATTGTCTCGAGCCCACGGGAGCATCGCAGTGGTACACGAAGAGCCGCGGCAGGTAGAGCATTCCCGCCATCCAGGCCATGACCGCGATGACGTGAAAGGCCTTAACCCATGCGTACATCAGCGATGCCTCATAATATCGAAAAACCAGAAATTATTTCCCCCGTACGCGCGCAAGCATTTGCTCGACATGAGCAAGAGGCGTCTGCGGCAGGATGCCGTGTCCCAGATTGAAGATGAAAGGACGTGCGCAGGAGTGCTCCAGAATCTCGTCCACCGCTCGATCAAGCGCACCCCCACCTGCTACCAGCACTAATGGATCAAGGTTGCCTTGCAGCGCGATGTGGCGGCCGACTTGCTGGCATGCAAAGTCAAGATCGATCATCCAGTCGAGGCCCAGCGCATCGAGTGGAACGCTGTCCACATAGCGACGGATAGCGGCGCCGATGCCGCGCGGAAACGCTATAACCTTCGCGTCCGCAATCTCGGTCCGCAGCATCGTAATCATGCGCCGGGTCGGAACAATGCACCAGCGCCATAGCTCATCCGGCGGGAGAACCCCTGCCCATGTATCGAAGACCTGCACGGCATCAGCACCGGCACGAAGCTGTCGCACCAAATGACGCGCAGAGCTCTCGACCAGAGTATCCATCAGCCCTGCAAAGGCTTCCGGATTGCGATAGGCAAACAATCGCGCGGGAGATTGGTCCGGCGTGCCCTGACCGGCGATCATGTAGCTGGCTACGGTCCATGGTGCCCCACAAAAACCCAGAAGTGTCACTTCGGGCGGCAAGCTGGCCTTGATCCTCGCAAGCGCCTCATAGACCGGCACCAGCAGATCGGATCGTTCCTCCAGACGCGCAAGGTCATTTGCATCTCCGATAGGTTCTAGCCGCGGACCTTCACCCTCAACAAACCAGACGCGCTGGCCCAACGCATACGGGATTAAAAGAATGTCCGAGAACAGAATAGCGGCATCGAAACTGAATCGCCGCACCGGCTGCAACGTGATTTCCGCCGCCAACTCCGGCATGAGGCAAAGCTTGAGGAAATCTCCAGCTCTCTCACGCACTGCTCTATATTCCGGCAGATAACGACCGGCCTGCCGCATCAGCCAAATCGGGGGAGGCAGTCGTGTTTCCCCACGCAAAACATCGAGCAGCGGTTTGGTCACACTCTGCAATTTGTTCTCGTGTCTACAAAGCTAGAGTCTATCTGGTTGTTGTAGTATTTAGGATGTTTATTGAGCTCATACTGCAAAGTTCACCTTCTATCCACAAGCGAGGGATTATCCTCGTACAAACGGTGCGGCTGGGGTATCCAGTGAAAAAGTGCGGTGGTTGTAGGCCGATCAGCGGCTATTCTTGGCGTGGGATACATACTCGATCCACAAGCTCAATACTTCTACAGGAAAGGTCCACGGATGCTGTCCCTAGGCTGATGATGTGGAAATATGTAGCTCAGGAGCGAGCCAAGGGCTTGCACTGAGATACAAGCCATGGCCTTCTCCAGATCGATCCACAGCTCCTTCCCATCCTATGCCACATCGCACAGGCAGCTACTTTCACCTTCACCTCGTGTCGGATGCCACTGGCGAGACGCTTACCACGGTCGCGCGCGCAGCTACTGCCCAATACACGAAAGTTCTTCCCGTTGAGCATGTCTATCCGTTGGTGCGGACCGTCAAGCAGCTTGATCGTGTGCTTGCGGAGATCGAGGAATCGCCAGGCATCGTGCTCTACACATTGCTTGAGGAAAGCCTGGCAGAACGGCTTGAGACCTACTGTCGCGAGTTCGGTGTACCTTGTCTGTCGATTCTAGGCCCAGTCTTGGCTCTGCTGCACTCGTACCTTGGTACGGAAACCTCCCATCGCGTGGGCGCACAGCATGTGCTCAATGCGGAATATTTCCAGCGTATTGATGCGCTCAACTACAGCATGTTGCACGATGACGGGCAGCATCTGGAAGGGCTGGAGCAAGCGGATGTAGTCCTTGTCGGCGTCTCCCGTACCTCGAAGACGCCAACCTCGATCTACCTCGCCAATCGCGGTGTGAAGACAGGCAACGTTCCACTGGTGCCGGGGGTGCCGGTGCCCCGGAATGTGGAGGAGCTGACCCGCCCATTGGTGGTGGGACTCTATGCCAGCCCGGAACGGATTGTCCAAATCCGGCAGAATCGACTGCTGGGACTGAAGGCGCATCATGACGACGCTCAATATATCGATCGTAAATCGGTGGCAGAGGAGGTCGCTTTCTCGAGAAAATTATGCGCTCGGCACAATTGGCCAAGCATCGATGTGACGCGGCGATCAATCGAGGAAACCGCCGCGGCGGTCCTGAGCCTACTCGCCGATCGCCGCCGGCAAGCGACCTTTTAGCGATGAGCCTTTGGCGGGGCACAGCCCCTCTCGTGCTTGCGTCGCAGAGTCAGATACGGCAGGCAATTCTCAAAGCGGCAGGAATTCCGCACCAGGTTGAAGCCGCTCGCATTGATGAGCGGGCGATCGAGCAGCGTCTGGGAGCGAGCAGTCCGGGCGACGTCGCGCAGCTTCTCGCCCGGGAGAAGGCACTGGCGGTCTGTGCCCGGCGCGCCGGCGCGCTGGTCATCGGCGCCGACCAGACGCTGGCGGCCGAGGGGCACAGGTTCTCAAAGCCGGGAGACAGGGAGACGGCACGCAAGCAACTTAGGCTGCTGCGACATCGAACGCATGAGCTCCACTCGGCGGTCGCAATTGCGCGGGATAATCTGGTTTTGTTCGAGCATCGCGAGGTGGCACGGCTCACCATGCGCGATTTCAGCGATGCCTATCTGGAAGCCTATCTCGACGCGATGGGAAGCGCGGTGACGGCAAGCGTCGGCGGTTATCAGTTGGAGAAAGTCGGCATCCAGCTCTTTGAACGCGTCGAGGGTGACCATTTCGTGATTCTCGGCCTCCCCGTCCTGGCGTTGCTGCGGTTTCTGCGGCAGGAACAGTTGCTGCTGGCGTGAGCCAGATTGGTGATCGAAGCACATGTTCATTATCGGGCTGACCGGCTCGCTCGGCATGGGCAAATCGACCGCCGCGCGCTTCTTTGCCGAGCAGGGAGTACCGGTTCACGACGCGGATGCTGTCGTCCACCAGCTCTACGACGGCGAAGCTGCGGCCGCGATAGAGGCCGCCTTCCCCGGTACAGTGACGAATGGCAAGGTCGATCGCAGCAAGCTCGCTGCCTTGGCCCTAGCTGACCCCGCTGCGCTGAAAAAATTGGAAGCAATCGTGCATCCGCTTGTCCTGGCAGCGGAGCGGAAACTAATAGCCGAAGCGCAGCTGCGCGGCGAGAAGCTCGTGGTCCTCGACATCCCGCTCCTGCTCGAGACCGGCGGCGATCAACGCGTCGATGCCGTGGTTGTGGTCTCCGCGCCCGCCGAGCTGCAGCGATCGCGCGTGCTTGGGCGAGCAGGCATGACCGGCGAGAAGCTCGATGCCATTCTGGCGCGACAAATGCCGGATGCCGAGAAGCGCCGCCGCGCGGATTTTGTGGTGGACACCTCGGGTGAATTCGACGCCACTCGCGCGCAGGTGCGTGCGATCATCGACGCGGTTGCTACAATGCCGCAGCGGCGGAAATGATTCGGTGCTAGTGTCCCGAACCCGAACAGCTGCGCGGCCCCACCCTCCCCTGGAAGGGGAGGGTCGCCCGCGAAGCGGGCGGGGTGGGGTGAACACGAAGCGCCACTCACTTCACCCCACCCCGCTCGCCTTGCTGCGCTACGGCGAGCGATCCTCCCCTTCCAGGGGAGGGTGGCCGTGTTAGACATAAGCGCAGCAGGTGCGGAGGCGTGCCTTGCGCGAGATTGTGCTCGACACGGAGACGACGGGGCTTGACCCCCTCGCTGGTCACCGGCTGGTGGAGATCGGCTGTGTCGAGCTCGTCGATCGCCTGCCGAGCGGACGAAACTTTCACCGCTACATCAACCCCGAGCGGAGCGTGCCGGCCGATGCTTTCGCCGTGCACGGCCTCTCAACCGAATTTTTGGGAGACAAGCCGCGGTTCGGCGAGATCGCCGACGATCTCCTCGCCTTTCTCGGCGATGCAGCGCTGGTGGCCCACAATGCGGCGTTCGATCTTGGCTTTGTCAATGCGGAGCTTGAGCGAGTCGGAAAGGTTTTGGTCGGATGCGAGCGCCTCATCGATACGCTGTTGCTGGCGCGCCGAAAATATCCGCTCGGGCCTAATCGCCTGGATGACCTGTGTGCGCGCTATAACATCGACAGCTCACGCCGCACCAAGCATGGCGCACTCCTTGACGCGGAGCTTCTGGCCGAAGTCTATCTTGAGCTCATTGGCGCGCGCCAGGCGCAGCTCATTCTGGTCGAGGCGATCCCCATCGCAACTGGAATGCCCGCCGCCGTTTCGTCCCCGCGCGTGCGGCCCTACCCACTCGCCCCGCGCCTCTCCACGCAGGAGCTTGATGCGCATGCCGCCTTCCTTGCAACGCTGGGAGAAAACGCGATCTGGCGAGAATATCTGCCTGCCATGCCCGCAAATGCAGATCAGACAGGTTCATGCGCGTAGGGAGGGCCTTCGTGACCGCCCCATGATTGTCGGGGGCGCCTACAAGGGGCGTCCCCATATGCATCACGTGGCGGCGGTCGTAGCCTGGCCTGGCTGCATCTGAGCCATACGCTGGTGGTAGAGCGCCACGAAATCGACGGGATCGAGCAGAAGCGGAGGAAAGCCGCCGTTGCGCACGGCGGTGGCCACGATCTCGCGGGCAAACGGGAACAGCAGCCGTGGACATTCGATCATCACGATCGGCTGCAGGGATTCCTTCGGTATGTTCTGTAGTCGAAATACGCCGGCGAAGGTCAGGTCGAAGGCGAATAGGACGGTGCCGGCACTATCGGCCTTGCCGTCCAATTTGAGCGAAATCTCGTAGTCGCTCTCGGCAAGCTGCTGCACGCCGACATTGATCTGAATCTGGATTGCCGGCTGGGTCTGGGACGGGGTCAAGGACCGCGGAGCGTTGGGATTCTCGAAGGAGAAATCCTTGATGTATTGCCCAAGGACGTTGAGCTGCGGCTGTGCCTGCACACCGGCTGGGCCGGGCGCCGGGCCGCCATTGCCAGTCATGGTCATGGGGCATTCCCTCTTGCTTTCGCGCGGTCTTCCGCAGTCCCCGGGGTGGCTAACACACGCCCCCCAGCCGGACAAGGTCGGACAAGGAGGTCACTCGACCCTGGTCTCCCGCTCCCGCTTGCGACGCCGGGCACTTTTTTTATCCGGAACGTGATGCCATTCGCCGGGCTCGAGGTCGATAACGTGGTCCGACCGGCGTTGGCGGCGCTCGAGCGTCATCGGGTTGGCAATCTTCGCCAGGGCCGCGGTCGCCCACCGGCGTAACCCCGGCAGAACCAATGCGCCACCCAAAGCGCCGGTTATGAAGCCCGGCACGACGAGCAGGACTGCGCCAAGCATGGAAGCCGCGCCGGGTGAGCCTAGGTGCAGTGCCGCCAAGCCCTCGGTCCGCAAAGCCTCGATGAAGCGATCCAAATCGCGGCGGCCACTGCGTCTGAGCAGAATGATACCCCAGGCGGAGATAGCCACGAGAGCGACCACTGCCGGGAACCAACCGATCAGACCGGCGACCAGGAGAAAGGCGAGAATCTCGGCCGCGGGTAGCGCGATCAGGCCGATAAAGCCCCATTTAACCAAAGACATGTACGAGCTCCTGGGTCGGCCTTGTTGGCATCACGGTTCGCATCAACTATGGTCCGTGCTAAGGAAGAGATGGTTGCTGCAAGCCCTCTGGATCAATGCGCCCGCGTGCTTAGATAGGCACCAGGGGAACCGACCTCCGCCTGCGCCGATTTCCTCGTTAGGTTGGTCCACGGGTCCCGGGGCGTCACGGCTGCTTTGAGCGTGCGAGACGTGTTCGATATCTACACCATCATCTTTCTGGCGCTTGCAGTATTCATTTTCTTGCGCCTGCGAAGCGTTCTCGGCCAGCGCACGGGCCGAGAGCGGCGGCGGTACGACCCATATTCCGCGCGTGACGCCGTGCGCGGAGCGACGAACGACAACGTGGTGCCCTTGCCCGGACGCGCCGCGGCTGATGCCCCGCAAAAGCTGCCCGAAGCAGGAGAGCGGGCGGAGCGGTGGAAAGGGATTGCCGAGCCAGGCTCGGTTGTTGCTGCCGGACTTGACGCTATTGCGCGCGAGGACAAGACGTTCGATGTGAAGCATTTCCTCACCGGCGCGCGGGCGGCGTACGAGATGATCGTGCTCGCCTACGCGGAAGGCGATCGCCGCGCACTGCGGAATTTGCTCTCGCGCGAGGTGTACGAGGGCTTCGAGGCGGCCATTCGCGAGCGCGAGAGCAGAGGCGAGGCGGTAGAGACGCGCTTTGTCGCCATCGATACATCCGACATCATGGCTGCCGAGGTGCGCGGCCGCGCGGCGCAAATCACAATCCGCTTCGTGTCACAACTGATCTCCGTCACGCGCGACAAAGCCGAGAAAGTGATCGAAGGTAATCCCGAAAAGGTCACCGAGGTCACTGATGTATGGACATTTGCTCGTGACCTTTCCTCGCGCGACCCCAATTGGAAGCTGGTCGCAACCGAGGCCGGGCAGTAGCCGAGACGATCGGATGCTGCGGCCGCGCGTGCAAGCCATGGCACAGCTGCGCGCGCAAGGCCTTTTCTCTCTCCGCCGCTCGGCAGGGACATTAGCGATCGTCGCTTGCGGTGGATGCCGCTCCCTTGCGGCGCGGTTTTGCGCCGGTCTTCTCGTACTCGTTCTGGGCTCGGCGACGTTGCTCGCGCCCGGCGCGCTTGCGTTCGAGGATCAGCTGAAGCTCCCGGATGCTCAACTTGAGCCCGTCGAGTGGAGCAGCGTTCCCGGCTGGACGGCGGACGATCACCTCGCCGCGTTCACCGCCTATCGGACCAGCTGTCGGGCGCTGCGCAGAGTGACGCGGACATCCGAGCATGGAGCCATCTTCGATGCGCTACGAGACGTGTGTCGTCGAGCCGCCGGCCTGGAGCCGCGCGATGCGGCCGCTGCCCGCGGCTTTTTCGAGCAGAATTTCAAGCCGGTGCGGATCGCGCGTCTCGGCGAGGCCAATGGATTTCTGACAGGCTATTACGAGCCGATCGTCGAGGGCTCGCGCTTTCCCAATCCTGAATTCCACGTACCCCTCTACCGGCGGCCGCCTGACCTGATCGCGGTCGGCCATAAGGCGGGCTCGGGGCCATTTCCCAACAAGGATGCCGTGGTCCGACGGCGCAACGCCAAGAACGAGCTCGAGCCGTACTACGACCGCGGAGCCATCGAGGCCGGCGCGCTGGACGGCCAAAAGCTCGAGATCTGCTGGCTGCGCGATCCTTTCGATGCGCTTGCAATCCAGATCGAGGGCTCGGGCCGGGTGATACTCGAGGACGGCACGCCCCTGCGCGTCAACTACGACTCATACAACGGCTACCCATACACCGCAGTCGGGCGCGTGCTCGCGGAGCGCAAGCTGATCCCGCGGGAGGAGCTATCGATGCAGCGCATCCGGGCGTGGATGGCCGCGCATCCCGACGAGGCACCGGGCATCCGGGCATTCAATCGTTCCTACGTCTTCTTCCGCATTACTGGCCTGTCGAACGACGGGGAGCCAGTTGGGGCACAGGGAGTGCCCTTGACGCCCGGCCGTTCGATCGCAGTCGACAGGTTGCATGAATACGGGATGCCATTCTTCATCGAAGCCACCCTGCCGCTCCAAAATGAAAAACCGGGCTCGCCTTTCCACCGCTTGATGATCGCGCAGGACACCGGCTCGGCAATCGTGGGACCGGCGCGGGCCGATCTCTATTGGGGTGCTGGCGACGATGCCGCCCGTATCGCCGGCCGCATTCGCCACCCCGGACACTTCGTGATGCTGCTGCCCCGTGAGCTCGACATGGTGGTCGCCGGCAGGCACATGCCTGTGCCGGTGGCTAAGCCCATTGGGCAAGCGGAGGCCAAGCAAGGCGACAGCAAAGACACAAAATCCGGCAAAGAATCAGGCGTGGAAAACGCCAATGAAGCTGCCAAGAAAGCCGGCGATGCTGATTTGCAGGCCGCCAAAAGATCGCGCTCCCGGACCGTTCGGGTGCGCTGGCGATACCGAATATGGTGAGCGCAGACAACAGCAAGCTCCGATCAAGAAGGCTCAAGGAGGAGGAGCGCGCGCTCTGGGATGAGATCACGCGCTCCGTGCGCCCGCTGCGTGCAGGGCCCACGGCGCCTGCCAAAGTGGCGGCAACGGCGGCAACGCCTTTGCCGTCTTCGCCGCCCCGGCGTCCCGGGCAGGTGCGGCAGCGCGGGGAGGAAGCGCCCGCGCCGCAGGTTGAGCGAATCGAGCGACGGCAGAGGCAGCGGCTCGGCCGCGGCATCGATCTGATCGATGCGCGGATCGACCTGCATGGCAAGCACCAGCGCGAAGCCTACGCCGTACTTTTGACGTTTCTGCGCCGGGCGCAGCACCAAGGCTTGCGGTTTGTTCTCATCATCACCGGCAAGGGCGCGGGCCCCCGCGAGCACGGGGAGGAACGCGGGGTACTGCGGCGCCAGGTACCGCTCTGGCTGAAGCTGCCGGATTTTCGCGCTTGCGTTGGTGCATTCGAGACAGCCCACGCCGCGCATGGCGGGGAGGGCGCGCTTTACGTTCGACTGCGCCGCCGCCGGCAGTAGATGGGCTTCGCTTACCCTCAAGCCGATCGCGCGCTCAACCCATCTAGAGGATGAATCGGCTCAGATCCGCGTTCTTGGCAAGATCGCCGATGTGCTGGTGCACATAGGCGGCATCGACGGTGATTCTGCTGCCGCCGCGATCCGGCGCCTCGAATGAAATCTCGTCGAGCACCCGCTCCATCACCGTGTGCAGCCGGCGCGCGCCGATATTCTCCACGCTCGCATTCACCGCCACCGCGACATCGGCAATGGAGTCTATGGCATCAGGGGTGAACTCCAGCGTCACCCCTTCCGTGGCGAGTAAGGCCACGTACTGTTTGATCAGCGAGGCCTCCGTTTCCGTGAGGATGCGCCGGAAATCGTCTCGCGTGAGCGGACGCAGCTCGACCCGGATCGGCAAGCGTCCCTGCAATTCCGGGAGGAGATCGGAGGGTTTCGACAGGTGAAAGGCGCCCGAGGCAATGAACAGGATATGATCGGTCTTTACCGCGCCGTGCTTGGTGGAAACGGTGGTGCCCTCGATCAGCGGCAGCAGATCGCGCTGCACGCCTTCGCGCGACACGTCAGCCCCGACCCGGCCTTCGCGGCCGGTAATCTTGTCGATCTCGTCGAGAAACACGATTCCATTCTGCTCGACTGCATTGATTGAATCTTGCACGACCTGATCGTTGTCGAGCAGCTTGTCGGATTCCTCATTGACGAGAATGTCATGGGATTCTGCGACGGTGACGCGCCGCGTCTTGGTGCGGCCGCCGCCAAGCTTGCCGAAGATATCGCCAATGGAGATGGCGCCCACCTGCGCGCCGGGCATTCCGGGAATCTCGAACAGCGGCATCCCGCCGCCGGTTGCCTGCACCTCGATCTCGATCTCCTTGTCGTTGAGCTCGCCTGCGCGCAGCTTGCGGCGGAAAGTCTCTTTCGTCGAGGCGCTCGCGTTCTCTCCCACCAGCGCATTGACCACTCGTTCCTCGGCGGCGAGCTGGGCGCGCGCTTGCACATCTTTGCGTTTTTTCTCGCGCGTCTGCACGATCGCGATCTCGACAAGGTCGCGCACGATCTGCTCGACGTCGCGGCCGACATAACCGACCTCGGTGAACTTGGTCGCCTCGACCTTGATGAAAGGCGCGCCGGCAAGCCGGGCCAGACGGCGCGAAATCTCGGTCTTGCCCACTCCGGTGGGGCCGATCATCAGAATATTCTTAGGTAGCACCTCCTCGCGCAGCTTCTCGTCAAGCTGCAGGCGGCGCCATCGGTTGCGCAGCGCGACGGCTACCGCACGTTTCGCGTCGAGTTGGCCGATGATGAAGCGATCAAGCTCGGAGACAATCTCACGCGGTGAAAAAGCAGTCACAGTTTCTCCAACGTAATGTTGCGATTGGTGTACACGCAGATATCGGCAGCAATATCCATGGCTTTGCGCACGATGGCTTCGGCATCAAGCGGGCCGTCGATCAGCGCGCGAGCGGCGGCGAGCGCATAATTGCCGCCGGAACCGATGCCCATGATGCCGCCCTCGGGCTCGAGCACGTCCCCGGTGCCGGTGAGGACGAGCGATACCCGAGAATCGGCGACGATCATCATCGCCTCCAGCCGGCGCAGATAGCGATCCGTGCGCCAGTCCTTTGCCAGCTCGACCGCAGCCCGGGTAAGCTGGCCAGGATATTGCTCAAGCTTTGCCTCCAGCCGCTCGAACAGGGTGAAGGCATCAGCTGTGGTCCCGGCGAAACCTCCGATGACGTCGCCTTTGCCGAGCCGGCGCACCTTCTTGGCGTTGGCCTTCACGACGGTTTGACCAATCGAGACTTGCCCATCGCCGCCGATCACAACACTTGCGTCCTTGCGGACAGTCAGGATCGTGGTGCCGTGCCAGGCGTCTAAGAGGGGAGATTGCATGCGTGGCCCTGTAATTCGCGGATGATGTAGGGGTTGCGCTCGCAACGTGCAATTTATCCCTCTCTCTCGCGGAGAGTGGCGAACGGGAAAGAGCCCTGATAAAAGGCGCCGCAATCAAGCCCTCAGGCACGCCATGCGCAAAGGCTCCGTCAAGCGCGCGACCAAGGAGACCGAGGTTGAAGTCGAGCTCAACCTCGATGGCCGCGGATCATCGGCAATCGCGACCGGCATCGGGTTTCTCGACCATATGCTCGATCTCCTGGCACGCCATTCGCGCATGGATCTGGCGATCTCGGCGAAAGGCGACCTGCACATCGATCATCATCACACCACTGAAGATGTCGGAATAGCCTTCGGCCAGGCATTCAAGCAGGCGCTGGGCGACATGAAGGGAATCACACGCTACGCGGATGTTCACGTGCCCATGGATGAGGCGCTCACGCGCGTTGCCATCGACATTTCCGGGCGGCCGATGCTCGTGTTCAAGACCGACTTCGTGCGCGACAAGGTCGGTACCTTCGATACCGAGCTGGTGCGGGAGTGGTTCCAGGCCTTTGCCATGAACGGCGGAGTGACGCTGCATGTGACGACCCTGTACGGGGCCAATGATCATCATATAGCGGAATCGTGCTTCAAGGGCTTGGCGCGCGCGCTCAAGGCCGCCGTGACGATCGACCTGCGTGTCGCAGACGAGGTGCCCTCGACCAAGGGCTCGCTAGGCGGCTAAACCGGGATCGGACAGTGCGCGCGCGCTCAGAATGTCGTCCCTTCGAAGCGCGGCGAGCGAAGAAGCGATCAACACAAGCGAGCACTCCATGTCTGTCTACACCGTGCATGTACCGTCCACGACCGCAGAGAAATCCACGCAGAATCCCGAGCGCTTCATTTTCATTCGCGACGGGTTTTCGTTCTGGGCGTTCCTGCTGGGACCAGTGTGGATGCTGTGGCATCGGCTGTGGCTGGTCTTCATCAGCTATGTCGGCCTCGCCGTCCTGCTACAGATCGGGCTGCAGGCAATCGGCGCCCCGCCAGGGGTGATGTGGGCCGCCGGCGTGCTTCTTGCGTTGCTGATCGGGGTCGAGGCGGCGACGCTGCGGCGGCTTACGCTGGACCGGCGGCGCTGGACCAATGCCGGCATCGTCATTGGCGATGATCTTGAAGCGGCCGAGCGGAGATTCTTCGACGCCTGGACACGCCGAGTCCCGCGCGCGCCGATCGCGGCTGCGGCAACCGCGCCGGTTGCGAGCGCTCCTGCGCTGAGCGGATCAACAACCGAGATCGTCGGCCTCTTTCCGCAACCAGGAGGATCGAGGTGACGGTTGCCATCATTGATTACGGCTCGGGTAATCTGCATTCGGCGGCCAAGGCGTTTGAGCGCGCTGGGCGCGATGTGGGCCTCACCGAAAGCATCGCGGTGACACGCGATCCTGATCTCGTGGCGCGCGCCGATCGAATCGTGCTGCCGGGCGTTGGTGCATTCGCGGATTGCCGGCGCGGGCTCGATGCCGTCTCGGGCATGGTGGAGGCGATCGAGGAGCGCGTGCGCGAGCGCGCCCGGCCTTTTCTCGGCATCTGCGTCGGCATGCAGCTAATGGCCGAGCACGGGCGCGAATACGAGGTGACGCAAGGCTTGGGCTGGATTAAGGGCGAGGTCGACCGCATTGCGCCAAGCGACCCCGATCTGAAAATCCCGCATATGGGATGGAACACGCTCAATCAGCGCCGGCCGCATCCCTTGCTGAGCGGCATCGCGCTTGGTCCCGAGGGCTTGCATGCCTATTTTGTGCACTCCTTTCATCTGTTGGCTGCGAATGATGCCGACTTCATTGCCGATGCCGACTATGGTGGGCCAATTACCGCGGTCGTTGCCCACGACACCGCTGCGGGCACCCAGTTTCATCCGGAAAAAAGCCAGCGGCTGGGTCTGCGCCTGATTGCGAATTTCCTCAAATGGAAGCCGTGAGCCTGAGCCCGCCTTCGTGATTCTGTTTCCCGCCATTGATCTCAAGGACGGCATGTGCGTGCGCCTGCAACAGGGCGAGATGACACGCGCCACGGTGTTTCATCACGATCCCGCGGCACAAGCGAGGGCGTTCGAGGCGCAAGGCTTCGAGTATCTCCACATCGTCGATCTGGACGGCGCCGTGGCTGGAAAGCCAGTCAATGCGGCCGCGGTTGAACGCATTCGGCAGACCGTGCAGATGCCGATTCAGCTCGGCGGCGGCATACGTGACCGCGCAACGGTCGAGCAGTGGCTCGAGCGGGGGATCGACCGCGTCATTATTGGGACCGCGGCGGTGCGCGATCCTGCGCTGGTGCGCGATGCGGCGCGAGCGTTTCCCGGACGCATCGCCGTTGGTCTGGATGCCCGCAATGGCAAGCTGGCAGTCGAGGGATGGGCGCGCACGTCCGGGATGACTGCGCTCGACCTCGCCAAACGATTCGAGGATGCCGGCGTCGCTGCCATCGTCCATACCGATATCGCCCGCGACGGCTTGCTCATGGGCCTCAATCTCGATGCCACGCTGGCGCTGGCGGACGCCGTGGCGACGCCGGTGATTGCGTCCGGCGGCCTGGCCTCGCTGGCGGACGTACACGCGCTGCTCGCGCCGAGGGCGAGAAAGCTTGCCGGCGCCATCGCCGGGCGCGCCCTCTATGACGGGCGTCTCGACGCCAGTGAAGCGCTACGGCTCATCCATTCAGCGCGCGCGGCCTGAACCATGTTCAAGGTCCGCGTCATTCCCTGCCTCGACGTCAAGGACGGCCGCGTGGTCAAGGGCATCAGATTCGTGAACCTGCGCGATGCCGGCGATCCCGTCGCAGCCGCAATCGCCTATGATTCCGCCGGCGCCGACGAGCTCACCTTCCTCGACATCACCGCCAGTCACGAGAACCGCGACATCATTCTCGATGTCGTGCGCCGCACCGCCGAGGCGTGCTTTATGCCACTTACGGTTGGCGGCGGCGTGCGGACCTTGGAGGACATTCGCAAGCTGCTCGCCGCGGGCGCCGACAAGGTGTCGATCAACACGGCCGCGGTCGCGCGACGCGAGCTCGTGCGCGAGGCCGCGGAAAAGTTCGGCGACCAGTGCATCGTCGTGGCAATCGATGCCAAGCAGGTGACCGCCTCACGCGCTTGCCCCCGTTGG
>Ga0306920_100004188_pt1 | contig 18495 bp, 17 predicted proteins | sample flu12Cox44000170_FD_204666 | JGI IMG/M metagenome (GOLD analysis project Ga0306920, IMG submission 204666) | Lab enrichment of tropical soil microbial communities from Luquillo Experimental Forest, Puerto Rico - flux4day.12C.oxic.44.000.170 (v2)... | ecosystem: Environmental > Terrestrial >... | reverse complement strand
AGCGCGAAAAATACGGTTACGATGGTGTAGTCGCGAGTGAGGCTGGAGAACAGGCAAGCGACCCAAATGAGCCCGATCAGGGAACAGTTCACCACCGCCGCGACGGCGACGGCGGGATCGAGATCGAGCGGCAATCCGAACAGTGTGGCAGCAGAGACCACAACGACAAGGGCAGAGCAGCCGAAGGCCGTCAACATGATCGCGGGAACATCCGTGAGCTCCAGATCGTGCAGCTTGTCGGATATGAGGCGTGCGCTGACGAGCGCTATCGGAGCAGTAACCACAAACGACAGAGCAAAGCTGTAAATGATAAGCGCGCGAAACGCTGCAATGGTGGTCGTGCCCTCCTGCTCGCTGATGGTCGCACCAATCAGCCAGATGCCGAGAACTGTGAGGAGACAGGGGCCCGCCGCCACGATCGAGGCATGCGCAAACGAAGCAACGCGGCCGCCAAGAGCCGGGCTGCGATACAAACGCTCCAGCGCAAATCCGATTCCTGCCACTCAACGCACCTCGTCGCGCTCGTCACTGCCCATCAGACAGCCATCCCGGATGGCGTTTCGACATAGCGCCGATAGATGGCCGCATAAGCTTCATCAACAAGCTTGAGATTGTAGTAGCGCTCCACACGCTGTTGCATGACGCGGCCAAGCCTGTCGCGCCGCCCGCGATCATCAAGCAGCTGGCCGATTGCAGCCGCTGTCTGAGCAGGCGAGGCAACATCAGTGATGATGCCGCCGGCGCCCAGTGCCGGATGCTCGTCTGCGCGTCCAAACAGCATCTCGCGACAGGCGCCCACATCGGTGGCGACCGTCGGGATTCCCGCGGCACCCGCCTCCAGCACGCTCAGGGGCTGTGATTCGCTCAAGCTGGTCAGGACGTTGACGTGGATGCGCGGAAAATACTGGCTGACGTTCACTTGGCCGGTGAAACGGAGAACGTCAACCAGCCCCAATTCAACAACCAATAGCTTACAGTCCTCATAATAATCGGGCTGCTCGTCGCTCGGGCCCATCACGAATGCGACCAGGTCGGGGAATTGCGGGTGCAGCATCTCGATGGCGTGAATGTACGTTTTAATATCCTTGATCGGAACGACGCGGCCAACCAGCGCAACCGTCGGCGGGTCGCCGGCACCTACCCGCGGCAGAAGATGCAGCATCTCATAATCGACCCCATTGGGAATGATCCGCATGCGCTCGGGTGCGGCACCTTGCACGACTTGCGCCGGCTGGTTGGCGCCATGCAACGTGATGATCTCGGTGCAGGCTTGATAGCAAGCCCTGGCATAGCTCTCGAAGGCCGTGGACCAGAAATCGCGCAGGTCGCGCCGCGGATCGTCAATGGCGAGCCCCTTGTCTACGGTATCGACAATCCAGTCCGCTTGCAGGATCTCGATCCGCCGCTCGTTGGTGTAAACGCCATGCTCGGTGATGATGGCGGGGCGACCGGTCTCCACCGCGGCACGTGCTGCCAGCAGGCCGGCATAGCCTGTCGAGACAGTATGATAGACACGCGCCGGCGGCAGTGGAAACGATAGCGTGGCCACCAGCCCGCCAAACAATGCCCGCCACGCCCAGAAGAAGTGCAGGAACGATTCATGCGGCATCTCGCGGGCATACAGCTCGCAGACCAGAGTCCAGGCGAGTCTCGAATCGAGCAGATCTGCTGTTCGTCTGGCTTTCACCAGGGGCGCGATCAGCCGGTTGACTCTGGCGAGCTCAGCCAAGCCGCCGCCGCTCAGAAAAGCATCCGCCGCGCTGTCGAACTCCTGCTGATCAAAAGAGGCAGGACGATGCCAGCCTCCTTGTCCATAAGCTTCACTGAGATAGAGATAATGCAGAGCCCGCAAGTTCGGCAGGCCACTATATTTCGCCGACGGGGGCGGCGGTTCCGGAACGATCGCTACGACACAAAATCCCAATTCGGATTGCCGTCGCATCAGTCCGTGCACCCACGCCGAAACTCCACCTGAAATATGAGGATAGGCCCCCTCCACAATCAGGCAGACGTCGGCGATCTCGGTTTCTTCCTTGCGCTCGCCACGGGAGCACTTGTTCGTCTGCGGGCGCATCAGCATTGTCGTAGGATCACGCTCAGGACGACCTAGTATGGCGGTTCAGAAAAGGCCGTCAGTCTCGCGGGGCGGCGCGCCGGACCAAAGCTCTTTCTTCTCCTCGATATCGAGGCGACTTGCCACTGCGGCCGCTTGCGCACGGATGAAACCGTTCTTATTGCGCAGTGCGTCGCGCAGCGCGGAACGAAAATCGGGATGATAGCGCCGGCCGATCACGCCAAGCACGCGTTGTTGCTCCTCAGTGGAACCGCTGCGCAGCAGTGGGCGAAAACGAGGAACTTCTGAGCCGAGATCGAACGACAGGCGGCCGGAGCTCAGCTCCTCGTAGATGTGTGCGATCCGATCGCGGGCAACGATCCCCGCGATGTACTCATACCAATGCCGCAATCGACTCGGCGATAGCCGCCGCCCAAGCGTGAGCGCTGTGACAGCGCACCCTACTCCGCCGAGCGGACCGCAGGCGAAGGTCGTAACCATCAGTAGCACGGGAATCGTGAGCGCTCCCTTCCTGTGCAGCCGCACCGCCAAGAAACCGCCTGGCAGTGCGAGGCTCGCGGCAAAAGCAGCAGCCGAACTCGCAAACCCGGCCGCCGGGCTCATGGCGAAGACCAACGCGCCCAAGCTGATCATTCCGGAGATGAGGGACACGATGGCGTCGAAGCGGCTTAGCTCGAACGCAGCCTGGTCCAGTCGGTGCGCCGAAAGATGCGTGAGGTGCGCGCGATGCAAGTCGGTCATTGCAGCGTCAACGACAGTCTTTCCTCGCCGATGCCACGCGTGGCGTCGGCACAACCCGTCTCGGCGGGACGCTGTCCATTCAACTTGTCCGCAGCGGCGGCCTGCCAACCGTCGAGCAGCATGATGTGTCCGCCAAGTCGCGATAGCTCCGAGCAAGTTATTGAAAATCTGCGCTCGATGTCCTGGGGCAGATCGTCAAGCGAGACATTGCAAAGCGCCAACATGCCGACGAGACGATGCGGCCCTTTGCTCTGCATGAGCGGTCCAGCCATGACTGCACGACCCGCAAGCAGCGCGACATCCGCGGCGCGCGCCGCAGAGAGGATGCGGCGCTCGTTCACGATCGCCGCGTAGAGCGGATCCTTGCCCGCAATCACCGCGTCGCCGGCAACTGGACGGCCGCCGCCCGATCGAATTACCAGCTTAAGGCTGCCGTCACTATGCAAATGGATGCTGAACTCAGCGCAACCCGTCATGAGGACGACAAATCGCGTCAAGAGTTGCAAGAAATCCTCCCAGCTCGCATGTTGCAGATCGCTCAACGCCTGCACCACCTCCGCATTGGACGGATGGTCGGCGGTGGCCAGTTGGCGCTCGAGCCTCTCGTTGCGAGAGCGTAGCTCGATGCAGAGGTCGGCAACCGTCTCACAACGGTTGCTGCTCTCGGCTAAACGCGCCTGGAGATCGGCCATGTGGGAAATTTGCCGACTGCGCATATGCCCAATCCCCAGAGCGACGCAGGTCCACGCTACCGGTTCGGCGACGAGCCTGCCGATGTAGGTGTACATGTCCTCGGACAGGAGCGCAGGCGGCAACCCGCCGGAGAATTGCAAGGCGGCGGCAATGAGCGCCGCCGCGAGCCCAGCAGCAAGCCCATGCTGGAGCGTGAGCACCACCACGGGTAGCCACAAAAGATTCGGATAAGGCGCGCTCAGCGAAGCGGCGAGCACTTGTTTCGCAAGCATGGCAACGGCGAAAAAGACCGTGAACTCGAGGACGAGGCTCAGGGCCGCCCGCAGGCGTGAGCCGCGTTTGGAGCGAGCGTGCGCGCCCGCATGGATGATGGGCTCGCTCATGGAGGAGTACCGGGGCCGAAGCTATTAGGCTTCTCGGCATTGCTTGCGGCCTTGGTTAGCGCTTCCGAATCAACTTCCGCGCCGAGCAGGTCACCTTCACATTTCTCGTGTCCCCAGCCCTCCACTACGGCCTCGCCCAGCGCTCGTTCGCGCTGCATTTGGCAAATCAGCTTGTGCGCGGCAATTTCATCCGCTGCCATCATTTTGCGCAGGAGGCGGACGGCAGGCGTTTCCCCTTCTGCTGCGTGCCGAACATTGACCTTGCGAAAATAACCGATCCAATCCGCCGCCTTGGCAAGTGCTGTTGTCTTGTCCCCTGTCGCCACAAGCACGTCGAACAGAACCAAGCGCCCGATGCTGCGTTCCGGGTTGGCCAGCCCATCGAAGCGCATGAGCGCCTCACGGGCGCCGAAGAGATCGCCCTGGGCGGCAAGGATCAAGCCCAAACGCTCGGCATCATTCGCGGTGATCATCTCTTGTGCCAGCAGGACGCGCAGCAGCCGCTCCTCACGGTCAAAGGCACCTTCAGTCCGGTAAAACGTCAATAGCTCCTGTGCGGTCGGCAGCGACGGCGTCAGCTCGAACAGCCGCTCGAGCACCGCCATCTCGGCCTGCTTGTCCTCGAGATCGGCGTAGTGCTTCGCCAGCATGGCGAGAGCCTCTGGATTGCCGGGATGGTCAGCAACAAACTCCTGCATTATGCGGGTTGCCTGCTTGATCTCGGCAAACGACATATAAAGCTTGTAGAGATGCACGACCGCATCGACGTCACGCCGGCCGGCGCCATATTGCCTTTCCAGAAACTTGAGCGCGTCCTCATTGCGTCCATCGCGGACCAGCATGGTCCACTGCTCGCGCTCTCCCGGCACGAGGGCCACTCCGGCCGCCAGCGCTGCCACCGTGAGAACCACCATGAGCACGATGTGCCGAATCATGGGTGCGAACCATCCCCTTGCAGGCACGCGACATCAATCTCCAGCGGGGACATCGCAAGAGCATCGGCGGTGAATGCAAGTCGCCCGTCATCCGCGACTTCCATCTCGTCTTCCCACAGTGTCCGCGAGCCATCGCGTGCGGATACCCGATAGGCGCCGCGTTTCAATCCTCCCCAGGTCATCTGTCCGATACCGAAACCTTTGGCCATGACGGTAAAGCCACATTGGCGGCGGCGAATGTCGCGGAAGGTCCAGCGGCCGTCGATGAGATAAGGGGCCGAGTCCTCGGCAGTCTCACGGCGATCCGCGCCCAACGCAACAATGACATCCTCGAATGCTTCATCCAGCGCCACGTAGAGCGACGTCCCCTTGCGGTGCTGGCCGATGATGCCCACGCTTCGGCTGAAGTCGACCGCGAGCGCCGCCGCATCGTCGAAACGCAACGTTTGCAGCGCACCGCGATTCTGCACGAGCCAAGTGTCGTTGCCGAGCGCAGTGATCTCGGTCGAGAAGAAACCATCGGCGATGGCGGCGTAGTGGGATGCGGCAATGGGAGTGATGGAGGACTGGCGCGCAGCGTCGAGGTGGTGGCGCACGGCTGCGAGCTGGGCTGGCCGTTCGCCGGCATACATATGGTAGTAGACGTTGATCGGCTTGAGCCGGCGCGGATTTTCCGTCCGCGCAACGGTTTGATCGAGATTCAGAAAGCCGTGCTCGCGGCCGTTTGCGTCAGTGATATAGATGTAGTCGTTGGCATTGCCGGCATAGATCTGGCGCTCGTTGCCGGAGACGCGCGATATCGGCGACAAGTAGCTCATCGAGGGAAAGTCGGCATCGAAGCGGGAATCGCCGCCATTGAGATTGCGTAGCCCCAGGCGACGTGTGCCGGCGATCGCAGCCGGGAACGGCTCGGCACCGCCGCTCCAGAGATAGAGCGTGGCGTGCTTGCCCTCGGGCGCGAGCTCTTCTGCCGCCAGCACTGACCCGCGCATTTCCTGATCGAGATCGAAGGGGAATTCGCTATACGCTCGCGGAGGATCCTCGTCGCCGATTTTGTCGGTTTCAGAAGGCTTGCGCAGCAGTCCCGGAAAGAGCCGGCGGGCAATGCGGCGCAACCCGTCGCCGAGCACCGTCCTCCATTCGGATTCGTCGGGACCGATGAGGCGCTCCTCCAGCTTGCGATCGTAATTCTCGAAGAAGCTCCATTGGTACGGATGCGAATAGGTATGGGAGGCCACCTCTACCTGCGGCAACGCGTAGAGATCACGTGCGGCCTGTGGCCCAGCCTCGGGCACACCGTAGCGTTCGTCGATGTCGGCACCGATTACACCCGCCGCGACCGGCAAGTCGGGATAAGGCGCGATCAACTCACGCAGCACTACGGCCGCGGCGATGGTCGGGTTGTCGCGGTACTCTTCGATGTAGCTGATGTTGTTCCAGCCGTCCCCGTCGATATGGCTGAACCAGATGCGGCGTCCGGAGAGCGTCGTCACATCGGGGATCGGCATGCGAGCGGCGCCGAAGGCATTCTGAAAAAACGCGAACGGATCGATAATCCATTTGGTACGTCCCGTTCCTGGCTCCTCGTAGACGGCGTATCCGCTTGCGGCGTAGCCGCCGCGATCGCTGGTCAGCACGACGCTTGAAGCCAGCACCAGATCGCCCTCGCGATGCTCCAGCACGAGGTGGGAAGCGACCCCGGAACCGAACGTACCGACTATAGGGAAGGCGGGCAGCACGGGATCGAGCGGGCGCTCAAACCCAATCAGCACATCCCGATGCAGAATGCGCGTGGCATAGGTGATATCGACGAAGGCGCCGCTTAGCCCAAATCCGATCTCCCCGAACATGCGGTTCGCGTCGGCCAGAGAAGCGTTTCCGGCGGGGAGCCCATTGTCACCGAGCACAACCATCCGCGCCCCATTTGCAAGCCGCTCGAAACCCCAAGCATAAAATTCGCTGCGCGGCGGCCGCCGAAACCAGGTGATGACGCCGCGAATATTGGCGGCGCGCTCGGCGCTCGGCAGCGGGGCATTGACGTCCCAGTAGCTCAGCACAAATCCGAGATGGTTGAGCGGCATTTCCGCCAGCCTGTGAATGCGGGTCTGGTCGGGCCGGGGCTCGTCACGGCTATCGTAAAGAGCGAAAATCTCGCGCCGCACCGGCTCGGCAACAGGCTCCTCGAAATTGTCCTGGGCACGGGCGGAAGAAGCTAGAGCTAGCACACTCACGAACAGGCACGCTGCCCACCGTAAATGCCCGCTCGTGAAACGCCCAAGACGCATGATTGGCGCCAGAAAGCACGCCGATCGCGACCAAGCCATGTCCGCAATGCGGTCGGACAATCTGACGCGGAGGGGGCGCAGTATGAACAGGCATTCAAGGAATCGGGGAGAGCGCGCCGGCGCTGGATTTCCGAGCACCTGCGCGTGAGCTTCCCTGCAATGGGCCTGCATTTCCATCCGTTCGCGGAGAACCGCCCTGCCCCGCCATGGCGGCTGCCGCGCTCCAATGGTCTTCCCACTCTACGGCCGACCGCCCGGTCAAGCAATCAGCGTTGTGCCCGCGCCCTGTGCGTCGATGCACTCAGGCGTTGCGCAGAACGCACCCGCGGCCACCCTTGCCTTCGCGCTCCTTCTATCAACGTGACAAGCTAACGGCAGGCACCATCATATTTGCAGCTCGTTGCCGGTGCTGTTCGAATGCCCATCGCCGACGATGTTGTGTGCGCGAAGCGCTCCGCGTGGATACGTTTCACAGACTGTCAGCAGGAAGGTGAATATCACATGAATGGACGCAAGGTCTGGCTCGCGATTAACGGAGCGTATCGAGGAAAGCGTGGCGGATGGCGTCCAGTTCAAGTTCGTGGCAGTGCCGCTCGCCAGCGATCAGCTCCGCGGCCTCATACCCGTCCCGCCGCGTTCGAGAGGCATGAGCGGCCATTGCATTCACCAACTCACGGCGCGCCCTATTGCTTGGTCGCCACGCCAACCGACGACTCGGAGAGAGAAACTCCCGGTTTCTTTATGGCAAGCAGCACGTTCGACTGATTGGGCCGCCAGCGGTAGCCGATGCCGAAATCGATGGGTTGGCTGTTCTTGAAGAGCGCGGCATATTTCGCCTGGTACATGCCGCGGAAGACAGCGATCGGGCCCACATATTGGCCGAATGGCTGAAGGTCCCATTTCTGCGGGTCGTAGTAGGCGAGGGGAATGCCGGTATCGTCCTGAACCATCACGGCGCTATTCGCGAGCAGGAATTCACGCACCCTTGCGAAGCGGTTTGTGTGCAACAAGTATGAGGCGCTTTTCACGAGGCTCTCCGCGGGCGCCATTGTCTCGCAGAACGCCAAGAACTTGCTGTTGTTGACTCCGTCGTTGGAAAGATCGGTGCGGAAGTAATAGAGCGTCCGCTCCTCATTGTCAGCGCCAGCGAACACGATCTTCACCCCGCGTGCCGGTAGACGGCGATTCGTCTCGACGTCCGGCTGCACCGCCCCTTGGTCATCGAGCCGGACAAGGGTGACCTCGCGAATAACCTTGCCCGAGCGCGCCAGGAATACGTAGAGAACGGGCAGCGTGCCGTTGATCCGGCCGCGGTGCAGATCCGACCCCATTTGACTGGTGATGAAGTAGCTGTACTGCAGGACCCAGCGGAGCGAGACGCGTAGCTTGGAAAGATCCGAGCCAAGCGAGCCGCGCAGCGTGGTGAGGTCGGGAACCGCCCCAGCCGGCTCAAGCCCGCTCAGCACATAGGTCTTGGCGTTGGGATAGAAAGTGTTTGCGTAGAGGAAGTCCGGACCCCCGAACATGTAAAACATGGTCGGCCGCGATGCGGTGAGATTGTCGCCCGCCCAGGCTCGGATTCGCGCGAGTTGGTCATGCTCGGCGTGTCCGAAAGCAGAATCGAAGACGCGGGCATGCTCTTGCCAGGAGGGATCCTCGGTCAAGCGCGCGAGCGGAGACTCGGCGGCGGGCGGCATGCCCGCGAGGAAGCGCGCGGTATCGTTCGCCGATGCGGTCTCGGCGGCACGCGCCGACGTCACTGCCGCGAGCAACAGGCCAGTCGCGGCGGCGAGGAGTGTTCTGCGGTGAAGCAATTGGGTGGGCTCAGGTTCGCGTGGCAAGACCCCGGCCCGATCTGGTCCGGGACAGGCAGGACGTGGCGAGGCCCGATGCCATCATCAGCACGTCGATGAACAAATCGCACCGGACGCCCGCTTCGAGGTAGTACATCATGAACGCCGGTCTCGGCTACCACTATTGCGCGCAGGCGGGACCCCGAATATTTCGGGAACAGCCCCAGCGCGTTATCGCGATCGATGGCGCCCCGTCGGGCTGTCGATAAGAAAGCAGCCTCGAGACGTACTGGTAGACATTTTCGATGTCGAGCTGTGCGCGCCTGCGATATCTAACCTTCATAACCCGCACTTCTTCCAAAGCGCGGCCATCTCGTCTTCCGTTGCGTAACGCTCGCGGCCTCCCTTATAGTCGGCGCGTCTACGCGCCCCTTCTTTCACCTGTTCATCGGTCAGGTGGTAGGGACTTGCATCTTGCTCTTCCATTTCACTCAGCACCCCTGCCGCATCTTCCTGCCGTTCAGGAGGCCACGTTAGAACGCGGTTAAGGATCTCTTTCACCTGCTCCTTTGTCATGTTGCAACTCTAGCACGTCCGAGTTTGAAATGCATCGCACATCAGCTTCGTAGCCATAGCACCTCAATAGCGCGCTACTACGAAATGCGGCGCAATCCCCGTTTTCGCTGCGCTGCGGGTAAATCTTGCGGGCCTCTCCGCTCAACCCGGGACTGCGGATTGTGGTAGAGATACCGCGCAAGGAGAGCCGACGATGCCCTGGCTGGAGGCAAACGGCATCAGCGTGCATTATCAGCTGGCTGGAGAGGGCCCCTCGCTCGTGCTGCTGCATGAGATGGGTGGAACGCTCGACAGCTGGGACGGCATCTTTCCCACCTTGAGCCGGCGGTTTCGCGCGCTGCGCTACGACCAGCGCGGATCCGGTCTTTCCGAGAAGGTACGCGGGCCGATCACCACCGAGCTTTTGGTCGATGATCTGCGAGCCGTGCTGGGCGCAACGGCGCTTGCGCCTCCCTATCATTTCGTCGCCGTCGCCGCCGCGACCATGCAGGCTCTGATCTATATGACGCGCCATCCCCAGGACATTGCGAGCTTCGTGTTCTGCAATCCCTTTACCGGCGCCGATCCAAGCCGCGTGGCTGCGCTCGACGAGCGCGCCGCGCTCGCCGAACGCGAGGGCATGCGCGCGGCCATTGCGCTGACCCTGGACAAGTCATGGCCCGCCCACCTCGGCGACCGCAGTGCATATGCGGCCTATCGCGGCCGCTATCTCGCGCATGATCCCGTCTGCTTTGCGGCCATGAACCGTGCCATCGCGCGCCCGAACGTGGGCCACCTCGGCAAAGAGATTCACCGGCCTGTCATGGTGGTTGCCGGCCGCCATGACCAGGTGCGCCCGCCAGCGGCAAGCGAGCAGTTCGCGCGGAGCATCCCCGGCGCGCGCTTCGAGCTGATCGATGCCGTGCACATGATGCCGGCGCAAGCGCCTGCCGCGCTGCTTGCGCTGCTCGAGGACTTTCTCGACGCGCGGCACGGCGGCTCCCGCGCCGATGCCCACCAGCACACCGCCTGAGGCGACGCCATGCAGATCAAAGCGAACGGGATCAACATCAACTATGTGGTCGACGGGGCCTCCGGCGCGCCCTGGCTGATTTTCAGCAACTCGCTCGCGACGAACCTCGCCGCATGGGACGATCAGGCGCGCGAGTTCAAACGCGCATTCCACGTGTTGCGCTACGACCAGCGCGGCCATGGGGGCACCGAAGCGCCCGGCGGCCGTTACACATTCGGCCTGCTCATGGCCGACGTGCTCGCGTTGATGGACGCGCTCGCAATCGACAAGGCGCATTTTGCCGGGCTGTCGATGGGTGGCGCGACGGCCCTCGGATTGGCTGAGCAGCATCCCGAGCGATTCGACAAGGTGATCGTGTGCGATTCGTCATGCCAGTCGACGCCGGCAACCGCACAGCAGTGGGAGGAGCGCATCGCAGTGGCCCAAAAGCAGGGCATGGAGGCGCTGGTGGAGCCCACCGTTGCGCGCTGGTTCCCGCCGGAAGTGATCAAGGCCAATCCACCGCATCTCGACAAGATCAGGCAGATGATCCGCAGCACCCCGGTTAGCGGCTTCATCGGCTGCGCCGCGGCGCTCGCCAATCACAACTATGCGGTAGCGGTTGCGGCGGTGAAGCGGCCGGTCCTTTTTCTTGCCGGCGAGAAGGACGGCGTTACCCCCGCAGCCATGCGCAAGCTCAGCGAAGCGCTGCCCGGCTCGCGCTATGTCGAGCTTGCGGGCGCCGGGCATATCTCCAATCTCGATCAACCCGCAGCCTTCAACCGCGCCGTCGGCGACTTTCTCGGGCAGCATTGATGGCGCCCTCTCGGTTGCGGCATTATGTGCCTATGATGACGGCGCCGGGAGCAATTCGACAGGAGAACACGTCATGACGGCCGCAGCAGCCAGCGCGCAGAAGCAGAGCAAATCCCCCGCCGGCCTCTCCGGCAAGGCACGGGAGATGATGGAAGCCATCAATGCCGAGGCCGCCCGGCATCACGTCTGGGTGCGCACGCAGGCGAACGCACCGGCGCAACGGCCCTGGTTCAGCGAGACTGGTGGGGAAGGCAGCGGACAACTTGCCTCCGGCCGCGTAGCAGCCAATCAGATGAAGGCGCTTCCACATTTATGGCGATGGAGCGAGTTCAGCCCCTATCTCCATCGCATCTCCGAGATCGCGCGCAAGGCCGACGTGTCGCCGATCGAGTTCGCCGACCGGCAAAGCATTTTGCTGCTCAATCCGGGCCTCAACGGCAGGCTGCAAATCACCAACACCATTCGCTGCGCCATCTCCATCTACAACCCCGGCGACATTGCGCCGGTTCACCTGCACTCGCCCAACGCCAGCCGCACCATCCTTTCCGAGCAAGGAGGCTATACCGTTGTCGAAGGCGAGCGCTGCGACGCCTCGCGCGGCGATCTCATCCTCACCCCGAACGGCACCTGGCATGACCACGGCAACGACTCCAGCGAGCCCGTGATCTGGATCGATATGCTCGACTGGCCGCTGATGGAGTTTCTCGACGCTGCCTGGGTCGATCACAACATGCCGGGGATGCAAGGCAACGCCAGGGTGCAGCCGACGAAGAATGCCGACGGCTATTCACGCAGGCTCTACGGCCGCGGCGGCATCCTGCCGACCTTCGTCAGTCATCAGCTGGGAGTTGGTCGCAGCCCCGCGCCGCTCATCCACTACCGCGGCGCCGACGTGCACGAGACGCTGCACGGGTTGCGCAAGGAGAAGGGTGACCCGTACGAGGGCATCAAGATCGATTTTGTCAATCCGGTCACCGGCGAGCCGGTCTTCAAGACCCTGAACTATTCGGCCCAGCTGCTGCGCCCGGGCGAGGAGACCGAGCTCAAGCGTGAGACCGCCAGCACCTTCTATGTTGTGATTGAAGGCAGCGGCGCGACCGAGATCGGCGGCAAGCGCTTCGAATGGACGCAGAACGACATCTTCGTCGTGCCGAACTTTCTCTGGCGCCGCCACGTCAACACCGGCAAGCGCGACGCGGTGATCTATTCGGTCTCGGACGCGGCGCTGATGCGCAATATCGGCCAATATTACGCGCAGGGCCGCGCCAAGGATGGCAAGGTCGCCGAGCTCGTGCACTGATGACCGCAGGGGCGGCCCTGGTGGCCGCCCTATGATTGTAATGGGTGCCCCACGAAGGGCACCCCTGCGATCCGCCTATCCCACCCTGGCGGGGAGCCTGATCGTCAGGCGGCGGCGCTCGCGCGATGGCTGGCGTTATCGACAATGACCGGAGTCTCGTAATACGTAATCTCCGGCGCGGCGCCGTATCTTTCGGTGATCATCTTTTTCCACGCGTCGGAGTACATACGCTCTGCTGCCGCGCGGCTCTCCCAGAGGTATACGCCGCCCCCCACGCGGTCCTCGCCGTAGAGATAATATTTGCGCACCAAACCAGGGGCACCTTTGTAGTTGGGTACGGACTTCTCGAACATGGCCTTCGCCGTGTCTAGGCCCATGCCTTGCGGGAGCTTGAACCGGACGATAGCTGTTATCATGGAGAACCCTCCGCTGCTCAATGCGGTACGCTGGGATTGCCGAATGCTCAAAGTAACAGACGGCCCATGTCGTCGCAATGTGATTGAGAGGCGCGATCCTTTCGAGGTCCTGCCCCGAATACCTGCGCGGCAGCTGATCCTCGTGCGCATGTTGAAAGATGCCGCGCCGGCCGCATAGAATACGGGCGATGCCGTGAAGCCTGGCTAGACACCTAAGACTGGGGAACCGTCTCTTACGGCGACACGTGCTCGCATCCGCTGTTGTGCTGAGGAGGTGGCCATGCTCCGACTTTCGACCGCATCACTTGCCTTTGCTGCGCTGATTGCTCCCGCATCGGCCTTCGATCTCGTGGTCGTCAACAAGGCCGAAACCTCGATCATCCACAAGCTCTACATCGCGCCGGCAAAATCCGACAAGTGGAGCGAAGATAAGTTACAGAGCCAGACCGTTGCCAAAAACGGGAAGTTCACAATTCGCGACATTCCCGCCGGAGTGTACGACCTGAAAGTGATCGACGATGACGACGACACTTGCGTCGTCTCGAACATCAACGTCGATCAAAACAAGGAATGGACGCTGACCGACAGCATCATGCTCAAGTGCGTCGCAGGGGGTCTGTTTGGACGATAAGGCTACGGCTGCTTTGTCAACTCAGCGCAGGATGCAACCCGCGCTGCGGACGACACATGCAGGTAGCAGAGCTCCATCCGGTTCGGCGCCAATAACGTTCCGTTGGTGTATCCTTCATCGTCGGCCATGAAGATCGTGCCGCCGCGGAAGATCACGGCAATGACCTTCTCGCTGCTGCGCGGCGAGGAGAAGGTGCCGGAGAAGCGGCGGCCGTCCTGCCTGTCTATCGTCAGGGTGAACGGCACGCTTCGCAGCTCCGGCGCATTTGCCTGCGCCGGGGGATGATGCGGATTGCCGCCGCCCAAAATGAGCGATTCGCTTTCCCCTTTCCAGGTTCCCCGCAGATCGGGAGGCGTGGTCTGTGACGCGGCCGGGAGCGCGGCCAGCACAAGGATCACGAACGTAAGAATCCCAACACGCTTTGCCATGAGCAGTCTCCTTCGTTGAGTGTTTGCTGATCGATATCCCCGGCTCGCCGGTCAGCGCTGCTTTGGCGGCCGCAAGCTGCCTGCCCAGCCGATCGGGCCAAATGCAGACAGCTTCGCAATCCTCCGCGTCGCTATCAATGCGCCATGAATACGGGTAAAGGCGCATTGCTGAGGATGTAGCGCGTTGTTCCGCCAAAGATGAATTGCCGCAGCCGGTTCTGGGTATACGCTCCCTTGATCAGGAGGTCGCAGCTCAACGCTTTGGCGTGCGCCAGCACCACCTCGCCCGTCAGGCGACCGCCAACCGCGACGGTCAATGGTTTTGCCGGGACGCCACTGAGCTGCAATTGGCGGCACACTTGCTCACCTGTCGGTCCAGGCACCGCTGCCCCGCCTTCAACCGTCAAGACGACGACACGACTGGCTCGCTTGAGAAGAGGCATCGCAAAAGCGATCGCGTGTGTTTGCTCGGTGCTGCCATTCCACGCAATCATGACGTTCGTGCCCATCTGCGGCCACGCCGACGGCGGCACGATCAGGACCGGCCGGCCGCTTTCAAACAAGGCCGATTCAAGGGTGCTCATCCGCGAGCCCCTGGGATTGCGGCCGGGCCTGCCCAACACAATCAAATCAAACACCCGCCCATAGCTGCCGACAAAGTCATCGCCCTGAGGGGCATCGTCCAGCCAGTTGCTTGACAGGCTCGTTATCGCTCCTCCGTACGGCACACCACGCTCGCGCATGAAGCTCTCGAACAACGCACGGCTGCGTTTGGCATTCTCCGCAATTTCCTGCTCCAGCCCCGCCAACAGCACAGCGCCGGCATCGGCCGCTGCGAAAGCGGCGGGGGTTGTTACATGCAAGGCGAACCCTTCGACGTAGCTGTCAAACTTCCGCGCGAGAAGCAGCGCAGCTTCGAAGGTCGCGCTCATCAGGTCATGCTGTTCCGTGGGAACAAGAATTGTCTTGAAGCCCATGGCGATCTTCCTTTTGCGGTCCTCTTAGGACCGTGTCAGCGGTGCGGAGATTCTACGAGTATCGCAGCAGCTCGAAAACTGTCTATCCAAAACTTCGGTTCCACCCGCTCATCTTGCCCGTTCGCCCGGGGTTGCACGAGCGCCCGAACTGAAGGGTTGGCGGGGTCATTGCGTCCGATTTTCCGCGCGAGCCGGCGCGGCCGCGTCGCTGGTGGCGATCAGACCTCGGGGTACCAGCAGGAGGGCCGGCAGGATCAGAGCATAGACGGCTGTAACAGCGGCGACACAAGCAGCAAAGCCGCCGTAGTAATCATAAAGGAAGGTCCCCAGAACATCGCCAAATCGCGCGGAAATAAAAGAAAGCCCGTTTGCCATCATCAGCATCGTGCCTTGCAGGCCGTGCGGGCACGATCGAATGATCAGGTCGACGTAAGCGGCGGTTGCAAGGCCGCCCATCAGGCCGATCGGCACCGCTGCAAGCAAGGCGGCTGTCACCGAATGCATGAAAAGCAGCGGGACCATCTGCGGTATGGCGATCACGGTGCCCCACCACAGCAGCCGCCGCAATGGAAACTTTCGGCAAAGGAAGCCGAACGCGATGAAAGCAGGAATGAAGGAGGTGGAGAAGATGGCGTTCCACTGACCCCAGTGCACATCATCGGCATGCAGTATATTCTGAAGGTAGTATTGAAGGGGCGTAGTTGCGCCGGGCGCAAAGTTCCACAGGAGCCAGATCAGCAAAGCGGGATAAACCGGCCAGTGGCGCAGCATTCTTTTGATGTCCCGCAGCGGCTGCGCGGCGCTTGCGTGCTCGTCGCGGACGTTGTCGAACACGCTAGCGGGCCGCCATGCAGCGTAAAGGGCGACGAGGGCCATGAGGGCCGCGCCGACAAGAAACAGAATGCGGGCGGCGTAATCGAGGCTCTCGCGCTCGAGCAGGTCGCTCAAAATGCCGCCGATGAGGAGGGCGGCGATGATGGGCACCGATGTAAAGATATTCCACACCGCGCTGATCTGCCCGGACATCGCATGCTGCTGGCCGATCAGCGAGGCCAATCCGTTCTGAGCACTCGCAACAAATAAATATGAGGTCGTCAGCAACATGACTGCAATGAGGAGCGTGAGATAGGTGACGGGAATGAAAGCGAAGACGCCGTAAAGCGCAGCTGTGATGGCGCCGAACACCAGCATGAAACCCCGGTCTCGCATGCCGAGAAGATCCCAGGAATCGCGGATGAGTCCAAAAATAAAGGACAGGTAGAGGGGGGTGGCGGCGATGAGCCGAAAATATGCAAGCTCATGGGCTTGCAAATGCAGCTTGTTCTTAAGAAAGAAGCTGATTGGAATATCGATCAATCCTGCCGAGGGAGCGCCGAAACCCAAGAGAACGATGAGGATTCCCAGGTAGAGGAAAATCCTCCGACGCGCCGAGGTCGGCAAGGCAATGGGACGCTTCTCTTCGCACGCAGCGGTGCCATGCTGAACGTCAATCGTCATTGGCGCACAGCCTTGCATGTAATGCGCTATTGCGCGTCAACTTTGCGGCCCCTCGTGCAGAAGCGGTGTTTCAGTGTGACAAAACCTTACTGCGTCAGAAACCCTGCGATGAGCGAGCATTAAGCGGGGTAGACCCGGGACCCATAACCCGCGGCCTATGGTCCTGGGTCCCGGCTCGCGCTCCCGTCGCTTCGCGCCATGAGCTTGGCCGGGACGACGGCGGATGGCTTGTATGGAGGTCGCTTTCCACGACCCCGTCGAGCAACTGATCTTAGTGCTTCGGTCTTTGTGACTCAGTAGAAAAAAGACGATTTCGCATAGGGCAACCCGACCGACGGATCATTCCTCGCCGTCCAGCGGGCAATGCAACCGCGGAGCACACCTGAGCTTCGGCTCCGGCGCCATAAAGCTGCTCGCACAAGCATCACCTTTGGATTGCGCTGACCGACAGAAAAGTGTGTGATGCTGTCGCCTACACGGACCTGTCGGTAGCAAGTGGTCCGACAAAAAAGTTCAGGGAGGGATCGATGCCCGAGCGTCAAAACCTTGCTCGTTTGTGCCTTGCGGGCGCCGTCGCACTTGCTCTGTCCGCAGGCACCTTCGCCACCGCGCATGCCCAGGAGCGCGAGCTCAAGATCGGATATATGAAGAATCCGATCCAAGATGCCTCCCTCGATATCATGGAGAAGTGGGCGAAGGGCCATGGCGTCAAGCTCACGCGCGTGCCGATGGCCTACAGCGTTTTCATGGAGAAGGTCACATCGACGCTTACCTCGGGCACCGACCAGTTCGACGTCATCTGGCACAACGACGATTGGGGTCAGCTGTGGAAGAAATGGCTGGAGCCGACCGACGATGTGGCCGGTATCGATAATAGCGACCCATGGCCACTGCTTGCCTTCTGGAATGACGAGAGGAAGCTCACCGTGGTGCCGATGGCGCATACCGTCGGCACATTCTTCTATCGAAGGGATCTGCTCAAGCCGGAGGAGGTGCCGACGACGTTCTCGCAACTGGTGTCCGTCAGCCAGCGGCTGCAGAAGGAAGGCAAGGTCAAGTGGGGATACGTCGGCGGCATGACTATGAACAACACCTGGTTCAGCCTCTGGTGGACCATGTGGGCGAACAACTGCGACATTCTCAAGCCGCTGTTTGAGCGCGATAACGCCAAGCTCGCCGCCGCCAGTTTCGAGCCGGCCGTGACCGAGCCTTGCCATCGCGAGATCGTCGAGTTCTGGTGGGATGCGATCAACACCCACAAGATCAGCCCGCCCGGCATGACGGCCTATGGCCGCAACGAAGCCAACGCCATCTTCATGGCGGGGGACGCCGCGTTCACGCTCGTCGACTCGACGCATTTCGGCGAGTTCAACGACCCCAAGCGATCCAAGATCGTCGGCAAGGTCGCAATGGCACCGTTCCCGGTCGGCCCGCGCGCGCAGAAGCCTACCTCCTGGAACGAAATCTGGGGCTGGGCCATTCCCAAGGGTGTTTCAGCAGAGCGCAAGAAGCTCGCCAAGGAAATGCTCTCGGCCATGATGAACGATGATGCCGGTCAGATCGAGATGTGGAAGAAGACGGGTGGCCCGCCGCCGAACGTCAAGCTCTGGCCGAAGCTTGCGGCCGAGGACAAGGACTTCGCAGACCTCAAGCACGCGGTGTTTGAGCAGACGCCGATCACCCACTCCGCTTACTACTTTGCTGAGTGGCCTGCTATGCACAAAGCGTATTCCGACATGGCGATTGCGGCGCTCTCCGGCAAACGCGAGGACATACCGAAGGTCTTGGCCGAGCACAGCGACAAGCTCCACCGCGCAGCGACAGGCCAGTAGAGCGAGGAGCAAGCTGTAGGGTGGGTCAAGGCGCCTGATCGACTGCAGATATGAAACACATCTCTTGCGCGCCGCGACCCACCACCAATGCTCGGCGATGGGTCTCGGCGCCATCGAGCGGAGCAGA
>Ga0306920_100004186_pt1 | contig 18499 bp, 14 predicted proteins | sample flu12Cox44000170_FD_204666 | JGI IMG/M metagenome (GOLD analysis project Ga0306920, IMG submission 204666) | Lab enrichment of tropical soil microbial communities from Luquillo Experimental Forest, Puerto Rico - flux4day.12C.oxic.44.000.170 (v2)... | ecosystem: Environmental > Terrestrial >... | reverse complement strand
CTCCGGCAACCTTTCTCCCACCCCGGGGCGAACATGAAGTGCTGCACCAGGAGCTGGCGGCGACCTTCGAACAACTCGGCGAGCGTGCGCCGGCCCTCGGGCGCGTCGAAAGCGTAGCTCTTGTCGATGCGCACCCACGGCAGCGCACGGCGCTCGCGGGCAAGCTGGTCGCGCAGGCGCGTCAGCTCCTTCTCGCGCGCCAGCAGCGTCTTACGCTCGGCAACCCATTCGTCCCTGGATACGACACGATGGTTCTCGGTGCTCGCCTGGGAAATGCCGGCAGTCCCGGATATCTGCGTTCTCATCGCTTTGGCTCCTTCCTTCGGCTATCCATTCGCTTCTCGCTGTCGCTGATCGTAAGTCATGAGAACTCTTAGCGTCGGTCTACGAAAGGTGGGAGTGACAAGAGTGACGGGATTCCCATGGACTCGCTGATCACGGCTGCGGCGCAGGCGCTCGCCGCGGGTGACCTCCTCGGCGTATTGAAGCGGGTTGGCCTGCGCGACGACGCGCCTGCGCTTGCGCTTCGCGGTATCGCGATGGCGCAACTCGGCGAGTTCGTGCGCGCGAAGGCTCTCCTGCAAAGTGCAGCGCGCGCCTTCGGTCCGAGAGAGAACGTGGCTCGCGCGAGGTGTGTCGTCGCCGAGGCCGAGATCGCGCTCGTGTCGCGCGACCTGAGCTGGCCTGCGAAGGCGCTCGGCGCGGCACGGGCGACGCTCGAAAAGCACGGCGATTGGGTGAACGCCGCGCATGCGCGGCATCTCGAGGTCCGGCGACTTCTCCTAATCGGGCATCTCGACAAGGCCGAGCATGCCCTCACGGGGCTCGATCCGGTAACCCTCCCGCCCGCGTCGAGGGCTGCCTACGAGCTGGTCGTTGCGGGAATCGCAATCCGACGCCTCCGGATTAGGGTGGCCCGCGCTGCGCTCGCCCGGGCCGAGCGTGCCGCGCGCCAGGCAGCTATCCCTGCACTGATGGCGGAGGTAGAAAGCGCATCCCTTGTCCTGAACACGCCTGCGGCGCGCCTGGTTGCGCATGGCAAAGAGCGTCTTCTCTTGCTCGAGGAGGTTGAAGCGGTGATAGAGTCTGGGGCGCTCGTCGTGGATTCGTGCCGCCATGTCGTGCGTGGCACGGGCAAGGTGGCCTTTCTCGCAAGGCGTCCAGTGTTGTTCGCACTCGCACGTGCACTCGGTGAAGCTTGGCCCCGAGACGTGTCAAGAGATGCGCTCGTCAAACGAGCCTTCCGTGCCAAGCACGCCGACGAATCGCATCGCGCACGCTTGCGAGTGGAGATTGGGCGGCTTCGCGCGGAGCTTCGATCGCTCGCGAGCGTGAGCGCTACGAAGCAGGGGTTTGCCCTGACGCCGCGCCGCGCCGACGAAGTCGTCGTGCTGGTGCCACCTGTCGAAGACCCGCATGCGGCGGTGATCGCATTCCTCGCCGACGGTGAGTCGTGGTCCAGCTCGGCCCTGGCGCTCGCGCTGGGGGCCAGCGCACGCACCGTGCAGCGTGCACTCGAGCAGCTTGCGGCAGCAGGAAAGGTGCAGCCCTACGGTCGCGGGCGAGCATGCCGCTGGATGACTGCACCCGTGCCGGGATTCACGACAACCTTGTTACTCCCCGGTCCACTACCGAGTGACTAGAGTCGCAACATGAAAACATCAGCAGCCGAAATCCTCCGCGAGTATGGCCCCTTCCCGGGCATCGATCGTGTGCATGGCGTGACGTTTGACGGTCAGCACGTCTGGTTTGCGTCCGGAGACAAGCTGAACGCCCTCGATCCGGAGATTGGAAAGACGATGCGCTCGATCAATGTCGCCGCACATGCGGGAACCGCATTCGACGGCAAGCATCTGTTTCAGATCGCCGAAGATCGCATCCAGAAGATCGATCCGAAGACTGGCCGCGTGCTCTCGACGATCCCGGCACCTGGCAGCGGCGGTGATTCGGGCCTTGCGTGGGCCGAAGGGACGCTATGGGTGGGGCAGCACCGAGGCCGGAAGATCCATCAAATCGATCCCGAAACGGGAGCCATTCTTCGCACAATCGAATCCAACCGCGTCGTTACCGGGGTCACCTGGATCGACGGCGAGCTCTGGCACGGCACTTGGGAAGGCGACAAGAGCGACGTGAGGCGGGTCGATCCTCAATCGGGAAAGGTCATGGAGAGGCTCGAGATGCCGGCTGGAGTGGGTGTGTCGGGACTCGAGTCCGATGGCAGGGATCGCTTTTTCTGCGGAGGCGGAAGCAGCGGGAAGGTGAGAGTCGTCCGCCGACCCAGACGAGGCTCCGCGGCCAAGCCGAAGAAGTGAGGACGAGTCTCGCCGCAGGCGCGACAAAAGCGTTCTCGAATTTCCGCTCCTGACAACGTCGACGAAGGCAGCAAATGGTCGCGAATAACCGGTTGCTGCCGCCAGTCCCGAACCGCCCTCGAAAGCGGAATATTTCGCGAATAGTTGATCAGGTATCAGGGTAATAGTTCGGCAATCCTTGGGTTGCGGGGCGGGACGGTTCATCGCCCTGACCGGGCACAAGGAAGTCACAAACTCCCGGCTCGCTTCCACAGGTTCATGAGTTTTACCACATCACTGCCGGCGGACAGTGGCATATATGCAATCGCAAGTGGCCACGTCGGTACGTTATCGACCTCGGCCAGGGGACGAAACATCACATCGCGCAGTGACAGACGGCGGCCCAATAGCCGACGGCACAAATGTCGATCCAAGGCCAGCGGCCACCAGGACCAGCGTCGGCATCAGATCGCTCACTTCCTGCACGATCGTCGGGCGCAAGCCATGTGTCGAAAAATAATGCAGGATCTTGGTATAGAGAGATGGACCGTGTTGTTGCGGAAAAAGGATAAGCCGATCGGCAAGGAGTGATAGGGGCACCGCATCACGGCCCGCGACAAGATTCTTCGGCACTGCCGCGATGAGTGGGTCCGTCGACACATCGATGACTTGCAGCCGAGCGGGTGCGTCGAACGGCGGCGAAAGGAAGCCGAGATCCAAACGGCCATGTGCGAGCGCTCGCAACTGCTCGTTTGTTGAAGCTTCGATGACCTCAATGTGGATCCCCCCCTTGTGGGCCAAGCGCAGCAGGTCAGGCAAGGGGCCCCACAGACACGGCGAAGCGACGCCGATCCGCACCGGATGGCGCGACACGGCCGCACGCGCCAGCTCCGCCGCTCGCGTTGCGGCGGCAACCGCTGCGCGCGCTTCCGGAAGGAGCGCCTGTCCTGCCGCTGTTAAATTCACGCCTCTGCGTGTCCGGTTGAACAACCTCACACCAAGGTCTCGCTCGCTGCGCTGAATCGACTGCGAAAGCGGCGGCTGCGCCATTCCGAGCCGCGCCGCGGCCCGGGCGAAATTGCCTTCTTCGGCTACGACAATGATGTGTCGGAAGCGGTGGATGTCCATATCGACCCAATATCAAGAATGACTTCCAAGATATTATACTGATATGCCTGCGATGGCTATGGCTGGCTGCGCTACCGCCGGGCGGCGCGTTGGACGCCGACGCACAGTTTAGAACCCATGATCCCGGGGACTCGCGATGAGCCAATTCGGAACAAATCGGCGCACTTTTCTCCAATCAGCAGCACTCGCCGGATGGGCGCTGGGGGCTGAATCGCCTCTGATTGCGCCGATCGCCGGCATCGCTCAGGACACCGCACGCTCGGGCGGCGAAGCCATGCAGGTGGCGCTCACCGTCAACAGGGAGCGGTGGTCGCTTGTGCTCGACACGCGAACAACCCTGCTCGATGCGTTGCGCGAGCACATCGGCCTGACCGGAACAAAGAAAGGCTGCGATCACGGACAGTGTGGCGCCTGCACCGTGTTGTTGAATGGCCGACGCATCAACGCCTGCCTCACCCTCGCGGTGATGCTGGAAGGCGACGACATCACCACCATTGAGGGGCTCGGTGCAGCGAGCACGCTGCATCCGCTTCAAGCCGCCTTCATCACGCACGATGGATTCCAGTGCGGCTATTGCACCACCGGCCAGATCTGCTCGGCCGTCGGAATGCTCGCGGAAGCAGACGCCGGCTGGCCTAGCCGTATCACCAATGACGTGGCGGTCTCGCCGGTGCTCACGGATGCCGAAATCGCAGAGCGAATGAGCGGCAATCTGTGCCGGTGCGGCGCCTATCCCAACATCGTCGCCGCCATCAAGTCTGTCGCGAGCAGGGGGCTGGAATGAGGGCTTTCGTCTACCAGCGCGTCGCGGACGTGCGGGCGGCTACCACCGCAGGCGCAGCGGGTCAGGGCGTCCGGTTCATCGCCGGCGGCACCAACCTGCTTGATCTCATGAAGCTCGAGATCGAGACGCCGTTACGCCTCGTGGACATCAGCCGTCTACCGCTCAAGGGAATCGAGGTGACCCCGGAGGGTGGCTTGCGGATTGGGGCTTTGGTGACAAACAGCGATCTCGCGGCCGACCCGGCTGTGCGTTGTCAATATCCGCTGCTGTCGCAAGCCATTTTGGCCGGCGCCTCCGGCCAGCTTCGCAACCGGGCCAGTGTCGGGGGCAATCTCCTGCAACGGACACGCTGCTTCTACTTCTACGATTGCACAACGCCCTGCAACAAGCGTTCACCCGGCAGCGGATGCGCGGCCATCGGCGGGTTCAACCGCATCCATGCCGTGCTCGGCACGAGCGATGACTGCATTGCGGCACATCCATCCGACATGGCGGTCGCCATGGCCGCGCTCGGCGCGCACATTGAAACGAGAACCGCGGATGGATCGGGACGCACTCTATCGCTTGATGAGCTCTATCGCCCGCCCGGTCACACGCCGCATCTCGAAACGAACCTCGCGGAGGGCGAGCTGATCGTTGCAGTCGTGTTGCCACCGCCGCCACGTGGCGCGCAAATCTATCGAAAGGTGCGCGACCGCGCCTCCTATGCATTCGCGCTTGTTTCTGTGGCAGCGGTCCTGGCCGCTGACGCCTCCAAGATTCACGACGCCCGCGTCGCCTTTGGCAGTCTAGCGCCAAAACCGTGGCGCTCAATCGATGCAGAGCTGGCATTGATCGGACAACTGCCGAGCAGAGAAATCTTCGAGACGGCAGCGGAAGCAGGGTTGAAGGGCGCGCGCGGTTACGGCCACAACGACTTCAAGATTGCGTTGGCGCGTCGCATGCTCGTTGCCGTGTTGGAACAACTCGCCGGCAGGAGGTAATGATCAATGGCAGATCCGCAAGCCTACGATCCCGCTTCTTCGCCAAAGCTCGATGACGTCACCATCGTCGGCCAGCCGCTCGATCGCCTCGATGGCGCGGCAAAAGTAACCGGTCAGGCAAAATATGCCTACGAGTATCACACAAACCCGCGCGCCGCGTATGGCTTTATCGTCGAATCCACTATCGCCAGAGGTCGTATTCTCATGCTCGACACGAAATTGGCCGAACGCGCGCCAGGCGTCCGTCTGGTGATGACTCATCTCAATGCGGCGCGACAGGCGACCTTCGGGCCGCCCGCTGTGGCCAACCGCAACGGGCGCGCTAGGCCCGTCCTCGTAGATGCGGAGATTCTGTACTTCGGCCAGCCCATCGCGCTCGTTGTGGCCAACAGCTTTGAACAGGCACGCGCTGGCGCCGCTCTCGTTCACGCGCGCTATGATCGTGAGCAAGCGGCGCTCGCCTTAGAGGACAATCTCGATCAAGCGTATCGCCCAGAGCGCGTAGGCCCCGGCTTCGCGCCCGATACCGCGGTGGGAGATTTCGAGGGCGCATTCGCCACTGCCCCGGTGAAGGTGGATGCGACTTATGACAACGCCTATCAGATTCACAACCCGCTGGAGCCGCATGCGGCACTCGCGCAGTGGGACGGTGATATCTTGACGGCCTATGTCAGCCAGCAAAATCTTGCGATGGCGCGAGCCGCGCTAGCGGCAACGCTGCAGATTGCACCCGAAAAGGTCCATCTCATCAGCCGTTATATCGGCGGCGGCTTCGGCTCTAAGCTGCCGATCAATGCCGAAATCGTGCTTGCATCGCTGGCCGCTCGCGTGCTCGGCCGCCCGGTCAAGGTCGCGCAGACGCGCCAACAAATGTTCTCCAACACCGGTCACCGTCCGGCGTTTCGTCAACGAATCCGCCTCGGGGCCGATCGAAACGGCCGTCTGACCGCGATTGCGCACGAGGTGTGGGGCCAGACCGCGCGCTTCGAGGAATTTGCCGAACAGACCGCTACTTTCACGCGCTCGCTCTATGCGGCGCCAAACCGTCGGACGCAGCATCGGCTCGTACCGCTTGATCTTCAACACGGCGAGACCATGCGCGCTCCGGGCGAAGCACCGGGCTTGCTCGTGTTTGAAAGCGCGATGGACGAACTGGCGACGGCACTGGACATTGATCCGGTCGAGCTGCGCCTGCGTAACGAGCCGGAGCATGATCCGGAGCTCCAGATTCCTTTTTCGTCGCGACGCCTGGCAACGTGTCTGCGCGAGGGGGCGCGCCGCTTCGGTTGGGATCAACGACCGAAATCACCTCGGTCGCGCCGCGAGGGCCGACAGTTGATCGGGTACGGCATGTCGGCGGGTATCCGCCCGAACAAGATTGGAAAGTCTTCGGCTCAAGTCACGCTTCGTCCGGATGGGGGCGTCACGGCCCGACTTGATATGACCGATATCGGTACCGGCAGTTACACGATCTTGACTCAAGTCGCCGCCGACGCGATGGGTATGCCGCCGTCTGCAATAACAATCGAACTCGGCAATTCTGATTTTCCGGAGACGGCCGGCTCTGGTGGCTCGCTCGGTGCCGGATCCGCTTGTTCCGCGGTTTACAATGCCTGCGTCGCACTGCGCGAGGTGATCGCGCAATCGGTCACTGCTGACGCGCGCTCACCGCTTTATCGCGCCGCCACTTCTGCAATCGTTTTCCAGGATGCACGAGCGATGGTCGGAAACGTATCGGAATCGTTGTCAGACATCGGTGCGAGATCGTCACCGGCCAGCCTCAGCGCGATTGGTATGATCGAGCCGGGTGAGACGTATAGGCGCTATTCGCAACACTCTTATGCGGCCTATTTTACCGAGGTGCTGGTGGACATGAACACGGCCGAGGTTCGTGCGCGGCGGATGCTCGGCGTGTTCGACGCCGGACGCATTCTCAATCCCAAGACCGCACGATCGCAGCTTCTCGGAGGCATGATCTGGGGGCTAAGCGCTGCGCTGCATGAGGAAGGGGTGATCGATACCCGCTACGGCAGTTTCATCAATCACGATCTCGCCGGATATCATTTTGTTGCGAACGCCGACGTTCCAGAGATCGAGGTCGTCTTGCTCGACGGCGTGGACTACAACTCCAATCCGGTCGGCAGCAAAGGTGTCGGGGAACTGGGCATCTGCGGCTCGGGTGCGGCCATTGCGAACGCAATCTTCAATGCAACCGGTGTTCGTGTTCGATCGTTTCCCATCACGCTTGATAAGATCCTGGTCGAGCTTTCAAATTAGATGCACGCTTCAAAGCGGGTGAGGTCCGCTTCAGGTGCTTCGCAGTTTCACACAGCCTGGGTCACGCTCTGACGTGGCGCGACCGTGTTTGGCTTCGGCACCATCCTGAACGTCCGGGCGATGCCACGGGCGTGATTAGCATCCGGCGCACCGACGTTTGCCCGTTCACCGATCGGCAAATAGATCTACTCAAAACATTCGCCGACCAGGCGGTGATCGCCATCGAGAACACGTGGTTTGTTTGAGGCCGAGCAGGCGCGCATGCGAGAACTGGCCCAGGCGCTGGCAGCAGGCTGCCACATCGGATGTTTTGAGCATCATCTCAACTTCGCCGGGAGAGCTGGACCCGCATTCCAGACCATGTTGCAAAGCACGGTGCGCGCATCTGTGAGGCAAACTTCGGCAACCTTTACCTTTGTCAAGGAGACCAGACCTTTTCAACTCTTCATGCAATCTTTGCGCAATGGTGAATCAGAGACTTGGGCAATAGTCGACAAGCGCATCACTGCTGGTCGGCGCGGGGCCGACCCTTATGCAATTGGCTGCGGTACTCCCCGGGGGACCGATCGAACCAGCGCCTGCAGGCTCGGAAAAAACTGCTCTGGTCTGCAAAGCCGAGCAGGTAGGCCGCCTGCGGCAGCGAGAGGTGCAGGCGTTCAAGATACTGCTCAGCGAGTTCACGACGTGTGCTATCCAGCAACTGGATGAAGCTGGTTGCTTCCTCTTCCAGACGACGCCGCAGCGTGCGTTCGCTCATGCAGAGCTCGGCCGCGACCTGGTCGCGCTTGGGCTCACCATCCGGCAACCGGCGAATGATCACCTCGCGCGCCCGGTAGCTGGTCCTGGTGTGGTCGAACCGGCGCAGGTACTCGCCGGCGAAACGCTCGTGCAGGTCTGCGACCAGTCGATTGGAAGTGGGCAGCGGCGCGGTGAGGTCGGCACGGGAAAACAGCATGCTGGCGACGGTTGCGTCGAACTCGACCGGGCAGCGAAACGCGGCACGGTAGGGCGCCGGATCGACAGGAGGAGGATATGGCAATTCGACCGCCAGCGGATGGATCTCACGCGCGCTGATCCAGCGGCAGAATCCGATCACCGTGACGAAAATGAACTCGATGCGCTGCCGCGGTACCGGGCGATCGCCGCCGAAGAGAATGAACGTCAAGCGGAGCCCGGCGTTCTCTTCGCGCGTCGTCATGGTCAACGCGTCGCTGAGGATGAGCAGGTAGCGGATCAGGCGATAGAAGGCGCTGCGCAGGTCGGCGCCCGACATCATCGCGTAGCCGACCACATCGAAGCTCGCCGGCCGCGCAACCTGGTGCTGGGCAAGCCCGAGCGCAGGATTCCCGGATCGCTCGGTGGCAAGCTCCCACAGGCGGCTGATCTTTTCGGTCGACAGGCGTGCTCCCGGAGCCTCCAGCGCCGCGGGATCGATCCGGGCTTCGGCGAGCAGCGCGCGAACGTCTAGGCCCTCGGCCGCAAGCATCTCCGCAATGCCCCTGACCCAGATGGCGGCCGTGGTCCGGTTGCTCATCCTTTGCCCCTCCCAAGGCGTCGGTTGGCCCTGTATGGCCAATAGAATGGCCACCTCGGTCACTGACGGCGGGCGCCGCAAAGTCTAGCCTCATGTCAGTGGGCTGCTTCTTCCGCAGCCGTCTTACCGGGCTCTTGAAGGGAGTTTGCCATGGAACCGGGACCCTCGCCAGCAAACCCGCGCGGACCCATCGCCAAGATGGTCCAGCAATTCAAGCTTGCCCTTGGGAAAGGGCGCAATGGCAGCACAGCGCCCGGCGAAGCGCGCTGCAAGCGTTGGCTCGCCACTTACGGCGCGCGTATCCCGGCCGAAATCAATCCGAACGCCCATGGCTCGGTTCTGGCCATGCTGGAGGGGGCCATGAAGCGGTTTGCCCATAGACCGGCCTTTCGCTGTTTCGGCCAAACGCTGACCTATGCCGACACCGATCGGCTGTCTCGAGATTTCGCGGCGTATCTCCAGGGTCGGCTCGGTGTGAAGAAGGGCGACCGCATTGCGATGATGCTTCCCAACATCCCGGCTTTTCCCGTCGCCATGTTGGGGATCGTACGTGCGGGCGCGGCCCAGGTGAACGTCAATCCGCTCTACACGCCGCGCGAGCTTGAGCACCAGCTGAACGACGCTGGCGTCGAGATTATCGTCATCTTCAGCGGCGTATCTGCGAGTCTCGCTGAGATCATCGGCAAGACCGCAATCAAGCAGGTGATCTGCGTCGGCCTTGACGAGGGGACCGCAGCGAAACTTGCGAGCCCGCCTGTGGACGCACGACTGACGAGCACGGTCGCATTCTCCGACGCACTGGCTGAAGGTGCGGAGCTTGCGTTCACGCCGGTGGCGTTGCGCGCCGACGACCTGCTGTTCCTGCAATACACGGGCGGCACCACCGGGCTTTCAAAGGGCGCAGCCCTCTCACACAGGAACCTAGTGGCCAATACCGAGCAGTTGAAGGCCTTCATCCCCGATGCCTTGCGCCCCGGCCAGGAAGTCGTGGTCACGGCGCTGCCGCTCTATCACATCTTCGCTCTGATGGTAAACTTCATCACCTACTACTCCATCGGCGCCGAGAACTGGCTGGTGCCCAATCCGCGCGACATGGACAATCTGTGCGAGACGCTCAAAAAGTCGCGCCTCACCGTCTTCACGGGCGTCAATACATTGTTCGGCGGATTGACGATGCACCCCAAGATCAAGGAAGTGGATTTTTCCAACCTGCGGGTGGCGATCGGCGGCGGCGCTGCCGTGTTGCCCACCACCTCGGAAAAGTGGAAGGCGCTCACGGGGAAGGACATCCTCGAAGGCTACGGGCTCTCCGAGACATCTCCGGTTCTCACCTTGAATCCAATGACAATGACCGGATTCTCGGGCACCGTGGGTTTGCCTTTCCCATCCACGGACATCAAGCTGCTCGACGCCGACGACAAGGAAGCGGCGTTGGGCGAGTCGGGCGAAATCTGCGCCAAGGGCCCGCAAGTGATGCAAGGCTATTGGCAGAAGCCGGAGGCCAACGCGGCGGCTTTCACCGCCGACGGCTACTTCCGCACCGGAGACATCGGCGTGTTCGACGAGAAGGGGTTCCTGAGGATCGTCGATCGCAAGAAGGACATGATCATCGTCTCAGGCTTCAATGTCTACCCCAACGAGGTCGAGGCAGTCGCAGCCGCGTGCACGGGCGTCGCCGAATGCGCCTGCGTCGGGCGGAAAGACGAGAAGACCGGTGAGGCGGTGCGGTTGTTCGTGGCGAAGATGCTGGGCGCAACGCTCACTGAAGATGACGTGATCGCGCACTGCCGGCGGGAACTCGCGGCCTACAAGGTGCCGAAGGAGGTACGCTTTCTCGACACGCTGCCGAAGTCGAATGTGGGAAAGATCTTGCGCAAGGACTTGCGTGCGATCCCCTAAGACACACGGTGGCACAGGCTTGAGGGTTGAACACGACCGCCAACCCACGCCGATGGACGAAATGAATGAACACTCGTCGAGAAGCACGGTGGCCGCATCTGGGTCGAGTCGATCCTCGGCAAGGGCTTAGTCATCCAAATAAAACTCCCCACCCGCGCCGAGTTTCGGAAGAAGACGTCATGAGCAAGCGCGTTGCGGATCCTTGAGGTGGTAGATCTCGACCGACAGATCTTGCCGCCTCAGCGTGACGCGCCAACTCTCGGACGAAGAAGTCTTAGTGATCCGGTTTGCTGCCGCAGCTGATACCGGCGCCCCCTGCGATCGGGGAGCAGGAGCTCCGGCTAACAGCGCCGCAGGATAAAAGGGCCACCCGGAGAGCCGGAACCCGATGCATCAGCGCCGAGGCTATCGCGCTCCCGTCTTATCGGCGGCCTCGAGCTCGCGCGCTCGCTTGTACCATTTATCTGCGAGCTCGCGGTTGGGGGTCACGCCCTGGATGCGCAACTTCGCGAATTCGTCCTTGTCGTACGTCCACGCGAGCAGCAGGGCTCCCCGTGCCAAACCTCCCTCGGCGGCGCGTAAGAAGAACTGCCGCGCAATTGAAACATTGCCCGCCTCGAGCTCACGTTCGCCGTGCGCGATCATCTTGGCGAGGCGTTCCCGGTCGCCCGATAGAGGAGCTGCACTCGCCGTGCCCTCGGCCGCCGCAGTCGATCGGTCAGGAATTGCAGCTAGCTTAGGTTCCGGCTTGACTGACGCCCCGGGCGGACTCTCGGAGACAGATGGCTGCGAAACCTGTCGTTTGGCTTCGGCGGCCTTGCGCGCCGCCTCGGCCCTGCGCGCATCCTCTGCCGCCTTGGCCTCGGCGAGGCGCCGCGCCTCTTCGGCTTTCTTGGCTGCCTCGGCGGCCTCGCGTTCCTCCTCCGCTTTCGTATTCTTGACTGCAGTGACGGTTGTGCTCGTGCCAATCGGCTCGACGATTGAAAGTACCGTATGTGCCTTGGCCAAGAGGCCTCCATCCGCTCGGATAAGAGTAAGAGTGAGGTCTGATCGCTGCAAAACACCCGCCGTGACGTGAATTTCGAGATTGGACAGTCCAACTATGGGAACAACCCATTCGTCTGCGGAAACACGGTGACCCTCTGAAAGACTTGCGGCGGGTGGCAAACCATGAATGGACAAAACGCTGTCAGGAGGAATCAACTGACGTGGGTCGATTTCGACAAAAAAGGGCAAGGGCTCTGATGCTTCTGCATAGATCGTAGAGGGAACGAAGATTGTCAGAGCTGTGTTTTTGAATTTCTGCGAAGGCTTAAACTGGCTTGCCTGGATATCGGACCCATGGTATCCGAACCTGCCGGGCGCAAATATCACAGTCACGAGCGCGGTCGCGCCGATGACAACCAGTGCACCCACGCCTAACAGTTTCGTCAAATGGCCTGACGACTTCCGGAGGGCTTGAGCAAAGCTCCGCTTCAATAAAATCATCCCGCTGTAGGTCATGCCGCCGAGCCCGACCTAGAAGCGGCTATCAAGCGGCAGGCTAACGTTCCGTCAATTCAAGTGACGAAGTAAACAGGCAGTTCAACTAGTGGTTAATCGGTAAGGTCAGCATCACTAGTTCCTGACATCTTTCTCCGAATCTCCTGAGATCCATCGACTGGATCAGCTGTCTCAGGGCGCCGCAGATCGCCGAGTCGCCGACTATGCATCGGCGTCATCCGCTCTCAGTTGCGACCCGCCGCCCGCCCATCCAGTCGAGGGGGCAGGCCTGCCTCGGCAAGAACGCTTTCGAGGGCCTCGATGAGCCAATCCTGACACTTGCGTGCGAGAATACCCATGGGACCTTGTTCAGTCATTGGTTTGCTCTGACTCGAACCGGTCGCGCTAATCGGCTTTGACTAGTTTATCCGAGCGAATCCCCTTTTCAGACGTGGAGTAAAGTCAAACGGCAATTCCGATGGCGGTTAACCATTAGGGCTGGTCGAGATTACGAGCGCCGAAGCAGGAGCGTAATTTCCGGCATTGGGCGTCGGCGCGCCTTTGCGAATTGGAAACCGGTTTAACGATGATAAATCGGCTGACACGGAAGGCGGTCAGCGCCATTGGTGCGGCGGCGGTTCTCGGCATACTGATCGGATTAGGCGCGATCACAGCATCAGCGCAGGTCAGCGGTGCTAAAGATAGCGAGGCCACAAAAAAGGTCACGATCCAGGCGAACCGGAACGACAAGGCGGTGATGGATTTGGCGCTCAACAACGCCAAGAACATAATCGACTACTACAAGTCCAAAGGTCAGATCGTGGAAGTGGAAATCGTGACCTATGGCCCTGGTTTGCACATGCTGCGCGCCGACACGAGTCAGGTCAAAGAGCGCATCGCGGTGATGTCGCTCGAGAATGCTAATGTCACATTCGCCGCGTGTGGTAACACGCAAGCCAACCAGAGCAAGGCGGAGAACAGGCCCGTAATCTTGATTAGCGAGGCCAAGGTCACGCGGTCGGGTGTGGTCCGCCTCATGGAGCTGCAGAAGCAGGGCTACGCCTACATCAGGCCGTAGGCCGGACGCTTACGCTCGTTCGAGGACAGGCACACGTTTGTGTTGGAGTTAGATTATGCCGTCGGTTAGCCGCCTATTCGTGACGCTCATCATAGTGGCCGTGACTGCGTCACCTGCGGTATCTCGGAGTTCATCATCGAAACATGTTAGCGTTGTACGCGGTGACGGCCAGTCAGGCGGCGTTCCTCGCAAGGAAAGCGCCGGACAGGTCCTCAAGGAGCGGATCAACGCGTCAACGATCGGGCTCGCCGCCGGGCGCATCGAGGGCGCACCGTTGCAATTTGCTGCCGAGTTGGCGCGCGTGCTCGATGACGGCGACAATATGCGCGTCCTCCCGATCGTCACGCGCGGGCCCTTCGACAACGTCTATGATCTCCTTTACCTGCGCGATGTCGACGCGGCGATCGTGTATGGCGACGTACTGGACCATTTCAAGAGTAAGCCGGAATTTTCAGAGGCGGTGCGACACATCAACTACCTTTTCAGTCTGTTTCCGTCCGAGGTGCACGTGTTCGCACGGCCCGAGATCAACTCTTTGCAAGACCTCGCGGGCAAAGTCGTGAACTTCAATACGCCGGGCACGGCCGCGGCTTTCACAGGGCCCATCGTGCTGAAGCAGCTCGGGATCGAGGTGAAGCAGACTTTCATTCCACACAGCGTAGCCATGGAAAAGATGCGCCAAAGCGATGAGGTCGCGGCGACATTTTGGGTCTCTTCCAAACCGTTGGCGCCGTTCTTGAAGGGCAAGTGGCCGGAGGGTTTCAAGTTCCTGCCAATCGAATACACGGATAAGCTCGAATACTATTCGCCCGGCTATCTCGAAGCGTCCGATTACCCGAACCTGATCAAGGATGGTCAGAAGATTCCCACCGTATCGGTGTTAACGGTATTGGCCGTGTTCGACTGGCCGAAAGGAACGGACCGATACCAAAGGTTGGTTCGGATGGTTGCATATTTGTTTGATCGCTTTTCGCGCCTGCAAAACGATCCAGGGTACCACGAGAAATGGAAGGACGTGAATCTCGCCGCCACGGTTCCTGGCTGGACGAGATTCGCGCCGCTGCAAGACAAGCTCGACATGGGTATGGCCGGCGAGACGCGGCGGATCGGTAGAGAAGATCAAAGCTCCAGACGCACAGTTGATCATGCACCTTGAATTTAGGGAGCTCATGCGGTCCAGGCATTCCGCATTTTTGACGGCACCCCTGACAACATTAACTTGCCCGCAAAGTCCCCAGTGCGCCGACTATACGTGAAGCAGGTCACTAAACCTGAAGGGCTGGCCGAACCACCGCTCGAGCAGCCAAGCCACCAAAATCAGTGCCGACTACCACGCCAATGAATGAGGGTCATCGTAGTGGCGCCTCCGCCGGAACTCCAGGAGCCATTGAAAACCGAGGTGAGAAATCTCCTGTCGCTCATGAAGCCGGCAGCGTATTGTTTTCTCGTCGCTGCCTGTCTCGCGACCGCGGCCTCCGCCGTCGCAGTGCTGGACGGGCGCGCTGCCCAAACGCGATCAAAATCCCCGCGGCGACGCCTGACGCGGGCCAGAATACGGCCACGTCCGAGCCTGCCGAGAGCAAGGCGAGCCCAAGGCGGGCTGCCAGCAAGGCGATCGCGACGACACCCGCCGTGCCGAGCAGAGCTCCCCACCTCAGCGCCGCAATGGCGGAGGCGAGCAGATATCCCTTACTTCCATGAAGTGTGCCCGGCGCCGTCAAAGTTACCCCGAAAACCGGCTCTCACTGTGCCAACCTACAATCCGGGCGGATACTGTTGTATCGCGGTCAACACGTTCGTGTATCCAGGTCTTGTCTGTAGTCTACTGGTCATCCAAGACACACGGGAATCGCTGCCGCCGGAAACCACGTTGGCAATCCTGATCCGCAGCGACTCTGTCGACACACTGCGTCGGCGATCTTCTGAACACCTTGCATAATGGGTCGGTCATCAAAAAGAAGGGCGCCTCGTTCCACACCGAGAGAGGCGCCCCAGTAGCGATCGCGCGGCCCAGAGGGACTAGGGTAGCGCTTCGCGGAACCATCGGCAAATCGGGAAAGCCGATGTGGTGTACCAACGCATCATTCGCCGTTTACAGCTCAGGCTCTTCACCTTGATTCAGTTGTACAGCGATCCGGATCAGCATGGCATGCTCGCATTTTTGAAACGATTGCCCTCGAGGTCGCCGCTCCATCTCCAAACGAGAGCCGACATTGTTTCTACTTGAGCGGTGCTGTGCAGCAGTCGCCGCCGAACTTGTAATTCAGACCGAACCTCACGACGTGCACTTCCTCGCGGTCGCCGGAATGGACATTCAGTACTGCACCGGCACTAATCAAAGGACCGCTGAAGCGGAAGTTTTCGTTGCTGGTGTCGAAGTCCATGAAGTCGTACTCGATCTTGGCTGACCAGTTACGCCAAAGGGCGTATTCGACCCCGGTGCCGGCAGTGAAGCCCCATCGGGTTTCGCTAAATGAAGCGGACGCCGCAATAACGCCTCCGGGGCCAAACACCGGAGTGCCCACGATCACGCTGCGATCGAAATCTCCCCATGCGCCTCCTGCCTTGACGAAGACCAGGGCACGGTTGGTCGCTGCGAACCCCAGACGCCCTGTCACGGTGCCAAACGAGGTCAACCTGGTGTGGCAGCTCGCCGAAATGCCACCAAACACCACGCCGGACGAATCCGCGCAGCTGCCATTTCCGGTGAGGTCCGAGCCGCTCAAATCCGCTTCCACACCGAGAACCACCGGCCCCGTCTGCCAGTTGAACCCAATGGTTCCGCCACCGTGGAATCCGTTGATGCCGTAGCTGTCCCGCAACAAGCCGGGCGGGGTGATCGGGAATACGGCCGTGCATGCCACTCCTACACATGTCTGGAAGGCCTTCAGAGAATCCTCCGAAGTGCCCCAGCCTGCACCTCCCTGCGCACCGATGTAAAAACCAGTCCAGCTGAAGGCCCGCTCGTAGCCAACTGGGGCGCTGTATCCATCAGCTAGCGCCGCATTGCTGAAAAACAGCAGCGATGCTCCTGCCCCCAGACCCGCAAGCAACTTTTGCATGATACCACCTTTCGTGCTTATTCGCGCGCGGAGGATGCTAGCCCCTCGCCGCCCAAGAGACCGTGTTGCTTGCGCAACCATTGGTAATGAAGGGCGAGTTATCCACGTTACCCACAGTCCCCGATCGGAGTTCTAAGTGCGTTACAAGGTCGGGCGATCCAATAAAGACCAGAACTTGCACCTCCTCTGCGGTGAAGGCGCGGAGGCCTTCAGCGCTCTGCCCGCCGCTATTCGGCACCTTGGCCCGTGCACCGTCGGCGCCGAAGGCGATGTCAACCGACTACGTCTCCCCTTTCGCTCGATGCTCGCAGAGCAGGGCTTCGCTGTTCGGAGCGTCGGGTGCCGCCCCGCGGAGCGGCAGTTGGCGGGGGAAACATGTCGCCGTCGACCACGTGGATGCCACTCGGGTCATCGGGCACACCTCGGTAATCAATCCGCCGCCGCTGCACTACACGTGCTCGGTGCTGGACATGCAGAAGGCGATGAAGCTGTTTGGGAGCACAATCCAGAGCGCACATCGGAGCACACGAAGTTGCAGACATTGACCATCGCGCGAGGTTGAGCGCCGGTCAAAGACGAGAGCTACAAGGGAGAGCTACAAGGGGATGAGCGCCATGCCCGACACCAGCGTATCGCCCGTCGCGCATGGGGGCACGGGGGCGGTCCTTTTGGGTCCTAATCTCGTCCCGACTGGCCAACGCCAGGCGGTCAGTTCCTCGAGTGCAACGCGCCGAGCTGGGCGCGAGTTCCGAGCACGGATGGGTTTTTCAGAGTTGGTCCATGTACGGCATACTCCAGCACCGCTCACGCCACGCTGGAGGGGGTGGTGGCTATCGCACCTTCTCGAACAGGCGCCATCGCTCCCGGTTCGCGGCGCGCCACGCTATCATTTTGACTTTGCGCAAGTCCCCACACTCGCGGGATCGGTAGGGCTACGTGCAAATTGTGCCGAACATTCAATGTAGCACGACTGCTTCGCGGCCCAGCTGGCGATGGAAAAATCAGGCAGTTTTACTGACCGCAATTTTGTGGCCAGTGAATACCGACGGTCAGAATGGCGAAAATCTATGGATAGCAGTTGGGCTAGGCACGGTGACACGACCGAGGGTCTGACGCTTCTCTGTCAGTTTATTTTGTTTGTCCTTATTAGACACAAATCATTTGCATTCAGAAGATCCCGAAAACCGTGCCTTCGGCAGCGCGATTTCAAAGGGCGGGTCACAGTTGGATCCTACCTTGCCGTTGCCAGTGACTTCTGACCTCCTCTAAAGTCCCTTAGAAAACTGCCGGAACCGCTGCACCGCCAAAAGTCTTCCGTGAGTTCCAATTCCCGGCGCGTGCACCGCAACACAAATGCCACCCCTATTCGACGATCACCTCGGCGACGAGGGGCCAGGAGCTTAGGCGGGATGGTGAGACCGAGCGCCTCGGCGCTTGCTAGATTGATGAGGAACTCGAATTTGCTGGGCGAGGTGGCGGCAACATAGTGAGCATCGGGGCGTGCCCCTGCGATGAGTGCGATGGCGTCCGAAAAGTCTCTGGATTGGGGAACATAGTCCGCCGTCGAGCGGTTATTAAGCCAACCAGAAAGAGTACCAGCAAAGACCGTGCTCGGTTGGGGCAATCCCGTTTCACCTTCGGCAACGCTTACGGTCGTCGCTCGTGACGAGGTAAGAGTGCTTCCTGAGTAAACAGATCGAAAGGATCGGTGCCGGAGCCTCCCATGCGCAAGAACCATCTCTATGTACTCGGAATAAACGCTTACGATCACGACGTCAGCGCATGCTTGCTGCGCGACGGCGAGATCGCGTTCGCCATCAACAAGGAGCGCATCACCCGCGAGAAGCACGACACTGGCTTTTATCAGGAGGTCGTCGATTACTGCCTGTCGGCCGAGAGCATCTCGTTGGACGACGTCGATCTGGTCGTGCGCAACTGCTACGTGCTGCCGGTAGAGGACCTGGAGACGCGGATGGTGTCT
>Ga0306920_100004185_pt1 | contig 18500 bp, 16 predicted proteins | sample flu12Cox44000170_FD_204666 | JGI IMG/M metagenome (GOLD analysis project Ga0306920, IMG submission 204666) | Lab enrichment of tropical soil microbial communities from Luquillo Experimental Forest, Puerto Rico - flux4day.12C.oxic.44.000.170 (v2)... | ecosystem: Environmental > Terrestrial >... | reverse complement strand
GGAAGGAATCGGAATTGATGGTCGCTCCGAATCCACTCGCCGCGGCCACGTCCGGAGGCACCCCCAATTGCGGTAAGGCCGTGGCGTTGACAAACGCGAAAAGGTTGTAAAAATTTTCATAAAACAAGGCGACACCCAGGCGGGCGCGATGGTTCCACAGTGTCTGGTCGGCGCCAAAATCGAAACTGCGGCTGCGCTCGGGTGCGACGGGCGAGATATGGTACTTGTCGATCAAAGCGCCCCCGCCAGGAATCTGGGAAAGGAGGCTAAAGAGCGAGGATCCCTGGTCAAAGATGCTGGGTTCTTCAATCCCTGTTCCAAAATTGAATTTCAACTTTGTTGCCCCCCAAAAACCTTCGACGGAAGGCTGGCGCAAGTAATAGGCGACTGAGACCCTCGGTGTTGCGGCAAAGCCGAAGACCGCATTGTGTTCAAGGCCGACTCCGCCAGTAGCGAAAATGCGATGCGACAGATTTCCTGTAGCCTCGAGGAACGTGCCGTAATTGTTGCGGTCGCTGGAGTTGACGGCGCCGGAGGAATTCGTAAATCCATTTTCGTTCTCGTACCGAAATCCGCCCGTGAACGTTAGGTTGGAGCGCAGCTGGTAGTCGGATTGGGCATAAAATGAGCGGTAGTTGGTCTCGGACTGAAATGGTTGCGGGTAGGTGCCACCGAAATCGAGGATCGCTTGCCCTGTCACGGAGTAGCCGTTGGCTCCGTGGATGGTGACCACGTTCCCGAGATAATTGGGTCCGGTGCCAAACGGATCGAAGGGCATTCCAGTAGGCGAGGGGTTGTTGAAGTAATAGTTGAGTTGGCTCGAGGCAAAGCGAAAGAGATTATGCCAATGGGAGGTCGTCTGATTCTGCAGGGTCACGCCCCAGTAGGTATTGTGATTGTTTTGAAACGAATTGTCCGGAATGCCAAAGAACGCGAGCGCGTTGGGGTCGCCAAGACTCACTGCGGTGTGGCGGATGGTAAATCGCAATTGTGTGGCGTCGTCGAAAGCCCATCCGAAATTCCCACTGTAGGTGGCGTCGTGGAAAGCGCTATTCGGAAGACTGTTCTGCGTATCGAATCTGGAGAATTCCGAAAAATAATCGAACTTGCGGACGGCTCCGGCTATGGACGCGGCATTGCGCATCGTGCCGAAGTTGCCTCCCTCGCTCAGGAGGTCGAATTCCGGAACGAGCGTGGAGCCGTGCCTCGTGGTGACATTGATGACAGAAGCGAGCGCATCGGTTCCATAAAGAACGCTGTTGGGTCCTTCGAGAATTTCCACCTGTTCGACACCACTGTCACTCAAATTGGCAAAGTCGAAAGACCCTCCGATGTCGTTCGCCGGGATACCGTCAATAAGCACCTTGTTGAACTCGGAATTGCCTCCGCGCACAAAGACGGAAGTGGTGCCGCCTCGCTGGCCGGTCTGGACCACTTGCATTCCAGGAACGGCGCGCAGATTATTGGATACGGTCAACGCATCGAGAGCTTCTAGGGACGGCTGGCCGATTAGTGTCACCGAGGAACCCACCTGGGAGGTGGGAACCTCTTGTCCGGTCGCTGAGACGACGATCTGCTGTGGCAGAGAGCCAATGTGGACGACCACCTCGAGACTTGAACTCTTGCCCGATGAAACAAATACCGGGGAGCTTCCTTGGGTCTCAAATCCGTTGGCTTCGACCTCGACGGAGTACCGTCCTGCAGGCAGACCGGAAAACTCGAACAGGCCCTCCTGGTTGGTGTGCGCCGTGCCGCTCTTCCTTCCTTCCTGAAGCAGGGTCACCTTGGCATCCGGGACCACGGCGCCCAAGGGATCAAGTACTTTCCCATTGAGGGTTCCCGGCGGTGCGGCCTCGGCCGGACGGAAGGAGATGAAAAGCAAGAAAACGAACATTGCCAAGTTTTTGATACGACGGTACCCGCAAACAAACATGGACGTCCTCCTTCGCCCTCGGAAGAGCGGACTGAATGCGTGGCGGGACCGGTCTCCTGACTCGCGGCGTGCTACCAAGGATCTGCACCTTCCCGCCCTCACGGGCAGTGGTTTGTCGCAGACCGTGTTATTCGTCGCTCACAGTTGCGGGGCAGTGGCGGAGTTTCACCGCGCTTCCCGTTCATCCAACCAGTGGCTTCTTTTCTTTGGCGACCTATTCGATCGTCAAAACTCGATTCCTTTCTGCGCCGAGATGCCCTCTTGGAAGGGGTGTTTCAGCAAGCGCATCTCCGTGGCCAGATCCGCAATCTCCAGGATTTCCGGTTTAGCATCGCGCCCCGTCAGGATGACGTGGAGCATGTACGGTTTGGTTTTCAGGAAGTTGACGATGTCCTCGGTGGGGAGAAACCCGTAGCTCAGCGCGTAGTTGATCTCGTCCAGGATCACGATGTCGTAATTCCCCGAGGTGATCTTCTCGACCGCGGCTTGCCAGGCGGCGCGCACCATGGCTTTGTCGACCTCAATGTCCTTACTTTCCCACGTGAAACCCTGGCCCATGGGGTGGATTTCAAAGCTGCCAAGCCTGGGCGCGCTGCGCAGCTCACCGCACTTCCATTTGCCCTTAAAGAACTGCAGCATAATCACGCGCATGCCGTAACCACAGGCCCTAAGGGCAACGCCCAAGGCAGCCGTGGTTTTTCCTTTGCCGTCACCGGTGTTGACGATAATGAGGCCTTTCTTCTTGTTGGCCGCCGCTGCCGCACGGGTGATGGTTTTTTTCATGGTGTTCTCGCGTCTTTGTCCGGAAAGTCGGATGGGTGGAGCGCCCTCGCCAGCCCTTCGAGGGCGTCGAACATCGAAGGGCTCGGGAGTTCCATACGTTCATCCACATAAATCACACGTGCGTCGCGCACTGCGTCGAGGCGGTCCCAGCCCGCATGCGCTTTGAGCACATCGAGAGTCATGCCACCGTGAAGTTCCCTAATCAGGAGAAGGAAGTCCGGAGCGCGCCGTAGGACCTCTTCCATGCTGATTTGAGGCCAGGCCTGCGGAATGTCGGCGGTGACGGAATCTCCGCCCGCAGCCGCGATCGCATCCGTGATGAATGCCTTACTCCCGGCCGTCAATACCGGCTCGTACCAAATGACCACAAGGATCTTGGGGCGCGGGAGCCCCTTGACACGGGCGAGGACGGCGTCACGTTTTTGTGCGAGTCGCTTGACGACAGCGCGCGCTTCCGCATCACGATGAATGGCTTCGCCGACGGACTGCACCATTTTGAGGATGCCCTCGAGCCCTTGCGGATCAACGACAAACACGGTCAGTGACAGGTCCTCGAGCTGCCGGATCGTCTCCGGACGATTGAGCCGTGCGGCCATGAGGATGAGGTCCGGTCCGAGGGCCACAATTTTTTCCATCGAGGGATCAACGAGTCCTCCGACACTGGGCTTGGCGCGCGCTTCTGCCGGAAACTCGGTGTAGTCGGTGACACCGACCACAGACTCGCCCGCTCCCAGCTCATAGACGGTCTCCGTCAGGCTGGGTGTCAGGCACAGAATGCGATGCGGCTGGTCAGGCACAAGCACGGTACGTCCGAGCTCGTCGGTCACCCGCCGGGAAGCGAAAGCCGGGGAACTGTATGCGAGGACAAAAAAGAGAAGAAATACCTGGGTGCGGTGTTTGAGGCGTTCAAGCATTGACGCACCTCACGGTCACACCGTCCGAGAAGTGTTCAACGACATTGAGAGCACAGGGATCCTGTGCCAATCGGAAAATGTTCTTGTCTTTCATGCCCAGCGATTCGGCGAGCGCGACGCGGATGACGCCGGCATGGGTTACAACCAGCACGCACCGGCCCCTGTTGGCGTCCACAATCGCTTTTAATTCCGCTTTGACGCGTTTCTTGAACCTCCGGAATGGTTCTGCTCCTGGAATGGGTTGCGACGGAAAATTTCTCATCCACAGATTTGTCGCGCCCGGCTCATGTTTTCGGAGCTGCTCCCAGGAGAGTCCCTGCCAGCGGCCAAAATGCATCTCGCGAAGGCCGGGCCGAATTTGAATTTCGAGATTCTGCCCTCGAGCGGCTCGGCGTGCCGTCTCGAGGGCTCGCCTAAGGTCACTCGCAAAAAGAGCGTGGAATCGAAACCCGGAGAGCTTTCGAACGAGTTCGTGCAATTGCCGGTGCCCCGCTTCACTCAACGGCTCGTCTTTTTGGCCCACAAAAGTTCCCGCGCCTTTTGAGGCGGCGTGACGCACCAGGACCAGGGTGCAGAGCGATGTCTCCTGGGCGTGCTTAGCGCACATGCTTTTCTCCCCAGTACTCGTCGTAAATCAGCTCGTCAACCGGCAGGCGCGGCAGCCACCCGACGGTTTCGAGCTGCGGACGCGGTAGAAACTCGCTCACGTAGCCCAGGCAGAGGTAGGCCACGGCAATGACGTGCGAAGGAATACGGAGCAAGACGCGCAACTCGGCAGGGTCAAGGATGCTGACCCAGCCTACCCCAATACCCTCCGCACGCGCCGCGAGCCACAAATTCTGTATGGCGCAGCAGGTGCTGTAGACATCGGTCTGGCGGATGGTGTTGCGGCCGAGCACGTGGGGACCGCTGCGGGTAGGATCACAGGTCACACAGACGTTGAGGGGTGCCTCGCAAATTCCTTCGAGCTTCATTCGGGAATACAGCTGGCGCCGCTCTCCTTCGAAGGCCTCGGCTGCGGCGACGTTGGCTCGGTCAAAGATCGCCTTGACCTCTGCCTTGACCTCTTGGCTGCGGACAACGATGAACGACCATGGCTGCATGAAGCCGACGGATCCGGCATGGTGGGCGGCGTCGAGCAGTTTGTGTACTACCTCATCGGGAATGGCAGCAGGGAGGAAGCGATCGCGCACATCGCGTCGCTCGTAGATCGCTTTGTAGAGGCCGCGCTTCTCGGCTTCCGTGAATTCGCCGGCCGCCGGTTTCGATGGTTGTTTCATCCTCGCACGACCACTCCCGTCAAATACACGCCCATTTCAGCAAGCTGAATCGTTGCGCCGAGGCAGTCTCCGGTGATACCGCCCAATCGCCTCTGGTAATAGAAACCCGTGATCGCGGTGATCAGGACGGCGATGGATCCAGCCCACAAGAGCGCGTCCTTCAGGAAAAGCGCAGAGCTCCCAAGCGCCAGCACTGTCCCGCAGACGAAAGAAAACCTGGAGACCTTCCCTGCCACACGACTTCCTTGTCCTGAGCCTGCTTGCGCAGGGAGCAGAAAGAACGAGAGTGGCAGCGGGGTCCATCGACTGAGCACCTGGCCGGCAGCGAAATATGCAGTAAACTTCATCGTGGGGAGCTCCGTGAGGAGCACAAAACGGACGAGCAGGCTGAAAGCAATGGCGATCGCTCCGTAACTGCCAATGCGGCTGTCGCGCATGATGGCGAGTATCTGCTCCTTCTCGCAACCTCCGCCAAAACCATCGGCAGCATCGGCAAGGGCGTCTTCGTGCAGCGCCCCGGTCAGCAGCACAAGGTAAAGAAGAATGACTAGGATTACGACGTGGTTTGCCGTATGGGTGGCCAGAAAGAAGTGGAGCAACAGTCCTCCCGCGGCTAGGAGCAGGCCCACCACGGGGAAGAAGACGAGCGAATTGGCAAGGTCGTCCGCGTGAAAATCTCCAGTCGGAACCGGAAGCCTGGTTAAAAACTGCACCGCAGTGAAAAACAGATGAATGACCTTTCTCATAGGGACTCGCTTACACCGGCCGATGAAAACGTCGCCATCTCTTTCAGCAGTTTGGCGCTGGCTTCGAGAAGGGGCATGGCGAGGGCCGCTCCCGTTCCCTCGCCGAGGCGCATATCCAGTTCGAGGAACGGTTGGAGTCCGATGAACTTCAGAAGCACGTCGTGTCCCGGCTCAGTGGAACGGTGGGACGCGAAGAGAAAGCCCTTCACGCGCGGCTCGATTGCGACGGCGATGGCCGCCGCTGCGGTGGAGATAAATCCGTCGATGACTACCGGGATCCGCCGTGCTGCCGCCCCCAAGGCCAGGCCGGCCAAGCCGGCGATCTCGAGGCCTCCTACTCTCGAGAGGACGTCGATAGGATCAGAGACATTGGGCTGATTCACGCGGAGAGTCCGCTCGATGACGTTGATTTTCCGATTCAACGCAGCATCATCAAGGCCCGTGCCTTTCCCGGTGACCTCCGCGACCGGCTTTCCACCTAGGACGGCTGCCACGGCGCTCGCCGCCGTTGTGTTCCCGATGCCCATTTCGCCTGTGCCGACGACTTTCTTAGCATCACGCTCGGCGCGCTGGGAAAGAGCAATCCCGGCCTGGAGCGCCCGGCAAGCCTCGGCTCTGGTCATGGCCGGTCCGATGGCCATGTTGTTCGTGCCTCTTCGCACCTTCATGCGAACAAGTCCGTCGAGTTCGTCGGTGTCTCCGTCGACTCCGATGTCGACGACAACGGCCTCGATTCCAAATTGCCGGCAGAGGACATTGATCGCTGCGCCGCCCGAAAGTAGGTTCAGGACCATCTGCCGCGTGACAGCCTTGGGGTAGGCGCTTACGCCCTCTTCGGTGACACCGTGATCGGCGGCAAGCGTGAAGATGACCTTGTTCGCACAGTCGGGGAACTCTTCTTCGCGGATCGCCACAAGCCGGGCGGCTATCTCTTCGAGGCGCCCCAGGCTCCCTAGCGGCTTGGTAAGACTGTTGAGACGCAGGACGGCTCGTTCGTGCCAGGCCGGATTGAGGGCAGGGATCGAGGCAATCGTTTCACGCACGAGCTCTTCGGCAGAAACAGCTTTACTCGGTGATAGCATCCAGTTCTCTTTCCACGGCGACAATCTTCCGCTGCTTGATTCTGAGAGCGCTTACCGTCGCGTTGGACAACGAGAATTCGCGGATGCGGCCGGGGGATGCGCCCAGGGCGGCACACAGCAGAAGCGCGTTGACCACTCCGTGACTAACTACGAGGACGTCTTCGTTTCCGCTGCTGTGGAGGACGTCCATCAGGAAGCATGTGCAGCGGCGGTAGACTGCTCCCAAGGATTCACTGCTGGGCAGTCGGAGCTTTTCGGGAAAGAAACTCCAGGTCGCAAATTCGTGGGGGAATCGGTGCTCGATGGCAGGGAGCTGCAGGCCTGTCCAAGGGCCGTGGTCGATCTCCCGCAACCGATCATCTACCAGAGGAGAACGTCCGTTGTGATCGCCCAGAATCTGCGCTGTGCGGCGGGCGCGGACGAGGGGACTAGAGACGATCCGCGTCCCGGCCGTTTTTCGATGCCACTCGACCAATCGGCGGGATTGTCGAATGCCGACGCTGTTCAACGGAATATCGCGAAGCCCCTGCAGGCGTCGCTCTTGGTTCCAGCATGTTTGGCCATGCCGAAGGAGGTAGATATTCATGGGCGTCTCCTCGGGCCCAGACGTCCTTTGACCGCGAGGGGAGCGCCGGCAATCATGAGGACGACCGTATCGGCGATCGCGGCGACCTCCTGATTCAGTTGTCCTAGCAGGTCGCGATAGACGCGGCCACTGCGGAACGCTGGCACAACACCGCTTCCGACTTCATTCGACACGGCAATGATCGAGGTGGCGGAAGAATGGATGGCATCGCGGAGTTCGCGAATGCAACGGCTGTTTTGGGCCTCAGAGTCTCGACCGGTGCGTATTACATTGGCGAGATAGAGTGTAAAGCAGTCGATCAGCAGGACGTCTGCATGCTGGGACTCCGAACGGATCGCTTCCGGAAGATGCACGGGAACCTCGACGGTCCTCCATGTCGAGGGCCGTTCGCTGCGATGACGGGCAATCTTCTTACGCATCTCCGCGTCGCGAGCTTGCGCGGTGGCCACATATGTGACACGCGGAAATTCAGCTGCCCGCTCCTGCGCCCAGCGGCTCTTGCCGCTGCGTGCTCCTCCGAGCACCAGCATGATGGTTCTTCGCCGTTTTGCCATTCTAGAAATGACGACGATCGCAAACACTGAAGCAACCCGTTACTCTGGGTCAACTGCGCAAACACACGTAATCAGGCACTCCAGAATCGTCATCGACGCTCCCTTCCGAGGTCGACTTGAATCGATAGGAGCTTGGTCGGTCTCCTGACTTGCGCCTCACAGAATCGGAGTTGCCTTCCCAAGGCGTTCAAGCCTCAGTGGCGTCGTGCTCCGGTTCTCCGCGCTTACAGTGGCGGGGGCCGCGCTGGATTTTCACCAGCTTCCCAAAATCACCAAGCCGCTAACTTATAAGGCGCGACTACAGCAAAAGTCAAGGCGGAAGGAGGTTTAAAGCCCTCAACAAGCTCGCATCGGTCCCTGGCTGCACCGGTTTTGCTAGCGCTCGAGCGGATCCACCGGACACTGGCGAGGCGGACATTAAATTACTCCACGAGCAGCACGAGTTCTCAAAACGCAGCGCCTCTTATGAGCGTCCATCATCCATTCGTTGGTATGTTCAGGAAAGGTCTTCGGTACTTCTCCAGTCACTGAGCTAACACTGCGGTATGGCACGTTAGCCTCCTTTGCTTGCTGAAGATCAACGAGCTACGACTTTTCCTCAAATATCGAACTCGCCGATACTGGCGAGATTTGGCGCAAGCTCCATGTGCCAGCGGTTGTGCATACCGCAAGCGGCTTGGCAATCAATGTGGTAGGACAGTTCTGCAAGATGCTGACGGTACAGGCGGTTCCGGCAGCGCTGTGTTTGAGGTCGAGACCGACCGGGTTCCCCGCTAATCGTTTAACGCTGTTCGTTACCTGATTGACGCCACAACATGCGAAACGATGGTGTATGCGACAGCCACTTCGCCGACCACTTTCTCCCGCCAGCGTTCCCGGCAGCTCCCCTGAGCCCGCTGCATCCTTCTTTTCCTACCGCAACAGCGCACCATCCCGCCGCCGGTAATGATGGCACAAACAGCCTGGTTGCTCGTTCCGGCGATTTGATGGACTCCCTAAGAGCCACCAGCGGAGTGGCAAGTCCGATTTCCTCAGAGCAATTCGCAAATCTCAACGCTTCGAGTTCTGTCGCGAAGTCAAGCGGTGAACGGAAAGCGTTACGAAATTAACTCGGCCACGGAATTTTGGGCAAAGAGTGCGGGCGTGCAACCAGAAAAAGACTGATTCCCAAGGATGTTGTGAGTAGATGTCGGAGAAAGTTGTTTGGCAGACGAGTTGCCTCTATGAGGATTCGAGCGATACAGACCGCACGTCACCTGGCGACGTCGCGGCTCGCCGCTCAAAAGACAAAGTCTGGGAGGCAGAGAAAATCATGGCTGTGGCGCAAAATCCTGTGGCAGCAACACCTCGCTCGGCGCGAGTGAAAAAATCGCTGGACGGTGGCGTGGGAATTATCACGCTGAATTATCCGGAAAAACATAACGCTCTGAGCGCAGAGCTGATCGGAGATTTGTTGGAAGCTTTGGCAGATTTAACCGCCTCAGGTGCACGAGTCGCGATCCTTCGGGCGGCTCCTGGTGCCAAGGTTTGGTCTGCGGGGCACGACGTAAAGGAGCTGCCGACCAACGGTCGTGATCCTCTAACCTACGATGATCCCCTGCGACGTGTGGTGCGCGCAATCAAGGGAGTCGCAATACCCGTGATCGCCATGATTGAAGGAGGAGTCTGGGGCGGGGCGTGCGAGCTGGTAATGAGTTGTGACGTGGTGATCGCAGCCGAAGGAGCCGCGTTTGCGATCACGCCGGCCAAGCTCGGCGTACCGTATGACATCGAGGGCGTGTTGAGTTTTATGCAATCGACGGGCTTACCCGTTATTAAGGAAATGCTCTTCACTGCCCAACCCATCCCCGCTGAACGGGCGCTCCGTGCAGGAATCGTCAACCAAGTCGTGCAGGCTGATCAGCTCGAGGGAACTACTCTCGAGTTGGCCAAGCAGATGACTCGCAACTCACCCTTGGTGATCGGTTTGTTGAAGGAGGAGTTACACGTTTTGGCCGAATCAAACTCACTGAATCCGGAAGGGTTCGAACGCATTCAAGGATTGCGACGACGGATCTACGACAGTGCGGATTACCAAGAAGGCATTCGCTCGTTCTTCGAGCGCCGTGCACCGCAGTTTCAGGGGCGTTGAAAATGGGAGGGAACACGTCGTTTCCAATCCTCAGCGCCGAAGAGGCGGCGTCGCTAATCCCCAACGGAGCGATGGTGGGGGTGAGTGGTTTCACCCCGGCTGGCGCTCCGAAGGCGATTCCTCGAGCGCTAGCGAAGCGCGCTCGAGAACTGCACCAGGCCGGCAATGCGTTTCAGATAAAACTCCTCAGCGGCGCGTCGACCGGGGCAGCTTGTGATGACGAGCTAGCCAGTGCTGAAGCGTTGAGTTGGCGTGCTCCATACATGACCTCCGTACCCGTACGCGAGTTGGCCAATGCCGGAAAGCTCGAATTTGTCGACATGCATCTCTCGCATGTTGCCCAAGCGGTTTCGGAAGGCTTTCTCGGGACGATCGATTTCGCGATTGTAGAGGCTACCGAGATTACCCAGGACGGGCGGGTCTACCTGACAACCGCTATCGGCAATGCGCCCGCGTTCTTGCAATATGCCGACAAAATCCTCATCGAGCTGAACGCTTACCATTCGTCACGGCTACGGGAATTGGCCGACATCCTGGTGCTGCCTCCGCCGCCGCACCGCAAGCCCATCACGCTCGAAGACCCGCTCGATCGAATTGGTCGCGCCTATGCCACCGTTGATCCGTCGAAGGTGGTCGGCATCGTCCACACCAATGAAACGGACGGCGGCCGAGTGTTGGGTGCGCGGGACGAGGCGAGCCGACAAATCGCCGATCACCTGGTCGAGTTTTTCCTAAACGAGATTCGGGCCAAGCGCATTCCGGCAGAGTTTCTGCCGCTGCAAAGCGGGGTTGGCAATATCTGTAACGCCGTGCTGGCCGGACTAGCCGCACACCCGGAGTTCCCGCACTTCAAGGTCTATACGGAAGTTCTTCAGGATGCGATGCTGGACATGATCGCCTCCGGGGAGGTCATTGGAGCCAGCTCCACCGCGTTAACGCTAACCAACGACAAGCTAAAGTTTCTATACGAAAACTTCAGCGACTTTTCCGACCGGATCGTCCTCCGCCCACAAGAGATTTCAAACAATCCGGGGATTGCGCGGCAATTGGGCGTGATCGCGACCAACACGGCCATCGAGGTCGACATCTATGGCCACGTCAACTCGACCCACCTGTTTGGCACCCAGATCTTCAATGGTATAGGTGGCAGCGGCGATTACGAGCGCAACGGATATCTCTCTGTGTTTATGTGCCCATCGACGGCCAAGGGCGGCCGCATCTCGGCAATTGTGCCGATGTGCTCGCACATCGACCACAACGAACATTCTGTGCAAGTGATTGTCACCGAGCAGGGCGTCGCCGACCTTCGTGGGCTCGCGCCAGCGGCCCGCGCCCAAAGGATCATCGACAACTGCGCTCATCCGGCCTATCGGGATGCGTTACATCGTTACCTTGAGAGTGCACCGATGGGACACATCCGCCACGATTTGCGGCGATGCTTCTCCATGCACCTGAACTACCTCGAGCAAGGCGCCATGCTCCCGAACCTGGACCTGTCGGCGTTCAAGCCGCAGCATGCGGTACCGACACCCTAAATCGAGTCGCGAAGCAGAATCTACAAAAAGGAGATGAAATGATCGAAAAGGAATTGACTATCGCAGCTGAGTTCCCGCCGGTTAGCTATGAGCAGTGGAGAGCAAGCGTCGAAGGCGAACTCAAGGGCGTACCATTCGAAAAAAAGCTGGTCACACAGACGCTCGAAGGAATCGACATCCAGCCCGTGTACACCTCAAAGGACTGGCCCTCGGACGGCGATCCTTCAGGCTTCCCCGGGCTTCTCCCTTTCGCGCGAGGCAGCCAGCTGCTGGGACACGCGACCGGCTGGGACACGCGCCAAGAGCATTTGCATCCCGAGCCGGCTGAGGCCAATAAGGCCATCCTCGAGGATCTCGAGCACGGCATCACCTCCATCGAATTGCGCCTCGATGCTGCTGCCCGTGCTGGCTTGGACGCCGACGCCGGTGAGGCTGCTGAACTCTCTGCTCGTGACGGTGTCATGGCTTATCACTCCGGCGACCTCGACAAAATCCTGAATGGAGTCCACCTTGATATCGCTCCCATCGCCGTCAACGCAGGCGCGACCTTTATGCCGGCCGCTGCCCTGCTCGTTGCACTACTCCGGCAGCGTAAGGTCGATCCAGCAACCGCACGTTGCGCATTCAATGCCGACCCGCTGGGCGCGCTCGTTTCCGATGGCCAACTCCCGATTCCGATCAATCTGGCACTCGAGGAGATGGCCGATCTAGCCGCCTGGACCGTCAAGAACTATCCGCAGTGCAGTTCCATCAAGGTGGACACTGGCGCTTATCACCACGCCGGGGCCACCTCCACCCAGGATCTGGCCTTTGCCATAGCGACTGCGGTCGAATATCTCCGTGCGTTGACCCAGGCGGGAATCGACGTGGACTCAGCCGCCAGTCAGATCGTGTTTGAAACGAGCGTGGGCACCCAGTTCTTTCGGGCGATAGCTAAACTTCGAGCGCTCCGAAAAATGTGGGCCAAGGTCCTTACTACAATCGGATGTAGCGAGACCGCAGGGCGATCGACTTGGATCCAAGTGCGCGCGAGCCGGCGAGTCCTCACACGAAGGGATCCGTGGGTGAACTTGCTACGGAATACGGTCTGCTGCTTTGCTGGTGCAGTCGGAGGTGCCGACTCCATTACGAGCACGCCACTGGACGCGGCAATCGGCCCAAGTGACGAGTTCAGTCGCCACCTGGCACGCAATACCGTGACCATCCTTCGGGAGGAGTCGCACCTGAATCGAGAAATTGATCCAGCGGGAGGATCGTGGTTCCTGGAGCGTCTCACTGACCAGCTCGCGGAACGAGCTTGGGCCTTGTTCCAATCAATCGAGGGGCGCGGCGGCATGGCTCGTTCCGTCACGGATGGTTGGGTTGCCGAACAAATCCGTGACGTCGAAGCCACCCGGGAGAAGGGCTTGGCCACGCGAAAACAGGTTGTTACTGGCGTCAGCGAGCATCCTGATCTTCGCGAAGAAAAACTCGTAAGGACGCAAGCGGACCGGACCAAACTGCGGTTGCAGGCGTCTAGCCGCCTCGCCACTTGGCGGCGGGACCAGGCCTGTGGAGCTGCTGTCGAAAACCTGGCTCGAGTCTCCGCCAATAACTCGCGGAAGCCCGGCGCGTGGACCGAGGCAGCGGTGCAGGCTGCCGAAACGGGCGCTACCGTCGGTCAACTCTCCACGGCGCTTTATCCGAAGGGAAGCACAGCGACTCATGTGGAACCGCTAGCGATTCACCCGTACGCCGCAGCATACGAAGAGCTGCGCGACGCCAGTGATCGTTACGCGGAGAAGACTGGAAAGCGCCCCTTGGTGTTCTTGGCCAACATGGGCAAGCCGACAGATTTTATCGCGCGGTCAACCTACTCGCTAAATTTCTTCCAAGCGGGAGGATTCCAAGCGATCACGAACAATGGTTTCGCCGACGCTGCCCCTGCCGCCGCAGCTTTCGCCGAGAGCAAGGCCAAAATCGCAGTGATCTGCTCTAGCGACAAGAAGTATCAGACGGTCGTCGAAGAAACCGCCAAACAGTTGGGAGCCGCTGGTGCGCGAACGGTAATCCTGGCCGGGAACCCGGGCGCTAATGAAGCAAAATATCGGGCGGCTGGTGTTAACCGATTCATATTCGTTCGATGCGATGTTTTGGGCACGCTCCAAGAGCTGCTCCGAGAGGAAGGCGTACTATGAGCAAAATTACGAATTTCAAGGACATTGCTTGGGAGGGTGGACCACGGTCGACCGCCCGCCTCGCGGATTGGGAAGCGGTCGCCGGTAAGTCGATCGAGCAGCTCGAGGTCCAGACTGCGGAGCTGATTCCCATTAAACCGTTGTACTCCGCCGCAAATCTCGCCGGGCTAGAGCACCTGAACACCATGCCGGGCCTCCCACCGTTTGTGCGCGGTCCGTATCTCACGATGTACCCAGGCAAACCGTGGACGGTGCGCCAGTATGCAGGCTTTTCCACGGCTGAAGAATCCAACGCCTTCTACAAGCGCAATCTCGCGGCAGGCCAGAAGGGGTTGTCGGTAGCTTTTGACCTACCGACACACCGCGGCTACGACTCCGACAATCCGCGTGTCGCGGCAGACGTCGGCATGGCCGGCGTGGCCATCGACAGCATCCTCGACATGAGAATCCTCTTCGAGGGTATACCACTGCATGACATTAGCGTGTCGATGACCATGAACGGCGCCGTGCTTCCGATTTTGGCCCTGTACATCATCGCCGCTGAAGAACAAGGCGCCAAGCAGGAGGAGCTCTCAGGGACCATCCAGAACGACATTCTCAAGGAATTCATGGTCCGCAATACGTATATCTACCCGCCCGGCCCGAGCATGCACATTATCGCGGATATTTTCCGCTACACCAGCCAACACATGCCCAAATTCAACAGCATCAGCATCTCCGGGTACCACATGCAGGAGGCCGGAGCCACTGCGGACTTGGAGCTAGGCTACACCATGGCGGATGGCCTCGAATACATTCGCGCCGGAATTGCGGCCGGTCTGACCGTCGACGATTTTGCGCCACGGCTATCTTTCTTCTGGGCGATTGGCAAGGACATCTTCATGGAAATTGCCAAGCTGCGAGCCGCCCGCTTGCTTTGGGCCAAAATCGTAAAGCAGTTCAACCCGAAGAATCCCAAGAGTCTCTCTTTGAGAACCCACAGCCAAACAAGCGGCTGGAGCCTAACGGCGCAAGATGTGTACAACAACGTGATTCGCACTTGTATCGAGGCCATGGGTGCGACACAAGGGCACACCCAGAGCATGCACACCAATTCGCTCGATGAAGCCTTGGCCCTGCCAACCGACTTCTCCGCGCGAATTGCGCGCAACACGCAACTGTTCCTGCAAGAGGAAACGGACACGGATGCGGTCATCGACCCTTGGGGAGGCAGTTACTTCGTCGAGCATCTAACGCACGAGTTGGCGCATCGGGCCTGGACCCACATCAACGAGGTCGAAAAGCTCGGCGGCATGGCCAAAGCGATCGAAGCTGGCATCCCCAAGATGCGAATCGAGGAGGCTGCGGCGCGCACGCAAGCCGACATTGACTCCGGAACCCAGACGATTGTCGGCATCAACAAGTACATCCTGGAGCGCGAAGATCCCGTGAAGGTTCTCAAGATTGACACGCGGGCCGTGCGCGAAGCGCAGGTTCGACGCCTCGCGGAGCTGCGCTCGAATCGTGACCAGGCCACTCTGAATTCAGTACTACAAGCCTTAACCGAATGCGCGCGGTCGGGCAAAGGCAACTTGCTCGAACTCTCTATCGCGGCGGCGCGGGCGCGTGCCACTGTGGGTGAGATCAGCGATGCGTTGGAAAAGGTCTTCGGTCGTTACAAGGCAGAACTGCACGAGGTAACTGGGATTTATGCACACCGCTTCGGCAACCGTGCTGGGGCCGTGGCGAAAGTGCGCCAACGAACCGAGCAGTTCCTCGCTCGAGAGGGACGTCGGCCGCGCATTCTCATCGCCAAACTCGGCCAAGACGGCCATGATCGAGGGCAAGGGGTGGTCGCCTCCGCATTCGCGGACTTGGGCTTCGACGTCGATGTCGGCCCGCCGTTCCAGACCCCGGAGGAGGCAGCCCGCCAGGCGGTTGAGAATGATGACCACATCATCGGCGCCAGCTCTCTAGCTGCCGGCCACTTGACCCTGGTTCCTGCTCTGCGCCGGGCGCTAAAGGAGCTAAACCGCGAAAATATCCTGATCGTCGTCGGCGGAGTCATTCCGCCACAGGATTACGATGAGCTGCGCAAGGATGGCGCCGCTGCCATCTTCGGTCCTGGAACGGTGATCACTCAGGCTGCACTTCAGGTGCTCGACTTGCTCGAGAAGAAGGCTCTCGCCGCAGCCTGAGGAATCTAGCGATGACCCAGACGGTTACCCTTTCGTCTTCCGCCCAGAACGGGCGTCCGGCACCCGACGAATATGTAAACGGCATTGTTGCCGCAGATCGCGGCGTGCTGAGCAGGTTCATCACGCTACTCGAGTCGAAGTTAATCGAAGATCGTCGCCTTGCCCAGCACGTCCTCACAACCCTTCTTTCCCACTCGGGCCGCTCCATCCGCGTGGGGATCACTGGGGTTCCCGGAGCAGGCAAGAGCACGCTGATTGAAAGTCTTGGGCTGATGCTCACAGCTCAGGGACATCGTGTTGCTGTACTGACGGTAGACCCGACAAGTCGTATCTCCGGAGGCAGCATCCTCGGTGATAAGACCCGAATGATTGACCTGAGCCGCGACCCACGGGCTTTTATCCGACCCTCACCGAGCGGGGAGACTTTGGGTGGTGTGGCGCGAAACACACGCGAGGTGATGCTCGCTTGCGAAGCCGCTGGCTTTGACGTTGTCCTTATCGAGACCGTGGGGGTCGGCCAGTCAGAGACCGTTGTAGCCGATATGGTTGACTTCTTCCTGGTGGTTCTGATTGCCGGAGCTGGCGATGAGTTACAGGGCATCAAGCGCGGTCTCATGGAAATGGCCGACATGGTCGCCATCAACAAAGCCGACGGCGACAACAAACTGTCGGCCGAGCGGGCTTGCGGCCTCTATCAGAAAGCCATGCAATTGATGCACCCGGCGGAGAGCCCGTGGACTCCTCCGGTGCTCACATGCAGCGCCGCAACCAATACGGGAATCGACGTGCTCTGGTCGCAGATTCTCAAGCATCGCACCAGGTTCGAAGCTACCGCGTGGTTCGCGAAGCGCCGACGCGACCAAATGGTGCAGTGGATGTGGGATCTTGTAAACGAACACATCCAGCATCTGCTCCACGATAGACCAGAGGTCCGCGAAGTGTCCGCCCATGCGGAGGTCGCAGTACGCTCGGGGTCCATGACCCCCGCGGACGGAGCCGAAGGCGTCCTCCGCGCCATCGGGCCAATGATCGGAGAATTCAAGAGGCTATGAAACCGCACGAAATTCCACTGGAGAAGATTGTCGCACTTGGACCCGCTTGCCTGCGCAGGACCATCCCCGACGCGTACCGTGACGAAAACGGCCACATGAACGTACGTTGGTACGCCGTCATCTTCGATGAAGCTGGAGACGATTTGCATGCGCGTCTAGGGTTGACGACAGAATTTCACCGTGCACATGGTACGGGGACTATGGACCTGGAAAATCACTTCAACTATCTAGACGAGGTCGTTCCCGGTAATTGTGTCGCAGTTTACATGCGGCTCGTGGCGTATTCCGCGAAGCGCGTGCATTACCTCATGTTTATGGTCAACGAAACCAGAGGCAAGTTGGCGGCGATCTTTGAGTGTGTCAACGCGATTGCCGATCTAAAGGTACGCAAAATGGCAACTTATCCTCCGGAGATCGCAGGCAAGATTCAGGTGGAAGTCAGCGCTGCCGCCGCGTTGAATTGGCCGCCGCCGTTGTGCGGGGCGATGCGTCCCTGAGAACCGCAAACCATACGATGATGCGAAACCATGACGATTACTGAGCTCAAAAACGGTGCGGACAACGTACTGATCGAAAGCCAGGAACTGGACCGAATTGCAGCGGCGACGTCGTCCGCAGCCCGTATGCTTATGGAGGTGGGCGTTCGTGCGAAGGTGGTCCATGAAGACTGCGCCCGGATAGCGCATGGGCTTGGCGCTGAGCGTGTGGACCTATGCTTGGATTATGCCTCGTTCCATATCACCGTCACTCGAGGCAGGAGCAACGTCACTAAGACGCTTGAACTCGGCCCACTCGGAGTGAATTACCGGCTCAGTCACGCAATCCGCGGGCTAGCCCAAAGGATTTGCCGTGGCGGGATGACACCTGCAGAGGCACTGTCGGAAATGATGCGCTTGAAGCAGGGAACAGGGCATCACCCTCCCTCGGTGGTCGCTTTGGGGGTTGGCATCGCGTGCGCGGCTTTCGGACGTCTGTTAGGAATGGACTGGGCGGCTTTCCTGCCCGTCTTCGCCAGTGGGGCGATCGGGCAGTCGATTCGCTACTTCCTGCTCAGCCGTGGCACCAATGTCTTTGTGGTAGCTGCCTGCGTCGCCTTTCTGGCGTCAAGCGTTGGGGGATTAGGAGCCCAATGGGCGGGTAGCAAGACCCTCAATATCGCAATGATCGCTTCCGTTCTGCTGCTGGTTCCGGGCGTCCCCGCCCTTGATGCGCAGTACGACATTCTTGACGGTTACCCAACGCTTGGTACTGCGCGAGCCGTTGTCGTCAGCATGATTCTGATCTTCACCGCCACCGGCGTTTTAATCGCGCGTGCGGCCCTGGGGGTCCGGCAATGACGGTCGATCTGTTAAACCTGTTCCACCAAGCGCTGTTTGGTGCCTTGGCGGCCTGCGGATTCGGGATATTGTTTAATTTCGGCTGGCGTGACCTTCCTTGGTGCGCAGCCAGTGGCGCCTTAGCGCGCGCTGAGCAGCGCGCTGTTCAGGAGGGTTAAAGTCCCTCTGGCGCTCAAATGAGGGGTGCCATATCCAAAAGCGGGGTTCATAGCC
>Ga0306920_100004182_pt1 | contig 18502 bp, 6 predicted proteins | sample flu12Cox44000170_FD_204666 | JGI IMG/M metagenome (GOLD analysis project Ga0306920, IMG submission 204666) | Lab enrichment of tropical soil microbial communities from Luquillo Experimental Forest, Puerto Rico - flux4day.12C.oxic.44.000.170 (v2)... | ecosystem: Environmental > Terrestrial >... | reverse complement strand
GCAGAGCAGCGACCCGCCGGCATCTGGACGGCGGCGCTGCTACACGCGCTCGCCCGTGACGAGGCTGCGGGACGGCGACAGCAGCGTCTGACGGAACCCGGGCTTGCGACCTGGACGCGCTTTCGCGGTCGGCTCACCAGCAGTGATTTCATCGAGCTGCTGTTGGAGGATGCCACCGTGCTGCACCGAATACCGTTCGATGCCTCCGTCCTGGGCGAGACGATCCGACCGGATCTCCTGCCCGAGGCCATCGCTGGCTCTTGGGTGAAGGCAGCCGCGTTCCTGCCGCTCACCGCGCCCCCAGCTGACTATATCGCCCGACAGGCGCGCCTCCTCGGTCTGCCGACTCGAATGGCGCGGTCGGACCTTCATGTCGTGAAGTCGCACCAGAAGGTACTCGAGCTGGCGGGCACCGGCGGCCAGCTCGCGCATCACCTGGTGTCGAGCCAGGGCGACCTCACGCTGCAAGACAATTTCACCCTGGCCTGCAACTCGTGGCAGGAGCTGACGCTGGCCGGCATCGTCGCACTCGATCTCGCGGCACCGCACACCGACTTCATCGCGCTGGCCGGGATCGCGGAGCTGCGCTCAGCCGAACATGCTCTGCGCCGTCGCAGCTTCGACTTTGTAATCGGCCTGCATCCGGAGAAAGGCGGCCTCTTTCGTATAGAGGACCAGCTTTCGATCTGGTTTCCTGCGGCCAGAATCCTGCTGGTGTAACCATGCCCGCGCAGTTCATTGCCATTGGCGAGGCGGCGCACGATGCTGAACGGCAGGCAATCCGCTTTCTCGTCGACGGCCTACCAGCCAACTACACGGTCTACAGCAATCCCTGGCTGGTGGAGCGCAGCGGCGTCATTCTGGAATTGGACGCCGTTGTGGTGGCACCACACGCGATCTTCGTGATCGAGATCAAGTCCTACCGCGGCCGAATTGAAGGCACCGACAACGACTGGTGGCTGCCGAACAAGATCCGCAGCCCGCTCAAGCTCAACCGGATCGCCGCGCAGGTCCTAAAGACCCAGCTGCGCAACGCTAGCTACCAAGCCGGCCAGGTCTGGGTCGAAGGACTCGTGTTCCTTTCAGCCACGACGGACGTGGGCGTACGCGGACCAGCGAGCAATGATCGGGTTCACACTCGCCGCACCATCCTAACGGCGCTGCAGGACGAGGCGCTGATCACACGTCTGAGTCGCGGCCGAGGCGGCAGCTCAGCGGCAGCGCAGCGGGAGCTGTTGGAGCTGTTCACTGGCGCTCAAGGCGGCCCCCGACCGGTGCGCCGCATCCGCGAGTACGAGATCACCGACAAGCTCGACAGCCACGAGACCTTCACCGAGCTGCTCGGTCACAACGCCCTCTCGTCAGCCGAGCGGGTGCTGCGTATTTACAGCGTGCCGCCGCTTGCGTCCGTGGAGCAGCGCGATCGTATCCTGGCGCGCGCGCGGTGGGAATCGCAGGTGCTTGGCCGGCTTGGTCGTATCGATGGCGTGCTCAGTTCCGACCCGCCGTTTTCGGACGAAGCCGGCATCGTGCTGCCGATGGAACGCTTCCACGGCATCACGCTCGCCACCTGGATCGAGCGCTACGGACCGGATGCGCGCGGCAAGGAGAAGGCCGACCTGCGCGCCCGCACCGGACTGTGGCTGGGGCTGGCGGAGGTCCTCGATGAGGTACACAGGCAGGGCGTGGTCCATCGGCTGTTGCGGCCTGACGTGATCCTCGTCGAGGACAAGCAGGAGCCGCAGCAGATACGGATTACCGGCTTCGACCTCGCCAAGCAGCTACCGGTCGATAGCACTATCACGCCGACCACGCTAACAGACGAGAGGCTGGTCTACGCCGCGCCCGAAGTCGTGACCGCGTTCAGCAGCGCCGAGCCGGCCTCGGACCAGTTCAGTCTCGGCGCCATCCTTGCGCTGCTGCTTACCGGCCGGCCGCTGTTCGACAGCACGAGGCAGCTTATGGCGGCCCGACGGCTACTTCGGCGGGTGCGTGACATGGCGATGCGCATCCCGCTCAGCCTCGACGAAGCCGCCGCACGGATGGTAGAGCTGCGGCCGACCGACCGCTTTCCTTCGCTCGCAGAGGCCATCGCCGCGGTGCGCCGGGCGCGCGAGCCGGAGTCGCCCTCCTTGCCCGGTCTCATCGTTGGCCGCGCCCGCGCGATCGATCCAGACAATCTCGAGGCCGGCACCCGAGTGGGAACGGACTACGAGATCGTGTCGCGACTTGGCCAGGGCGGCATGTCGGTGGTCTACGCCGCGAAGCACCTGGTCAGCGGCAGGACGCGCGCGCTGAAGGTGGCGCGCGCTGAAGACGCCGCGGAGGAGGCGTTACGCGGCGAGTATCAGGTGCTGACAGGTATCGATCATCCCAACATCGTGCGCTCTATTGACCTTACCAAGATGGTGGAAGGGCGGCTCACCCTGGTAATGGAGCGGGTCGGTGGCGAGACGCTACGGCAGTGGCTGGCGCGGCACCCCGCCCCCGGGCCGGCGACGCAGCGCAAGTTAGCGGAAGACCTGCTGGCCGGCTTGGACCATCTTGAGCAGAAGGGCATCACCCACAAGGATATCAAGCCCGACAACCTGCTGGTTTCGGACGGCCGTCTGGTCATAATCGATTTCAGCCTGGCGGCGATGCCCGAGGACGCGTCGTATGGCGGCACCGCCCTGTACCGGGATCCCGCCAGCGCGCGCTGGACACACGCCACGGACCGCTTCGCCGCGGCGCTGTGCCTGTTCGAGCTCTATGCCGGTCGCCATGCCTTCGACGGCCGTACCCCCGAGCCCGGCCAGGAGCCCCTGGTCGGGGACGACGACATCGCACCTTCGGGCCTCGCGGCGTTCTTCCGCAAGGCCCTCGACCCGGTGCCTGAACGACGCTTTCCGGCGGCGCGCGCCCTGCGTGATGCGCTACTGGTGGCGCTGGGCGAGGACGTGCCGACCTCGCCTGCGACACCGGCCCAACTCGATGCCACCACGCCTCTACGCCTCACCGGCTTGTCGCGGCGCCCGCTCAATGCGCTGGCGCGCTGCCGGGTACACACGGTGGGGGAGCTGCTGGCACTGGCGCCAACGCAGATCCGTGCCATCCACGCCATCGGCACCAAGACGGCCGGTGACATCATCGCGCTGCAGGAGTCGCTCGCGGCGCGTGGCGTCGCGGCAACAGCCACGCCTGATGCGCGGGCCGAGCCACCTCTGGTCGCCGATCTCTGCGACTCACCCGAGCCGGTGCACAAGCTCCCTCTCAGCGACGTCCTGCGCTCAGTGCTGATCGAGGCCAGCCTGCACACCATTGGTGCTGTGGCGGCGCTGACGCACGGTGAACTTCTCGCCCTGCCGGGCATCGGCCGCCGCAGGCTGGCCGATGTAATTGAGGCGCTGCACCGGTTCCGCAGCAATAACGCTGGCAGCCCCGACAGGGCGCACACGTTGGACCGTCTGTGGGAGTTGGCGTCGCGCCCGCTCAGCGAGGCCCAGCGCATCGCGCTCGAACGGTCGGTCGGCATCACCGGCGAGCCTGAGCCGCAGAGCCGGATCGCCGAGGATCTCCGTAGGAGTCAGCCACAGATCAGCATCGACGTCACCGGCGGCTTGGAACGACTGGACGTCGGCATCCTTATCGACCTGGCAACTGGCCTCGATACGGTGCTTGACGGGTTCGGCGGTATTGCCCGCATCGACGAGATCGGCAGCCGCCTTGAGGAGGAGTGGCCGGGGGGCATCGTCAGCGCGGCCGGCATGATCCGCCTGCTGTCGCGCGTTTCGTCGGGCCGCGTGCATCTGCTGGAAGTCGACGGTGCCGAAGAGCCGATCGTGGCCCGCCCACTATTCGATCGAGACTCGCTGCGAGGCTTCGCGGCTGAGGCGATGCGGCTTGCGTCGCAATGGCCGCCCGCCGAGCCAGACACGACGCGACGCACGCTCGCGGCGCTGGTGCCGCAGTTCGACGGCGACCCGCTGGCGCTGGGCGTGCGGATGTGTCAGGACGTCGAAATCACCGTGACGGGCCATTTGTTCATCGGTCCGCTCGACCCCAAACAGAGCCTGGGCTTCGTGCTCGAGCAGGTGCGCGATCGCCTCCCGCTCGACGAGCTAGAGCGTCGCGTGCGCCAGACCTTCGGCAAGGACACACCCTATCCCGGCGCAGATCACCTCCTGTCTATCCTCGATCAGCTCGATTGCCGCGTGCAGGGCGACACGGTGCTACCAGGCCGGACCGGCTCGCTCGTAGCGCCCCAAGCTTTGCCACAAGACGAGCTGCCACCCGCGCTCGGTGCCGGCCGCAGCCCGCAGGAGGTGGTGCGCGACATGCTGAAGCAGGCCGCCGCCACGCGCGGTTTCCGCATGCTGGTGGTACCCCCGGAGCGGCAGCCAGAGATCGGCCGCTCGGTAGCCGCGGCGCTTGAGGGCACGTTCGTGTCGTTCGAGGACGCGTTCTTTGTGGACCACGCCGCGAAGCTGCCAGCGCTGGAACGCGCCGAGCGCTTCGTGGCGCAACGCGGGGCGCTCAGCGAGGCAGCCGAAGCGACACTCTACCGGCTGTTGGACGAGCACGCCAAGGCGGGCCGGATCGTGGTGCTGGGCGACACATCGCTGCTTGGTCTGTGCGAGTCGCTCGACCTGCCGCGCCTGCTGTACGACGAAACCCTGTCCGGCAATAGCGGGTTCTGGGTAGTGGTGGTGCCCGGCGTGATCCACAACCGCCAGCCGCGGTTCAACGAGGGGCCGCCGATGTGGCATCTCGCCGGCGCTACCCTGCCGCTCCTTGAGCCCTTGCCGCAGTAACTAGCCATGCGTGCGGCCGACCGATCCCGCCTCACCGCTGCCCTGGGCGAGCACGTCGCACGCATTGCTGCCGACCTGCGCGGCAAGATGCGCGGGCTCGTGCCGGGCAGCGAGGCGGTGTGCGAGCGCTCGCGCCGACTGCATGCCGATGAGCGGGTGGCGGAGGACTTCGACGTCTGGACCGATGTACTGGCGCGGCGCGCGGCGGTGCTGTGGGTGCTGAAGTCGGTCTATTCGCGCGTGCTGGAGGATCGCGGGCTGCTCTCGCCGGGCCGGCTCTTGGACCTGGAGGCGCAGCAACTGTTCGAGCGCCTGGCCCCGCATCTCGGCGAGACCGCATTCCTGCGCTGGATCTGGCGTGATCTGGCCAGCCACAACGGCGGCCTGCCCGAGCTGTTTAGTCTGGAGCCGGCCGAAATCGCCTTTCCCGCCGACGAGCTCTCGCGGGCGCTGATCGCTTTCTGGCGGCACCGCGATGCGGACACCGGTGCGCGCTGGAGTTTCGCCGACGAGCCGTTCGAAGGCGAGCTGATGGGCGATCTGTACCAGGAGCTGGACCCGGTGGTGAAGGACCGGTTCGCGCTCTGCCAGACGCCCGCCTTCGTGCGCGCCTTTATGCTCGATCGCACGCTGACAGCGGCGATCGATAGCTTCGACGCCGACCAGGTGCGCCTGCTCGACCCTGCCTGCGGCTCCGGGCATTTCCTGATCGACGGGCTAAAGCGGCTGTTCGCCGCCACCGCGGCGCAACATCCGGACTGGCCGCGGTTGGACGCCACGCGGCACGTGCTCGACCGCGTCGTGGGCATCGACCTCAACGACTATGCTTGCGGCATCGCCCGCGCCCGCCTGGTGATGACCGCGGCGGAGCTTGCCGGGTTGAGCACGCTGGCCGACGCCGCGCAGTTCCATCCGCATGTCTACTGGGCGGACGGGTTGGAGCAGGTGGAGCGGGAGGCGACACCAACTCAAGTGCAGACCAATCTGTTCGTTGCGGTGGAGCAAAGCCCGCTGTCAACACTAACGCGGTCCGATGCGCGGGAGGCGCTGAAGAAAGTTCTCGCGCACAAGTTCCACGCAGTGATTGCCAACCCACCTTACATCACCGAAAAAGACCCGAGGCGCAAAGCCTATCACCGCGAGAGGCGCGGAAGAAACCAACGGTACGTGTCAGCGTACCGGGAGTATTCGCTGGCCTGCCCCTTTATCGAGCGCTGTTTCCAGCTTGCCGAGAAGGATGGTTACGTCGGTCTCATAGTCAGCAACAACTTCATGAAGCGCGAGTTTGGCAAACCGGTGATCGAGAAGGTGCTGGCCGCACAGGATCTCACCCTGATCGTCGATACGTCGCAGGCCTACGTCCCATTCCACGGCACCCCTACGGTGCTGCTCTTCGGTCGCAACCGCAGGCCGATTTCCGATCATGTGCGAGCAGTGATGGGAAAACGCGGGGAAAACGGCACACCGGAGGATCCTGCCAAGGGTTGCGTGTGGACCAGCATCGAGCAGGCTTGGAACAAAGTCGGCTTCGAGAACGAGTACGTGAGCGCAGCAGAAGTATCCCGGCGGGCTTTGAACACGCACCCTTGGAGCTTGGGCGGTGGCGGTGCCGCTGAACTGAAGGAGCGCCTCGATCAGCAAGCGGGCAAACGGCTTGGCAATATAGCGGAAGAAATCGGCTTCGTGTGCATGACACGCGCCGACGACGTCTACTTCACTCCTCGCGATGCCCTTCGGCGCGCTGGAATCGAAGATGACTACATCGCCATCATGGTCGAAGGCGACCGGGTTCGCGATTGGGCGCTCCACAATGCCAATACCACTCTCTTCCCTTACGATGATCAGCTGCGTCCCGTCGCTGAGAGTCAATCACCCAAGGCCCATCGGTTCCTCTGGCCATATCGCACGATGTTGTGGCTGCGACGCGAGCCAAATGGCAACCACCGCGAGATCGGGTTGACTTGGTGGGAATGGAGTCGCTTTCAGAAGGAGCGCTTCCGCACGCCGCTCTCCATCGCCTTCGCTTTCGTAGCCAGCCACAACCATTTTGTCCTCGGCCGCGGCGGGAAGGTCTTCAATCGCAGCGCACCAGTGATTAAGCTTCCGGCCGGCGCGACCGAGAGCGACCATCTCGCCTTGCTCGGATTGCTAAATTCTTCGATTGCGTGCTTTTGGATGAAGCAAATTTTTCAACCAAAGACACATGCCGGACAGCGGCATCATCCGGACCCTGCTCGCGCTGTCTACGAGTTCGCTGCAACCGGACTCCGGTCGTTCCCGGTGCCGGAGCTGGGGGAACTGCGGGAGGCTATTGTCGACTTGGCGCGATCAGTCGATCAATGCGCACAACGTCGCTCGGCTTTGTTCAACAGAGAGTACATTGCTCAAGCGCTAGAAAATTCACCGGACGCCGACGTGCTTGCATCAGCTATGGACACCCGGTGGCGCGAAGCTGACGAGATTCGAGAACGGATGGTCGCCCTGCAGGAGGAACTCGACTGGGTTAGCTACGTTGCGTACGGCTTGGCTGAAGCAGAATGCCTCATCGCTCGGAAGCTTTACAGGGAACTGACGTGTCCCCGCGGTCAACGTCCATTTGAACGCGTCTATGGTCGTGTCTCCACGGTCCGTGCTAGCGGGCGGGCGTTGAATCTGGAGGAAGCCGAAGCTCCGCCGGTCGGCATCCTTCCAGCCTGGGCAGAAGCGACCTGGCGACGACGCGAAGAGCTGCTCCGGTCGTCAGATTACCTGCAACTGATTGAAACCTCTGTCTTCAAGCGCGCCTGGCGTGATACGGAGCAGAACACTGCCGAGCCGGAGTTTCGGAAGTCGAAGAACGCCAGTGACCTGCTCGACTGGCTTGCCGGCTGCGTGGAACAGTGGGCCGCCCGGCGTGATCGGCCATTCACCCGTGCACAGCTCGTAGCAGGCCTTCAGAGTCAGGCACCGGTGCTCCGGATTGCCGAGGTGTTTTCAGGCCGCCCCGACTACAGCCTCGATCTGCTGATGTCGCAGATCCTCATGGACGACTCAGTCCCGAACCATAGGTTTCATGTCTATACCAATTCGGGGCTCACCAAACGTACTGCGTGGGAGAATGTCTGGGCCCTGCAGTGTCGCGAAGACGCGGGCGAACACGTCTGCGAAATCCGCGTGCCGCCCGAGTACAGCCAGGGAAGCCGCGGTAAGTCGATCGACTTTCTGCGAAACGAGTATTGGAAGCTTCGCGGCAAGCTCGACGTACCCAAAGAGCGTTTCATCGCCTTCACAGAGGTGCCCGGGCGTGTGGGCGCCGACACGCTCTTCGGCTGGGCAGGCTGGACACCGCTGCAGCGCATCCGGGCAATGCTGGCCATTGACGAGGCACTGGAGGATGCAGGCGTGCCGCTCGCGGACCGCGGCGCGCTGCTCGACAGTGCCTGGCGGCTGCTGCCCGAAGCGGCGCACGAGGATGCCGCGGCCGCGGCGCGCCTGAAAGCCGAGTTGCAGGCGCTCGTCGGCCCAGAGGGTCCAAGCCGGGAGATGCTGGAGGACTGGCACCGGCGCTTTCCGCCACCCAGCACGCGTCCCAGCCGCAGTCGGTCTGCGGGCGCAGAGCGCCGGGGTCGGCGCCGTGCTGACCAGAGCCAAGGCCCGGACGATCGCGAGGAGAGCGAAGTCGCATGAGCATGACCATCACCGAGGCCTTCGACCTGCCCCGCCCGGAGGACATCCGGGCGATCGGTTTTGTTGTGCGGCTGCGCGATTCCGACCCGGAGTCTGACGCCGTGAAGCGGCTGGTGGACGACTACGTTGTCACACCCGCCGTCGCGAAGGAACTGCCACGGATCCTCGCCGACATAAGGCAGGTGTTCGTCCGCGGCGAGGAGTACGGGCGATTCATCCACGGCAGCTTCGGCAGCGGCAAGTCGCATTTCATGAGCATGCTATCGCTGCTGCTCGAAGGAGTGCCGGCAGCGTGCGAGAAGTTCCGGCCTCTGTTCGGGAAGACCGACCACGAGGCCTGGCTGAGTGGAGCGCGGCTGCTGGTGGTGCGCATCCACATGCTGACGGTGCGTGGGCGCGGCACCAGCCTCGACCGCGCGGTGTACGAGGGCTTCAACGAGGCGCTAAAGCAGCGCAACAAGGCGCCGTTCGAGTTCCTTAACGTCGATGCAGTGTTCGATGAAGTGCGCCGCGAGGCCGCTGACTACGGCGACATCGTCTGGAAGCGGCTCGAGGCGTCTGGCATCGTCGGCGGCCGCGAGGACTTCGAGGCGATCGCATGCGGCGCGGCCGTGGCCCGCGAGCGCATGGCGCGGGCGTGGCTGCAGCACAAAGGCCGGGACGCGTCGGACGCTGGGATCGACCCGCGCTGGAGCGACGGGCTGAAGCGCATGGCCGAGCACGCGAAAGCACAGGGCTTCCTCGGCATTGTGCTGATGATTGACGAGTTCCTGCTGTGGCTGGCTGAGAAGTCAGGACAGGAATTCGTGCAGGAGATCAACAACCTGAACGTGATTGTCGACCATACCACTGGCCAGCGGGCGCTGCCTTTGTTCGTGTTCGTGGCGCGGCAGCGCGACCTGCGCGAGTTTTTCCCTGATCTGGTCGACGAGAGCAGGATTCACGAGCAGCTCGACCATCACGCGAAGCGCTTCGAGATCTCCAGCCTGCAGGATGTCGAGCTGCGCCACATCGTGCGCGGCCGGGTACTGAAGGCGCGGCACCCGGCCGCCGTGAAGTCAGCGGTCGAGTCGCTGGCGGAGAAGCACGGCAACATCCTGCCGGCGCTTCTGGCCGATGCCGACATCGACTACCTGCGTGACGTCTACCCGTTCCACCCGGCGCTAATCGAAATGCTAGTGGACGTGACCTCGCTGATGCAACGAGAGCGCTCGGCGCTGCGCCTGCTCTACGAACTGCTGGCACTGCACTATCCGGATCTGCCTTTGGGCGAATTCCTGCCGGTTGGCTCCGCCTTTTCCGCCATCTTTCCAGAGTCCGGAGTCGAGGCGAGCAAGAAAACCGATCTGATGCAGGACATCCATCACCAGTATCACGTACGGCTGGCACCAGCGATGAAGAGGATGGCGGACGAGGCGGGTTCGGAGTTCGGCGAGGAGCGGCGGCGCGCTCTCGACCAGCTCGTCAAGACCGTGCTGTTGGCGGAGGTCTCGCCACGGCTGAAGCAGACCGGCCTCACCATCGAACGGCTGGTGCAGCTCAACTCCGCCGATGTTGAGGGCGAGACCTTCCGCGGCAAGGTGCGGGTTGCTGAGACCGACCTGCTTGCGCTGTCGCAGCGGGTCCCTGACTTACAGGTCGCGGGCCAAGGCAAGACCGCGCTCATGCGCTATATGCTGGGGCGCGTCAGCCTGGGTGAGGTGCTGGGGCGAGCCCGATCCAAAGTCGACAATCCCGCTCAGCGGTTCCGTATCTTCTGGAGCGCGCTGCGACAGGCGCTCGGTATCGAGGGCCGCAAAGGTTTCGAGGAGGGCGGCCCAAACGAAGGTGACTGGGAGCTGTCGTGGCGGCGTACCAGGCGACGTGGCGGCATGAGGCTCGGCAATGTACGCGAGATGTCCTACGAGGACTTCACGACGCCCGACGGTGCCTTCAAGGTTCTGGTCGATTATCCGTGGGACGAGCCCGGCCACACCGTCGACGAGGGTCGCCTGCGTGCAACCAGCGTGCGCCGCAGCAGGGGCCTGCTCCACACGGTCTGTTGGTTTCCTCGACACCTCAGGCCGACGGAGCTCGACCTCATCACCGATCTCGCCGCGGTTCGCTACCTCCTCACGGGTCCAGGGCAGGAAGACCTGTTGGACACGATGGGGCCGCAGGACCGCAAAACAGTCGTTGACCAGGCCGCAACTCGCCAGAGGACGCTGGAAGGCCAGCTCGACGAGCTTTTGAAGGAAGTCTATGTACGGCAAGGCGAGGTGGTTGCGCTGATCTCCGATGTCGACAGTCGCCTGCCGCACGAGACACTGGCCGAGAACCTGGAGCACATCGCCACGCTGCTGATGGACCGCCGCTATCCGCAGCATCCCGTTTTCCAGGCGGAACCACGGCGGTCAGACCTAGAGATGCTGCTCGCCTGGATGGCCGAGGCTGGCGACAGCACGGTCTCAGTGAGCTACGACGAGGTCACCGGCAGGGTCCTCAGGACGCTCGGGCAACCGCTGGAATTGGTCAACCTCGGTCAGACCAAGGCGTCACTGCGGCTCGATTCGCGTTACATCAAGGACGTACTCCAACGAGCCGACCAGGATTCCGTGCCGTGGATGCCGATCGCTGATCATCTGCGAGAGGCCTATGGCTTTCAACAGCCCCTGATCGACCTCTTCCTCTGCTTCCTATGCCGGCGCGACCACCGTGCGCTGCAGGAGGTGACTAGCGAGCCGGTCGAGGCGCGCATCGGCATGCCGCCCGCGATGCGGGTGCGGCTGGAGCGCGGCAAAGTGGTCGAGCCGGCCGACTGGCACCGCCTGCGCGAGCTCGGCAACCAACTCTTCGGCGTGCCGCCACCCCAAGCGCACCGGTCCCTGCGCGGACAGGACCAGTTTGCCGATACCCTGTGCGAGCACGGGAAGAACAGACGGACCGTGCTGCAGGGGCTGTACGAGCGGCTGGGACACCTCGGCGTCGACAACGGGCCTCGGCGCGAGGAGCTAGTGGCATCGAATAGCCGGCTCGCGCCGCTGACACAGACCACCACCGACAGCTACAAGGTCCTCACCGGGCTGCTCGCCCAGTGGCCTGACGATGCCTCAGACCCGGTGCGTGCCGTCGTGCAGCAGGCCGAGACGCTGCGTGATACGCTGGGCGAGATCGACGAAGGAGCGATGCAGCACCTGAATGACGGCGTCAGCAACCCGATCGTCGGCAGCGCAGCGAAAGACCATCTCGAGGCGCTGCGGGGGCGCCTCGCGGCGGCACAAGCCGAGCTGCCGCTAACTCGGGAATGGATTGGCGTCTGGAACAAGGCAGCTCAGGCGCTGATCGGTCGCATGATTCAGCAGCCATTGCCACCACCGACGCAGTCACCACCATCTCCGGTGCAGTCGTCACCTCCAGTGCAGTCATCACCTCCGGTGCAGCCAGCGACGCCGAATGTGCTGCTAAAGATGCGGCTCGATCTCGGTAATCCGGACGACATGTCAGACTTCCTGGCCCGGGCGCGCCAAGCACTGTGGCAGCGAGGTGGCGGCACCATCAATGTCGCGCTCGTTCGGGAGGATGACGACGCGTGAGCGCAGCCCAGCTCCTATTGCGCCGGCTGCTCGACCAGGCCGGCGGAGCCGGCGAGACCGGGTATGTACTGGTGATCGATGGCGAGGGACTGGAGACCCTTCCGGACCAGATACCTACACCCAGGGGCGTATATCAGGTGCATCGTGTCGCCACCGAGATCGGCCTGCGACACCTGCTGTGGAAGGCAAAGGGCGCGCCGCTGATTGCGGTAATGCCGGAGGCGCTGGCACAACGCATCCAGCAGGCGCCGGACTTGCTACGTCGGGCGCAGAACCAGCGGGTGCACGCACTATTGGTTAACGATGTACTGGAGGTGATCCTCGGCGTGCGCGTGGTCGGTGCTGACGCGCCGCACCTGCAGCAGCTTGCGCTCGAGCATGTCGACCGGCTGGGTCTGGCAATCGGCCGCCGCACGCTACCGACTGTGGTCGACCGCAAGCTGCTCACTGAGCTCTTGGTTGATGTCAGTGTCGGCGCGCAGGTGCGCACAAGCGGCCCGGCGCAGCTTCTCGCAGGCTGGATCCAGGATCCGCCGCGCTGGTCGGACAACGTCGGCCGACTCGTTCGCGAGGCGCTGCCCAGCCTCCACGCGGATGAGGGGCGGCTACTGGCCTGGGCGTTAACCGACCCGGAGATGCGTTTGCGCGACCTGGTGATCCACGGTGCGGTGCTTACGGTGGAGGCGGCAGAGCTGCCGAAGCCTGCTTGGGGGCCGTTGTGGAAAGCGGCAGCCGAGCCGCCGATCGAGACTGACCGGCGCATCGTGCGGCGCTGCGCCGCGCAGCTGGCGGAAGAGACGCTGATGCTGCTCGGCGACGTAGCCGCACCGCTGCTCGCCGGGGCCGATCGTAGGGCGCGCGAGACGTTGACGCCAACCCTGCTGCAGACCAGCCGGGTGCTGCCGCTGGCGTTTGCCGACCGATGTCACGCTTTGGCGCAGCAGGCTGCGGGCGGCAAGCCTATCGGCGGCACTGACATCGCCTGGCTCGCGTCGCACCGCGCAGCTGGCATGCATCGTGCCGAACTCGCAGTAGTCGAGGCGATGGCACGTATCTCGCGCTATCTGGACCAGCCTTCTGCGCCGAAGGCCAACCTGTTGGATCAGGTGCGCGACTACCAGCGCGACGGCGCCTTCGCCGATCTTGCTATGCTGCGGCTTAGGCGGGGGCTCGCCGGGAGCGCCTCGTACCACGCCGAGGCCAACAAGCTATTGGCGGCCTACCGCGAGCGGCGCGACCGATCCAACCGGCAGTTCGCCGAGACGCTAGAGCACGGCTACGAGGCCGCGCTGCACGGCGAAGGCCTCACGCCGCTGCACCGGTTGTGGAAACGCACAGTGGCGCCGCTCTGGCAGCAGGATCCACAGGCACGGCTGTTCTTGTTAGTGCTCGACGGCTGCAGCTACCCGGTCTTTCTCGAGCTGCTGTACGCCCTCTCGCAGGACAGCGTATTTCCGCTGGGCATAAAGCCCGATGCCGCAGGCCTGGTAACCGGTCTTCCGGCGCTGTCGCCGCTGCCGACTATCACCAGCCATGCGCGCGGTGCGATCTTCCTCGGCGAGCTGCCGAACGACCCACTGGTCGCAGAGACGGTATTCCGCGACCAAGAGGAAGCACGGACCGACCGGGCGCGCTTCAACCAGAACGAGGCGCTCGGCGCACGTATGCGGCGGCTGTTCCTCAAAGGGGACCTGGGCGACGGCGGGCAGCAGCTCCTCGCCGCGCTGAGGGACGATAACATCGACGTTGTCGCGACCGTGTTCAACGCAGTCGACGACCAGATCGGCTCGGCCAATACCGGGGCAACGGTGCGGCTCGCGCCCGGGGACATCGCCGCCTTCAAGCCGGCGCTGCAGGAGGCGCTGAGATCCGGCCGGCGAGTTCTGCTCACCGCCGATCACGGCCATAGCCCATACTTTGGCAAGGCGCTGCGCGCCGGCACCGGACAGTCGTCACGCTATATCGGGCTCGACCGGGACGATGCCGTGCCCGAAGGCTTTCTAGAGATCGATCTCGCTGGCCTCGGCGGGCCGCCGCAGCGACGCGCCTTCGCTTGGCGCTCGGGTGTCTACCTGGGCGGCGCGCAGGTCGGCTTCCACGGCGGGTGCGGACTGGAGGAAATGGTAGTGCCGCTGGCTTGGATCGAGCGCGACGGGCTGCAGGCCGACGAGCCCGCGTGGTGGTATGGCAACGGCGTTCTGACAGAAGGCAGCGTGGACGTCCGGCCGGTGGTGCCGCCGGTCGTCACGCCGCTGCCCTCAGACGAGCTGCCCGCCACGCCTACGAAACAGCTTTCCTTGTTCACGCCGGCGGATCGGGCGGACTTTCTGCCGCTGCCTCCAGCGCTGCGCAACCGGCTCGGCAATGACGAGAAGGCGATTCTGGTGCTGCTGCGCGAGAACGGTTCGGCGCGCGCCAGCGAGCTAGCGGAACGCTTGAAGAAGAATCCCGGAAGGCTGAATGGCCTGATGCGAACGCTCAGACGCACGCTGCATGTCGAAGGCTTCGTATTGTTCGAGAACGAGATCCTGCCAAGCGGCGAGACCATGTACCGGTACACCGGAAGGGAAGAGCGCCGATGACCCCAGTTCCCGAGGCGCCGGCCATTGTCAACGCGCTGCGCAGCGGTCTGGTACCGGCGCAGGGGCTGGAGCATTTCGCGACCGGGCTCGAGGCGCTGGTGGAGGCGGTCAACCAGGAGCTCGACTTTGTGGCCAGAGGCAAGGGGGCAGCGAAGTGGCTCCGCGGCGAGTACGGCGCTGGCAAGACCTTTGCCGCGCGCTATCTCTGCGCGCAGGCGCGCCAGCGGCGCTTCGCTAGCTCGGAGGTCCAGATCTCGATCAACGACACGCCGTTGCACCGCCTCGAAACCGTGTATCGCCGGCTGATCGAGCGGCTGGAAACCGCGGCGGACGGACCCAACGCCTTCCAGGCGATCATCGAGAGTTGGCTGTATCAGATCGGTGACGAGGTGATGCGCCTGAGGGGGATCAAGGAGGACGATCCAGAGTTCGCCGATGCGACCGAGCAGCGACTCGAGGACAAGCTGGCGGACCTGTCACGGCGCAACCCGGCGTTCGCGCAGGTGCTGCGGGCCTGTCACCGGGCTAATTACGACGGCGACTTCGCCACGGCGCAGGGACTTCTGGCCTGGCTGGCCGGCCAGCCGCACACCGACCGTTCGGCGCTGCGGGTCGCTGGCGTCAGCGGCAAGGTGGACGGGCAGGCGTCGCTGACCTTTCTCGCTGGCCTGCTGCAGCTCCTGCGGCAGTCCGGCTATGACGGGCTGGTCGTGGTGCTGGACGAGGTCGAGACCATCCAGCGTATGAATGCGCAGACGCGCGATAAGTCGCTCAATGCACTGCGGCAGCTCATAGACATGCTGGCTAAGGAGGAACTGCCAGGTCTCTACCTGATCGTGACCGGAACCCGTGATTTCTTTGAAGGTTACAAAGGCTTGAAGGCGCTGGCACCGCTGTACCAGCGGGTGCAGGTGAATTTCGGCAAGGATGTGCGCTTCGACAATCTGCGTGCGCCGCAGGTGCGGCTCTTGCCGTTTACCCAGGAGCGCTTGCTGACGGTGGGCAGGCGCGTGCGGGAGATCTATCCGGCGAAGAATCGCGAGCGGGTCCAGGCGCGGGTCGATGACCTTTTCCTTGCGGCGTTGGTTGGTCAGGTTACGACTGGATTCGGCGGCAAGGTGGCCCTCGCACCGCGACTCTTCCTGCGTGAGCTGATTGACCTGATGGACCGTGTCGACCTGCACGAGGACTACCGGCCGGCCGATCACTACAAGCTTGAGTTGGAAGACAGCAAGCTGACGCCGGAGGAGCTAGCGGCCAAGCACGGGCAGCCAATGGACTCGGACGAGGGGTCCATTGAGCCGGCAACTGAGGCACTGAAACCGAGCCGATTGGACGGCTAACCGTGGCGGGCCTCGAACGCCTTCATCCGCATCTGCAACACGCGATCTTGCACGATCTGGGTTGGCGGTCGCTGCGACCGGTGCAGGAGCTGACCATCAAGGCGGTGCTCGACGGCTGCAATGCGGTCGTCTTGGCGCCCACCGCCGGCGGCAAGACTGAAGCGGCGATGTTTCCCCTGTTGTCCCGCATCCTAAGCGAGGAAATAGGGCCCGTTGCGATCCTTTACGTGTGTCCGATCCGAGCTTTGCTGAATAATCAGGAGGAGCGGCTCCAGAGCTACGCCCGGATGATTGGGCTCGAAGTCTTCAAGTGGCATGGCGACGTCAGCGACTCGAAGAAGCAAGGATTCCGCGCCTCGCCGGCGCATGTACTGATGATCACGCCGGAGTCGCTCGAGGTGATGATGATCAGCGCCCGGACCGACGCCCCCGCGCTGTTCCGGAATCTGTCTGCAGTGGTAATCGACGAGGTGCACGCCTTCGCCGGTGACGACCGCGGCGCGCATCTCACAGCACTGTTCGAGCGCGTGAGGGTCTTTTGCGAGAGGGATATCCAGCGCATCGGGCTATCGGCGACTGTCGGCAATCCGCAGGTGATCGGCCAGTGGCTTCAGGGCTCTAGCCAGCGTCCGTTCCGACTGGTCGACCCGCCAAGACCAAAGACGGAGCGAAAGCTGCGCGTCGATTTCCGGGAGGACATCGGGGAGGCGGCAAGCGGCATTGCGCGGTGGCTCGCACAGAGCAGGAAGAGCTTGGTATTCGTCGAGAGCCGTTCCAAAGCAGAGCGTGTGGCTCAGGCACTGGACGGATCCGGGTTGGAGGTATTTATCCACCATAGCTCGGTGAGCCGTGCCGATCGCGCACTGGCGGAAGAGCAGTTCGCGCGCGGCGAGGACACTGCGATCGTTTGTACGTCGACGATGGAGCTCGGCATCGACGTCGGCGACCTCGATCAAGTGTTCCAGCTCGATGCACCGGACAGCGTCGCGTCGTTCCTGCAGCGGCTAGGGCGCACCGGGCGGCGCGAAGGTACCAGTCCGAACTGCACCTTCGTTTGCCAGACGCCAGAGACGCTGTTGCAGGCAGTGGCCTTGCTGCGGCTGGCGGAGGCAGGCTGGGTCGAGGATATGCGCCCGGCCACGCATGCCATGCACGTACTCGCCCACCAAATGATGGCGCTGGTGCTTCAGGAAGGCGGCATATCGCGCCACCGGGTGCTCTCGTGGATCCAGCCGGCCTTTGCCTTTTCGGGGGTCGGGCCGCACGAGCTGCAGTTGCTGATCGACACCATGCTCACGCGCGACATCCTCTACGAGGCGGATGGGCTGCTCTCGCTCGGTGAGCGCGGCGAAAAGCTTTACGGCCGGAAGAACTTTTTTGAACTGTACGCCGTGTTCACGGCACCCCCGATGCTGCGCGTGCTGCACAGCAGAAGCGACGTAGGCTTCGTCCAGGCGCAGTTCGTCTCCATGCACGATTACAGTCGCGGTCCTCTTTGTTTTCGGCTCGCAGGTCGAGCCTGGGAGGTCGGGCAGATCGACTGGGCAAGAGGCGTGCTACATGTGCGACCCGCCGAGAGCGGGCGGGTACCAAACTGGCTCGGCTTCCCCGGCGCGCTGTCTCTGCGTCTCTGCCAGGCAATGATGGACGTGCTTCTGGAGGAAGATTCGCGGGAGGGCGCGTGGCTAACCGCCGAGGCATCGCAGGCCTTGGCCATGTTGCGGGACTCGTACGGCGACATCCTTGCGGCGGGTATCGCGCCCCTAGAGCTGCTGCAGGACGGCGCGGTCTGGCACACGTTCGCAGGCGGTGCGATCAACCGTCTATTGTCAGCGGGGCTAGAGCAGGTCTCGGGCTGTAAGTGGATCTGCGGCAATCTCTCGCTACGGGGCAAAATAACCTCGCCAGCTGCCGCAGAGAAGCTATTGGCCAGACTCAAGGACCTCAACTGGGAACACACGGCGATGGAAGCGGCAGGCAGCATGGTGCGCGGCTTGGTCAGCAAGTTCCAACCCTGCCTGCCGCAGGAAGTAGAGGACCGGTTGCTGGTCGAGCGGCTCCTCGATGTCGAGGGGACCCAGAAATTTATAGCTGGTGTGAGGCCAGCGATCATCCGGTCCGGATAACCCCAGGATTTCACCGGGCCGCAGTTGCCTAACTGGGTCGCTTTCAGCGGCTTCTACACCAAAGAACCTCGCTCGGGTTAGCTGGACGAGGATCCGGTTAGTGAGGTGGAGCTGTCGCGCTACCGGCGGGCCGATACCGCCGGAAATGACCCAGGCTGTGCGAAAACTCGCGCGTTCAATTTGCGCGTAGAAAGTTCTTCTCAATTTGGTCAATCTGAAAACCAAAAGTTCTGGCGACGGCTATCCGAAGAGGCACTAGAGAAAACGGTTCTACGCTTTCTCGGCTCGCGCAGGTTTTCACATCTGTGGACGCCTCCGTGATCGCAAGAAGAATCTTCGGACTGTATTGCGCGTAGTCAGGTGCTGACATCTGTTCGGCCTGTGCTGCGGCCGCTCAGTTGCCGCGGGCCGGTATGGGAG
>Ga0306920_100004181_pt1 | contig 18504 bp, 15 predicted proteins | sample flu12Cox44000170_FD_204666 | JGI IMG/M metagenome (GOLD analysis project Ga0306920, IMG submission 204666) | Lab enrichment of tropical soil microbial communities from Luquillo Experimental Forest, Puerto Rico - flux4day.12C.oxic.44.000.170 (v2)... | ecosystem: Environmental > Terrestrial >... | reverse complement strand
GCTCACCATGGACCAGGCGCTGCGCAACCTCGTCTCGATCGGCCTGCCGATCGCCGATGTTTCCGCACGCCTGTCGCGCTATGCCGCCGACTACCTCGGCATCGAAGACCGTGGCCGCCTCACGCGCGGCGCATGGGCCGATGTCAATGTGTTCGATCGCGAGCTGGCGCTTACCGCGACCTACGTCGAAGGAGAATCGATTGTCGAATATGCTTAAAGAAGCGCTGGCCTCGTCCAGCGTCGTCGCCGCGCAGCTCGCGGACACCTCGCGCGTCGAGGCGCTCGCCCGCGCGCTCGAAGCCGAGCCGCGCCACGTCGCGCTCACCGTCGCGCGCGGCAGCTCGGACCACGCGGCGAGCTACTTCGCCGCGCTCACCATGAGCCGCATCGGCGTGCCGGTGGCCTCGATCCCCATGTCGATCGCCACGCTGCAACAGGCGCCCTTACGCGTGCGCGGACAGTTCGCCCTTGCTTTTTCCCAATCGGGTAGGAGTCCTGATCTCGTCGCGACGATCAAGGCGCTGCGCGAAGCCGGCGCGCTGACGGCGGCCATGGTCAACGTCGCGGGCTCGCCGCTCGCCGAGGCCGCCGGCACCGAACTGCCGCTCCTCGCCGGTGCCGAGCTGAGCGTGGCGGCCACCAAGAGCTATATCGCCATGCTCGCGATGTCGGCGCAACTCGTCGGCTTCTGGCAGCGCGACGCCGCGTTCCTCGACGCCGTGCGCGCGCTGCCCGACGCGCTCGATCGCGCGGGCACGCTGGACTGGTCGATGGCGGTCGAGGAACTGCGCGACGTCAAACAGATGATCGTCATCGGTCGTGGACCGGGCCTGGCCGTTGCGCAGGAAGCGGCGCTCAAGCTCAAGGAAACCTCGGGCATTCAGGCAGAGGCGTTTTCGAGCGCCGAAGTGCGGCACGGCCCGATGGAGCTGATCGATCGCGATTATCCGCTGCTCGTGTTCGCGCCGCGCGGGCCGGAGCAGGCGGGCCTGATCGAGTTCGCCCGCGACATGGACAGGCGTGGTGCGCGCGTGCTGCTCGCGGCGCCCGCCGACGTAACCGGCGCGGCGCTGCCGCTCGAGACGACGGCCGACGCGGCGCTCGATCCCGTCGCGGCCATTCTTTCGTTCTACGTGATGGCGGCGCGCCTTGCCGCTGCGCGCGGCCGCAATCCGGACGAGCCGCGCTACCTGAACAAAGTCACCGAAACCCACTAGATTGGAAAGCGCATGGAACGCATCGAGGAGTCTCGCCTGATGGATCCGCATAACCGCGTCGAGGGGCACATCCTGCTGGTCTCGCCGCTCACCGGGCCGGTCGTGCCGCTCGCGTCGGTGCCCGATCCGGTGTTCTCGGAAGGGTTGTTCGGCGACGGCATCGGCATCGATCCGCTCGTCGGCCAGCTGGTCGCGCCGTGCGACGGCGTCGTCGTGCATCTCGCGCGCACCGGCCACGCCGTCACGCTGCAAACGGTTGAGGGCGCACAGGTGCTCGTGCATATCGGCATCGACACCGTCGAGCTGAACGGCAAGGGTTTCACCCCGAAGATCGCGCAGGGCGCGCAGGTGCGCCGCGGCGACACGCTCATCGAGTTCGATCTCGACGTCGTGGCGTGCAGCGCGCCGAGCCTCGTCTCGGTCGTCGCGATCGCCAACTCGGACGCATTCGAAGTGGTCCAGCGCGCGGGCGCGGGCCACGTCGAAGCGGGCACCACTGCGCTGCTCGTGCTGCGCGCACGCGAAGGCGTGGAGGTCATCGCCCATACCGACCTGGTCGCAAACGAAGTGCGCCGCCACGTCACGCTCACGCATGCGGGCGGCCTCCATGCGCGGCCGGCGGCGCGGGCGCGCGAAGCCGTGCGCGGCGTCGACGCGCGCGTCGAGGTCCGCTTCGGCGAGCGCAAGTCCGCCATCGAGAGCGTCGTCGGCCTGCTGGGTCTGGGCGCGGGCGAGGGCGCGACCGTCGAACTCGTCGGCATCGGCAAGGAGGCGCAGCGTGCCGTGGACGCCGTGGCGAACGAACTCCTGCGTGAAGCGCCGGGCGAGGGCGGTGAAGCGCCGGCGCGGCAGATTTCGCCCGCGCCCGTGGTGCGGGCCGTCGCGGCGGCCGCTGCCTCGTCCGCCGAGCCCGGCGTGCTGGCGGGCGTGTGTGCCGCGCCGGGCGTCGCGGTCGGCAAGCTGGTGCGCTGGGACGAAGCCGAACTCACGCCGCCGGAACTCGCGAACGGAACCTCGGCGGCGGAAAGCCGTCTGCTCGACAAGGCGATCGCCGTTGTGGATGCCGAACTGAACCAGAGCGTGCGCACGGCTTCGCAGCGCGGCGCGATCGGCGAGGCGGGCATCTTCACGATGCACCGCGTGCTGCTCGAAGACCCGACGCTCGTCGACGCCGCGCGCGACGCAATCAGCCTCGGCAAGAGCGCGGGCTACGCGTGGCGCGAAGCGATCCGCGCGCAGATCGCGGTGCTCGGCAAGGTGGACGATCCGTTGCTCGCGGAGCGCGCCGCCGACCTGCGCGACCTCGAAAAGCGCGTGCTGCGTGCGCTCGGCCTCTCGAACACGGCCGCGTGCACGCTGCCCGAAGAAGCCGTGCTCGCCGCCGACGAATTCACGCCTTCCGATCTCGCGACGCTCGACCGCGCACGCGTGACGGCGCTCGTGATGGCGCGCGGCGGCGCGACCTCGCACGCGGCGATCATCGCGCGCCAGGCCGGCATTCCGGCGATCGTCGCGCTCGGCGACGCGCTTCATGCGGTGCCCGAGGGCACGGAAGTCGTCGTCGATGCGGGCGTGGGCCGCTTCGCCTACACGCCGAGCGCGCTCGACGTCGAACGCGCGCGCAGCGAGAAGCAGCGCCTTGCGGGCGTGCGCGAAGCGAACCGCCGCACGTCGCACGAGGCCGCGGCCACGCGCGACGGCCACGCGGTGGAAGTCGCTGCGAACATTGCGACGCTCGAAGACGCCAGCACGGCGGTGGAGAACGGCGCCGACGCCGTGGGTCTCCTGCGCACCGAGCTGCTGTTCATCCATCGCCAGGCCGCGCCAACGGTGCAAGAGCATCTTCAGAGCTACCAGGCGATCACGGACACGCTCGCGGGCCGCACGGCGATCATCCGCACGCTCGACGTGGGCGCGGACAAGGAAGTCGACTATCTGACGCTCCCGCCCGAGCCGAACCCGGCGCTGGGCCTGCGCGGCATCCGCCTCGCGCAGGTGCGGCCCGACCTGCTCGACGACCAGCTGCGCGGCCTCGTGGCCGTCAAGCCGGCGGGCAAGGTGCGCATCCTCCTGCCGATGGTCACCGATCTGGGCGAGCTCGTGCGCTTGCGCGAACGCATCGGCGTGTTCGCACGCGAAGCGGGCCGCACCGAGCCGATCGAAGTGGGCGTGATGATCGAGGTGCCGTCGGCGGCGCTGCTCGCGGACCAGCTCGCCCGCCACGCCGATTTCCTCTCGATCGGCACCAACGACCTCACGCAGTACACGCTCGCCATGGACCGCTGCCAGCCCGATCTCGCGGCGCAGGCCGATGGTCTGCACCCGGCCGTGCTGCGCCTCGTTGCGGCGACGGTCGAAGGCGCCCGCAAGCACGGCAAATGGGTGGGCGTGTGCGGCGCGCTGGCGGGCGATCCGCTTGCGGTGCCGCTGCTCGTGGGTCTTGGCGTGACCGAGCTTTCCGTCGACCCGGTTTCCGTGCCGTCGATCAAGGCCCGTGTGCGCAAGCTCGACTACAACGAATGTCGCCAGCGTGCGCAGGACGCGCTCGCGCTCGAATCGGCGCAAGCGGTGCGCGCCGCGAGCCGCGCAAGCTGGCCGCTCGATTGATCCGGTTTTATCCGTTCGTTTCTCAAGCCAGTAAGCAATCCTTAAGACCATACGCCGGCGTGCGCAGCGATCGTGCGCCGGGCTCTCTCACCAACACATGTCACGCAAGAGACAGGGACTGGAGGCAGTTCAATGGATGGCAATCCGTTTCTCAAGATACAAAGCCTCGGCCGCGCGCTGATGCTTCCGATCGCAGTGCTGCCGGTCGCCGGCATCCTGCTTCGCTTCGGCCAGGCCGATATGCTCAATATCAAGATCATCGCCGACGCGGGCGGCGCGATCTTCGATAACCTGCCGCTGCTGTTCGCGATCGGCATCGCCGTGGGCTTCGCGAAAGACAACAACGGCGTCGCGGCGCTCGCGGGCGCGCTGGGCTACCTGGTCCAGACGGCCGTGATGAAGGACATCAACGACAAGCTCAACATGGGCGTGTTGTCGGGCGTGGTGGCCGGTATCGTCGCGGGCATGCTGTACAACCGCTTCAAGGACATCAAGCTGCCCGAGTTCCTCGCGTTCTTCGGCGGCAAACGCTTCGTGCCCATCGTCACAGGGCTCACGTGCGTCGTGCTAGGCGTCGTGTTCGGCTATGTGTGGGGCCCCGTGCAGGGCGTGATCGACACCGCCGGCCACTGGCTCACCACGGCGGGCGCGATCGGCACCTTCGTGTACGGTTTGCTCAACCGCCTGCTGCTCGTCACGGGGCTGCACCACATCCTCAACTCGCTCGTGTGGTTCGTGTTCGGCTCGTTCACGCCGGCAGGCGGCGCGGCGGTAACGGGCGACCTGCACCGCTTCTTCGCGGGCGACCCGGCGGCGGGCAGCTTCATGGCCGGCTTCTTCCCGGTGATGATGTTCGGCCTTCCGGCGGCGTGCCTCGCCATGCTGCACGAGGCGCCGAAGGAAAAGCGCGCGATGGTGGCGGGCCTCCTGCTTTCGATGGCGCTCACCTCGTTCCTCACGGGCGTGACCGAGCCGATCGAGTTCACGTTCATGTTCCTCGCACCCGTGCTCTACGCGATCCACGCGGTGCTCACGGGGCTGTCGCTCGCGATCTGCTCGCTGCTCGGCATCAAGCTCGGCTTCACGTTCTCGGCGGGCGCGATCGACTACGTGCTGAACTTCGGGCTCTCCACGCACGGCTGGTATGCGATTCCGCTCGGCGCGGCCTATGCGGTTGTGTATTACGCATTGTTCCGCTTCTTCATCCGCCGCTTGAACCTGCCGACGCCGGGCCGTGAAGCCTCGGCGGGCGACACTGCGATCGCCTCGTCGATGTCGGGCGTTACGGCGCCGGCTGGCGGTGCGGCCTCGGCGGCTTCGCTCTCGCGTGCCGCGCGCTATATCGATGCGCTCGGCGGTGCGGCCAACCTGAAGGTGGTCGATGCATGCACGACGCGTCTGCGTCTCACGGTGGCCGATGCGGCGCATGTGTCGGAGCCGGCGTTGAAGGCGATCGGCGCGCGCGGCGTGCTCAAGCGCGGCGGCGAAAGCGTGCAGGTCATCATCGGGCCGGAAGCGGACATCATCGCCGATGAAATCCGCAGCGAGATCGCACGCGGCGGCGCGGCGGCGAAGGCGGCCCCGGTGACGCAACCCGCGGCGCAGGGCGCTCAGGCGGTTCAGGCGGCCACGACCGCAAGCGCGGATGCCGTACAGGGTCCGCTCGATCCGGATCCGTCGCGCTGGCTCGCGGTGCTCGGCGGCGTCGCCAACATCGTTTCGCTCGATGCGGTCGCGGCCACGCGCCTGCGTGTGATCGTGCGCGATGCGGCGGCCGTGGATCGCGACAAGCTCGGCGCGCTCGACGTGGCGTGGGTCTCGGCGGATACGCTGCACATCGTCGTGGGCGACGCGGCGGCGCGTTATGCGCGTGAGCTGGCGCTCCAGCCTGCGTAATTCCGGCGCGCAAGCCAATGAAGAACGCCGCGGCCAATGCCGCGGCGTTTTTGTTTGGTCGGACGTTAAAGCGCGCCTGGATGATTAGTAGAACGTATGCTCGTTGTCCCGTATCGCGCCGGCGGTGATCTTGCCGCGCATGACGCGATAGACCCAGGCGGTGTAGCCGAGCACGATCGGCAGAAAAATGACGACGGCCACGAGCATGATCTCGAGCGTCGTCTTGCTCGAGGTCGCGTCCCATACCGTGAGGCTCGAACGCGGGTCGAGCGAAGAGGGCATGATGAACGGGAACATCGAGAAGCCCGCCGTGAGAATCACGCCGATGATCTGCATCGACGTGCTGATGAACGCGAGCCGCTCGAAGCGCGTTCCCGCGAGCGCGAACGCGAGCACGCCGCCGAGAATGCCCAGGGCAGGCGCGAGCGCCATCCACGGATACAGCCCGTAATTCGCGAGCCAGAGCCCGGGCTCTGAATCGACGCTCTTCAGCAGCGGATTGGCCACGGTGTCATAAGGCGCGGGCGACGTGATCGTGTAGCCGCTGATGAGCGTCGCCACGACCGCGCCGGCCACGAGGAAGAACACGACGGTGAGTGCAGAGAAGAGCCGCAGCGCCTTCGAGGCGCGCATGGCGACGGCGCCGTCGCTCTTCGTCTTCACGAACGCCGCGCCGTGCGCGGTGAGCATGCAAAGGCTCACGAGCCCGGTGAGCAGTGCGAATGGATTGAGGAGTTCGAAGAAGGTGCCGTGATACGTCACACGCAAATCCGTGTCATAGACGAACGGCACGCCCTGGAGCAGGTTGCCGAACGCCACGCCGAACACGAGCGCGGGCACGAAGCCGCCGACGAAGAGGCCGTAGTCCCAGCCCTGGCGCCATCTCACGTCGACGCGCTTGCCGCGATAGTCGAAGCCCACGGGCCGGAAGAACAGCGAGAAGAGCACGAGCAGCATCGCGAAGTAGAAACCCGAGAACGACGCCGCATAGGCGAGCGGCCACGCAGCGAACATCGCGCCGCCTGCCGTGATGAACCAGACCTGGTTGCCTTCCCACGTCGCGCCGACCGCGTTGATGACGATCCGCCGCTCCTCGTCGGTCTTGCCGATGAACGGCAGCAGGATGGCGGCGCCCATGTCGAAACCGTCGGTGAGCGCAAAGCCGATCAGCAGGACGCCGATCAGCACCCACCAGATCAGCTTGAGCGTTCCGTAGTCCATGGCGTGGTTTCCTCTGTGTGGATTACGTGATGCTGCCGGTCGCCGGCGCAACCGCGTCTTGCTCGTGGAAGTACCTTCCCGTACGCAGCGACGAAGGGCCGAGGCGCGCGTACTTGAACATCAGCATGATCTCGATGATGAAAAGCAGCGTGTAGAAGACCACGAAGCCGCCGATGCTCAGCATGACGTCGCCGGGCGCGAGGCTCGACGCCGAGAGGCGTGTGGGCAGCACTTCCGCGATGCTCCACGGCTGGCGGCCCAGCTCCGCGACGACCCAGCCGAATTCGGCGGCGAGCCAGGGCAGCGGGATCGCCAGCACGGCCCAGCCGAGGAACCAGCGGCGGCTGCCCTTGAGCAGGGAGCGCTGCGCGCAGAACCAGAAGGCGAGCACGAAGGTCACGAGAAACAGGATGCCGAGACCCACCATCACGCGGAACGACCAGAACAAGGGGGCGACGGGCGGGATCGACGTTCTCGACGCGGCGCGGATCTGCTCGTTGGTGGCGTCGATGACGTTCGGCGTGAACTGCCGCAAGAGCAGGCCGTAGCCGAGGTCGGCCCGGTGCGCTTCGAACACGTTGCGCGTTTCGGTGTCGGCTGTGCCTTCCTTCATTTTTTGCAGCGCGGCGTAGGCGAGCATGCCGTTGCGGATGCGCACCTCGGCGCGGCCCATCAGGTCTTTCAGGCCGATCACGGGCGTGTCGAGCGAGCGCGTGGCGATGATGCCCATCAGCCAGGGAATGCGGATCGCGTAGTCGGTGCGCTCTTCTTTCTGGTTGGGCAGGCCGAACAGCGTGAAGGGCGCGGGGGCGGGCGCGGTGTCCCATTCGGATTCGATGGCCGCGAGCTTCACCTGCTGTACGACGCCGTCTGTGTAGCCCGATTCGTCGCCGAGGATCAGCACGCACAGCGTGGACGCGAGGCCAAAGCCCGCGGCGATGGCGAACGAGCGCAGCGCGAACTCCACGTCGCGCCGGCGCAGCAGGTACCACGACGAAATGCCGAGCACGAACATCGAAGCGGTGACGTAGCCGGCTGAAACCGTGTGCACGAATTTCACCTGCGCGACAGGATTGAAGATCACCTGGAACAGGTCAGTGAGTTCCATGCGCATGGTTTCATAGTTGAACGCCGCGCCCACGGGGTTCTGCATCCAGCCGTTGGCGATGAGAATCCACAGCGCCGAGAGATTCGAGCCGAGCGCGACGAGGAACGTGGTGAGCAGGTGCGCGCCTTTGGACAGCCGGTTCCAGCCAAAGAAGAAGAGACCGACGAAGGTCGATTCGAGAAAGAACGCGGCGAGCCCTTCCACGGCGAGCGGGACGCCGAAAACGTCGCCGACGTAATGCGAGTAGTACGACCAGTTGGTACCGAACTGGAACTCCATCGTGAGGCCGGTGGTGACGCCCATCGCGAAGTTGATGGCGAAGAGCTTGCCCCAGAAGAGCGTCATGTCCTTGTAGATCACCTTGCCGGTCATCACGTACACGGACTCCATGATGACGAGCATCCACGACAGGCCGAGCGTGAGCGGCACGAACAGGAAGTGGTAGAGCGCGGTGATGGCGAACTGAAGACGCGAGAGTTCCACTGTTTCAATCGTGGGCATGGCGCTCTCCTCGTTGCGATGGCGTTTCCTGCGGGCGGGCGGTGGACGGCTGGGGTGCAGAAGGCGCCGGCACGGCCAGGATGGCCTGCGCGACGGCGGCAGGCGGCATGTTCATGTCGTCGGCCTGCGGGTGATTGAAGAAAGCGTATTTGAGCGCCATCAGAAGGACGAGCTTGATGGCGAGAACGAGGGCGATGTCGCGCGCGAAGGTCGGCCCGCGCATCCACTGGAGGATCCGCGTGCGCAGCAACGACGGTGTGCGCCGGCGTCGGCCGGATGCGGAGATCATGACGACGGTTGCCCTCGTGCGCGTTGTCAGGCCAGACCGCCGACACGGCCTGGGGTTCAGCACCTCGAAGTCATCTTAGGGCGGAATCAACGAGGCCGTTGCGTAGGTGTGCACGATGCGGGGGAGGTACAAAAGAAAAAGCCCCGTTACGGGAACGGGGCTTTCGATGGCGCTTCCAGCGGGCCGGCGCTTATGCGTATTCTGCTAGCGCGGTGCGCATTTTCTTCATGGCGCTCGCCTCGATCTGGCGGATGCGCTCGGCCGACACGCCGAACTCGTCGGCCAGTTCGTGCAGCGTCGAGCCGCCCGAGCCGTCGTCGGCGACGTTGAGCCAGCGCGCCTCGATGATGCGGCGGCTGCGCGCGTCGAGCGCTTCCAGCGCGCTCGCAATGCCGTCGGACTGCAGACGGTCGCGTGAACGTGCGGCCAGCACGGCGCTCGGCTCGCTGTGCGAGTCGGCGAGCCAGGCGATCGGGGCGAACGACTCCTCGCCGTCTTCAGTCTGGCCCTCGAGGGCGATGTCGGCGCCCGACAGGCGCGTTTCCATCTCCACGACTTCTTCGCGCTTCACGTTCAGTTCCTGCGCGAGGCCGTCGATTTCCTCCGGCGTGAACGACTGCAGGCCCTGCTTGTGGCTGCGCAGGTTAAAGAACAGCTTGCGCTGCGCCTTGGTCGTGGCGACCTTCACCATGCGCCAGTTGCGCAGGATGTACTCGTGAATTTCAGCCTTGATCCAGTGCATCGCGTACGACACGAGGCGCACGTTCTGCTCGGGGTCGAAGCGCTTGACGGCCTTCATCAGTCCGATGTTGCCTTCCTGGATCAGGTCGGCGTGCGGCAGGCCGTAGCCGAGGTAATTGCGCGCGATCGACACCACGAGGCGCAGGTGCGACAACACCAGACGGCGTGCGCCCTCGAGATTGTTTTGCTCGCGAAACTCGGTCGCGAACTGGCGCTCCTCTTGCGGCGTCAACATCGGGATCCGGTTCACGGCCTGAATGTAGGCGTCGATGTTGCCCAACTGGCCGGGCAGCAGGGAAGCATTCGCGAGCGCCAGTGAACCCCCGGCCTTGGCCGACGAAGGGCTCAGCGTACTCGGAAGGGTCATGGTCATTGCGTTGCTCACGTAGCGAACTCCTCAGGAATCTTGCAAAAGTCGGACAGCGACTCCACGCTGGATGTTAGCACTCTGAATTACCGAGTGCTAATACTTGGAGTCTGTAGGGGCTTCAAGGTTCCTCGATTTCTATCGAAACGGTTGTATCGATAGATTACACCAAACGTCGGCGGCCAGGCGGGGCGGGGCCTGTAGCCCGACGCAGGCCCGCGCAGGGGGCGGGCCGAAGGAACACTCTAGAACAGGACAGCAGTCCGGCGCGAGGGCGCGGGAAATAAAGGGGGGAATCAGCGATGCTCGATGGGCGGCGCTGCGCCCGGACTCTTGTCACGGAACCTGACAAATAGACATCGGACAAAGCCGAAAGTGCTGCGCTGCGACATCAGGGCACGGCGGGCGAGGAGCTGCCGTCGAAAGTTGGCTGCTGCTCGCCTGTGACTGGCATATGGGGGCGGCGCTTTTGATCGCAAGTATCCATGCGCCCAATCCTGGTATAAATTTCAGCGAGGCGCATGGAGATAATCTTCAGCGTGGGTCTGCGTGAGGTGCGCAGACCGGCGCGCAGGGGGCTCGATCGATGGCGGCAAAACTAATCGATGCGATTCGCGGTCTGGAGCGCGAGCGCTTTCGCGCGATGGTGGACGGCGACGGTGCATCGCTGGACCAGTTGCTGTCCGATAACGCGACGTTCGTCCACACGAACGGCAAGCGCGAGACCAAGCAGCAGTTCATCGACGCAATCACGGCGGGGCGCCGGCGCTACCGGCAGATCGAGATCCAGTCGCAAGACGTGCTGCACGTGGGCAACGAGGCCTGCGTCGTTTCGGGGCGCGTGCTCATCGAAATGGAAGCGAACAACGGTGCGCTGCTCTTTCCCATTGCCTACACGGCGATCCAGACGCAGGAGAATGGTCACTGGCGTCTGCTCGCGTGGCAGGCGACGCGTTGCGCGATCGAGTGATGACCGGTAAGTCCACTCGCTGAAACGCCAGATGGGCGTTTCAGGCGCACGCCGGCGGCCTGTTTTGCCGCTGGCGCTCAACGGCGCTCGGGTTACATCCACAACGCTTCCTGCTCGACTTCAAACCTGCCGCGAACCGCATCTGGCTGCGCCTGACGACAGTGCGCTGCATGCGTCATGGGCGTCACGCCGCCGCGCGGCGATCCACGCGCGGCCAGTCCGCGCGATTCACCGCGCTGACGACGGCCGCCACGCACGCATGGACCGCGTCGTCGGCCACGCCCACGCCGTGGCGTAATGGCTGGCCGCCGACGCGCGCGCCGACGAACATGGCCGTGGCGCCCTGCGCCGTGCGCCCGGTCTCGAACGACGTGATTTCGATGCGCTCGCCGGCCGCTGCCGCGATCGCGGCGGCCACGGCTTGCGCGTGAGCCTCGTCCACGCTGGCGGCCGATGGCATCGCCACGTCGCGGCCTTCCCAGCGCACGCGGCCCGCGCCCACGTAGGCAGCTGGCGCATGCGTCTCGAAGTACTCACGAGCGAAAAGTGCGCAGACCGCATCGCTGGTGATTTCCTCGCCCGACTGATCGGCGACGGTCTGCACCGCGTGGCTGAACTCGATCTGCACGCGGCGCGGCGGCGTGAAGCCCATGCCGCGTTCGAGCAGATACGTCGCGCCGCCCTTGCCCGACTGGCTGTTCACGCGGATCACGGCGTCATAGCTGCGGCCGAGGTCGGCGGGATCGATCGGGAGATAGGGCACTTCCCAGATGGCGTCGGGCTGCTGCTGCGCGAAGCCCTTGCGGATCGCGTCCTGGTGCGAGCCCGAGAACGCCGTGAACACGAGGTCGCCCGCGTACGGATGGCGCGGGTGCACCGGAAGCTGGTTGCAGCGCTCGACCACGCGGCGCACAGCGTCGATGTCGGAGAAGTCGAGGCCCGGGTCGATGCCCTGGGTGTAGAGGTTCATCGCGAGCGTGACGAGATCGACGTTGCCGGTGCGCTCGCCGTTGCCGAAGAGGCAGCCTTCGATGCGGTCCGCGCCCGCAAGCAGCGCCATTTCGGCGGCGGCGACCGCCGTGCCGCGGTCGTTGTGCGGATGCACCGAGAGGACGATGCTATCGCGGTACGCGAGGTTGCGGTCCATCCACTCGATCTGGTCGGCGTAGACGTTGGGCATGGCCGCCTCGACGGTCGCCGGCAGGTTCACGATCATCTTGTGATCGCGCGTAGGGCGCCACGTTTGCGCGACGGCGTCGCAGACTTCGCGCGCGAACGTGAGTTCGCTCATGCTGAACGTTTCCGGCGAATACTCGTAGATCCAGTGCGTTTCCGGGTGTTTGTCGGCGTGTTCGCGGATCATGCGCGTGCCGTCCACCGCGAGCGCCTTCACGTCATCCTTCGATTGCCCGAACACGATCCTGCGGAACGACGGGCAAATCGCGTTGTAGAGATGCACGATGGCGCGCGGGACACCTTCGAGCGCTTCGAACGTGCGGGCGATCAGTTCATCACGCGACTGCACGAGCACTTCGATCGTCACGTCCTCGGGAATGCGCTTCTCCTCGATCAGCTTGCGCACGAAATCGAAGTCGGTCTGCGACGCCGACGGAAAGCCGACTTCGATTTCCTTGAAGCCGATCGCCACCAGCATCTCGAAGAACCCGGTCTTCTGCTCGATGCTCATGGGCTCGATGAGCGACTGGTTGCCGTCGCGCAAGTCCGTACTCATCCAGATCGGCGCGCGCTCGACGGTGCGCGTGGGCCAGCGTCGGCCATTCAATCGGACGGCAGGGAAGGGGCGGTACTTCTCGGCGGGATTACGCAACATGGCATGCCTCGTTCGTTTTGTCGTTTGCGATGGCGGTCGTGAGCAGGCGGCTGGCTTGCTGACGACGGGGCGGCACAGTTGCAAACGAACGGGCGGAACGAGCCGTCGTGACGAACGCGGCGATGGTGGTGACCATCGCGGGTGCGGACGAAGACAACGAAAACGATGCCCATGCAACGTGCATTTTGACCCTCGCGACTCGTCCGAGCGGTAAACGGACGAATAGAGACGACAGGTTGTAAGAAAACTACGGGTTTGGGGTACTGCGAGAACTGCTTTGGGAGGACTGCACGACCGAAGAGGTGGTCGCGCAGCGCTACGCCTGGCTTACGCTAGACGTAGCGATAGGGCCGCTAGGCGGCCGAAGGTAATTCGGAGGGTGTTCGGGAAGGAACGCATTCGTCCAATGTAAGGCAGGTCAGGCGAATGTGTCAACAGGGAATCTGCGGCCGGGGCAGGCGAAGATGCATGCAGATGATCGCAAATGCTTGCTGAAGGCGCTTGCGCTCCCTTTGCGAAAGGTCCAGGCGCGGGTCTCGACGCGAACTCAGACGCGCCTGGCGATCCGCTTGATCGTCTCGATCTGGCGCGTGATGGCTTCGGGCACCGGCGCTTCGCCGCGCAGCACGGCTTCGATCCACGCGGCCGTAGCGGGTGCATCACGGCCTTCGGGAAGATCCACTTCGGGGGCGTCAGGCGACGAGCGCTCCGGCGCGACCAGCGTCTCGCACATGCCGTCGTGCAGCCAGTCGACCTGCACCTGACGGCGCGTGTCCGCTACCGCTTCGCCCTCGGTGCCGCGCGCGAGCAGCGCGCCGCCCACGGCGGCTTCCGGATGCGCTGCGAAGAGGGCGCTCAGGCTTTCGCGATACGGCGGGTGCGTGTAGTTCACGAGGCGCAGGCCCGGCTGCGCGAACGGCTGCAGCAGCTTCACGAGCGTATGCGTGGAATTGCGCACGCCCATGCGCCGGCGCAGCGAGAGCAGGCGCGCGAGCTGCGGTGCGAGCGTCTCGATCGAGGCGAACGCCACGCGGCGCGAGGTCAGCAGCGCCTCTATCCCGGCGTGATCGCGCGCTTCGGGCTGGTTCAGCGCCGCGAAAATTTCCGCGCTCGTCACGCGGCCCGGGTCGACGGTGACGCCGTGCACGAGCGTCGGCACGCCTTCGCGCGCGAGCAGCAGGGCGAGCAGCGGCACGAGATTCGGCTGCTTGCGCGCGCCGTTGTAGCTCGGGATCGACACGGGCCGATAGTCGCCTTGCGGCACCGCGAGCGGTGCGAATGACGCATGCGCAGCCAAGAGCATGGCAGCGAGCTCGTCGGCGGTTTCGCCCTTGAGTCGGTAAGCGAGCAGCACCGCGCCCAGCTCAAGTTCGGGCACGCGGCCGTCGAGCATCGCAGCGTAGAGCGCGTGCGTGTCTTCCGGCGAGAGCGAGCGCGCGCCGTGCGGTCCGCGGCCGATCTCCTTGATGAAGCGGGCGCACGGGAAGATGTCGGTGGAGTCGGCGGTGGTCATGGGCAAGCGCGGTTCGTTCGACGGCGTGCGGTTGCATCGTGCGCAGCAAACGCTTCGCGCGCTGCGGGCCGCCGTCGTATGGAAATGGGGATGCGACAAGTATCGCATGAGCGCGGCGGACCTCGCCGGCCGCACCTCGCCAGCGGACCCACGAAAGCTCCACCGCGCACGCCCACCTCGCGCGTTACACTCGCGATTGTTTAGGGGGCGCAAGCCTCGCCGCCACACCTGGCAAGCCCTGAAAGTCCACTGGCCCGCGTGCCTCACGCACGCGCCATCACAAAGACGGAGAACTCCCATGACGTACGTATTCGAACCGGCGCCGCTCGCCTCGGTGCCGGTGGCAGGCAGCGACACACGCTTCCCGGTGCGGCGTATCTACTGCGTTGGCCGCAATTACGAGGCGCATGCGCGCGAGATGGGCCACGATCCCAACCGCGAGCCGCCGTTCTTCTTCTCCAAGCCCGCCGACGCCGTGCTTTACGTCGCGCCCGGCTCGACCGCCGAGTTCCCGTATCCCGCTCAGTCGCACAACGTGCACTTCGAAATGGAACTCGTCGCGGCGATCGGCAAGGGTGGCAAGGACATTCCCGTTGCGAGCGCGCTCGACCACGTCTATGGCTACGCGCTCGGTCTCGACATGACGCGCCGGGATCTGCAAGGCGAGGCGAAGAAACTCGGCCGTCCGTGGGACACGGCCAAGGGCTTCGACCATTCGGCGCCCATTGGTCCGATTCACCCGGTCTCGCAGATCGGGCAGCTCTCGAAGGGCGAGATCTGGCTCGCCGTCAACGGCGAGGACAAGCAGCGTTCGGACATCTCGCAGATGATCTGGCCGGTTGCCGACACGATCGCGTTCCTTTCGACGCTGTTCGAACTCAAGGCCGGCGACCTGATCTTCACGGGCACGCCCGAAGGCGTGGGCGCCGTGGTCAAGGGCGACGTGATGACGGGCGGCGTGGACGGTATCGGCGAGTTCGCCGTGCGGGTCGTCTGAGCGGCGCGAGCCGCATCACGATTCAAGAGGAGCAAGAGAGGAGCATGAAGCTTTACAGCTATTTCCGCAGTTCGGCGTCGTATCGCGTGCGTGTTGCGCTGAACCTGAAGAACCTGCCGTATGAATACGTGCCGGTCCACCTCGTGCGCGAGGGCGGCGAGCAGCTCAAGCCCGCCTACCGTCAGGTCAATCCCGACGCGATCGTGCCGACCTTCGTCGACGACGAAGGGCACTCGATCCAGCAATCGCTCGCGATCATCGAGTATCTCGAGGAGACGCACCCCGAGCCGCCGCTGCTGCCGAAGTCGCCCGTCGATCGCGCGCACGTGCGCTCGCTCGCGCTGCAGGTTGCGTGCGAGATTCACCCGGTGAACAACCTGCGAGTGCTGAAGTACCTCAAGCACACCGTGGGCGCGGACGATGCGACGAAGGACGCGTGGTACCGTCACTGGATCGAGGCGGGGTTCGCGACGCTCGAACAGCGGCTCGCCGGCGATGCGCGCACCGGCAAGCTCTGTTATGGCGATACACCGACCATCGCCGACCTTTGCCTCGTGCCGCAGGTCTACAACGCGAACCGCTTCAAGATCGACACGACGCGTTATCCGACCATTCAGCGCATCAACGACTACGCGCTCACGCTCGATGCGTTCGCGCGCGCCGAGCCGGGTGTGCAGCCGGATACGGAGTAAGCGTCGGGCGCGCTCAATGCGCATGAAAAAAGGGCGTCGCTCGCGAGAACGACGCCCTTTGTGCATCTAAAGCCGGTTAAAAGCGCGCCTTTAGCCGCCAAGCAGCGCGTCGGCGAACTCTTCGGCCACGAACGGCTGCAGGTCTTCGACCTTTTCGCCCACGCCGATGAAGTACACGGGCACCGGACGTTGCCGCGCGATCGCGGCGAGAATGCCGCCCTTGGCCGTGCCGTCGAGCTTCGTGACGATGAGGCCCGTGAGGCCGAGCGCGTCGTCGAAGGCCTTGACCTGCGCGAGCGCGTTCTGACCCGTGTTCGCGTCGATCACGAGCAGCACCTCGTGCGGCGCGCCGTCGAACGCCTTGCCGATCACGCGCTTGACCTTCTTCAGCTCGTCCATCAGGTGCAATTGCGTGGGCAGGCGACCTGCGGTGTCGGCCATCACCACGTCGATGCGGCGTGCGCGCGCGGCACTCACGGCGTCGAAGATCACCGCGGCCGGGTCGCCGCTTTCCTGCTGCACGACCGTCACGTTGTTGCGCTCGCCCCAGATGGCGAGCTGTTCGCGCGCGGCGGCGCGGAAGGTGTCGCCGGCGGCGAGCAGCACGCTCTGGTCGAAGCGCTGCAGATGCTTGGCGAGCTTGCCGATGCTCGTGGTCTTGCCCGCGCCGTTCACGCCCGCGATCATCATCACGAGCGGCTGCGCGCGGCCGAGCATCAACGACTTCTCGAGCGGCGTGAGCAGACCGATGAGCAGTTCGCGCAGGGCGTTCTTCACCTGCTGCCCGTCGGTCAGCCGCTCGGCGCGCACTTTCTGGCGCAGCTGTTCGAGCAGATATTCGGTGGCGTCGACGCCCGCGTCCGACATCAGCAGCGCGGTTTCGAGCTCTTCGTAGAGATCGTCGTCGATCTTCGCGTTGACGAAGATGCTCTGGATATTCGAGCTCGTTTTCGACAGGCCCGACTTCAGGCGCGTGAGCCACGATTGCTTTGCGGCGGGCTCGGGCGCGGGCGGCGGGACGATCTCGACCGCTTCGGGTTCGTCGGCGTCGGCGCTGGTGGCTTGCGGCGGCTCGATCGGCTTTGCCGGGGCGCCAGCGGGCGGTGCGGTCACGGCCGGTGGAAAGGACGGCGCCTCGCGTGTCTCGGAGGCCGGCGCTTCGACGGCATCGGCCTGCGCCTCGGGCGCATCGGTGGCTTCGGCGACGTCGGCGGCATCGGCCGGCGCGTTTTCGGCGTCCTTCGAGCCGCGGAATCGTTTGAAGAAACTGAACATGGTCTGGGGTGGGTCAGGCGCGTTGCGGGTCGGACCGAGGGCGGTCAGCGACGGCATGGGAGGAGGTAACGCGCGGAAAACACGGCATTTTATCAGGCGCATTGGCAGGAGTCGCTGCGGCGTCGTTGCGGCGCCCGTGCGGCACGCGTGCGCCCCTGTGGTAACGTGCGCGCATTGGAGGGTGCGATGCGAAAGCGTTGCGCCCGGCCCTCGCAGTCAAGTGCCGCCGGCAGGCCGACCTGCCCGCGGTGAGATGCAGTAAAACGCAGCAGCAAAACGCAGCCGTACGACCCAACGCATGACCCGTTCCTCTTCTCCACGTGGCCAAGGCGCCCGCTCCCATCAGTCCGATCCACGCGCACGTAGCGGCGGTGGAGGCGGCGCACACACGATCCGCATCATCGGCGGCGACTGGAAGCGCACGCCGCTGCCGGTGCTCGATCTCGACGGTCTACGCCCGACGCCCGACCGCGTGCGCGAAACGGTCTTCAACTGGCTCGGTCAGCGTCTTGACGGCTTGCGCTGCCTCGATCTCTTCGCGGGCAGCGGCGGGCTTGGCTTCGAAGCGGCCTCGCGCGGCGCGGCGCGCGTCGTGATGGTGGAGCGCAGTGCACGCGCGGCCGCGCAACTGCGAGCGAACCAGGCGCGCCTGGGTGCGCGCATGATCGAGATCGCGGAGGCCGACGCCCTGCGCCTCGCGGCCAATCTCGCGCCGGGCTCGTTCGATGTCGTGTTCCTCGATCCGCCGTTTGGCGACACCGCGCTGCTCGATCGCTCGCTCGAACTGGCTGCGCCGCTGGTCGCCGCGGATGGCTGGCTCTACGTGGAGTCGGGCGAGCCGATCGACCCGGCCGCGCAGCCCGCGCTGGCGGGTTGGGCCGTGGTGCGCCAGGGCAAGGCCGGTGCGGTTCACTATCATTTGCTGCAGCGCGAAAATGAGGAATAATGCGCGTTCGATAAGAAGCGGCGGACGGCTTGGCCGTCACGCACGCACGTGCGCATGCGTCGCCACGGCACAGTATTGCGCCCCATTTCTGTTGAGAGGAGAAGCCTCATGGTAGTCGCCGTGTACCCCGGTACCTTCGACCCGCTCACCCGCGGTCACGAGGATCTCGTGCGGCGCGCGTCGAGCATTTTCGACACGCTGGTGGTCGGCGTTGCGGACAGCCGCAACAAGAAGCCCTTCTTCTCGCTCAACGAGCGGCTCGAGATCGCCCACGAGGTGCTCGGCCACTATCCGAACGTCCAGGTCATGAGCTTCAAGGGGCTCCTGAAGGAC
>Ga0306920_100004177_pt1 | contig 18509 bp, 15 predicted proteins | sample flu12Cox44000170_FD_204666 | JGI IMG/M metagenome (GOLD analysis project Ga0306920, IMG submission 204666) | Lab enrichment of tropical soil microbial communities from Luquillo Experimental Forest, Puerto Rico - flux4day.12C.oxic.44.000.170 (v2)... | ecosystem: Environmental > Terrestrial >... | reverse complement strand
CGGTCAGCAGTGCGGTATTCCTGCACCTCGACAACGGTCTGCGCGACGCGGTCGCGCATTGAAGGGGAGGCGAACCACATTGCGCTACCCGCCACGACTGCAAGCAATAGGGTGACCAAAGCCCCTTTCCAACGAAACAAGCGCCAGCCAAGTAGCAAAAGCAGCACCGGCGCGATGGCAAGCGCAACCCGGCTAGCGGTTGCGAAGCCAAAATTAACGAGAAACAGCGCGCCCACCGCAAAGAGCGCGATCCGCCAGCGACCGATCCCTTTTCCCTTCGCCAGGGCGGCATAGCCGAGGGCGCCAAAACCGCAGATAAGAAACTCAGATCCCTGGAAAATTGTGTCGTGCACCGGAACGCCATCAAGTTCGTGCCGTCCAAGGTGCCATCTATGGCCGAGTATGAGAACGGTCGCGTAAGACGCGATCAGCACGGCAACCGCTGAAATGAAAAAGCCGCGGACAACCCAAATGCCGTTCTCGGAACGCCGGAATTGGGCCAGCAGCAGCGGAATCGCAAGCAGGCGGTGAAACCCATCGAGACCGGCAACGCGATCATGCCAGCTGACCTCGGCCCACAACATGCCAACGAGGCCCATGCACCATAGAACGACCGGCAAACCGCCGGCTGCGGCGCCAAGCTCGCGCTTAACCGCAGCCGCGTCCAGGGTTGGCACCAAAACGACGAGCCATGCTGCGATGGAAACTCCAACTGCACTGGTCGACCAGGGCAGGGCTATCGCCACGGCGACCGCAAGCCAGTCGGCTAGCCGGACGAAAAAGGCGCGGTCGAAGCGCGCAATGCTGCTGGGGGCCGACATTCGGCAAGCCTTGGATCGTGTTTGAGAATAATCAACCAACATTCCGGAAAATGCACCATCAAGCAAGCACACTGATTGGGGTTCCAAATGCAGCATGGTCTCGCGACTTCAATGTCGGCGGCCGGCCTTGCGTTACAACCTGGCAGAACCGAACACGCGCTCTTGGCGCGAAATCGAGCACGTGTGAGCTGCTCGGGCAGCTTGTCGCGTTCGTTCGGATTTGCGTCGGAAGTTGAGCTCGTGACAAACTTACCGTAGAGCTCGAGACGTTCGAGGGTTAGCGTTTGAGGCGAAGGTGTTGGAGCTATCACTTGCTATATACCGATTTGCCGAGTAGTTGCGCCGACCATGAGCGGCATTACGTGCGGGATCTGCGGTGAGTACCCGAACTGCCGTCATTCAACCAAAGCGCGGCATCGGTGACGTGATCTGGCATCTTCCGTTCGTTCGCGCCATCGCGTCTGTGTCGGCGGAGGGGCAGGTCACATTTATGGCACCGCCGACAAGCCGCGCGAAGGATCTACTTGCAGCAGAACCTAGCGTTTTCCAAACGATATATTTCGATCATGCTGGCTCAGAGTTCAAACGCGCTGTCAATTTAATCCGACTCGCCAGGCTGCTACGGCAAAGTCGTTTTCAAACGGTGTGGATACTTGACCGAACCCTTCGGCCCGCGATCGCCGCTGCTCTGGCCGGCGTTCCTGACCGTATCGGTCTCGGACTAGGGCGCCAATCGTTGTTCATCACGAATTCTGGCATCGATCAGAGTCATTTCCATGACCACCCCATCGATTGGTTACGCGCGCTTATGGCCGAGATGAACGTGCCGCTGCCATCTACGGAGCCGGCGCTGAAGGTTCCAAGCGAGACAATTACGGCAATAGGCGAGCGCTTCAATGTTTGCCTGCGACCATGGATCGTTCTGGGTATTGGTGCTTTGCACGCAGAACGAGAATGGCCGCACGAATATTGGGTAGAGTTCCTTACTGAGTTGCGCCCTCACAGTAGCGGTACATTTTTCTTTATTGGAGGGGCTGACTACACGGCACGCGCGCAAAGCATAATCGCGCAGAGTAAGCTAAGCGGGGCAATCAACGCGTGCAATCTCGGCCTTGTGGAAGCGATCGCGCTACTCCATCATGCGGATCTGTTCGTCGGCATCGATTCCGGTCCGATGAACCTCGCCGTAGCGGTTGGTACTCCGAGCTTCGCAATGTTTGGTGTAAACCCGGTGCTTAGCTATTCAAAGTATATCCATCCGCTCACGCCTCCGGGTGGACCAACCCCGGGAGGAATGCAACGGATTTCACCCACTTACGTATTTGAGCGCGTCCAGCCCTATCTTGCGCGTCTCAATTCATGCCAATAACGCACTCATCCAATGGCTCTGGACGTGGTATGTCTTTTTTCTCGTCGGAATCCGCCCGTGATCCATCAGGCGTTAAGTATCGCTCGTCAACCTTGAACCCAGCGACCGTTTCTTGCAGACATGGCGCGGCTGATTCTGACAGCACATTCCGGTAGTCACGATGCTGGCGCCGCATTGTTTGAGGACTATAACCTGCTGGCTGCAGTCCAGCTGGAGCGGCTGACACGGTAATGGGGAAACGAATCGCGGCGGTCGTTCATGTCGACGGTTCGGCACGTCCACAAATCATCGAACGCGAAACCAACCGGCTCTATTACGATATTTTGAATGCTTCGAGCGCGAGAGCGGTCTTCCTGTCTAAGTCAACACTAGTTTTAACGTGCATGAAGAGCCGATTGTGAACAAACCCTCAGAGTCATCCGCGCTACCTGACGGTTGCATCGACTTCGTTGTGAACACGCAAGGAATTTACGAGAAAACCGCTATAAGTAGGAACTCACATTCGCCATTATTTTTGCGAGCGCCGCTCAGCGCTTGTGGCAATTGTCTTCGCCTATTGGATTGCGGCGCGCGCCCAATCTGGAATATTTTCACCGCGCCAGGCCACGCCAAGGTAATAAGTGCGTGTATACGGGGTGGGCCGGCCTTCGCAATTGCGCACGAATACAATGCAAAGCCCTGCGTCCCCAATCATACTGGGAATCTCCCAAACGGCTTGGCAGAACGAGTCGCCGTCTATCGCTCCGACAATCTGGATGGCATTCGGGCGTTCGAGCGCTGGGATTTGGTCGTCGGGAATCCACCGCACTTTAGCGATATTTCTGCGCTTTCATGACGAGGGTTGAAGCCTACACCGAAAGTTCTTCGCTCCGATCGGCTGCCATTTGAAATCTTTTGCGTCGAGCTCAGTGTTGGCTGACATCCGCAATCGCGGAAGAGTCAGATTCCCTGCACCGATGGACATGCTAGGAGAGTTTTGATGAAGGCGCTCTACGGCTTCGGCAAACCATACGACTTTCACAAGGTCCTTCCCTTCGTCGCAGGTCTCTTTCTCTTGCTTACTATACTGGCTGCCGCTGGGGCACGGTTTGCCGCCACTGGGCATTGGAATTGGGGAGCGCTAAGAGAAGCGTATTTGCTCTACCTTGTTGGGCTTTCGCTGGCGGGGACGTTGCTCAGTATCTCTCCACGGATCGCTTGGCTTGTTCTTACAATTTGCTTCACCGAGTTTCTTATCGGTGTCGGCAGCTATGCATTGACCGCAATCCACGTATTGCCGCTGCCGCTTTTTCCCGCAACCGCAACCGCAAACGTCGGGCAGTTCCGATATCATCCACTCCTTCAGGTAATTCCTACTCCAAATTACTCCCGTCTCCATCCCTTCGCGATCTCACATGACTCCAATGGGATCCGTGGGCCGGAGCGCACGAGCACGGAACTAAAACATCAGGTAGTAGTCGCGACGGTCGGATCAAGCACGACTTACGATCCGGCGGTGCCAAACGGCCAAACTTGGTCGGACGATCTCGAACAGCAACTCGGCCACGGATACGCTGTCATTAACCATGGTGTTCCCAGATATTCCACGGTCGAGAACCTTCTGCAAACGCTTTTCTATCTGGATACCTACGGCGTCCGGCCGCACTGCGCTGTCTATTTTGGGTGGAATGACATTCTTAATGCCCACGTGCCCAATCTAGACCCCGCATACGCAAACTTTCACCTACTGGCCTCAATTGACAGTATGAATGTGAGAAAAAAACCGCTTGAAGTAAGCTTTTCGCCGTTGGCGCGAATCATGGGTCGATCCCTGCAAGCGGTCTTCGATACCGTGCCCTCAGCCCCGAACTTTCTCAACGATCCGCCCGTGCCCGGAACGGATGTGCGGCTCGAGCAGATCTTTCGCCGCAACCTTAAAGCAATCGCTGCCATCAACAGGGAACGCCAAATCATTAGCATTTTCGTTGGCCAGGTGTTGAACCGAGCACAATTGCAAAGCAAAGAACGTTACGGTCTTATGCCGTTAGTCCGGGACGTAGATGTCTGGCCACTGCAAGACCATTTCAACTCCATCGTCAAAGCAACAGCCGACTCGATCGGGGTTTCAAACTTCATTCCCCCGATCGACGAATTTCAAGATGACGACTTCGTGGGCAACGCCCACTTCTCCGCAAAAGGAGCAGCCAAATTCGCGCTCATGATAACGCCCATCGTAAAGTCCTCGTGCAAATGATTCGGAGTGGGTCTCACAATTAGAAAAAGCCCACCGCCAGCCGCGCCGGGACTTTGTGTGCCGGTAGTGCCAGACGGAGGACCCCCGGCTTAGAGGACGCAGCATTTGCCTGATTGTCCTAAGGGTTTTGATGACCTTAAAAGCAAGTGTTCCGAGCAATGCCATCGTCGTCGGAGACAGGCCGCCGCCCCGCCGTCCTTGCTCTTCTTGGTAATAGATGCTGCGGCTGCGGCGTAAGCGCATGGCCGTGAGGAGCTTTATCCAAGCATGAGGGGCGGCCTTCTACGGATATTGCTCCAGGGGCTGCCCGGCCCGTGTTTCCGCTCCCACGGCCGATGAAGATGAGCACTCGTTCGCCATTCCCCAATGATGCCGCAGCCCGAAACCCGTGCAAATCGGCAAAACTGCGACACCCTATGACCTTGCCCTAGGCCTCGTGCGAACGCTCCCTTCGATTTCGCGGGGTGGTCCGCTTACCCCTCGTTAGCCGCCGGCAAAATTCTATTCGATCACTTGCCTTTGGCATTCGTCCACACGGCGGCGGCGGTTAAGTCGGGGCAACATCAGAATCAGCATGGCGCACCAGAGCATGAGCGGTTTAAGGTTCCTTCGGCCACATAGGGACCAACACGGTCATGCGTATATTGTCGATTCACGGTTGGCATCACGACATCGCCGCGGCGTTGTTTGACGATTACAACCTCATCGCCGCTGTGCAGGAAGAGCGCCTCACGCGCATAAAGTCCTGGGGTGGCGACGTGCCGTGGCTGGCGATCGAGGAGGTCTTGGGCATCGCCGGATGGAATCGGCGCGACATCGATGTCATTGCGCTCGGTTGCGGAATCTTTCCGACCCGCTATCTGCGCTTTTCGCTGGGAAGAGACCTCTATTACACGATGCGGCGTTGGTTTGGTCGCGAGCGGCGTACGCGCGATATCGTCACCCTCGCCGCACGCCGTGGCATCGGCGACCCCAATGCGCTGTTTCGCTCTGACCTATTTCTCGCCGACCATTCCTTTCGACCCGACACCAAAATCTGCTTCCAGAACCATCACGAAGCGCATGCGCTGGCGGCGCTGTTTCATACCGATTGGGATGATGCGCTGGTCTACACGTCCGACGGCGTCGGCGACAATGTCAGCTATTCGGTTCGTTGCCTCAAGGGCGGCAGGCTAGATTGTCATCTCGGCGGCGACATGGAACTAACCGGCCACCCTTACCGTAACAGCATCGCCACGGCCTACATGCACGCGACGGTCGCCTGTGGCTTCCGTCCGTGGCGCCACGAAGGCAAGCTGACCGGGCTGTCCGCCCGCGGCAAGCCCACCCTGACCCCGGAGTTGGCGCGACATTTCTGGACTGGCCCCGACGGCGTCGTGAAAAGCGATTTCAAGGATTGGCGATCATTGGAAAAGGGCGTGCGCCGCGTCCTGGACGGCCACGACCGCGAAACGATCGCTGCATCGATCCAGCAACTTGCGGAGGACGTGATCCTCTCGGCTCTGCGGTTTTGGATCGAGCGCTCCGGCATGCGGCAGCTCGCGCTCTGCGGCGGATTGTTCGCGAATGTGCGGCTCAATCGCCTGCTTGCCGAATCGCTGCCACTCGACGAAATTTTCATCTTTCCGGCCATGGGAGACGACGGCTTAGCGATCGGCAATGCACTCGCCTTCCTGCTGCATCGCGACGGGCTCACCACCTGGCTGTCGCGTCGCCGGCGGCTCGACGATGTGTATCTCGGGCGGGACTACGATGGCGTTATCGATGAGTGCCTTGGTTCAGCCGCCGGCGTCAAACGACACGGCGGCGATCCGGCCGGCCTTGCAACCGATCTCATTCGTGCCGGCAAGGTTGGCGCCATCTATGTCGGACGCATGGAATACGGCCCACGCGCGCTCGGCAGCCGTAGCATCATTGCCTCTCCACACGATCACGCCATCAACGACAACCTGAACAAGCGGCTGGAACGGTCGGAATTCATGCCCTTTGCTCCTTACGTCCTCGATGAGGACGCCGCCCGCGTGTTCGAGATTACTCCGGTGAACCGCTACGCGGCGCATTTCATGACCATCACCTGCGCGGTACGGCCTGAGTGGCGCGACCGAATCGCGGCCGTGGTCCACATCGACGGCACGGCGCGACCGCAGATCATACAAAACGAAACCAATCCGCTGTTCGCCCGCATCTTGCGGCGGTTTCGCGATGCCACCGGGTTGCCGGTTCTGGTCAATACGAGCTTCAACGTTCACGAGGAACCGATTGTCAATCGGCCTTCCGAGTGCTTGCGGGCGCTGCTTGACGGCCGAGTCGACTTCGTCGTCACCAATGAGGCTGTATACACGACCTCTCGAAGCGAGCCACCTCTTGAAACAAGACATGCAGCAGAGCCTCGCGACTTCGTCGACGGCTGCGCTTAGCGCACCCCTCATCTGGCCCTGGGGTTCCTGGCTAGCACGTTACAACGTGGCAGACCCAAACACGCGGGCGCGAAATCGCGCATGTTTTTGCCGTCATTTCGCCTATACAAGTGGCTCGGGCAGCTTGTCGGATTGCGTCGGAAGTAAAGCTCGTGACAAACTTACTGTAGAAGCTCGAGACGTTCGAGGGTTGGCATTTGAGGCGAAGGTGTTGGAGCTATTACCTGCCATATACCGATTTGCGGGTGCGTTGCACCGACCATGAGCGGCATCACGTGCGGGAGCTGCGGTGAGTACCCGAACTGCCGTCATCCAAGCAAAGCGCGGCATCGGTGATGTGATCTGGCATCTTCCGTTCGTTCGCGCCATCGCGTCTGTGTCGGCGGGGGGGCGGGTCACATTTATGGCCCCGCCGACGAGCCGCGCGAAGGATCTACTTGCAGCAGAACCCAGCGTTTTTGAAACGATATACTTCGAGCATGCTGGCTCAGAATTCAAACGCGGTGTCAATTTAATCCGACTGGCGAGGCTGCTGCGGCAAAACCGTTTTCGAAGGGTATGGATACTTGACCGCACTCTCCGGCCCGCGATTGCCGCTGCTCTCGCCGGGGTCCCCGAGCGGATCGGTCTCGGTCTAGGCCGCCAATCGCTGTTCATCACGAATTCGGGCATCGATCGGAGCCATTTCCATGATCACCCCATCGATTGGTTACGGGCGCTTTTGGCCGAGATGAACGTGCCGCTGCCATCTACCGAACCGGCGCTGAAGGTACCGAGCGGAACACTTGCGACAATTGGCAAGCGCTTCAATGGTTGCCCGCGACCATGGATCGTGCTGGGTATAGGTGCTTTACACGCAGAACGAGAATGGCCGCACGAACATTGGGCGGAATTTCTTAGCAAGCTACGTCCTCACACCGCCGGTACGTTTTTTTTTATTGGGGGCGCTGATTATAGGGCATGCGCGCAAAACCTCATCATGCAGACCAACCTAACCGTGGCGATCAACGCATGCGATCTGAGTCTTATCGAAGCCATCGCGCTCCTTCACCATGCTGACCTGTTCGTTGGCACCGATTCTGGCCCAATGAACCTCGCGGTAGCGGTTGGTACCCCTGCGTTCGTAATGTTTGGTGTAAACCCGGTGCTTTGCTATTCAAAGTTCATCCATCCGCTCTCGCCGCCCGGTGGACCGGCCCCGGGGGGAATGCAACGGATTACGCCTGGTCACGTGTTTGAGCACGTTCAACCCTACATTTCGCGCCAGAACGCATAAAGCGTCTATGACACTTTGGGCGTGGCTCGCCCGAGCTGACCCGCAACGCACCTATACTCGCAAACATGTCGCAGCTCATTCTGACAGCCCATACTGGTAGTCACGATGCCGGCGCCGCATTGTTTGAGGACTATAACCTACTGGCTGCAGTCCAGCTGGAGCGGTTGACACGCTACAAGTGCGACGGCCGCGAGCATCCCGACCTGGCTATTGATGAGGTGCTGTCGATCGCTGGCAAGACGCGCAAAAATGTCGACGTTGCCGGCTTCAGCCGTACCGAATTTCCCACCATTTTCTATAAAAACATTCGCGGTGTGCGCTGGATACGCGAGAAATATCGCAAGTATGTCGAAAAGCGCACGCGCCGTTACATGCCGCCCGAGTTTCTGCGTTACAACACAACGGACATCAATGACATTTTCAAAGTCGACAAGTTCCGGCATGCGAGCGGCTTCCGCGACGGCACGAAAATCTTTTTCTACAATCACCACGAAGCGCATGCATTGGCGCCACTGTTCTATAGTGACTGGAATGAGGCGCTTCTGGTTACCGCGGATGCGGGCGGAGATAGCGTCAACTATAGCCATCGGCATTTCGCCAACGGCACCCTAAAAACAATTTACGGTGGTGAAGAATGTCTCCTGACGCCGCTACCTATCGACAGTATCGCCTATGCCTATATGACGATGACCGCCGCTCTCGGCTTTATCCCACTGCGTCATGAGGGCAAGCTGACTGGACTAGCAGCTTATGGCCAGTCGATTCTAGCTGAAAAGATCGCGGCTCGTTTTTTTGTTGATAGAAATGGGCGTATCACTTCCAATTTTCGTGATTACCCGGAGATGGTGAAATTCATTACCGGTCTTGCCAAAGACGTGAGTCGTGAAGATGCATCGGCCTCGATACAACGAGTGCTGGAAAGCACGATGCTGTGTTCAATTGGTACGCTTTTGGAACGCACCAAGGCTCGCCACCTTGGCCTCGCCGGCGGAGTGTTCGCCAATGTGCGTCTCAATCGCCTGCTCGCCGAAAAACTACCCATCGATGAAATTTTCATTTACCCCGCGATGGGCGACGAAGGTATGCCGGCCGGCGGCGCACTTTGCCACCTCTTGCGGCGTGATGGACTTCCGTACTGGCTCTCGCAACGACATAGTCTTCGCGATCTGTATTTCGGCCGCGACTATACCAATCTGATCGACGACGCCATGGCGGCATATCCCGGGATACGTCGGACCAATGAGTCCTCGGTCGATGGCGCGGCGCGACGGCTCAATGCTGGCCAACTTGGTGCAATTTATGTTGGGCGAATGGAATATGGGCCTCGCGCCCTGGGAGCGCGCTCCATCCTCGCCAACCCGTCGCGGCGGGAAACGCACGACCTACTCAACACGCGCCTTTCGCGTTCGGAATTCATGCCATTCGCGCCCGTGATCGCGGCAGAGAAGGCAGCAATGGTGTTCGACGTTAATTCGGTCAATGCCTACGCCTGCCGATTTATGACGATAACTTGTAATGTGAAGCCAGAATGGCGAAACCGAATCGCTGCGGTCGTCCACGTGGACGGTTCAGCACGTCCACAAATCATCGAACGCGAAACCAACCCGCTCTACTACGGTATTTTGAATGCATTCGAGAGCGAGAGCGGTATTCCTGTCCTAGTCAACACTAGTTTTAACGTGCATGAAGAGCCTATTGTAAACAAGCCCTCAGAGTGTATCCGCGCGCTTCTCGACGGTCGCATCGACTTCGTCGTGACGACGCAAGGAATTTACGAGAGAACCGCTGTGATGTAGAAACTCGCCACTATCTTTGGTGAGCGCCGCCGACGCGCATTGTGACAATTGTAATCGCTATTGGATGGCGGCGCGCGCCCAATTGGGAATCGTATCACCGCGTCGCGCGATGCCGATGTAGTAAATGCGATCATACGGAGTGCGCCGGCCATCGCAATTTCGCACGAATACAATGCAAAGCCCTGCAGCCTCGATCATACTGCGGAACGTCTCTGCGGTTGAACCATGGTTGTTTTCAACAAGCACGATTATGCCGCCTGATTTGAGGAAGTCACCAATCGCAGCAAAGAACTTTCGGTGCAGGTTCCAGTCCTCGTCATGAAAGCGCAGCTCGCCTGGCGAAATATCGCTGAAGTGCGGCGGGTTCCCGACGACCAGATCCCAGCGCTCGGATGTCGGAATGGCGTCTAGATTGTCAGATCGATAGACGGCGACTCGTTCTGCCAAGCCGTTTTGGGCAACTGTGAGTCGACATGCTTCGACCGCTTCGGGATTGATATCGGCCAGACATAGGGTGTCGCAAAAACCGTGGCCCAGCAGAGCGAAACCGATGAAACCGGGTCCCGCGCACCACTCGAAAACACGTGGCTGCCGCGGCATGCCAAGGTCATGGAACAACGGGAGGTAAGCGATACCGAACGTGCGCCCTCCGCCATCGAGATGGTCGCGGTAATTCACGCGAATATCGCCGTAAGTCACATAACGCCGAGGCTTTAGGCGCCGCAACCGCGGCTTTATCAGTCGCCGTTCGATGGTTTTAAGGAAAGCCGGCAAGGCGTCAGTCCTGCTCGTGCAGCACTACCGTGCTTTGCTTTGCTCGCTAGTTCTACCTGCAGCATCAAATTACGCAACCACAGGCCGGCCCGGAAATTGCGCCTTCCGGCAAGTGTGCTAATCCAACCGACAGAGCAATTCCGGACAGGATTGGAATGCAGGATAGCCTCACGGCCTTTGTGGCGCCGGCAATTGTAGCGGCCGCAGTTAGCGCATTGCTGATTATCGGCTTGGGTCCTTGGCTCGCGCGCTATGCGGTGGCCAAGCCGAATGCGCGTTCGTCGCACAAAGTGCCGACGCCGCAAGGTGGCGGTATTGCAGTGGTCGCTGCGACTGTCCTTGCATCCGGCGGCGCTTTGTTTTTTTCGAGTATCGCAAGTAGCACCATATTGTCGCTTGTTGTCGTCTTGGCCGCCGTGCTTCTAATCGCCGCCGTCGGAGTAATAGCGGACAAGCGCCCGATCGCCGCCACGCCCCGGCTGGTCCTGCAAAGCTTCGCTATTGTCGCCGTGCTGGCGACATTGCCGCCTGAGATGCGCTTCCTGCCTGTTCTGCCCTGGTGGAGCGAGCGCATTCTGCTGGTTATCGGCACCTTGTGGTTCGTCAATCTGGTGAATTTCATGGATGGCCTCGACTGGATGACCGTCGTCGAGGTGGTTCCGATCACCGGCGCAATCGCCGCTATCGGCTTGCTTGGCTACCTTCCTTGGCACGATGCAGTCATCAGTTTGGCGCTGTGCGGCGCCACGATTGGCTTTGCTTTTTTCAACCGCCCGGTCGCAAAGCTTTTTCTCGGAGACGTCGGCAGTCTTCCCATCGGACTTATGCTTGGCTGGCTCTTGCTTGTGCTCGCCAGCAGCGGCGGCCGCACCGCCGCGGTGCTGCTGCCGCTGTACTATCTCGCTGACAGCACGATTACACTTTTACGCAGGGCCGTACGGGGCGAACCGGTTTGGAAGGCGCACCGCTCGCACTTTTATCAGCGTGCAACCGGCCAGGGCTTCCGCGTGGTCGACGTGGTAGGCAGGGTCTTCATCGTGAACCTTGGCCTTGTGGCGCTCGCGCTCGCAACAATTTTGTTGCCTTCGCGAGCGACGGACATTGCCGCTTTAAGTGCTGGTGCGGCGCTCGTTGTGTGGCTTTTGGTTATATTCTCCCGTGGACCAGCACGCCACTTGCCTCACTCATCCTAAGACTTGCAGATGCCTCTGATCCTCGACATTAAGCAGCGGATTGCGCGGCAGAAGGGCCCAGAGCGGTCAGTATTTGGATTGTGGCCAGAACCGCTCCAAAAGAGAAGGCCGCCCGTAGGCGGCCGAGAGGTAATTATAATTACTGCCACCAATAGCCCGCTCCAGGCGGAACGCCTGGGCCACGCGGGCCCTGATAGGGTTTACACACGCCGCCCTGAACTGTCCAACCTGGTCGGCAGCCATTAAAGGTCCCGCCGCCGTAGTAATTGTAATAGCGGTGGTGGTGGCGGCCGTACCAATCAGCAGCGGCCGGCACCACGCCGCTGACACCAATTACGCCGACGACGCCTAACGCCGCAGCGATTTTCCCTAAAGGTCGCATGATTGCTCCTCCTTGGTTTAGAAGGATAACGTGGAACGGGGCCGACAGTTGCATGAATGGAACTTGAACGGGGCGTTCAGAATGTCGGAACAAACAAGCACGAATTTCCGACCGAGGTCTGCCTTGGGTCAAAAGCAGACATTCACCTGCCAAAAAGCGGACATATTTGCTTCAGCGCACTGGTATCTCATTCGTGTCCACTCTGGGCAAAAGCATTGCGTCGTCGCTCTTTAGATTTGCAACACCAGGCCGTGTGGTTAGCCCAGCTGCACAACGACGAGTTTTTAGAATTGCATGTAACTCGGCATTGGACGCGCCATAGGGGTAACACATAAACCAATCCATTGTAGGTGCGCCCAGCGACCGCAAAAAGTTGAGCGACCGATCTATATCTGAGACCTGCTGCTCAGGTGTTAATCTATCCATCCAATAGTGATGTGCGCTGTGACTGCCAACGTACATGCCACAGCGAACCAAAGTTCGGAGTTGGTCTTCGGACATATATAGTTCCGCGGCAAATGCCTTTGGGTCTGCCGACACGTAGGATAAAAACAACAAATGCGTCAGCTCAGAACGTATCTCTTCCGGCAATGAACGTTGGAGAAGCCGCTTTATGAAAACGACATCCGGGGTATCGTAAGGATCAGGCTCTCTGCTGAGTTCGTGCCGATATTCGTCAAACGTTTTAACGCCGGGCCTGCCGTAATAATCGGACAACAGGAGCTTCAAATTGGTTACGATTAAAGAGCTATCGGGCTGCGCCGCCAAAATGAAATGGATTTTGTTTACATCCAACAGTTCGCCGTACAGCACGGTGTCGGCTGGTGTAAAAAACGATCCCTGCCAGCCGCGTTCATGCAAGAGAGGAAATACGTTTGTGTAATGGTCAATATAGCCATCGTCAAAAGTTAGCCAGGCCGCGTTATCTGGCAACCCACCAGCGCCTTTAAGGGCGCCAACAATTTGTTCGGTATTCACTACAGTGAACGCGCGCGAGATATGATCGAGTTGACCACGAAAATCGGATAGTCGTCGACCTTTAATTGTGGGAAAACGCGACCGTTTGAGATCACGAACATAGTGATAGGCGATGATTGTTAAGCTCATGAGTTTTTGCGAACATCCAGCACATACGACGAGCAGAATGGTACGAGCTGGTGCTCCAACGGCGCAAGCTCTTGCATGATATTTGCTGTCGCATGATGTACGGCTGGAAATTTCTCTTTCAGGTTGGGCGGCAATCCATGAAAATGGATCGGATAGATAGTCACGGGCGAAAAGCCATGTTTGCGAAGCCTTCCTACAAGTTCAGCGGGCGAAAATTGATAGCGGAGCGCAACACCAATGCCCGTATCAGGATGCTGTGCTGGTTGAGGGTCTATTCGTTCGTGTGACCTTAACGCCTCAAAAGCTTCTTTTTGCGAACCCGATGTTTGAAGGGCGGTTGCTTCTGCAGTCAGCTTGTCCAATACGTCAAGCGCTCGTTCCATCTCAGTAAAGCGGTTCATTGACACAGCATTGTACAAGCGATTTCTAGAACCAATAACAAGCGCGCCGCCATGCGGCAGCATTGCTGCGGCTCGTTGGAAAAAGTCCTGCATAGCTTCGATCGAAATGTATTCGATGAAGCCCTGAGCACTCACAACATCATAGGGCTCTTGCGGGGCCTCAAAATCGAAAAACGAGATAGTATCGAAACGTGCATCCACGCCTGTCGCAGATCGATTTGCCTCGCACTGAGCGATCATTTCGGGAGAAAATTCGATACCGTGCGCTGCCACTCCACGACGCGCCGCATCAATGACGAGTTGACCAGTTCCGCAGCCCACATCTAACAATCGGCCGGCTTTGCCTAGTTCCGACAAGGTTGTTAAGACCGCCGCATTACGAGCTTCAATTAAATTGTATTCTTGCTCGGGGGCGATGGCTTTGCGTTGCCAGTCAGACGCGTGCCGTCGAAAATAGTTGAGCGTTTGTCCTTGTTGGTCCATGAGAATGTCCTAGACGAGGGTGACCAATGAAAGCTCAATCAGGGTAGAACTTGGAGTGATCAATGAGTTTTTTTGATGAACTCGTGTCACCGTTATTCGGATTCAGCTGTTGCAATCGCTCTGCGCTGACCCTTGAGCGGGCGGTGGATAAGTAGCGCCCTCATGTCGCAAGCGTGTTGCATGTAATTTCCGGCAGACATCGTAAATGCCCCGAAAATTATGAGAACAAATGGCAACGTGATGCAACATTAGCGGATGGCGATTTACGATAGCCCACGGATTTTACTTACTAATCCGACGATAAGTGCCAATGCTTTCGCTAGAGCGCTGTTAGTCCGGCAGCTATTCAGTTAATCGCCAATTGGCTAAAACAGGCGCGACGTGCTTATGGAACGACGGCTTCGCTCCTGGGGTTTTCGTCGATCGAGTACATCCAGCGCTAACAGAACGCGACCGACCTGACGCCAGAGCATAGCTTCGTACCTGCTGAGGCGATCGAGTGCGAAATTAGGCAGATTGGCTAACCGTAGGCATTGCCGCGAACTTGACGCTCGGCCGACCGGACTTATTCGCGCTTACGTCCGTTAGATCGGCCGGGATTTGAGTACTCAATTTTATACCACTGTCGCTTTCTGCTCGCTCGAACATCGCATGAATCACATCACGAGAATTCGGCGATAACTGACGGGTTTGGCGATTGCTGCATAAATGCTCGGTTTGAATGTCAAACAAACCAGTTTCCATCATTGTCGCCCGCCGCAGCCGCCAGAACAGACTAGCTAGTCGCAACACCAGCTCGCGCTCGACCGCGGATTGAGCATCGTAATCCGCAGTAACGGTTGCCTCGAACGCCTGATAATCTTCGGCATCCTCCAATGCGGTAATGATTGTCTCAGCGGTAAGGCCATGCCGCATACCGTTGCAGCGGGATATACGCTTTCCAGCTTCCGTTTTTGGCCCAGTACTCTTAAGCGCATTGCTGCGATTGGCCTCGATCTGTTTGAAGGAGGTCATAGGGAACCGGCCACCAAATTGGGTTCGTTTTGTAATTTTGAACGTAGCTGGCTATTTACGTCGGGCAGCGGATGCGTCCTCAACCACAACACACGAGCGGCGCTGGTCGGATCAATACCGATCTTCGTCCGCCACGCGGTCTCATCGCCGCACCGATGGACCTCACGATGGTGTCCCCGGCAAAGCGGCACAGTGAACTCATCGCTGACCTTGCGCCCGAGTGCCGGTGATTGCGCAAATCTTAAATGGTGGGCATCGGCGGGACGGCGGCCGCAAACCAGACACGGCTGCTTGGCGACCGATTTGATGTGATATCCCAGCGCGCGCGCATAAGCCACCCGAGGGTGCTGGCAAGGATAGCTGGGCGCGTCACGCAGCCGCACAGCAACGGTTGTTCGCAAAGTTTGACATGACTCTGGAAGGCTTGAGCGAGAATGAGACGGAGAATTTTGTGCATGGTCTCGGGCGCATAGCCGACACTCTGCCCGAAAGCTATGATAAGTTCTTCGCAGCGTTCGCCTCGAGGTAGCGCGTGGCCTTGTTTTTAGAGCCAGGCGGCTGGCCGAGATTGCCCGGCTCAAACGGCCGGCCACGTACCCTTTCTTTCGGCACTCTTTCCTTCGGTAAATCTGCCATTTGAGTCTCCGTTCGCGCTTGTGCGCACGGGCCCTTGATCGGGCAAACGGCGTGTCCTGTCACGGAAATTCCGTGGTGAAATCAGTGCTCATTGTCATGCGGGACTTCACCACGGGCTGATCGGCGGCGGGTAACTGTTGGTTTAATCGCCTCATCGATTGCGCCAGGACCGATTTTCGGATCAGCCGCCTGGAAGCACGCGGTTACATATGGTTGCTTCGGAAATTTTGTGCTGCGCCTAACGTTTTGCTCGGTATGTTTAAACAGAATTAAATCGAGGTTAGAGACGAACCAGCGATGATTGTCAGCTCGTTTTTGCGCAGTGGTTTTCCGCCCCAAAGGTTCGCGCGCACTTAGAGCCCATTGTCGCAGTCGGGTTACCGCGTCGCAGCTCTCAGCTAACATCTGATGCGGAAACTTACCTTGGACTGCCTCGCTTTTGCTCCGCTGAATGTTGAGCAGCGCAAATAAAACCGCCGGATCTTTTATGTCTTGAACTAGCGCCGCGGACGGGTTCGAAATCGCGCCCGTGATCGGGGTGGAGTTGCGGTAGGAACAGAATCAGCCTGGGCCATCTTCTGCCTCGATGGCTTGAGTTAGGGCCGGTGGGATCTTCCAGCTCTCATCGGCTCGCGTCGTTGTGCTCGCACTCAGCACGGATCGAGCCGCAGTCTCAGGTCGCATCTGTCATCGGATCGCAATAGTATCGTGCACGTAAATTCTCGCAGATCGGGATGATCGCAGGAGAGGGGCGATGCGTAAGCTATCCGCAATCTTCATTCTTGCTGCTTTGGCGCTTCTGAGTGTTGGCAGGCCGGCACGAGCAGCCGACGTGATTTGCTACAACTGCCCGCCGCAATGGGCTGATTTTGCCGCGATGCTCAAGGCCGTGAAGGCGGATCTCGGCTATGACATTCCGTTCGACAACAAAAACTCGGGACAGGCGCTTTCACAAATCATCGCGGAAAAAAGCAACCCCGTCGCCGACGTCGTTTATTACGGCGTCAACTTCGGCATGAAAGTGAAGGCGGCCGGCGTCATCGACCCTTACAAGCCGGCGGGATCGGACCAGGTGCCCGCCGCGCTGAAGGACCCCGACGGATATTGGACGACCATTCACTCCGGCACGCTTGGTCTGTTCGTCAACAAGAACGCGCTCGGCGGCAATCCGGTACCGGCATGCTGGAAAGATTTGTTGAAGCCGCAATATAGAGGCATGGTCGGTTATCTCGACCCATCTTCGGCGGCGGTGGGATTTGTCGGTGCGGTCGCCGTTAATATCGGACTCGGCGGCACGGACAACGACATGACTCCGGCGCTCGAATTCTTCAAACAATTACATGCCAACCAGCCAATCGTGCCGAAGCAAACCTCGTATGCCCGCGTGGTGTCCGGCGAAATCCCGATCCTGTTCGACTACGATTTCAACGCTTATCGCGCGAAATACAGCGAGTCAGGCAATTTCGAATTCGTCATTCCGTGCGAGGGCACGGTGGTGTTCCCTTATGTCACCAGCCTCGTCAAAAACGCCCCTGATCGGGCCAAGGCGGAGAAAGTCCTCGACTATTTCTTGTCCGACAAAGGCCGGGCGATGTGGGCCAATGCCTATCTTCGCCCCGCTCGGCCGATCGAGCTGTCGGAATCGATCAAAAGCAAATTCTTGCCGGCAAGCGATTACGCCCGCGCTAAAAGCGTCGATTGGGCGAAAATGGAGTCGGCGCAAAACGGATTCACTGAGCGTTACCTCGCCGAAGTGAGATGATGCATCACCGCGTTCCGCGAGCTGCGCCTGCGGAGCGCAATCGCGCATGAGCAAGAGGACGTTCGTCGGTGCTTGCTTCGTGCCGCTGGCCGTTCTGGTCGCGGCTTTCTTTCTGCTGCCGATGGCGCGCCTGACACTTACGGGTGCGAGCGGGCAAGACGGGTTACGCGCTTACGCGGCCATTCTGATCGATCCGCGTTATCGCGCCACCTTGTTCAACACCGTATCGCTCGCAGCGGCGACCACGATCGCCACTTTGGTGATTGCCACCATCAGCGGGTTGTTCTTGCAGCGGCATCAGTTTCCCGGCCACGCCTTGCTGGTGGCGATGCTGACTTTCCCACTCGCTTTTCCCGGCGTCGTCGTCGTCGCTTCTGCATATACACTGGTTTTCTTCGTGATGATCATTCCCTTGCTTGTTGCGATGCAAGTCTTTGCGCGGCGGCGGGGCAAACCGATTATCCTGCAATAAAACCGAGGTGACGCACGTGCCGATCGAACGTCGCAATGTCGGCATGGTATTCCAGTCCTACGCGCTGTTTCCCAATATGAACGTGGCGGAAAACATCGGCTACGGTTTGAAAATCCGCGGCGTTAATGGCGCCGAGCGCAGCGCACGCGTCGCCGAATTGGTAGCGCTTACCGGCATTGAAGGCCTCGAGCATCGCCGTATCGATCAGCTTTCCGGGGGCCAACGGCAACGCGTCGCGCTGGCGCGCGCAGTGGCGGTGAGGCCGAGCGTGCTCCTGCTCGACGAGCCGCTGACCGCGCTCGACGCGGCGCTGCGCGAGCGGCTGCGTGGCGAACTCAACCGGCTGCTTCGCACCTTGGGCATTACGACGGTC
>Ga0306920_100004176_pt1 | contig 18512 bp, 13 predicted proteins | sample flu12Cox44000170_FD_204666 | JGI IMG/M metagenome (GOLD analysis project Ga0306920, IMG submission 204666) | Lab enrichment of tropical soil microbial communities from Luquillo Experimental Forest, Puerto Rico - flux4day.12C.oxic.44.000.170 (v2)... | ecosystem: Environmental > Terrestrial >... | reverse complement strand
TCTCGCGCACGACCGAATTCGGAGCTTTCGTCGAGCTGGAGCCGGGGCTGGAGGGACTTATCCACATCTCCGAGCTGTCATGGTCGAGAAAGCGAGTGCTGGATCCCACCGAAATTGTGAAGCCGGGTGAAACAGTCGAAGCCGTCGTCCTTGCGTTGAATGTGCCCGAGCGCCGGATTTCGCTGGGGCTCAAACAAGCCCTGGGCGACCCATGGGCTGATATCGGCAAACGCTTCGCTGCCGGAGCGGTCATCGAAGGACCGGTCACCAGCATTACCAAGTTTGGGGCATTTGTGCAGTTGGCCGAAGGCGTTGAAGGCATGATTCACGTCAGCGAGATCAGCGCCGAGAAGCGCATCAATCATCCGCAGGATGTTCTAAAGGTCGGCCAGAAGGTGAGAGCGCAGGTGCTGTCGGTTGATACCGAGCGGCGACTTATGCGACTCAGCATGAAACAACTCGTGCCAACCAGCCTCGATGAGTACATCGCCGAGCACAAACCGGGCGATGTGGTGACGGGGCGCGTGTTGGACGAGGGCGGCGATCAGATGCGCATCGAGTTAGGCGAGGGCATTCAGGCGACGTGCCTGATGAAAGTCCCGACTGCCACGGCGGTTTCGCAGGCCGGCGAGAGTCAATCTTCTGGGAAGGCCGACCTTTCTTCTCTGGGTGCAATGCTCCAGGCCCGTTGGAAGGGAGGGAGCTCAGGAGCGATCGCGTCCAAGCCTGAGCCGCTTCGCGCCGGACAAATCCGCAGCTTCAAAATCACCAGACTCGATCCCGAAGCGAAGGTGATCGAAGTGGAACTGCTGGAAAAATAGCGGCCCCCGCCTCGCAGACAAAATCCGAATCTTCTAAGTCCTTGTCTTTCTTGCACTTAGCTATCTCAAATCAATCCGCTGGGCCATCGCTCGCCCGCGCCCTTTTCGGTCACCCGTCAGTGACTGAAGACCTGATAAGCAGTATTCTTCGTTTCCTCGGGCATGCTTACGCTGACCCAAGCCGCTGAACTGGTTCGCACACGTAAGCTTTCGCCCATGGAACTTACGCTGGAGTGTCTCGGCCGCATCGAGAAGCTGAATCCCACACTGAACGCATTTATCACGGTGATGCGCGAGCAGGCTTTGTCTGCAGCGCAACGCGCCGAGCAGGAGATGGCCAGCGGCAACTACCGCGGTCCCCTCCACGGAATCCCAATCGCCCTGAAAGACAACATCGACACCGCCGGCGTGCGCACGACGGCGGCTAGCAATCAGTATCGCCAGCGTGTGCCGACTGACGATGCCGAGATCGTCCGCCAACTGAAGCTGGCGGGTGCTGTCATCATCGGCAAAACGAACATGCACGAGTTTGCATTTGGGATGAGTGGCGTTGTCAGCGCGTTTGGTCCAGCTCGAAATCCCTGGGACGCGGCTCGCATTACGGGCGGATCTTCTTCCGGCACAGCCGCGGCCGTTGCCGTGGGGATGTGCGTGGCCGGTATTGGCACCGACACGGCGGGTTCGACACGCTGCCCGGCGGCCCTATGTGGAGTGGTCGGGTATCGTCCCAGCCAAGGGCTGCTGAGCAATGCCGGCACTGTGCCTCTAGCCGAGTCGTACGATTCGCCCGGCCCGATCACGCGAACGGTCGAAGACGCCGAGATCATTCTTCAAGCGCTGGCGCCGGTAGGCAATCCCTGCTTGCCGCCGACTGGGGGAAAGGCCGACGTTGCCATGCTTAACGCGGCTGTTGCGCGGAATTTTGGATCCGCGCCTGAGCCCGAAGTAGCAGCCTGCTTCGACAAAGCCGTGGCGAAGATAGCAACTCTAGTCGCAGGGGTCACCGACATTGCGGTCGTTGCCGAGCCGCACTGGGAAGTGCGGAATTTCGAGATTTTTCGCTATCACGAGCAGATGTACAACAATTCGCCGGAGCTTTACGACCCGCGAACGCTTGACCGCGTGCGTGGATCGGCAGGGGTAAGTGAGTTTGACTACGTTCGGAAACGTGAAGTTGCGAAACAAGGCAGCCAGGCCGACCAGGTGTTCCACAAAGTTGACGTGGTTCTGTCGCCTACGGTCCCGGTCGCTGCGCCGTTGATTCGGGACCTGGAGATGATGGATTCAGCCGCGTTACGCCAGCACGAAGTGAAGTATCTGATGGCGAACACCCTGCCGTTTAGTTTTCTGTGGTGGCCAAGCGTCTCGGTGCCGTGCGGATTTACCAAGTCTGGCTTGCCAGTTGGGTTGCAGATCTCCGGGCGGCCTGGAGCGGACTGGACTGTGCTGAATTTGGCTGCTGCATACGAAGCTGCGACGGAGTGGCACAGGCAAAGGCCGCCGGTGTAGCGAGCCTCGTTTTGAAGAGACAAAAATTATCTGGAGCTCTTCGGGACGGCTGAAGCCGTACCCCCTCAAAAGCCGCCGATAGCCAAAGGCTACGTGCTGACCTCCGCGCTCAGAAGCCGAGAAACACTGGTTCGGGTTCCAGTTCGATGCCGAAACGCTCCCGCACGCGCGACTGGATTTCGTCCTTCAGCCCGATGATGTCAGCGGCAGTGGCGCCGCCACGGTTCACAATCGCGAGCGCATGCCGCCGCGAAATCCCAGCGGCTCCCTTCGTGTGTCCCTTGGAGAAGCCCGCTTGTTCCACCAGCCAGGCCGCGGGGATTTTGCGGTATCCATCTCCCGCCGCATAGCTTGGGGGATGCAGATCGAACGCAACGAACGGAGCTGCCAGAGTCTCATACTGCTTGTCGCTGATTATGGGGTTCTTGAAAAACGAGCCCACGCTGCGGGCATCTTCATCGCCGGGCACGATCAGCATGGCTTTGCGCTGGCGAATTTCGCGCACTGCAGCGCGCACCTCCGGCAAAGTGGGGTTGCCGTTATGCTCGGCAAAGTGCCGTTGCAGGTCCGCATAACGGAGCGCGGGCGCGCCGCCACGAGTCAGCTGAAAGCTGACGCCAGTGATCGCATACTCGCCGCAATCAGCGGTATTGAAGCGGCTGCGGCGATAGGCGAACTGACAGTCCGCATTGGAAAACGTGATACTTTCCAGGGTTTCGAGATGCAGCACTCTTACTTCGGTGATGGTGTCTGAGACTTCCTGTCCATAGGCGCCGACGTTCTGCACTGGAGTGCCGCCGACGCTGCCGGGGATTCCGCTGAGGCACTCGAGACCGGCACAGTTGGATTCGACGGTGCTCGCCACGAAAGCGTCCCAGTCCTCTCCCGCAGCGACATTAAAGGTGACTCGATCGTTCTGCATGGCCAGCTGCTCGATTCCGTGCAGGGCGATTTTCACCACCAGTCCTGCAAAGCCGCTGTCGGAGACCACGAGATTGCTGCCCCCACCCAAAAGGAACAAGGGCAGTCCCTGTTCGTGAGCGAAGACCACGGCTTCGCGGATATCGTCCTCACTACGAGCCTGACAGAAGTAGCGTGCTGGTCCGCCCACGCCCAGGGTGCTCAGAGGAGCCAGCGGAACATTTTCTTCGATAAGCATTAAGTCTGACGCCAATATAGCGTCAGCTCTCTGGGAATAGAAGTTTGCTTTACCACCTGCCGTCACGGCACGCATTTCCGGGGTAAGGAAACCACGGCACAATTCAGTGATCCTTTGGTCCGTACTGCACAAACAGAGTCAATATGGCTGGGGGCGGCCGCTTTGTTACAATCCGCCCAACTGGAATGCACAACCTGGTTAGCACGATCGTATGGAGCGCCGGCATGTGGCCGTTCGGGCTGCATACCGAGGAGAGCTTTACACGCCTGATCACGGCGGCGATTCTCGGCGGCGCCATAGGCCTGGAGCGCGAGCTGAAGCATCGCCCCGCGGGACTGCGCACGAACCTGTTCATCTGCTTCGGCTCCGCTCTGTTCACCATTCTTTCCGACCGCCTTGCCGGCCCCGACGTAGCGGACAGAACCCGCATTGCCGCGCAGATCATCACCGGAATCGGTTTCATCGGCGCGGGCACAATCCTCCACGAGAAGGGTTCCGTTTCCGGGCTGACTTCAGCGGCCTCCATCTTTGTTGTAGCGGGAATTGGCATGGCTGCCGGAGGCGGTTTATACGGCACAGCAGTGATTGCCGCCGTGCTTGTGATCGTTGCGCTGATTGCCCTGGGAGCAATCGAGGAACGCTTCAATCTTAAGCCGATTACCAAGACTTACGATGTCATCGTTTCGGGTTGCGATAGCCCCGAGTCGTTTACGACCGAGCTGAACAGAGTGCTTGAGCTTTGTGGACTCACGATGCAAACCGTGCACATGGCGCAGCCCAGCGATAAGCACTGCAAGCTGGACTTCACGGTCGAAGCGATTCAGTCCAAGCATAAGGTCCTGGAGCAGCAGATCAAGGAGCTGCCGGGAGTTTTGACCATGGCGTCAGCGATGGTCGCGGATCGCGACTAGCATGCCCAGGATTCCTTTCGTCAAAGCCACAGCTTGCGGGAATGATTTTCTTATCATCGCCGCATCTGCCTTTTCCGGCGACCTGCACGCACTTACGCGAACGATATGCGATCGCCGCAACGGCGTAGGTGCCGATGGCGTCGAGTGGACGATGCCGTCCGATACCGCCGATCTGCGAGTGAAACTGGTGAACGCGGATGGCTCCGATGCCGAAATCTCGGGCAACGGTACGCGTTGCGTCGCAGCCTGGTACTGCTCCGAGCATGCATCCAGCGAGACGGTTCGCATCGAGACCGATGCCGGTGTGAAGATCTGCGAACTCAGGTCGCGGGAAGGGAACAGGTTCGAATTCCGGACCACCATGGGCGAGCCGAAGGTCTATGGCGAGTTGGCGGTCGGTCTCAACTATGACGAGGTGAAGGGAATTCCGGTATCGATGGGCAATCCGCATTACGTAATCTTTGTCGACGAGTTCCCACCGCAGTGGCAGGACATGGCGGCCGAAGTCGCAACCCACCGGGATTTTCCAAATGGGACTAACGTCGAGCTGGCGCGTGTGGTGAACGAGCACAAGCTCGAGGTGCGAATCTGGGAGCGCGGCGTCGGCGAGACGCTGTCGTCGGGAACCGGATCGAGCGCCTCGGCTGTCGCGGCCATCGCATCCGGACGCGCGCAATCTCCTGTTAGTGTGCACACTCCGGGTGGCACACAGACAGTGGAATGGAACAGCGAAGTCTTTCTGACGGGCCCTGCAACGCTACTCTGCCGGGGCGAGTTTTTCAGTTAAGATTGAACCTTTCCTGATGCCTTCTTCCATCCAGAAAGAACGCGTTCGGCCTCCGGCACTGCGTGAAGGAGATGTGGTGGGCGTCATCGCTCCCGCTGGCCCGATTACGGAAGAGGCGTTGCAGGCTGGACTGTCGGCATTGGAGCGCCGGGGATATCGCCCGTTATACGAGCCGTCGATCCTGGAGCGCGACTGGTACTTTGCCGGTTCGGTAGAGCGGCGTATTCGCGAGTTGCACGCCATGTTCGCCAACCGCGATGTTCGAGGCATTGTGTGTTTTCGCGGCGGCTATGGCTCGAACTATCTTCTGCCTCATCTGGATCTGGACTTGATCCGTGCCAATCGGAAAGCCTTTTGCGGCTGCAGCGATGTAACCACTATGCTGACGTACTTGTGCGATGCCGCGGACATGGTTGTGTTCCACGGACCGATGCTGCAGAAGGATGCGAGGCCCGATGGCGTTGATGAGGTATCGTGGTTTGCCGCGGTGGCTTCAGGTGAGCCGTACGCGCTGAAGTTCGGCGCGGAGGTTCAGACGCTGATGCCCGGCAGCGCCGATGGATTAATGTATGGCGGCTGCCTGTCGCTGCTCTGCGCGTCGTTGGGAACTCCGTATGAGATCGATACGCGCGACACGATTCTCTTCATCGAAGACGTAGCTGAACCGGCGTTCCGCCTCGATCGCATGCTGATGCAATTGAAGCTGGCGGGCAAACTGGACGAGGTTCGCGGGCTGGTCTTCGGCGAGATGCTGGACTGCGGGCGCGGGGCGGAAGGCTATACGTTACAGGAGGTCGTGCGGCGGGCCGTGGGGGATCTAGGCGTGCCGGCGGTTTACGGCGTGCGCTCGGGCCACGTCTCGCGGCGCAACGTTACAATCCCGCTCGGCGTTGCCGCTCGGTTAGACGCTGGCGCCAGCGTGGCACTGCGGCTTGACGCTGGCGTACGTAGTGCTGGCGCAAGAGCTCCAATATCCAAATGACGAAACAGACGCATGCCCATTTAATTGGCATTTGCGGTACCGCTATGGCCTCTCTGGCCGGGATGCTGAAGCAGCGCGGATATCGCGTGACTGGTTCCGATGCTGCGGCTTACCCTCCCATGTCCGATTTTCTTGCGTCGCTGGGCATTGCCGTCACCCAGCCTTTCAGCGAGCAGAATCTTGAACCGCTCCCCGACATCGTGGTGGTGGGCAATGCCATCTCCCGCGGCAACGTCGAGCTGGAACTTGCCCTCGATGAGCGCCTGCGCTTGCAATCGTTGCCTCAGCTTCTCTATGACGAATTCCTCGCCGGGCACGAGCGGCTGGTCATTGGGGGCACGCATGGCAAAACAACCACGTCCTCCCTTTTGGCCTGGCTGTTTTCTGCGGGCCAGCGTGCTCCCAGTTTTCTTATCGGCGGAATTCCGGAAAACTTTGGCAGCTCGTTCGCACTAAATAGCGGCCCCGAGTTCATCGTCGAAGGCGACGAGTATGATTCCGCATTCTTCGACAAGGGCCCGAAATTTCTGCACTACTTTCCCGCCGCCGTAATCCTCACCTCGGTCGAATTCGACCACGCCGATATCTATCGCAACCTCGACGAGGTAAAGACTGCCTTCAAGCGGCTGGTCAACCTGATTCCTCAACGCGGCCTGCTGGTGGCCTGGGATGGACATGCGAATGTGGATGAGTGCGTGAGCCGCGCGCTCTGCCCTGTGCAGCGCTACGGGTTTGCGGAGACGTCGGCATGGCGTGTCGCAGACGTCGAGTACGGAAGCGACAGCACCAAGTGGACGGTGTTGCGCGAAGGCCGCCACTGGGCCGACTTCGAATTCGCGCTGGCAGGTGAGTACAACGTGCTGAACGCGACGGCGGCGGCCGCAATGGCGGCGCAGTATGGGATCGGCGTGGAGCAGATTGCCATCGGTCTGCGGAGCTTTCGCTCGGTGAAGCGGCGGCTGGAGGTACGCTCGGAGGCGTACGGCATCACCATCATCGATGACTTCGCCCACCACCCGACCGCCATTGCGCAAACGTTGCTGGCGCTGCGAGCACGATACCCCGAACGTCGGTTGTGGGCTGTGCTGGAACCCCGTTCCAACACACTGCGGCGGCGGGTGTTTCAGACCGAGCTGGAGCAGAGCCTGGGTGTCGCAGATCAGGTTGTCGTCGCAGCGATCTTCAAATCGGAAGCGATACCCGAACGAGAACGGCTGCACCCGGAGGCGGTAGTGAGTCAGCTTCGGAATGCCGGACATGCGGCCCGTCTGCTGCAAACCGCCGACGAGATCATTGAGACAATCGCCCCCGAGTTGCGGGCAGGAGATGTAGTTGCCATCCTATCGAATGGCGGATTCGGCGGCATCTACGAAAAGTTGCCCGCGAAGCTGAAGCAACTGCACGAGGTGTCAATCAGCGCGTGACCGCGCATGAGGAGCAAAACCACGGATCAGCACGGCTGAACACAGATCGCTTGCTGTTACCGGGGCTAAAGGGCGCGAGAAACTCCCAGGTTGAGGCGGGCGTGGCGCCAGGAGACAACTCCGATAGGAGGTAGGCTGCTATGGAGAAGCTCAAAGGATCACCGGCTAACAAGCCGGCAAACACTCTAGGTTCCCCGGCCAATCCAACAGAGACGCCTGTCCTGAAGTGGGAAGTCTTCGTGACGCCGGCCATACCCATCGTTACTCGCGACCGGCCTCCGGGCGTACGAGAGACCTATTTTCAGGCGATAGCGTCAACCCTCATCTATGGGATCAGGGACGCGGTCCTCGTGGATGCCTTTATGACAGTCAACCAAGCCAATACTCTTGCGGATTGGGTCGCGTCAAAAGGCAAGAACCTCACAACCATCTACCTTACACATGGCCATGGAGACCATTGGTTTGGGGTTGGCACTCTTCTCGAGCGATTCCCAAACGCCCGGGCGGTAGCAATACCCAACACCGTTAAGGTTATGCGCCAGAATGCCTCCCCGGAGATGCTCGACGGCGCCTGGAAGCCGGGATTTCCGGGCCAGATTCCGGCCAATCTGGTGATCGCGGAAGAGCTCAAAGGAAATGTAATTGATCTGGAAGGGCATGAATTGGTCGTCGTGGAACTTGGTCATACCGACACGGATCATACGACCTGTTTGCATGTCCCTTCGATCGGGCTCGTGGTTGCCGGCGATGCCGCCTACAATGACGTTCACCTCTATCTTGCCGAGTCGAACGTGCAGAAGCGACAGGAGTGGATTGCCGCGCTCGACAAGATGGAGTCGCTTAACCCACTTGCAGTTGTCGCCTCACATAAGCGACCGGCCAACGACGACCATCCCAGGATTATCGAGGAGACGCGCCACTACATCCGCGATTTCGACCGGCTGGCGGAAACGACGAAAACCGCTCAAGAGCTTTACGACAAGATGATGGAGCTCTATCCGAACCGGGTCAATCCCGGTTGGGCGCTGTGGAGCTCGGCTCGCGCGGTTAAGTCATAGATTGAGGCTTCGCTCTTAGGCCAACACCGGGGCTGGATAGAACCGTTGTCGCGCCTCAAAGCTCTCACCAAGTGCGAATAAAGCGATTAAAATTTGAGAGACTGTGTCGCACCCTCCGGCTGTTTTCAAGAACCGGAATGCGTGAGCCAAAAACCAGCGCCGTAGGCGCCGCATATCTCAGCCCAGCGCTTCAGCGCTTGGAAAGGTGGGAAAAGAACCCGAGTCCCGCAGGGACGGCACTGCTGGCAACAGAGTCTCTAAAGCCCACCAGAACAGACACGCCAATTCACCGCCCTCAAGCCCGCTGCCTCCACCCTACCGCCAGCCTATTGGGAGCGGCGTTCCTTGCGTGCACGATTTCCGCCCGGGCGGTAACGCCCGTCACGTGCAGCTCGCCTGTTAGTCCTCAGGTTGAGCCGGCCGAGTACTTCGTTTCCTTGGCTGATGCGCCCAGTCACCTGGCGCATGTCAGCATTCGCCTGCCGAATGCGAACGGCAGCACAGTCCTGAACATGCCGGTGTGGAACGCCCTGTATCAAGTGCGCAACTTTGCTGCCGAGATGGAAAACGTTCAAGCGCACGATGCAAACGGTGTTCCAGTGCCGATCGTGAATCGGAAAACCAGCGAGTGGCAAGTCAGCTCCGGCGGTTGTGTGGTGGTGAGCTATGACGTTCATCTCGACAATCCTGGCCCTTTTGGAAGCCAGTTGAATGCGGAGCATGGATTCTTCAACTGGGCGATGGTGCTGATGTACTCTCCGGGCTTGCGCGCCAAGCCTGCAAGCATTCGGTTGCTGGACGTGCCGGCGGGCTGGGCATTGCGCGATACCCACGTGATGGGTGGAGCGGCAGCAGGCAAGGTGCAGCAAGCAGTTGGCGTTGCCGACAACTACGACACGCTGGTGGACAGTCCGGCGGAGGTAGGCAGCTTCCGGGAGTACAGTTTCGAGCAGGACGGCGCTGCCTACCACATTGTGGTACATGCAAGTCCCGACGATTATGACAGCGGCAGGCTGCTCGACGGGCTGAAGCGCGTTACACACGCTGCGGTTGACTGGATGCAGGACCGCCCCTACCAGGAATACACGTTCCTCTACCATTTTCCGCGCGGGCCCGCCGCCGGCGGCATGGAGCACTCTTACGGGACCGTGATCGAGGCAAGCGCCGCATCCGGGAAGGTCGATCTCGGTGCCGTTTTCGACGTGAGTGCGCATGAGTTCTTTCACCTTTGGAATGTGAAGCGTATCCGGCCGCAGTCGCTGGAGCCCATTGACTATCAGCACGAGCAGGGCACGCGCGCACTCTGGTTCAGCGAAGGAGTCACCAGCGCGGTAGGCGACATTCTTCTGGCCCGAGCCGGATTAATTGACGCGCAGCAGTACCTGTCGGCCACGGCGCGCGAGATCACGGAACTGGAAGGCCGCCCGGCACACGCCTGGCAATCGGCCGAGGAGTCGAGCCTCGACGCTTGGTTTGAGGGCAATGCTTTCTATCGCACGCCGGAACGCAGCATCAACTACTACAACAAGGGACATATTCTTGGCGTGCTGCTCGATTTGCGCATTCGCCAGATGACGCACGGAACCAAATCACTGCGCGACCTGTTTCAGTGGATAAACCAGCAGTACGCCAAACAGCACCGCTATTTTCCCGACTCGGCCGGTGTGCAGGAGGCCGCAGAAACTGTCACCGGCCAGAGCTTCGCTCAGTTTTTTTCCGATTACGTTGCGGGCGTCAAGCCCATTCCGTACAACGACGCGTTTGCGTTTGTGGGCCTGGAGCTGCGCTCAACCAGCGTGAGCGTAGCCGACCCGGGATTTGTCACCACATCGAATATTGGCGGACAGCCCGAGGTCACGTCTGTTGTGCCGGGCAGCGAGGCGGCGCGTGCCGGCCTGCAACCGGGAGACCGCATCACAGACGTTGACGGCCGCCCGGCGGACCCGCATCTCAACCGGAAATTGGCACGCATGCAGCCCGGTGACGTGATCAAGCTTCGCGTGGCTCACGGCAGCAAGGAACAAAGCCTGAAGATCAAGCTGGGATCACGGCAGGAGCAGCAGTACGTACTACAGGACGCCGCCGTGCTTACGCCCGAGCAGCGCGCCCATCGCTCCGCCTGGATTCGAGGAGACAATGAGACCGGCGGTGTGCCGTGATACGGACGGTCGTAATGCTGGCGTTCTGGGGCTTGTCGATATTTGTCGCGGGCCCGCTGCTGCTGCTGTATGCGGTTCTCACCCGGGACGTCGGGCCGCTCTACCGGGTTGCGACAAATCTGGGCATTACCGGCGTGCGCCTGGTCGGAGTCAAGATTGAAGAAGTTGGCAAGGAAAACATCAAGCCGGGCCAGAACTACATCTTCATGTCGAACCACGTTTCGAACCTCGATCCACCGTGCGAGATTCCGCTCATTCCGGGACGTTGCTCGGTGCTGGTGAAGAAGGAGCTGTTCCGGGTTCCGATCCTCGGAACCGGTATGAAGATGGCGCAACTTGTGCCGGTGGACCGCAGCAATCGCGAGTCGGCCATTCAGAGTGTTCGCGAAGGTGTGGCGGTGCTAAAACACGGGCTGCACATGGTGATTTATCCCGAAGGCACCCGCTCGCCCGACGGCAGGCTGCTGCCCTTCAAAAAAGGGCCGTTTCACCTGGCGATGGAATCGGGCGTGCCGGTCCTCCCGCAGACGATACTGGGTACGTATGAAGCCTGGCCCAAGCACTGTTTTGCGCTGAAGCCGAGGAGGGTGACAATTGTTTACCATCCTCCGGTCGATCCAGCCGATTATGCCGATCGCGACGAGCTGATGGCGGCGGTGCGAGAGACAATTGCCAGCGCGTTACCGGCAGAAAGACGTTAGGCGTCCATACATTCGTTCGGAAGACGCGATTTCTAGTTGGCGTCTTTTTTGCTGCCGGGTACGTTTGTGCTCACCCCAGGGCCGTGCTAGTTTGTTGCGCGAGGCAACGTATGAACAGCGCGAAGAGCGAGGTTCTGCATCATCGCGGAAATTATTTGGTACGGCGGCAGGTTCTCCAACCCGCTGAAGCCACACCATGGCACCGCGATCCCTATCATCGAGTGACGGTTGTCTTACGAGGTGATCTACTACAGATTGAGTTTCGGGATGGTGCCGATCCTCAAGTGTGGACGATGACGGCCGGGGAAGTAGTCTGGGTTGAGCCGAGCGATCGCGTGCATCGCGCCGTGAATGTAGGCAGGGAAGTGTTTGAAGAGGTGGTTACGTTTTTTCTGGATCGTCCTGACGCAGAACCGCAACCGGAGGAGGAAGAAGCCTGAGTGCGAATGCCGCCCCCTGCCGTTCAATCTGCGAGCTGATACAAAACTTCCTGGTTTCCACGGGCGTATTCTGAACGAGGAGCAGGCATGCAAATCTTCCTGGTCGTCCTGCTCGATCGCGCAGATGCCAGACGGGTACCTTTTGCTGGGCACAGAGTTTCGGCTTGGTTCCGGCTCGATCGCGTTCGGAGCGTCCCATGGCAGCTGTCAGCGGTGAGCATCTCCCGCGGGGACCGTGCGCGGAGCCCGCTAGCCGCGCGGGATGGAAGTCTTTGGATTGGCACTGATGAAGGGCTTGCAACTTGGAAGGACGGCAGACTCACTCAACACCCTAGCTAATGCAAGAGGGACGACGATGCGACAGGTAGACCATCGCCCGCCTTCGTTTTTCAGGCTCCTCCGATGGGTGTTCCGAACTTGTGCTTGCATCGTATGTGGATGGCTCTTAGTGCCGGTTCTACAAGCTGTAGGGGCCCAACGGCCAGTGATCGAGCAAACTCGAACAGTCAGGCTGCCTGTGATCGACGGGAATGACATCCGGTTCCGGCGACTTTCTACGGCAACGGGACCTTCGCAAACACGAGTGGCCCAAATCGTGCAAGACAACCAAGGCTTCTTGTGGTTCGGTACCCAATAGGTCTAAACCGCTACGATGGCTACCAATTTAAAGTATTCAAGCATGATCCAGGGCACGAACAGAGTCTGGGCGGCGTTTATATCTATTCGTTGTTTAGAGATCGGACCGGTACGCTCTGGATTGGAACCGATGAGTCCTTGGACAGCTTCGATCCAGTAACAGAAGCCTTTACTCACCATCGCATCGGAAGTTTCGATCCAAACGGCATCACAATTCCCGTCGCCAACATTAGCCAGGACAACAGCGGTCTCTTGTGGTTGTCGACCCAAGACGGTCTATACAGTTTAAATCCTACGACGGGGGCCATAGCTCACTACATTCATGATCCAAAGGATCCTTCAAGCCTCAGCAGCAACGATATCAAGTCAGCGGGAGAAGACAGAGAGGGCAGGTTGTGGGTGGCCACCAGTGAGGGTCTGGACTTACTCGTCAGGAGCACGGGGAAGGTTCCACTTCACAAAACGTTGAATGTTTCGGCGCGAGAGTTCTCATTCTACGAAGACCGGCTCGGCCTATTTTGGATATATGGCTCTGGCGACGGAGTGATGGTCTTCGATCGAAGAACGAACCGTCTGACACTATATTCCCTTTATTACCAGGAGTCTGGACGGCCAATCAGGAGCGGAGTATACGCCATGCTCGAAGACGAGGATGGCGTCCTGTGGTTGGCGACGAGCACTGCCGGTCTGCTGAAATTCGAGAGGGAGCGGCGGAGGTTCGTAAGTTATCGGAATTACTCGGGAAACACCGACAGCCTGGCCGATGACCATTTAACGACCCTTTTCGAAGATCGCGAACGGAATATCTGGGTCGGGCTGCACCAGACTGCTCCTGATCTCTTTACCAAGCGATCGCTTCCTTTTGAAATCTTCCGGCACCAGCCCGGCAATTCAGCGAGTTTGGGCGGACGCCTGGTAACTGCGATCTATGAGGACAGCCAGGGAATCCTTTGGATTGGTTCAACGGGAGCATTCGATCATATCGACCGCAAGAGCGGTAAGTATTTCTCCTCTTCGACAATCGGACCGGGTATCAATGCTGATGTAATTTCGATCATCAAAGATCGGGCGGGTGTTCTGTGGGTAGGAACTGCCGGCCAAGGAGTCGGCCGCTTCGACAGAAGATCGGGGCGTTTCCGTACCTACCAGCACGATCCAAAGGATCTGTCGAGCTTGAGCAACAATATTGTCAACGGACTGCTGATCGATCATACAGGGACCCTGTGGGCTTCAACTTGGGACGGACTCGACCGGTTCAACCCAGAAAGTGACAGCTTTACAACGTATAGGCCCGAGGCGCAGAGCGGACCTGCACTCTATGGAAAAATCATGGAATCTCCGCAGGGAATTCTGTGGATCAGCGGTATATCAGGGCTACACCGTTTCGATCCGGTGACTGGCCGGTTCACCATCTTCAAGCACAACCCGGATGATCCCTGGTCCTTGAGTAGTAATCGAGCCGTCTCCACCCACATCGATCGCTCGGGCACCATGTGGGTTGCTACCAAGAACGGTCTGGATCAATTCGATGCCCGAACGGGTCATTTCAAAACCTACTATGAACGGGATGGCTTGGCTGGCAATGCGATAGATTGCATCCTCGAAGATGAACGCGGCAACTTGTGGATGAGCACGAACAAAGGAATATCACGACTTGATCCGGCAAACGGAACCTTCACGAACTACTCCAGCGCAGACGGTCTTCCCGGGGAAGACCTGACAGGCTGGTGCGCGTGCTTTAAGAGTCCGAGCGGAGAAATGTTTTTTGGGGGATTTAGCGGAGCCACCGCCTTCCACCCAGACAAGATTGTGGCCGGATCCTACATTCCGCCGATTGTCCTCACCGATTTGTGGTTGACTGGGAGTCCGGTCGCGATCGGATCTGATTCCCCGCTTAAGAAGTCCATTACCTACGCCAGCGACCTCACTCTCTCTCACGAACAAAACGTCTTTTCGTTCATTTTCGCTGCGCTTAGTTATTTCAATTCGGCGGCGAACCGCTATCGATACAAGCTGGAAGGGTTGGATCGCGAATGGAACGAAGTAGGCAGCGACCGAAGGCTCGCCACATACACGACCCTGCCAGCCGGCAAGTACACCTTCCGCGCACAGGGCGCGACCAGCAACGGGCCCTGGAGCGAGCCCGGTGTGACGCTGCGCGTCGAAGTTCTGTCTCCGTGGTGGAGCACTTCGTGGTTCAGAGCGCTGTGCACCATTGCCGCTGCTGGGATCCTTTGGGCGCTCCATCACCTCCGCCTGCGACAGTTGGCTCACCAATACAGCATGCGTCTGGAAGAGCGCGTCAGCGAGCGTACACGCATCGCTCGGGATTTGCACGACACCATGTTGCAAAGCTCTCAGGGGCTCATGCTGAGGTTGTACGGGGTAACCTGTATGCTGCCGGATCGCCCTGTCGAAGCCAGGAAGACAGTGGAGGATCTGGTGGAGCAGGCCGGGCAGGCGATCACGGAGGGCCGAGAGGCGGTGCAGGGGTTGCGCTCTTCGACCCTCATCACCAACGATCTTGCCTGCGCCCTCACCACGCTCGGACAAAAGCTCGCCGCCGAGCAAAACGGCCAAAGTCGTACGGCCTTCCGCGTAGATGTGGAAGGGGAGTCGCGAGACTTGCATCCAATTTTAAGGGACGAGGTGTACCAGATTGCCAGCGAGGCCATACGCAATGCCTTCCACCATTCCGGAGCGGCCCGGATTGAAGTTGACATCGGTTATGACGAACGACAGTTTCGTGTGCGCATCCGTGACAACGGAAAAGGCATGGACCCGAAGCTTCTTGATGCAGGCGGACGTCTCGGGCACTACGGTTTTCCGGGCATGCAAGAACGCGCCAGACTCGTAGGGGGAAAGCTGGCTGTCTGGAGCAAGGTCAATTCCGGGACGGAGGCAGAGTTGACGATTCCCGCATCCCTTGCATATGTCAAGTCGCGCTCTTTGCGCCGCTCGATATCGTGAGAAAGGGAGATTGATCAAAGCGTGAGTGCTAACGGGAATTCGATTCGGATTCCAGCGGCTCGACCATCACGCCCGAGTGTTTCGTGACGGCCATCACAGTGTTGCTACATGTAGCCGTGATTTACTGAAAACCCAGTGGCGGATTTCCAGCCAGGAGTTCCTTCCGGAACTCAAGGAGGCGCCAAATGAGCACCAGCGCACCATCGAGCACGCAGCTACGTGCTCTGCGCGTCTTCCTTTGTCACTCGTCCGCCGACAAAGCAGCCGTTCGCGACCTCTATTCCCAGCTCAAACGAGATGGATTCGCTGCCTGGCTCGACGAGCAAAAGCTGCTCCCCGGTCAAGATTGGCGCGAAGAGATTCCAAAGGCGGTGCGTTCTTCTGACGCAGTACTCGTCTGCATCTCCCGAACCTCAATCACCAAAGAGGGCTACCTACAAAAAGAGATTCGCAACGCCTTGGAGGTGGCAGAAGAGAAACCTGAAGGTACCATATTCATTATCCCGGTTCGTTTGGACGATGTTGAGGTGCCGAACCGTCTGGGACGGTGGCACTGGGCTAATCTGTTTGACTCTGACGGTTACGAAAGAATTATTCGCGCCCTAAGCATACGCGCACGTGCATTGGGGCTCATCACGCCTCTGCCCGATGCGGGTATGTCGACATCAGATGCTCCGGCAGCCTCGAATGTGCAAGTTCCATTTTCCGAAGGCATTCATTCAGTCGCAGATGCCGAACAAATCAGGAAAGAAGGTCAAGGTTGGAATTGGGCCTCTATTACACCACAAGTTTGGCGTGGACATAGTGAAGCCTCCGCTTCGCTTGACAAGACCTTGGCCATATGGGACCTGCAAACAGCAAAGCAACTACATACGCTAAAAGGCCACTCTGGAGATGTTTACGCCGTCGCCGTAACTTCAGACGGCCGCCGTGCGATCTCTGGCTCCGAGGACGAGACGCTGGCGATTTGGGACCTACAAACGGGGAGACGGCTACGCAGCCTGAGGGGGCACTCTGGGTGGGTTAGTGGCGTCGCCGTAGCCCCTGACGGAACACTAGCGGTTTCTAGTTCTCACGATGGCACGCTAAACGTATGGGATATGGGTGGTGGCCGTCTGCTGCGCACTCTTCGCAGCGATTCATTTTCGACAAGTCTGACTGGCTTGGGAGTATCGATATTTCGTAAGACTATCAAAGACGTGGCGTTCATGCCGAATGGTCAACACGTCGTATCTGCTTATGGCGACGGTACAGTGCGAGTCTGGGACATAGAGCAGGAGGAAGAGCTGCTTATCTTGGAAGGCCACTCCGATGTGGTTCAAGCCGTCGCGGTGACCCCAGACGGTCGCTATGCAGTCTCCGCCTCAGACGACGAGACTCTCAAACTCTGGGATCTGGAAACTGGAGATGAAGTGTACACCTTTGAGGGTCATTCGAGTTCTGTGGAAGGGGTGGCGATCACATCAGATGGCCGGCAGGTAATCTCGGCTTCTATTGACGACAGTGTTCGCATTTGGGACATCGGCAGTGGTGAAGCCATAGCAACATTTGCCTGCGAAGGGAGTAGATGTTGCGCATGCTCGGCATTCGGCGTTGTCATCAGCGGTACTCAGGTCGGTCAGATATGTGTCTTCCGGGCAAGCCCCTGGAAGCCAATGTGGCCTACTTTTTGTAATGGAGTCCGTTCGCGTGAAGACACTTCGAACCGCGCGTAACCTGGTGGAGACCAGTGGCTATCCGGGAACAACGAACCTGAAGGTGGCATGAACGAGTGATTCTCAATGAGAATCGCGAGTTGGCTTCGCATTTAACCTGTTCTCGGGATAATGGGTTGCATTCTCCCTAGCGCGGGTTCATCATAAGCATAATCTCTGATCTTAAACTTCAAGGGAAACCAAGGTCGCCGAATATCTCCAAGCTAGTCCGCAAGCTAAGAAGACGGAGGTCATTAAAGAGGTTGCGGCGCACCGCGACCAAATCCGCAAGCGACCGGAAAACTTCCTGAATCCGGAGCAACTGAAAGAGTGGGACGCCGAGGTGGCTAAGGCGAAAGAGTTCCTTGGCCAACGGATGGCTGCATAAAAGCAGTGTAGGCTGTCTCGGTGGCGACGGCAATGATAGGCAGCCACCGAGACCGTCTTATCGTAGGACTCATGGATGCTAGCAGTGAGCGCTGCATATATGCATTCCCGACCCAAGCAATTATAGGAAATCAGGAGGGCAATTCGATGCCCGACGCTGCCTTGAAGACGCCAGCTCGCGAAGAACGAACCGAGTATGGCAGGTCACTGCGCCGAAAAGTCAGCCGAGCTAGTCACGCAGAGTGGGACCCAAAGCGGCGAAAGGTGTCCGCGCTAGAGTTGCTGCGAGCATCGGGGCGTCACCGTGTCGCCAACCTGTTGCCTATTAAGGTTGCCCGCATGGCGGCATCGCCCTTTGGGTTCTACAGGGGCGCTGTTCCGGTCATGGCTGCTGATCTCTCGATGCTCTCAAGCACCGGCATTTATGCCCAGCTTTGCGGCGATGCGCATGTTCACAATTTGGGCGCCTTTGAGGGGCAAGACGGGCGCCTCATCTTCGATATCAACGACTTTGACGAAACCATTCGGGGACCTTGGGAATGGGACGTGAAGCGCATGGCCGCCAGCTTGGTGCTGGCGGGGCGCGAATCCAATAACAGTGAAAAGGCATGCAAAATCGCGGCTCTGGCCTTTGTCGAAAGCTATCGCGAGGCGATGCAGCAATTTGCAGCAATGCCCATGGTGGACTTGGCCCGACATCAGGTTTTTCGCCACTTGCATGTTTCGCCCGTGCTGAGTGTCTTGCGTAAGGCCGAGCGTGCCACGCCCCTCCACAATCTGGAGCAGTTAGCCGAGGAGCGCAAAGGGAAATGGCGCTTCCGCGACAACAAACCGCTACGCTTTCACGTGCCCACTACAACGTCAAAGCAGGTGA
>Ga0306920_100004175_pt1 | contig 18514 bp, 15 predicted proteins | sample flu12Cox44000170_FD_204666 | JGI IMG/M metagenome (GOLD analysis project Ga0306920, IMG submission 204666) | Lab enrichment of tropical soil microbial communities from Luquillo Experimental Forest, Puerto Rico - flux4day.12C.oxic.44.000.170 (v2)... | ecosystem: Environmental > Terrestrial >... | reverse complement strand
TCGCCTGTGCGCTGATGACGCGTTCTCCAGTTCTCCGTTGGAAACACGTGCTAGCACAGATTGATGCGGAGGGAGGGCTGACCGAGGCTGAGCGCAGCGAAGCGGAAACGGTTGGCAAAAAGAAAGTCGCGAAACAGGCAATCAGGATCGCAAAGGCCCCTACGGACGCTCCCTTATTGGATTGGGTGGATGGCAGCATCCCGGCCAAAGGAGGAGCACGCATCCCTCGGGCTACTGCTGATATCCCGGCCTATAACTGGTTAATCGAGCAGACAAACAAGACAATTGCCGATTTTACGCGCTATCGCGATGGGCTGATCGCCGAACGAGATGCCCTTATCGCCGCGCGCGAGCAGGAGGTGCAGGCATCATGAGCCTACTCTTCATAGCCCTTATCGCGCTCGTCCATCCGGTTGCCGGCATGCTCCTGTTTGTCGTGTGGCTAATCTGGGGCTGGGTCTTCGACCGGTCGGATAAGAAGACCGAGGCTGAACACCGCAATCACGGGTTCCCGCCGTAGAGCGCGTCGGCTGGAGATTCCCCTACCCCTGCCTGAGAGCCGGCCACAGTGCCGAACTGGGCGGCAGCTCGTTGAAACGCATTGCGCGTGAACGGATTGTTTGGATTCTGCAAAAAGTTCAGATAGCGATTAGCCATAGTCGCAACCAGCGGAGCCGTCGCCGGCATTGTCATATATTTGGCGAAGGCAGCGCCTGGGATTATCGCTCCCAACGAGTAGGGATGCGCCAGGACATGCGGAACTCCCTCAAACAGAGCCGCAAAGGTGCCAATGTTCTCCGCCGACTTTGACGTATTGGCGTACTTGCGGTGCAATCCCTGAAGTCGCTTCTGCACCGTAAGAACGTTGTCTAATGCATCGCGAACGCCACCCTGCCCTGCGGGGCCGAACAACAAGTCTCGCGCTTCCGGCGCAATATTCTTCTCGTAAGATGTAATGAATTTATCGGGAGTGTCCCCTAATGTGGACGCCAGGCCAGACGCCAATTCGTTCCAAGCGTTAGGATCAACGGCGTTCTTGGCCCGCTCTAAGAGTTCAAGATTGCTTGTACCTTTAGTTGCAGATCCTGCCGCCCGCGCTAAAGCGCCATAGACGCTTTCATTGGAAGCGAGGGCTTGCGGCCCACCAAGAAGTTTAACCAATGCCTCCTGATTCAGCCTTGTATCTCTTGCAAAAGCGCTGGTTGCTCGCACGGCGCTCACTGGCACGCCGCTGTTAACATAGGCCTGCTCCATATCTTTCGTCAGTCCCTTGTAGATTTGTTTAAGCTCAGCAGTATCCATATCTGCGGGTAACACGCTGCCCGGCGCCAGCATTTGGCCAATCGAAGTCCGCAATTTCTTGATGCCCTCGACCGTATATCCATCAGGATTGCCAATTTGTTGCCGTACCTTATCGATTGCGCTCGATGCTCCCATATCGACGGTGTCGCGCGAAGCTTGAATATTGCCGGCCGCCCATCGAGTGAACCCCAATGGAGTTTTTACCCCTGGATTGGTGATGCTGTTCTCAAGTGCGGTATATCTGGCGGTCACGGCGCTGGGGGAAACATTGCCGATGTAATCGGTGAGGCCTGCCTTCATTGCCGCGCCGGCTGAGCGCGCATCCGCTTGTCCCGCTTGCCCGGCAACGGCTTGTTTAAGGCCTTCCCCAGTTTGTTCCAGGCCTGATTTGACCCAATCGCCAACCCATGGCCAAGCCGCCATATGCATCATGACGCGTTGCGTCGTTGGGTCGGAACTAACGGCGAACCGTGGTATTGTGGTGTTGACGCTCGCCGCAGCCTCTCGCGTTGCCTTGCGGGTCGCATCCTCCGCTAACGATCCCGCGATGCCGCTCGCGATGCCGTGTCCTAAGACGCCGCCAGCGGTGCCAATGCCCGCTCCGAGCCAAGCGCGATTGAAGGCGTCATACGGATCTTCTCCCTCTCCCGCGCCATAGGCCGCGCCATAAAGCCCCCCCGTCAGCGCCGCTTTGCCTAGTGTTCCCGCAGCGCCCGGTAGAAGCATCGCGGGAAGAGTCTGGCCGGCGAAGGTTGCGACTGGGTGCTGCTCGCCCAGTTGCCGCGCTGTGCCCAGAATGCGAGCGCGGTTCTCCTCAAGCCGCGTGGAGAAATCCTCGTCAGATTCATGCTGCTGTTTTAGAGCGCCCGCGCCTGGACCTCCTCCGATCAAGGCTTCAGGCAGATAGCTGCTGGCAGTTTCAAGGTATGGCGCGATATGCTTCCATGCGGGCATTACTTGGGGAATGGCGTATTCGAACGCCCCCGTTGCGGTGCTTTCCTGCGAAGGAAGAGGCCCGCCCGATCCAATACCGACATCGGCGTCTGACTCTCCCGTCTTTGCGCCAGGAGACGGGGCCGCCGCTTTTGGCTTTGTCGCGCTAATACCGAGATCGGCGTCACTTTCGCCTGTCAGGTTCATGGCGCAGCCCAGCCTTGTGCGGTCCATATACGCTCGCCCTTCGGCGTCATGTAATGCTGACCGATAGGCCGCTCTCCTTCAGCGGGGATTGATTGCCCTCGATAGGAGAACTCCTTGCGCGCCTGATCGACGAATCTCTGCGGATCGTTCTTGCGCAGCCACTCGTTCTGGAATTGCAGCGGGCTTCGCGCTTGCTGTCCAGCATCCGTATTGCGATAATTGGCCCAATCTTGGTTGTATTGATCCTGATAGCGAATGAGACCAATAAGCTGACTGATAATATCAGCATTGGCCCCCGACACGAGTTTCGCCGAGGGATTGGCAGTCGTTAGGCCCGAAATCTCTATATTGCGCGGCTGGCCTTTGATCGTGCGCAATTGGTCATAAACCTGCTGGATCGCATTCTTGGTGAACTCCTGATATTGTTTGACATCCCAAGATCGCCAATTGCTCGGCACATCCAAACCAAGCGATTGAAGCCCGCCGACAAAGTCTGCTTTTTCCTCAGCCCAAGTGCCTGTCTTGTAACTCTGGAGAATGCGACGCATTGTGTCCAGACGCTGAATTTGTAGCGCGTGAGCCGCCTGCGCATCTCTCGTATTTTGGTCTTCCTCATAATTCTGCTGTTGGCCGAGTTTCGCTCCCTCAACTCCGCCCTCCTTCTCGGCCGCATGCGTGAACTCATACCGCTTCTGAGCCTTCTCCATTAGATCGTTGCCATACTGAAGCGCGTCTTTGTCGCCCCACATTCCTCCATATTGTGCCATCTGCTGGCCCTGCTTAAACAATGGATCGTCTTCGAGTCGGCCCCCGCCGGGGGGTGCGCCGCCCGCTGGGGCCGCGCCGGGAGGGGCCGGTGAGGCGACGGGCTGAGCCTGGGCGGAAGGGACGCTCGCCCCCGGAGCCGCACCAGAAGGCGCACCAGAAGGCGCACCAGCGGCCACAGGAGCCCCGCCAGGAGCCCCGAGGGGGTGGATGCCCTGAGTAGGCCCGACTCCGCCCGAGGCCCCTCCTTGCCCGTCTGTGGTCCCGTGCTGGCCTCCCAGAGGCGGCAGGCCATACTGAGCAGGGTCGATCGGCTGGAACCCGAACATCTTCGCCTTCGCGTTGAACGCAGCGATCGTCTGGGCGATGTTCAGTTGCGACTGCGCAGACTGGATCTGGAGTTGCTGAACCCGATACGGCAGCTCCATATCGCGCGAGCGCTGCTCGGACGTCATATTGTTGATCTGCGCCTGATTGAGTTGCCACTTCTGGGCGAGTTCCTGGCTGTCCATGAGGTACTTGTTGCCAGCGGTGAGGCCTTCGCCCATCGCTGTTCCGAAGTGAGGCGAGCGCGACGACATCATGCCCGCGCCGACGTTCATGAGATAGCCGGCCCAGTCGAACGGCGGCTGTCCCCCGGGTTGCTGACCTCCGAGCGTGAGATTGGTGCCAGGGATCTTGAAGCCGCCGCCATAGGATGGGGCCGTCGCTTGGACCTCCTGCGAGCCCGCCGCGGGGACATTCGGAGCCGCGGCGCCCCCGCTCCCGCCTCCTCCGTAAGTCTGAGCGAAGCGTTCCGAGTTCGCGAGCCGGTGCGGTTCTTCCTGGTCGTACTTGTAGCCGATGTAGTGGCGCAAAGCGGCGTTGGCGCTGCCGACGTCGTTGGCCGCCATAAATTCCTTCGAGCCCTTGATGCCGCCGCTCGTGATTTCTTTGGCGAGGAAGTCCATCTGGGCGTCGGGGTCATTCCACGCGCGGCCTGTCTGGCGCGCGAACTCCCCAAGCCCGTTTGGACCGTTCATGCGGTCCCCTTCCCACTGGATGTACCCGTGCGCGCCTTCGCCACGGTTCACCGCGTTCGCGTTCAGGCTCGACTCTTGCTGCATATTGCCCATGGCGGCGGCCGCCTGGGCGTCGTTGAAGCCGCGCGCGTGGAGCCCCTGCCAGATGTAGTCGGGGCTGCCGACAGCCGGGCCAGCGGGAGCAGCACCACTATCCGCCGGAGCGCCGCCGCCCTGGAAGCTTTTGCGATGCACCTTCCCGCCGCGCATGTAGAAGAAATGCCCGCCGCCGGGCTGAGAGCCATCGATCGCGGGAGAAGTCTGCCCGCCCCCACCCCCAGGATTCATCGCCAGCACGCTCGTTGGCGCGTGAGTCGCAGGCGTGGTGCCGGGATGCCAACCAGGGGGGCTGGGAGGTCCGCTGGGGGCAATCATCGGCGCCATGTCCTCCCACCGCGCCATGCGTCGGCTACGTCGCCGCCGCCCATATCCATGCCGGCACCACTGAGAGACGCGTCGGCTACGTCGGTATTTTGGTTCACGACGGAGACCTGGGCGGGACCTTGAGACGTCTGGGTCGGAGCCGGCGCAGGAGCCGCCTGCGAGGAGGTGTCCACCAGAGGATGGATGCCGCTCGACGAGGGCGTCGTCGAACCGGATGTCGTCTGAGTCGGCTTCTTGGTCAGGTTGTCAGCCATACTCTGAAGATGCTTCGCGATATCGCCCGGGCTCCCAGGCTGATCTCCGCTTGGCGGCTTGTAGGGCTGAGCCGTGGGGAGATTTGCCCCATGTCCCGAGCCCATGGATTGCACAGCCCGCGAGATTGCCGCGTTGATGTCGTTTTGGTCGTTGCTTGACCCTCCGCCTAGTTGGAACCCTTGACGGCCAAAGAGATCGCCGAACCCGGCCGACTGCTTCGTGCTTGCGAAGCTGCCGAGGCCTTTTGCCTGTTCGGCGCTATTAGGGTAGGGCGAGGACCCCATGACCCCGCCGCCGCCCTGATACCGGCGAGTCGCGTTGTAGACCGCTTCTGGAGACATGACGTCGGGTGGATCGTCGCCATGCGGGTTGCCATAGGTGATGCCGGTCGGCTGGCCCGCCAACGGATCATAGTGGCCGCTCATATCAGGAGGACCATAGGGGATGCCGGTCGGCTGACCCGCCAGGGGGTCGTAGTGATGGCTCATATCAGGCGGCCCGGCGCGAGGCGGCGCACGCGTATGCGCAGGATGTCCGCTGAGGCGACGTCTCATCGCGATAGCGGGGTGAGTGCCTGCCACTTGGGCGGTCGCATTTGATGGAATCGAATCCTGCACCCATTGCCCGCGCCCAGCGATGCCAGTTGTCGGCTGGTAGTGACCAAAAATGTTGCCAACATTGGCGGTCGTGATCGGATTGCCGCCCATGAGCGAGGTCACGCCGAAGTTGGGGTTGGTGCTTCCGCCCCCTCCTCCAGGCGCTTCAGCCCGCATACCCGGATCGATCCCCCTCATGGGCTGCATGCGCGTGCGCGCCGGCTGATCGAAGTTGAAGTTGGTGGGGAGGTGGCTGATCCAGCCCAAGTCCTCTGGCTTCGCGTCGCGCATCTCGCCCTCAAGTCCGCGCGCGAAGTCATCGTCGGACATGTTCGACGCATCGAGACCTTCCCAGTCGCCGACTGAGCCACCAGGGTCGTAAGGACCGCCACCGTCCGCATAGCTCGCGCGACCGCCGCGCCACCGTCCGCCCTCGTTCATCATGTTCTGGACGTCAGGGTCAGTCGGATTCGCGTCGCGGCTCCACGAGGGCTGGAAGGTGGATCCAGGCGCTCCGCCCTCGTTTTCCCATGTGCCAAGGTCGGTCACATGGCTCGGGGGCGGCCCGGCATGGATCGTGGGGCCAGGACCACTGGGTGAGCGACCTAGTGTGCGAGGGGCCTCAACCCCTGTCGCCGGCTGTAGGGGATCTGGCGACAAGATCCGCCTGCCCATCTCGATCAGACGCCCACCCGGTAGCATTCTGGTCACGCGCCCAGGCAGATTTCGAAGGAATGTGCCGGCTCCCTCTGGTTGCAAATATTCAGGCTCGGGCGGAGGCAATTGCGGGTCCGAGAAGCCGCGAGGCGGCACTTTGCCCCCCGATGGCTCCAGGCTCTCCGGCGGGATGATCTTGCCGAACCCCCGATAGGGGACTTGGGGATCGGTCACCCCGTCAGGATAATGGTCGCCTGTGACCGGCGGCCGATCGTGAAAGTACGGCTCCTGCCAGGGCGGCCGATCATGCAGCGGCCCCGTGTCTGTGGGACGAGGCGGCGGCATAGGAGCGCGACGCGCAGGCGCGGCTCTCGATCGCGCGATCTGCCTCGCCACCGCAATCGCTGGCGGCGGAGGAGGAGGTGGCGCAGGCGTATGATAGGTCGCGCCTCGCCCCTGCCCGGTCGTCGGCGAATAGTAGCTGAACCGCGGATCGGGAAACGGCGCCCCGCCGCCTTGATAACCTTCTCGCATGACCGCGCCTCCAGTCTCCCAAGAACTCCCGCCGGCGCCGCCGCCCCCACTATTGGCGTCGCCGCCAGCGGGAACTTGATTGAGGCCGCTGAACTTTGGCAATGAAGAACCCACAGGCACCCGCATCGTTCTTGTCCCTGATGGCTCCCAGCCGGCCTGGACGTGTTCATAACCGGGCACCGTCATAGTGGTGAATTTCTGTGGCGTTGGGGGTGTCAGCTTCGGCGCTGGAGTCGATGGCGCAGGCGTGGTGGGAAGCGGCTTCGCCGGTTGCCCCTCGGCGAGCGGAGGAAGATTCTCCTGCGCGCGAAACGCATTCGTCCCGCTCAGCGCATTGCCCGGCACGATCGGCGAGGGGAACACGTCGCCTGCGGCCATCCCGGCGGCCGCACCCTTTTGGGCTGCCGGGGTGAAGGAATACTCGGTGTTTCCCCACTGAGGATTCGCGCCGAGATCCTGCCAGTCGACCGTCTGGAGCGCCCACGGCGACATGCCGGTCTTCGGGTTCCACGCGCCTTTGTTGACGCCGATACCCTGCGCGAGGTTGTAGGTTTCGAGATTGTTCCCGCCCGAAGCGTACAGGGAGCCGGACAGCCCCATCGGATCGGGATTGACCCAGCCCGATGGCACATCTTCGTTCTGATTGACGCCGCTAACGATACCTTCGACTACAGACGGGTCAATGAAGCTGAGCGGCCCGGCGCCGCCGCCAGGGAGCGTTCCGCCGCCCGCGTCGAAGCTTTGGCGACCTTCATCGAAAATGCCTCCCCCATAGGCCATGGCAGGCATCATCTCGATCGGCGGGATGCGGCCAGCCGACGGAGTGTGGAAGGACTGCATTGCGGTCCTCGTCGGATCGACCAGCGGCGCTCCGCCAGGGTCAGCATGTTGGCTCTCGCCAATGTCGAGGCCATAGCTCGGGCCGAAAGCGCCGAGAGACGCACCATGCACGCCGCCGAACATCAGCGCCTGATCGGGGCTCGGCGTTCCGCCGCCTGCGAAGTGGCCGCGCCCGCGCTGAGCCGCCTCTTCCGTCGCGCCGTGATAGTCGAGCCCGAGGAGATCGCGAGCACCGCCGAGCCCAACGCGGATGACGGACCTCGGATGGCGATAGGCCTCTTCCTGCGCCATCAGGCCTATTTGCGTCCTGGGGTCGCCCTTGAAGTTGTAGCGATAGATTTGCTGCCCGTCGTACGTCTCGCCGATGGGCTCGATGTTCTCCTTCAAACGCTCATCCGAAAAGCCAAATAGCTTGCCAACCGTGCCAACGACGTCGGCCGCAGCGCCGATGCCTTGCGCCAGTCCGCTTGGGCCAGGAGTGCTCGTCTGTCCGGTGCCACCTGACTGACCGCCGAGCCCCTCGATGGCGTTGGTCAGGAAGGAGGCGGTCGTGAACGGATAGGCCTGCCCTTGCTCAAACTGGCCGTACGCGGAAGTGTCGGCTGCTTGTTGAAACTCGGTCGGCACCAAGCCGGCTTGGATGTTCGCCTCGCCGCCCTGAAGTGCGGCGCCCTGACCGGCGAGCCCGAGGCTGCCGTACTGCGAGCCGGCGGCGAGTTGGTTGTTCGCTTCGGCCGATCCGAGAGCCCCCTGCCCAGTGGCAGCATTGAGCATCGTCTGCGCGCGGTTCGTGCCGATGTTGGAAAGCTGCCCAGCGCCTTGCATTTGCGCAGCTTGCTGAGCGTTGAGCTCCTGCTCCGCTTGACCGAACCCGGCTTGATAGAGGCCAGCGATGACGGGGGCCTCGGACTGTTGTTGCTGCCCCGCCAGGATCGCTTGACTGATGCCCGCTCTGTCGCCCCCGAATGCTCCGCTCGAAATGTTGGAGCTATTCAAAAATTCCGCTTGTTGCTGGTTCTGGTTCTGGAATTCCGCGGCAGTCTTGTTGACCACGTCAGTCAAGTATGGCGACATATAGGTGTTCAAATTGGGGGCGAAATTCGAGCCGCTCCCCATGCTCATCGCGGCAGTCGTGGCAGCCTGCGCCGGGTTCCACCCCGAGGAGCCCGCGCCATAGGCTCCAGCATAATTCCCCGCGGCGGCGTCCCATCCTCCCGCGTGGCCTGTCCCGGGCGATGCGGCTGTGTAGGCTTCTCCTGTCTGGATTGCCGGCTGCGCCGACTGGCCGTACTGCCCGACTTGCTGAGTGCCGCTGATCGTCTGGTTCGATTCCGGGGCGACTAGTTCGCCCTGGTACATCTGGTAGGGAGTGTTCGCGACCGACGTGTCGCGGGAGATCGCGGCGTTGTAGTCAGCGAGAACTGATGCAGGCGGCGTCTGGGTGGACGTCGATTGGTTGGTGTTAGATCCACCGCCGCCGCAGCACATGGCTCACTCCGCCGCCGTCGCGAAACTTGAGCCGGCGATCCGTTCGTAGACCGGCTTACGATTGGGCGGCACATGAAGGTAGAACTCGCCCACTTTAGGCATGTAGCGACGATATAACCTACATTTCGCTTCGGTCCTGATCGTGCTGAATACGCCCAAGAAGAGATCGAGACCGATCTGATCGGAGCATTGCTGCGCGTAGGCGATGAGGTCTTGGGCGTAATGCGTGCCCTTGCGCGCATCGGGTCGTACGAAGTTGAAATACTCGTTGATCTGCCAGTCCTTCGAGTACCAGAGTTTTTCCATCAGGAGGAAGACGCCGCCCTTGAGATCGTGGCGCTCGCCTATGACCCCTATGATGCCGCGCCGCTGCGGGCCGGGTTGCACCGCGAGGCGCACCATCGCAGCGATGCTCGGTAAGTCGAGCTCATGATAGGGCTGTTCGAGCCACATCTTCTGAAACAGCTCGATGATGCCGATCTCATCGTGCTCATCAGCGACGCGAATCGGAGACCTGGGCGGCGTCCTCCGCAACAACTCCTCATCGCGGCTCCAGCGTTTCCACTTCACCCCGTCGTCGTCTCGGAAGTATCTAGGCCTCGTCATGCGGATCTCGCAAGTTTCAATCGAAAGCATTAACTAGCTCTGAGCAGGTCCAGGGAGTTTTTGCAGTGTTTTTACAGCGTTCTTCTTTTCCTCTATTACCCATCGATCCAAAATCTTGTGCCCTTTACTTATGTCACCCTGACCAACATGAGCCACCATCTCCGGAGTTATTACGAACTCTCCGCCGCTAGCGTTGATCGGGACGGGGCCGCCTCCGTCTCTTGCCGCGCCGCCATGCGCTGCGAGCGCTGGGTTCTGTGCGCTCATGCCAGGGGTGAGGTTCGGCGGCTGCCAGTTGATTGGCGGGGGCTTTGGCGGCCCCATGCCATGTTGCGTCCCCATCTTCGAGACCGGCGCTCCATAGGGCGTCTTCGCGGCCTGCCCGGCCCCCTGCCACGGCTCCCCGAACATCATCTTCAGGACCGTCATGCCGTTCATCGAATTACCCTGGCCCAGGTGGCTCACAAACCACGCGGGCATCACATAGGACCCGTTCGGGACATGCATTTGGATGTCGTCGGCTCGCCCCGCGTTCGCCGACATGATGCCGCCGTCGAAGGGCGCGTGCGGTGAGTCGAGGATGCCCCCGCCGTAGGCGCGGCCAAGGGGGCGCATCAGCATATGCATGGTCGACGAGCCGCCGCCGAGGTGCGGCATCTTCATCCCGCCGCTGCCGCCTCCGATCCCGCCCATGCGCCCTGGGGTGATCGACATCGGCCTGATGGCAGCCGGCGGCCTGATGGGGCGCGTCGCTCCGAGCATCCGATTGATGCGGATCGTCGCCGGCACGGGGTTCCAAGCGTTGCTCATCGTCTGCGCCTCGCCGCAATCTTAGCGTTCACCGAGACAGTTCCGCTCGCGAAAGTGGCCAGACAAACGAGATACGCGGTCATGGGCGACGCCGAGGTGAAACGGCAGGGAGCGACCCCCAGCACCGCGCTCACGAGTACAGCAGTGGTCGTCTGAATCTGCGAGGATGAGTTATTGTCTGACAGTATGCTGCCAATGTTTGCCGAAGTCGCGCTGATCGAGGCTTGCAATGCTGACGCCCCCACGCTCGCGGTCATGTTGGCGTTGCCCCACAAATCCCAATCGCCTGCCGAGAGGGGGAGCGTGACGACGTTGGCGGCGACGGTGCTGGTTAGAAGAACGGATGAAGCGTTCAGGCTCGTATATTCGCCCACGAACCCCGGCGCGGCGTTCGACCCATCGCTGACCCCAACGATGCCCCCATGGCCCACTCCGGTGATGGCTGAATAGAGAGACCCCGGACCCAGTGGCCCGGGCACGCCGGGCCCGCCTATAAACGCCTGGAATAGGTTCCCGAGCTGCGTATTGGTGTTTTGCAGCGTGGCGATTAAAGTTTGGAGTTGGCCTGCGCCGATGTCGAGACCGTTGGGCATTACGGAGCCCTACCATCCGGGGCAAATTCACCATGCAGTCGGACGGCGGCCGCATGGTAAGCGGCCCAGGCTTTTCCCCGGGTCTCAAAGAGTCCTAAATACACCCGTTGGTGATAAGCGCAAATACGGGCGTTTCATGGCGCGCGCCCATCTGGCTGAAACCTAAATTTCACGCCCCCGAGTCGGGCAAACGACCCAAGGTCGTTGCCCCATATCACCGCGTAAAAGTAGCGGCCTCTACAACGCGGTTCGAAGCCAGCATTGGGAACCGGCGGCGACGCCGCACCTGGGAGCCCCACATTGGTGACCGTATAAGGACCGTAAGCGACCGCTGGATAGTTCGGATCATCGGGATAATCCGCGACATAGAGTGTGAACTGCACGGTCGCGCTTGTGCTCTGTCCTTGAGGGAAGCGCCGCCATTTGAAGTCTGGCAGAACGTAATCCACGAACACGAAAGTCTCGGCTTCGGCCAACTGGAAGTAGCCGGTCGTGATCATCCAAGTGATCGGCGCCGCGCCCCAGACGCCACTTGGAGTCTGAGTGACCGCATCCGGCGATTCTTCATGTTGCACCAGCATCGAATAGGGCTGTACGTAAGCCGGACTCAATTGCATCCAGACTGGATTCATCATCGAGGAGAGCGGATGGCCGTAGATGTTCGCATCAAGCCAAGCCGTGACTTGGATCGGCGTGGGCGAGGCGAGACCAGGCTGCGCGACCGAGAGCGCATAGTCCCACTCGCCGGTCGTCGTATTTAACTTCACGTAGGAGTCGTTCTCGGCGTTGTTGAAATAGATTGTGTCGCCAGATGACACTCCTGGCGAGGTCACGGGACTGCGCAGCGTCACGGTACTCGCCGTTACCGCCGTAACCGTGGTGATGTAGCCAATCGCCGCCGGGTTAGTCACATCCGCGACAGTCATGCCGACTTGAACGCCGACCGTGCTGGCGAGATTGAGAACGCTCACCCCAACTGCGGTCGATGATGTCGTCGTTTGCTGAATCAGGGTGGCGGCTGAGGGGAAATGCCACGCGACCTCATCGAAGCCGCTGTTCGCGGCAAATCGGATGTGATGGAGGTAGAGATAATTTCCATTGCTGTCCTTGGCGAGGTTCAGATTCGTAAAGACGATATCCCAGACGTCGCAGGGCAGTTTCTGAACAGCGCCTTGGGCATAGGCCCAGAAGCCATCGAGGGACATCCAGAAGACCTGGGGGCCGCGGACGCCGGCCGCATCCTTGGCGATGAGCCCGCAGCCTTGGGCTATCTCGTTGAATCCCCATACGTCTGGATAGCCGATGTAGGCCATGACCCAGACGCCGACATCCGTGAAAAGCATCGCTTGCTGCGGGCCTTGAATGCCGCCCACGATCTTCGAGCCGCGCGTGAGCCGAAACGATCCGGCCTGATTCGACGCGCTCGCAATCCAGGTATTGAGACTGCCAGCGTCGCACCATGCGACTTGCATCGGATCTTGGACTTGGCCAGGCGCATAGCCCGCGACGCGGCCGGCATAGGTGGCGGGGATCGTGCCCTGGTTGATCGCCGCGCCATAGGCGACGATCATCTGTTGAGGCATCGCGATGAAGAAGCCAGTCGCGAGCGCGGGCGCGTTCGGAATGATCTGTGCGTAGAAACTCGCAGTCGCCCCCGTCCCGGCGTTGAGTGGGTTCCAGTAGAACAGCGGCCCGTTCATCGCATTGGCGATGAGGTTCTGGCCGAAATTGGCTAAGCTCCAATCCTCGGCGCTGACGTTCGGATAAATGGCGGGATTATTCCCCGGACTGGAGGGGAATGAAGTCCCGGAAGGCGAGGATAGACCCGCGATTTGCGGGTTCCAATAGACGAGATATGCGGCGCCGGCGAGATTGCCCTCGTTGATGCCACTGACCGTCGCTTGGGCGCCCCATGATGCGTCGATGGCGAAGGTGTTCGTCGTTGGCGCCGGGCTCGCCAATACCGTGTAGATGCCCGACAGGGTGAGATAGGCGCCCGTCATCGTCGTCGGCAGCGAAATCTGAAATGACGACCCCACCGAGAAGCCATGATTTGGGAGCGTGACGGTGACAACGGCGCTGCCAGAAGTGACGGCGAATTGTGCGACGCATGGCGTAGTCACCGCCGTCGAGTTGGTCGCGTTGGCGCTTGCCTGGATGGTGTAAATGACGTTCGGCGGAGAAGGTGAATGCGAGACGCTTTTGATCGGATAGTTGCCATAGAGGACGAGCCCGCCCACCGCGACATGGGTCGCAATCTGGACCGTCGTCGCGGTCGTGATCCCCAAAGTGTAAACGACAGGATCGCTGACGGTGATGAGCGGCGATCCGCTCGCCGGCGTGAACGTCGCTCCTCCGCTCGTGGTGAACTGTATCGGCGTAATGGGCGAGATCCAGTCGCCCTGCTTCAACGGGGAGATGTGGTAGAGGAACCCTCCGCCGGCTTGCACGCCTCCCGCGAGCACGATGTGCTTGCCGTTGTTGAGGTCCATCCAGGCGCACAGCTCCCGCCCCACGCCCGGAATCCCATTCTGGTAGTATGACGGCGTGAGGTTGACCCAGCCGCCGAGCTTCTCCGGGAGCCCACCCTTGAATCTGATCATATTCGACGCGACGATGTTCGCCGAGAGCAGCGTTGGAGTCGCGAGCGCCTTGACGCCGGGCTGCAATTTTACTGTTGCAAATGGCATTTCCGTGCTATGCTCTTTCGGCGCGGCCCGGCGCGGCAGGACGAGGCTTGGCGTGGATTTTGAGCACCAATGTTTTCAGCCTCCCTGTTACGGCGGCCCCTGCGGCTTCGGCGAGCTTTCACCCGACATGTCGTTCCAACCTGCGAATCTTTTTCGGTTTTCCTCTGATTTCGCGGACGGTAACAGTAGTTGAAATTGCTGCTCCCAACTCATCGCCGAGCGCGGATCGTCGGACGCAGCCCCAAAATTTTTCCTATACGCAGACGCTGCAATCATTGAAGCCGCGAGAAACAAATCGGGCAGCACGCTGGTGAGGAACGACGAGTCGCCGGAGCCGAGGTTGTAGAGCGCCGTGGGCCGGTTCTTGCCGAACACGAGGAACGCATACGCTTGATCCGGCGTCGGCCCGAAGACGAGCGTCAGATCGTCCTGCATCGCGAAGTAGGTGGGCGGCCCGAAGACGCCGGGCGCCGGAAAGATCCCGCTGTAGATGGCATCGATCACGTCCATTGTGGTGGGCTTGATCGGCTCGCCGCCACTCGTCGGCTGCGACGGCGGCGTCGGATTGTAGGTCCACCCGACAGGAAGGATGAGGACGCGCTCGACAATCAGAAGCTGATTGCCCGGAGGCGGAGTCGCCGCGGCGCCGGAGAGGAGAATGCTCTGCGAGCGAATGAAAGGGACACAGGTGAACAGTTGCTGGACCGAGGCATGCTCGCAATCGAGTTCGCGGTAGATGCGCTGCTCGGCATAATCGATGATGGTCGGGAGGATCGCAGTGAAGTTCGGATCATTGATCCCTTGCGGGATCACCATCTCGGTCGCGAGAGCCTGTTGGAAGCTCTGGTAGGTATAGCTCAAGGGTCGCCCCAACTCATGATAACCACATCACCCGAGCCTGCGGCGCTCGCGAGCGTAACCGAGTTGGTGGCGGAAGTGATCATGAACCCGCCCCAGGTCAGCGTCTGGTCTGGCGCAAGGCGAGCGCCATTGCGGTAGACCGCGATATGCGGGTTCGTGATTATGCTGCCCGTATTTCCATTCTTATCGAGCGTGGCGAGCGGAAAGTTCGTCTGCCCTGCGGTCGCCACGTAGTAGAGGCTCGGCGAGACCACTCCTGCGCCCATTTGCGATGCCGGCGCGCGATAAGTCACGCCGTTCTGGACAATTGGCACCATCTCGTCCCCCTGTAGCGGGATCGGGATGATCGGCAGTTGGCTGATCGGGATACCGGGGTCTGGACCGCCGTAGGGGCCTGGAATGCCTGGGATGCCGCCGCCATTGCTCATGGTCAGAAGTCCGCGTCCGCCGTCCAGTGCGCGCCGATGTTGAAACTCGTTGCAGCGGTATTGGCGACCACGGTGAGGACGAAGCTGCTGGGCGCAATCCCCGACAAGGTGGGAGTGGCGGTCGTGTCGGCGGCGGCGACGAAATCGCGCGCCTTGCCGGACGCCCCGGTTGTCGGCGAATAGGCCGTGACAGTTGGTACGGCCCGCTTCGTGACCTTGAACGGCGCAATCATGCTTGGGTTGTAGTTTGCCGACGGCAAAGGCCCGAGCGCCTGCAACACGATTCCAAGGTTGCCCCCTGCCGTCGAGCCCGGAGCGTTGCCTGCCGGATAGCTCTTCTCCATGTATCGCTGTGCACGCACGAGCGCGGTCGCCGGATCAAGAAGCTCAAACGGCGTCGCCGCCGTTCCCACCTCAAGCTGGACATTGGCGATATTCAGGGCCGCACTACTCGTCATGACAAGCTTGTTGGCCGTTGACGATGCAAAAAAATTGCCGTTCTGCCACGCATTAAGCGTCGAGGTCAGGTAGGGGGATGCGCATCCTCCGTCGAACAACACCGACATTGCACCGCCATTGCCGGAAGTGACCCACGTTCCCGCTGTATCGCCAGGAACAGGAACCTGAAAATAATACCATGTCCCTTGAGCAGGCATGTTGAATGTCGTCACATACGAGCGTGTCCCCCCATTGTTCCGAAGCGAGATGGAATAAGCGCCCGTGGCGGCGCCGCCCGAGAGATTGGCCCAGAATGACAAGACAACCGGCTGGGCGCTCGAAGCCCCGAACTGAAGATCGGCAATGACATCCGCCTCAATTACCTGCACGCAAGTAAAATAGTCGTTAGTGACTGGCGTATAAGCGCCAAGCGAGCTGAGAACGAGCACATAATTGGCCCGCGTCGCTATAGGACCGGCCCCATTGACCGGAAGGGCGACGCGCTGAACCTGTAGCTTGCCAGTCGAGGCCAATTGCAGCCGCCATTTGTCTGGACCATAGGTCGATGCTGTAACCGCTGCGCCCTCGTTGCGCTGGTCGAGCGAGAAATTGCCGTTGATGAGCCGGTTGCGGAACGTCGGACTGTACTGAACAACTGGAGTGGCGGCGATTGCGCTGGCCACGAACGCCGTCGTGGCGACTTTCGTTGAATTATCTCCAGCGGTCGGCGTTACTGCCGTGGCGGCAGCCAAGGCGGGAGTCCCAGTTAGGATCGGGCTTGCCAATGGGGCAAATGAAGTCGCAACAAACGCCGTCGATGCCGCCTTCGTTGAGCTATCGCCAGCGGTCGGAGTCGGCACGGTGACTGTGGTTGCCCCGCTGGCTGTGACCGTTCCCGTCAATGTGGGACTCGCCGCAGGAGCCCCCCCGACGCCTGTCACATCACCAAGAGTGAGCGTGACCGCCCCACTTCTCGTATTCCATGACGTGACGCCCGCCGCGAACGAAGCTGAGACGAAAGCCGTCGTGGCAAGCTGAGTCGTACTTGTCCCAGGCGCAGCCGTCGGCGCGATCGGAATTCCAGTGAATGCAGGCGAGAGGAGCGGGGCTCGCGATGTGTCGCTTGGATGGACATGGTCGGAGCGCGAAACATCGCCATTGACCCCCGCCGACGCCACGCCGTCCATCAACGGCAGGAGATTCGAAGGGATGACCGGATAGGCGCCGTAGCTGTACGCCCCTGGAACGCCGGGCACCCAGCCAGAGCGAGTCGATGTGTCTCGCGGATCTTGGCTCAATCCGGTATCTCCATCGGCAGCCCGGCCGGATAGTTGGTGAACGGATTGGGCTCCGTATCGATCACGCCGCCAGCCTCCGTCGTCACGAATGAAGTGCTGTTCGGATAAAGCATGCGCTCGGGCCGCGGATCAAGTACAGGAACGGGGTCCGGAGGTATTAACTTCGATTTTAGCTGGGGCTGCGGAACGTCTTTACATTCGCGGCAAACACGCAATCGTAGATTTTGAAGCTTTGTTCCTTGCCATTCATGCTGATACGTGAGCTTTACGAGCTGATATACGAAGCCGCAACGGTCGCAGACGCCCTTTGCTCGGGGCGCTGAAGGATTCGTTACTGCACGACCTTGTCGAGATGCGTAGCCCATCTAGAACTCCACCGGCGCGAAGAAGCAAGTTACATTACTAAGTGTCGGTATGGTTAATTCACAAGACTTCGGCCCGTCTGGACAACTCCAGATATTCGACCAGAATAGCCAATAGTTTCCATCTTGACTTGGGAAGGCGCGGTCTGACGGAATCTTCCCAAAACCATCAATCCAGTAATACCCCTCGCGCGGATGAACGTCCTCGATCTTGAGCCGATGCGCCTCTGAGTCGCCGCAACAAAATTGCTTCACCCAGCTAGGCACTGGATGTGAGCCTTGGTCGTCCCAGAAATCGTGTGCGTTCGCGCATGCGATCTGCATAAAAACAGCCGCGAATGGAAGCATGAACTCTCTCTTAATCATAATAACCACCTATCATGGGCATGATATAAATGTGCCCATCTTCCGTATCTTGGACGGCTGCTAGCTTGTACGCTTCATCGTAATCGCTCTTTCTTTGCGCCTCCAAATCATTAGCATAGTGACGCGATAAGCGATAAGCAAGACCGCTACAACATGCATCTAACCATCTATATGGCACCTCCATCTGCGCGTTGCTGCGCATCTGGGCGTCTTGTTGCTGCCCAAACCCCCAGAGGTGAAGATTGTAGACCTGATCAGGCGTCGGCCATAGCGTGATCGTCGGCGCGATGGTGCGGTCGAAGAAATACGATGTCGGCCGCCCCTGCGTCGTCTTGACAGGAAACATTGTATATTCCTGCCGTGTGATTGGCGTGATCGTGATCTCGGTCTCCGGGTTGCCCCAGCCGATCGTGACGTTGGTCAGCATGATGATGGTCGACGGGATGGTGTAGGTCGCGACGCCGGGCACGGTCGGGACGATTGGAAGCTGACCGACCGTCCACAGATTCGGGCCACGATTCGACCACTCGCTTTGCAACAAGTTCGCTTCCATGAAACTTTGGTGGAGGTGTTCGGCCAAGACCATGGGGCCGCGGATGCGGATGCGCGAGAGCGCGTTGAGCGTGACCTCGCCGAGAGACGGGAAGAAGTTGTAGGTCCCGCTCGTAGTCGTGGGCTGGGTCGTGCCGCCTGACCATGCCGGATCGAAGGGATTGCTCATGGCATCGCTCCGAAGTTGGTGCCCGGCGTTTCATCGAGCGACATCATATGCGGCGGCGCGAACGGACCTTTCGAAATATTACTGTGACTATGCGCGCCTACTTGCAAGAACGTGACGCGCACCGAGCCGACACCATTGGTGAGGTTGACTTGGAAATAGAGCGGCGCGGCCATGATCGCGAAGGTCATGCTCGCCGATCCGCTCTGCGCGCCGGGGGGAAGGAGCGAGTTGTCCCACGCCATTGCGTCTGTGACAGCGCTCATGGTCCTGGCCCTGCTGGGAACCACGCGGGATCGTATTCCACGATCGTCGCGTCGCT
>Ga0306920_100004174_pt1 | contig 18515 bp, 16 predicted proteins | sample flu12Cox44000170_FD_204666 | JGI IMG/M metagenome (GOLD analysis project Ga0306920, IMG submission 204666) | Lab enrichment of tropical soil microbial communities from Luquillo Experimental Forest, Puerto Rico - flux4day.12C.oxic.44.000.170 (v2)... | ecosystem: Environmental > Terrestrial >... | reverse complement strand
CCTTCGTCGGGTGCCAACGCCGCTATGAAGACCAACGATTGAACTTTCTTGTTGGTGCTCGCCGCTATCACCGCGCCTGCATAAGCATGCGCCACCAAGATCGCGGGTGCGTTGGTGCGTTCCAGAGCGCGGTCAAGCGCGGCGACGTCGTCTGACAACGAGGTCAATGGGAGCGGTGCTGCCAGAACATTGAGTCCGTTGGAAAGCAGCGGCGGGATAATATCGCTCCAGCTCGAGCCGTCGGCCCATGCACCGTGAACCAACACGATGCTGATGCTTCCGATAGACCCGCTCATGTTTCATCCCTTGTGGATCTTACTGGTTTTGCTTGCCGGAATTTGGGGGCTTCGCGCCGCCGCTATAACGAGCTAATTTTACAATTGACCCTCTCGATTCGTGGAAGGTGCGCATGGACCGGCTTGAAGCCATGGCGATCCTCGTTGAGGCGGTTGACCTCGGTAGTATGTCGGCTGCCAGCCGCAAAATGAACGTCCCGCTCCCGACCGTAAGTCGCAAAATCGCGGATTTGGAAACGCATCTCGGGGCTCGATTGCTTACCCGTTCAACTCGCAAATTGACACTGACAGACGCCGGAGCCGAGTATGTCAGTGTCGCGAAGCGTATCCTTGAACAATTGGCTGACGCCGAACGAACTGCTGCCGGCGAGTACAGTGCGCCGAGAGGAGAGCTTGTCATTACGGCGCCGATTGTTTTTGGACGCCTGCATGTGCTGCCGCTAGTGACGGAGTTCCTTAGCCGCTATCCTGAAATCAACATCCGCCTGATGCTTTCGGATCGCAATGCGGATCTCATTGATGAGCACGTAGATATGGCGATCCGCATCGGTACGCTTCCGGATAGCAGCATGATCGTGACGCGTGTCGGAGAGGTTCGCCACGTGATTTGTGCTAGCCCTTCGTTCCTTGCCTCTCACGGTGTCCCGGAAACGCCGACCGCGCTCTCGACGCTTCCGTGCATCTTTAACGATTTCCTGATGGCGCGGAGCGCGGCATGGCCGTTTCGCGAACCGGAAGCCAGGGTCGACATGATGACGCCGGTTCGCGTGCGGCTGGCCGTGACGACAGCGGAGGCTGCCATCGATGCGGCGGTTGGCGGCATCGGCGTGACCCGCCTGCTTTCCTATCAGGTGGCTGAAGCGGTCGCGCGCGGCGCATTGCTGATTATCCTGGCGCAATATGAGCGCGAGGCGATGCCCGTCAGCATCCTTCACGCAGGGCAGGGAATGCTGCCGCTCAAGGTGCGGGCCTTCCGCGACTTTGCGGCGCCGCGATTGCGTGCGGCCATGGACTCGGCGAAGCTGAACCCACCCAGTGGCGCGAGATAGGGCGAATATCTGCTGCCCGCAAAATCGGCTGAAGTTCAACCGAAGCGAAAGGTCGGCGGCATGATCTCGCCGGCACTGCGCCCGGACCAGTCGAAGCCAGGCACCTTCTCGACCGCGCGGCGCTGTGCCATTGCGAGCCGCGCACTCGCCTCGACGTAGTCGAAGGCGAGCGCCTTGCCATCGCGCACAACTTGTTGTCCGCCGACAAAAACATGCCGCACGGCGCGCTCGCCGGCGGCATAGACCATGCTGCGCACCGGATCGTAAAGCGGCTGCATCGCCGGATGCGCGATATCGACCATCACGAAGTCGGCTTTGGCGCCGGGCGCGATGCGGCCGAGATCGCCGCGGCCCAGCGCGCGGGCGCCGCCGATTGTCGCCGCGGTGAAGATGTCCGCCGCCGTCACCGCATGGGCATTGCCGGTGGCAATACGCGCCAGTATCGCCGCGCTGCGCAGCTCCTCGACAAAATTGTGCGGAAAGGTGTCGGTGCCGATGCCGAGATTGACCCCGGCGGCGCGATATCGGCCGAAATCCTCGAGCAATATGCCGCGTCGCGAGAACACCGTCGGGCAATGCGCGACAGTGGTGCCGGTCTCAGCAAGATCGGCGAGATCGTTGCGGGTCGGCCAGTGCAGCCACGAATGATGGTCGAGAAAAATGGCGTGGCCGATGATCGTGTTGTCGCCGAGCACGCCGATTTGGCGCAGCCAGCCGATCGGCGTCCTGCCGTGCCGGCGCATGATCTCGTGAAACTCGACGACACTCTGCGCCGCATGGATCTGCAGCGGCAGCCGGCGCTCACGGCCGGCCGCCGCACTGTCGCGCAGCAGCTCCTCGGTGCAGGTGTCGACCTGGGCGGGATAGAGCGCGCCATCGAGCCGTCCCGACGGGTGCTGGCGCGCCCGGTCGATCAGTCTGAGCGCGCGGTCGAGCCCGTCGCGCCCGGCCTTTTCGTCCCAGGCATAACGCACCTCATGGCCGTTCGGCGTGTACCAGCGGCCGGAGCGAAACATCGGCATCGCGTAGACGCGGAGCCCGCTGGCGCCCAGAATGTCGAGCCAATCCTCGCGCGCGGCGGAGAGGTCGCACAGCGTCGTGACGCCGCTCTGCATCAGCTCGCACAGCGCCACCTCGGTCGCGGCCGTACGGCCCTCGGCATCGGCCTCGAACAACGGCAGGTATTCATAGAGCGAGCTCATATAGAGCTGACGGCTGCCGACCTCGTCGGTCAGGCCCTTCAGCATCGGCTCCGAGGACGGGTGCGCGTGGATATCGACAAAACCCGGCAGGATCGCAAAGCCGCGCCCGTCGATTTCGACCGTGTCGCCGTGTTCGGCCGGCCCGGCCGGGCCGATCGCGGCGATCGTGTCGCCGTCGACCGCCAGATCGACATCACGGCGATAGCGATGGGATTGCGCCGCCTCGTCCCAGGCGACGAGCCAGGCGGCGTTGCGAATGATTTGCCGAGGCGGGGCGGGTTCGAGAGGATCAGGCATGGTGTCTCATCGAAGCAGAGAGCGCCGCTCAGCGCAAATCACTGCCTCGCGGCAGGTTCGGGCGTTAAACTTTGATTGGCCGGCAGGCTCGGGTCTGATCAAAACCTGAGCCGGCGAGGAGGATGACGCGATGAGAATTGGTATCTCGCTGACGAGCAATCACCCGGACGCGACAGACCCGCGCCAGGGAGCGCGCTGGATGATCGAGCGCGCCGCTGCAGCTCACCGAGCCGGGCTCGATTCCTTGTTTGTCGGCGATCAGCACGTCTCGCCATCACCCTATTATCAGAACACGCCGATGCTCGGGCGGCTGCTCGCGGAGTGGGGCGAGGCGCCGGCAGGGTGCCTGTTTCTGCTCCCGTTGTGGCACCCGGTGCTGGTGGCAGAGCAGATCGGCACCTTGGCCGCCATCGCTCGCGGCCCCTTTATCATGCAATGCGGGCTCGGCTGGGGCGAGGCCCGGTTCGCCGCGATGGGAGCCAATATCCGGACGCGCCCCTCGGCGTTCGAGGAAGCTCTCGACATCGTCCGGCGCCTGTTGGCAGGGGAGACGGTAAGCTCCGCCCGGCGGTACCGCGTCGCCGAAGCGAGCCTGGCGCTTCGTCCGGCCGAGCCGATCGAGGTCTGGATCGGCGCCAGCGCATCGCCCGCGATCGACCGCACCGCACGGCTGGCCGACGGCTGGATCGCGAGCCCCGGTCTTACCCGCGCGGAGGCGCGCGCGCAGGCCGATTTCTATCGTGAGCGTTGTGCGGCTCACGGTCGGCAGCCAAAGGCCGTCGTCTTGCGGCGCGACATTTATGTCGGCCAATCGCCCTCGGAGGCGCAAGCGGTGCTGCAGCAGGCGCTGAGCCGCGGCTATCGCGGTATCCCGGCCGAAGCGCTCGTCGCCGGATCGGTCGACGAAGTCGCCGAACAGTTTCGAACTTTCGCGGAGCTCGGCTATACCGACATCCTCGTGCGCCATTTGAGCAACGATCAGCCGCAGGTCCTGGGGTCGCTCGAGCGGCTGGCGGCGGTGCGCGCGGCGCTGGCCTAGCAGGCCCCGATGAAAAACATCAGGTCGCAGCCGTTTCCCATCGTCGGGTAACGACATTTTTGAGGCGGTGGACTAGCCGATCGCCGGCGCCTCGAGCCAATCGCCGAACCGGCGAATTCCCGGCAATGACCAGAACCCCTTTGGCTTTCGCGAAGCCAATGTGAAGACTTGTCTTCCTTCCCTTTGGCCGTGCCAGACGCGGAACGGCTTGTGCTCGTCGGTCTGGCCGAGCTGTCGCAGCACCCGGTTTACAAAGTCGAGCGACAAGTGTGTTTTCGTGACGATCCCGCCGGCCGTGCGAAACGCAAAGGTCGGGCTCGTCAGCTCGGCCAGCACGGCACGAACGTCATCGGCGCCATTAGCGGCCAACTCCGGCGTCAGCTCCCATCCGTCGATTTGATCGCGTCGAACCAGATCGGAGAGGATCGCGAGCCGAACAAACTTCAGAGCCCTGCCTTTTCCAAAGAATAGCCCCAGATAGCCGATCAAGCGCAGCAATGGGCTCGCGGTTTGACGTTGCACCAGGAGCGGCGCGATCTTCGTCAGCCGGCCCTTGATGCGATCCAACAACAGCTCGAAATCCGCCCGGCTGGTGTGCGGCCAATATGGCAGCGGGACCTCCGGCTGCGCATCGCCGAGGAGCGGAATGATCGGCCTGTTCGCCGGCTGTCCGGTTGCCGAATCCGGCGCGAGGAGGGGCTGTTCGCGACCGCTCATGCCGGCGACGATCGGGTTGCTGGCCGGCACGGTGAAAGTGGAACGCAGGAAGGCCTGACAATTGCGCCGGCCGAGCTGAAAATCGTGTGCCCGGAACTTTTCGTCGAGAAAGCCGCCGAAACCGCCGAGAAGTCCGCAGGCGATCGTATACCGCTCCTCTTTCCCGTTGAGCTTGCGATGCGGCGCGATCAGAAAGCGGCTGTGGTCGTCCGGATTTAGCGCCGGCACGATTTCTCCCACCTTGAAGCGCGCCTGATTCATCAGTGCCGGGAACAGCGCGCGAATGACCGGGACGAGCTCGCCAACCGGTTGGCCCTTCGGAAGAAATGCCGGCGGCTCCGGGAATGGCGCCACCATGACGACGGCGCGGTCGGCTTCGGCGCCAGCGGTCTTCTCGGCCGAGGCGTCTCCCATCAGGGTGAACTGCGCGTAGTCGAACGGATTGTTGTTGATCAGTCCGCCATCGACGTTCAAAGCGGCAAACTCGGCCGTCTCGTCCGGCGGAAAGCTCGGGCGTATCGCGTTGGCTCCCCCGATAATCGGATACGATCGTTGCAAATATCCGGCGATCGGCGCCGCGAGGTGACGCGGCGCGAGGCCGATCGGAAACGCCGATGACGCCAGCGCACAAGTCCCGTATCGATCCCATTCCGCCGGCACCGCCGGCCCGGCGGCGAGAAGATCGCTGACCGAAAGGTTCTGACTACTGTCTCTGGCGATCCAGTCGTTCTGCGCGCTCGCGCCGCTTCCCAGACCCCCGATTCTGTAATGGGCACGGTCGCCGTGGGTCTGCATGCCGTAGGTGCTGTTGCCGAACTCGACCGTGAACGGGATCCCACGCAGGTTCGAGACGGTCATAAAGACGTGCAGATCGCTTGCTACATACGGGTAGGGCGCACGCGTCTGCGATGGCGTCCCAGAGGGCAGTAGCGCCTGACGTTTGATCTCGTCCAAGAGCCTGGCGTTCAGCACCGAGACAACCGGGTCCTCGAGGTCCTGGCCGCTCAAGAAATCGAGGCCGCCGTTCGGGTCGACGAGGCGCGGGCGCGTCACCCAGGTATCGTAGAGGGACGGCAGCACGCAGCGAAGTTCCTGATAGTTGCCGCCCTCGCTGCGATAGGAATTTACCTTCTCCTCGCGAGTGAATTGTCGAGGCTGCATGCCGCGGGCGAGAGCGACGACGCCGAGCGCTCCGGTAATCGCACCCGCCGAGGCTCCCGCGACCACCTGCAGCTCGACCCGGTGACCAGGTGTGGCCGGGTCTGGCCGGGCCTTCTCCCATTCGTCGAGGGCCTGGAACAGAAAATCGAGGACACCCGCCGTGTAGGCTCCGGCGGAGATCGCGCCCGCCAGCGCCAGACCGAGATCGAATGTGTTCCGCACAGGTGCCGTCATCGCACTGTCGCTGTCCTTTGCCGGCGCTCTGATGTCGGGCGACCATAATAGCTCAGATGTCCGCCCTGAAATGAGGGAGGCTTTACCGATGCGATATCCTCATCCCCCGAGAGGGCGCAGCGCTGTCCCGGGAAATTCGCCATGCAAGTCAATCCGAGCATGCAACGACCATGGCACATCTAAAGTTGTCATGGCCGGCCTTCGTGCCGGCCATCCACGCATCGCAACACGCGCTGGCGAAGGTGGCAAGCACGTGGATGCGCGGGGTCACCCCTCGGGCTTAATTCCGACGGTCCCTCGCCAGCGTAACCCGAGGGCGCGATGGCGACCGCCAGATGTTTCGTAGCGGGCAAAGCCGGTCCTGCCGTCCTGATCCTCAGAACCTTTTGATCGGAGCTGCCCTAATCGTTCCGAGTGCTCATGCTGAGAAGACCGCGAGGTCAGCGATCTCCACGATCGCCTTGCGCACCCGGCCCCCCCGTATCCTCGAGGTGCCCGCTCTGGCGGCTGCCCGGCCATATCGACGAGAGCGCCGACCGGATGCGCCAATAAAGCCCGAGCCCGAGCCCGGTTGGCGGGGGGGTTGGCGGCCACCACGCCGGACCCACCGTGCCGTTCAGCGAGAAGGACCAAACCGCATCGCCCGTAGCGCTCTGCTGGATCGAATTGCCTCCAGTGGCGATCGCGACGTATTGCTCGCCAGCGACCTCGTAGACGATGGGCGGCGCATCGGCTCCAAAACCCGTCTGGAATTTCCAAAGCTCCTTGCCGGTCCGCGCGTCGACGGCCACAAAGTTGCCGTCCGGCTCGCCGCGAAACAGCAGGTCGCCGGCGGTTACCGACGAGCCGCTGCCGCCGCCCATCCGATAAGGCATTTGTTGCTGCCACGCGATCCGGTTTGTCTTGCTGTCGATCGCGGTAAAGGTGCCGGCGAGCGGCGTATGAAAAAGCACGTCCTGCGAACCGCTTGTATAGATATGGCCGCGACGGTATTGCCGAGGGAAGCGTTCAAAGACACTGGTGCGGATCGACCCGGGCACGTAGAAATAACCGGTGTCCGGGCTAAATGGCATCGGCGACCAGTTGGTGCCGCCCTGGCCGGAGGGCTGCAGCGCTATCGGCTCGTCCCAGAAAGGTTGGAAGATGCAGCCAGTCCTGGTACCGGGCCGCGGGTCGGCGCATTGCGGCACGGTGGCGTCGCCGCGCGGGTAAGGCTGCGTCTTGGCAGTCTTTTGGCGCGGCTCCTGCGGTACCGGGCGCTCCTCGATGCCGATCAGCGGTTTCCCGTTGGTGCGGTCGAGAATATAGACCCACCCGGTCTTGCCGGCCTCTGCAATGCCTTTGCGCGGCTCCCCGCCGACGACGGTGTCGAACAGCACGACCGGGCTTGCCGCGTCGTAGTCCCAGATATCGTGGTGCACCTCCTGGAAATGCCAGGCATAGGCGCCGGTCTTGGCGTTTAGCGCAACGATCGAGGCGCAGAACAAATTGTCTCCTTCGCGTAGCGAGCCGTCATAGTCGGGCCCGCAATTGCCGGTCGCGAAATAGATCAGTCCGAGTTGCGGGTCGAGCGCCGGCGTATTCCAGATCGGGGCACCGCGGGGCGCTGCAATACCGCTCGGGGCCGGCCAGCTATCACTGCCGATTTCGCCTGGTCCTGGCACGGTATAAACCCGCCACAGGATCTTGCCGGTCTTGGCGTCGAGCGCGGTCAATCGGCCGCGGATGCCGAGCTCGCCGCCGGAGATGCCGCTATAGACGATGCCGTCGTAGTACAGCGGCGCACTGGTGATGCTGTAACCGTTGTGCCAGTCCTCGATCGGCGTTTTCCACACCTCTCTGCCGGTAGCAATGTCGAGCGCCACGACATTGGCATCGAGCTGGCCGACGAACAGCATGCCCTCACCCATCGCCAGCCCGCGGCTGAGCCAGCCGCAGCATACCGTCGTTATCTTCTGGTCGATCCATGACCAGCGTTGCCACAAAATCTTGCCGGTTTTCGCATTGGCCGCAAATACATCGTCATTGCCGGTTACCATGTACATGATCCCGTCCTTGACGAGCGGTGTCGCCTCGGCGGAATACCTGACGCCGAACCCCGAGCGTTTGAGGCGGGTCATCCACGCGCCTTTGAGCTGGTCGACATTGGCCGTGTCGATCTGTTTCAGCGTGGAATACCGCTGATTCGTCAGGTTCCCGCCGTTGGTGACCCAATCGCTGGCCACAGGGCTCTGCAGCAGGCGGTCTATCACAGAATCAGCGGCTCGCGCCGCTGCAACCTCCGCGATCAGCAGAGCGAGCGCCATCCACAGCGTTGCCGGCTCTAATATCCGGTGCTTGCGTCGAGAGGCCCGAGCCAAGGGTGCGCGATACCGATCAGCCCGTGTCACAGGCCGCGCCGGAGCAGCAATGCGTCGATAAAGTACTTTGTCGCCCAATTGGGGTAACCCCCCGTCATGTAGTTGCCGAGGATCGGGTAGGACCCGGCGATGGCACCCACAATGTTGGGATCTTCATCGTCAAGACGTTGAGTCGCCTTGACAAAGGACATCACACAGTCTCCCGCCGCAAGAAGCTCTCGTTTCCCAAAGAGCTGGAAAAACCGATAGGCTACGACTGTGAGCTGACACGACCCGGTAAGGCAGACAAAGTCCGCTGCCGGGTGCCAATGCCGATCGAATCGGCCGGCAAGAAAGCCGTTCGACAAGCGCTTCCTCAGCACATTGTTGAGGCCCAGCTCGGCGGCTGCAATAAAATCTTCACGCTCGGCTAGCACGCCGACCTCGAACACGCCCTGTAGCGCGTAGCCAATGGTGTGGGTCAGTGGTATGGTCGATATGCCCAGGCAGTTGTTGGTAAACCAACCGTTGCTGTGCTGCCGCTTGAGAGCCGCCTCCACTGCCCGCACCGCCGCGCGTTCGAAATCGGCATTGCCCGCGAGGCGCGCCATCCGCAGCATCGCCCAGGCGCACAAGCAGTTATAGGTTTTGGTCTCGCCCTGGCTGACGAATGCGCTGTTGGTCTTGAAATAGCCGCCTTCGTCCATATCGGCAATCAGGAAGCAGACGGCTGCCAAGCCGGCATCGAGGAAGCGCCGCTCGCCGCTCGCCTCATAGGCTGAACACCAGCCGTCGAGCACCATGCCGGTATTGAAGGCCGCCGGCGTCTGCCGATCCCGCGTCACGACTGCACCCCCCTGCACCGCGCCGCTCTCCATCTGGACATCAACCTCCCAATGTGCCATGGCGAGCGCCGCATCGCGCACGTCAGAACGTTGATACTGCGCTGCATAAGCTAACAGACTAGTTATCAGGTACCCTGTGGTCTCCGGGTAAGAGGGGTGCCAGCCGCCGGTAAGATCCAGCGGGAAATAGCCGAGAGAGACACCCGGATCCGGTGTCGCGCGTTGCGCGCGCAGCACCCATCCGACCGCCGCTGCAAGGCGTGAATCCGTGTCTTCCCGGCTGTCGGCCGCGGCCAGGGAGGCTTCGAGCCGTTCGCCCTCGGATTGGACATGACGGGCAAATGATCCAAATTCCGGCCGCCTCAATTTTGCGTGGCGATTGCGACGCGAAGCAAATTCCCAGTAGCACTCCCGCAGCGAGCTCTCCCGCAGCAGATAGTAAAGGTATCTGGCCCGTGGAGCGACAGCCGCCTGATATTTCACGGCATATCCTGGCCGCCGATGAGCAAGCGGTTGATGCCGGTGACAAAGCCGGCGCCTTCTTCCGCCAGATAGCTGACCGGCTCTGCAACATCGGCCCTATCGACCAGGCGGCTGAGCGGCGTTCGGGTCGCTTCCATCTTGAGGATCCGATCCGGGTAGCTTTGTTTCGGCTCGGTCCTTGCGAAAGCGGCCAAAGTGATATCCGCGCCCGCCTTGGACAGCCCCATCAAGACAGATGGAGTCGTCACATAATGCAGACCGTCAGTCGGGAAAGTGTTGTCGGCGATCGGCGACAGCATGTTGGTGATTATACCACCTCGTGCCACGCGCATCAAGGGATGCACCCGCTTTACAAGATTAGACACGGCTCCGACTTCACTATCCAGATACTCGCCAAACACTTCCACGACAGATCGCCCGTTTCTAGAGAGGTCAACTCGCCAATCGCGGCGTTGACCACCACATGCCCCAGACCGGCCATGTCCGAGGCCCGTGCCGCCCATCTCCGCCGCCTTCCCGCGACAGTTGGGCAACCCGCTTTAGCTTGTAAGCGATATGAGGTTGAGGCCCACTGCCTGCTCGGCTGCATACAGTGCGGGAATGCCGATTGATTCCTGATGATCAGATTGAAATCTATCTTGGTGCGGAGCTTGCCGAACGCCGCGCCAAATTGGAGATCAAATTTAAATTTAAGGGGTCTGGCAATCTTTCCAGGACGAAAGGTCTCACTAATCGCTTCATTACACGACGGCTCATCCCGAGGGGGTGCGAAATTCCCGAGAGACTGTAGTCAGGATTAATGGCAGCCGAATATCCGGATCACGCCGGATCGTAAAACAATACGTTGCCTCTGGTCATCTCCGCGTGGCACTCCATCAGATCCGACGTGTTCAATAACACAATCACTGAGTTTCCCAGCTTCGCACGGCGTAGAGAACCGCGCCGGGCCATCTCATTCTCCAATATGTCGCGCCGCCGCCGCCGCAACGCCTCGGGAGAGTACGCCACAGTCTTGACTATGGAATGCTCGCCTGCTCGATCGATGACCGGGACTTCGAACACTTCGGCACCATACAGCGGAAAGTCCAATCTGTCCTGGGCAAGATGTTCGAGATAATGGAAGAAAATGATTACTGCGAAAGGAACGTTGAACAGGACGACCTTCGCCTTGAGGTCGACCAGCTTTTCATACGGCGACCCCGTGCCAAATGCGTGCTGGCACTTCTCGTGGCCGTCGGTGAGCCATTCGGCTTCGGGCCCGAGGGCGGCAACCGGATGGGTTGGATGGAGGCTGCGCGCGACCCCCGCACGCCGCCGAAACACCTCGGAAATGAGCCCCATCTGTGATGGCGTCCGGCGAACGTCGAATGCCTGTCCTCTTTGCAGATACTCAAGTGTCGAACCACCATACGGCAGCGTCACCATAACCAGATTGCCACGCGGGCCCAAAACGCCAAGAAAAGCGTCTATAAGGGCGGCTGCTGATCCGCGAAACCCGCTGGCCGGCCCGAAGCTACTCTGCACTACCAGGGTGTCGCCGGCGCTCACCCCAAGGGTCCCTAGTTTAACCTTTAGCTCGTCAGGCCCAAACGATAGAAAAGCGTCGATCCAGCGTTGTTGCGCCAAGCGATATGCAATTTTCAACCGCGCCTTGACCTTGGAAACGGAGCTGAGAATAATCTGTTTGTCTAGCATACTCGTACTATGGAATTGAAAACTGCAGACCCCGGCACGTACTGCGCAAACAGTCAATGCCATCGCCATTGCCACCGTCGCAGGACGCGTCTGGTCGAAAAATCACGGTGGCGAGCGAAGTCGGACGCTCCGCGTCGATGTCAGCATTCAGCGTTGACTGTCGCCCGCCGATACGCATGGCGAAATTCCGCGATGATGTCGACGACCGGACGCACTGCGTTGATGCCTTCACACGAAGTACCGCAATACAGAGCCATTTCTTCTACTGGTCCAGTCGTCTCAACAGTGGGTACTGCCGCGCTGTACCGCGGGACTACATGCATCTGACCGTAGGCCCGGGTAACTCCGAGAAAATTTGCCGGCAGACGCCCCTGTTGCTCGACGGTGCGGTTCCGCAGCACACGGTGGCTGCGGCCCGGCCAGCCGACCGAGAACACATCGGTAATCACTGTATCGGCGGCATGTGCACGGGTTATGCATGCTTTGTAGCGCGGGTGTGCCGCTGATTCGGCCGATGCCGCGAATAGCGTTCCGCAGACGCAGCCATCGGCACCAAGTCTCTCCAGCCGCGCCAGATCGGACCCGCTGGAGACGCCGCCGGCGACTAGCAGTGGCACATCGCGAAGGCGGTCACGGGTCCGCGCGAGCAACTCGGCGGCAGTGCAGTTGCCAAGATGATGGCCGCCGCTCTCTATTCCTTGCAAGATCAGCGCGTCGGCCCCAAATTGCGCGGCCCGCTCGGCCTGCACTGGCGTTCCGACTTGAACCACATTGACGCGGTGAGCATCGTGCAACGCATCACAGAGCGGGCGCGGTGGGATGCCGAAAAACGAAAAATATGTGTTCGCCGGCGCAAAGCCGAGGACGGCTCTAACCTGCTCTGTCAGCCATTCTTCGGACACGACCTCAGGCACGAAGTTGACGGCGACAGGGGCTGAAGTACGGTCGAGCGTGGCCCGCAGCAGCTCTGGGATATGCGCCGACGGGCATCGGTAAAGACCTAGCGTTCCCGCGCAGCCGGCGTTGGACACTGCCGACGCCAGCTCGATGCCGGCAACTCCTCCCATGCCTGCCTGGACCAGTGGAAAGTCGGCGCCAAGTATCTCCAACAGCGTCGATTTCATACCGACTGCGGATCTGCCAAGAGCCGTTCGATCATCGGGACGTCACCGCCGAAGTGGTCAACAAGCGCATGGATCCATCGCTCCACCCCGAAAGCGACGCAACCGGAATGGGCGTAGGCGCCATCCTCCAGGCGAATACCACAGCGTTCGCCAAAGAAGTTACGGTGGAAGTTGAACGAGGCTATGGCCACCCGGTCAGCGTAGACAACCTCCTCCTTGACCGGCAGAAGTCTTTGCATCACGGCACGGGATGCGTTCATGTCATAGAAGGAATCCACCGCAGGGCAGACGGCAACCGGCAATCCGACAGCTTCAACAAACTGCAAAACTCGCTGCTTGAAGGAGCCGATATGAGCCTGGACGGCCTCAAGATGGCCTACGCACACGAACTCCTTCATCGAGAAAGAGTGGAGCCGCACCAGACCTTCGTACTCTCGTTCATTGCGGAAACAACGGCCCATAACCCCAATACTCACCGGCTCGGCCAATGTTTCCCCGGCGAGTTCAAGATATACGGGATAGCAAGCTGCCGATGGCAGCAGATGTACTCCGTCGGCCAAGTGTCCATGCGGCACCGCGGCCAGCTCTTGCACATCATGCTGCGGCCCGTATGCCATATCGATTGCCTCACTGCGCAATGCACTGACGCACAATGCCAAATGAGGAAAGTTTTGGAAGTAATCGAATTTGGCCAAATCCGATGTAGCAACCAGACCCGGATAGACACGCGCCTCGGCGCCGGTTTCTCGCTCCCACTCGATGAATCGGCGCTCCAATAACCGCCACAGCCGCACGCCATCCGGCCCGAGCGTCGCCAGCCCGCCATTAGCCGTGAAGAGCCGCGGCGACCTAAGCGGCATCGGGCAACTCCCCAAAGAAGTGCTGCGCGATGTGGCGCAGACTTGTGAAGTTTCTCATTTCGATTTTCTCAAACTGAACAGGCGTCTCGGTCAACTCCTCGATCAAGAAGATCAGGTTCATAAATTGCAGAGAATCGAGGACTCGGCTGTGCAACAGCTCCAGATCCGGGTCGATCTGCCCGAGGCCCTGCTGATTGGCAAGCAAGAACTCCTCCACCGCCCGAATGGCTTGCGGCCTGGTCATCGTCATGCTGGAAGGCCTTCGCTCTCGAATATGCCGTGCCGCATGTAAAAGGACATCGGTCGGCGAAGCATGTCGGCGTGCATCTGTAGGCGAACCGGATCGTTTAGCAGACGCCGGCGCAGTTCATATGCATTATACGGCAGATGCGCGTCGCAATACGCGTTTGGGTTATACAGGGATTGCACGCACGCCACCAGATACCGTTTCAAGTAACTCTCGAGTTCGGCCAGCTCGCTCGTCCCCAAAGTCCGGCGGATGTCGTGATGCAGCGCCGCCACCAATTCGCGGCCGAAGCCTATGTGTCGCGATTCGTCCACGTGATGCACACGGTTGATATCACGAAGCAACTGGGGCAGCGACTCATCCTGAGCCATTTGCGTATTATAATAGTCTACCAGTTCCTCGAACAGCTGGATGCGGGCAAACACCACAAAATCGTTAACCTTTGGGCTTGGCTGTTCGCCAAATGCAAGCCTCTTATCTGGATAAATTTCGCCCAGGTAGCGCGTACACAAATGTGCGAACATCCACATGTGTTTATTCTCTTCGTCGACGAAATGATGCAAGTATTCCGAAATCTCTACGTAATTCGGCGAATATATACGGCGCAATACCTCGGTCAAGAGATCACGAATACCGTGGATATTGAGGCTGTAGAAATTGAGGCTCTCTGCACGGCTCAATGCCACTTTCTGCGCATGGTCGAGATCCGCGCCGAAGCCCGTTCCATAGACCGACAACAACGTTTCACTCATCAAATAGCGGTCCGGGGGCAACTGGTCGGGCCAGTCGAAGACCGTGTGGACGTCGTAAATCGTATCCCGCGACTTGTCACACAACTTAGACAGCAAGGTCTGTAAGCGATTGTCGCCGCCGCGCTCTGCGCTTGTTGCCACGTTCATCACTCCCGTTTGCGACCAATCACTCACTTTTCGACAGAAGCAACTCTTCACAATATCGTAAACAAAACGGGCGATTGGATTTCCCTCACCCGTGTTTAACGTATACTAGCCTCCTGCGGTAAAGTCAATCGCGGTTGCCTGACAAAGATGATGATCGGCACGATAGCCGTTGTCCGCCCGGCAATGGGGATGTAGACTACGTCACCGGTGCGACATCCCGTTTTCTCGGGCGGCTTGCGGTAGATCTTGGGCTTCGCACACCACATCTCGAAGACCTCCGGGCTTCGAGATGTGAAACTAACGCTGAGCTTTAGCGCGGGGGGCGTCGCCCGACCGAGCGCACGGGGTGCCTCCTTTATCGGCATTACCTTCCTTCGCCGGTAGAAGGCTGCGAATTATCGGGTCATGAGATCATAGTAAACGCGTTTGGCAGCGCGAAACAACGCCGATCCTTCCGGCAAGGCCGTGCGCAATACCATCTCGCTGCCGTTAACGAGATGCCGTAGCGCGTGCGCGACCGGATCACGCATGAAATAGTGGCGAAAATATGCGCCGAGCTCTCGCATCGTCTTGGCGCCCCCGTTATCGGCATATTTGGCGACATACGGGGTGAAGTGCGGGTAGAGGGATTCGAGCTTGAAAAAGGTCGTGCGCATATAGTTGCCGATCAGAAGGTCGTCGAAGAGCTCGTGCTCGATGCAGGTCATCAGCGAATTGCGCGGGCACTCAAAGCAAATCCCGACGTCTTTTTTAGAGCGGTCGAGATCGACGGTGACGCTCGACCCGCCCGCAGAAACCTCGATGAACCCAAAATTCTTGCGCAGTGCTTCCCGGGCTGAGAAATATTGTCGTATCCGGACTTTGTCCTCTGCCGCCAGCTGATCCGACCAGCTGTCGCCAAACTCCTCCGGCTTCCTGATCGCACGCGGCGACCGCGGCGGATCGATCGGCGTGACTTGGTCGGTCTCGCAGTCGACCCGCACAAACGCGGGAAGTATTTCCGGCCAATTCGCCATCGCGTCGCTGCGGTAGTCCTCGAGCTCCGGAATGAGCTCGTTCGCCCATGCGCTGTCTTCACGCTGGTAGCGATGGAACGATGAAAACGGAATGATTTTATTGGCGCCCATCGTCCTGGCGCTCGTCTGCGAACGCGGCGCGATGGGCCGGCGCTTTTCCGCGACCGAGGTGAGCTTGCGCCCGGACGGATCGAACAAGTTGAGCATGTCCGCTCCGCCCCAGCCGTGCAGCTGGAGCAGATAAACCTCGCGGAATTGCTTCGCCATCCGCCGGATACGGATAGACTCGCCGAATTCGGGGGAATCGTTTTGGTTTATGATGAGCCGGCCGTTGATATCGATCAGCAGCAGCGAATCCTGGTTCTGATTGGCTACCGAGTAAACACGTATCCCTTTTGACAGCCGGACCCACTCGCGGTCGGGCAACACCCGTACCCGGTAACCTGCGGCCCTCAGTTCCCTTTCCATCCGATTGCCGTAATGGTCGGACAAAAGGAACTCGCCTTTGGTCAACATCGGCAGAGAGGCGATATTCGTGTGGTCGGGATGGCCGTGCGAGAACCAGTGATATTCGGCCCCCCGGATCGCATTCATTTGCGGCGCGGGAATTTCGTAATCCATACCCCAGCTGCCGAAATAGGCGTCGCCGTCGATCCAAGCATCGGTTGTCAAAACCGGCCGATCATCATAGGCGATTACGATCGCGGAGCCGATGGTCTCAAAGAACCGCATTTTCGCAACCGCTCCGTTCCGCTCGCCCTCTTTACGCGGTACGCAGGCGCGCATTGGCATAGATCATATCCCCAGAAAGGGTCAATATTCAACTCATTCGAGATGATTTAACGCTATTTATCATAGGAATGGATAGTTAACCGAGGTTCTGCTCGGTCACCCCAGCGAGCCGTCACGGCGGAATTCGGCGGTCATGTCGATCGAAGCCGCATAAGATGTCGCGAGCCGCTCGGGGCGCCGAGCCTCGCGGATCGCCTTCAAATTAGCGATCCAACGAGGATGGTTTCGCACAAACTCGCTGCGGTCGAGCGCGCCGACCAATCGGAGAAGATCACCTCTGTCCTCGGCGAGCCACCCGATTGGACCGTAGCGAGCAAACACCGCCTCCATTGTGCGGTTGCGGAAGACGATCAACGGTTTGAGGGCCGCAATTGCGTCACTAACCGTGCCGCTTCCGGTGAAGTCATAGACGTGTCCGGGGAACGGCAAGCACACGAGATCGACCCCCTCCAACGCGGCCACATACTCGTCACGGTGCAATGGCATGTTGGACGGAATGCGCGCCAACCTGCTGGTATCGAGATGATCGGTCTCCGGCGAGGAATGCCCGATTGCGTGAAACTCGAGGTCGGCTCCCGAGCAGCGATCGGCGAGCTCCAAGAAAAGGTCGAACCCCTTGGCCTGCCGCGCATGCCCGACAAAGCCGATCTTTACCGTTTTGACCGGCTCCGGGGGCGAAATCGCCGTCCATTCGGAGAACAGAATCGGGTGCTCCAAAGTCACGATCGCCGGCGCGACCCTCGGCAAGGAATGGTCGATCGCCTCCTTCATGCCGAGCTCCAAGGCGACGATGCGGACTTGAGGCGGCAGCGGCCGCTGCAACTGCGAAACCAGATCGGCGGCGCGGATCAACGGGTTGCGGGACCTCCACCCCATCGCTTCGCCGAGGTGGCTGTGGAGAATCATGTGCAACGGCGCGGCCGACATCGTCGGCCAGCTGTGCGCGACCACGGCGAGCAGGCTGGCGTTGAAACCGAGCAACGCGGTCAAGCGAACGCAACGTCCGGCGGTGTGCCGAGCGATCTCACTCAGGCACCGGCGCGCCGCCCAGCGGCCGGCCACCGGGTTATGATGAGAGAGGCAAAACGGCGTCGCGAAGGACGGGCAGGGCTCGAAAGCTATCCCGGCGAGATCGGCGACGCGCGGCGCCAATCGTTCGACGTGCCCCCGCGCCGCATAAAACGAAATGCGGTCGTCGGGATAGGCGGCCCTGAGGATCCGGAGGTATCCTTCATTGAAGGGCAGATGCACATGATCGAAACTGAGAAAGTCGAAGACCGCGATGCCTGGGGGCTGAGCGGCCGTCCGGCTTACCGGTGCATCGGCGCGTGGCAAGCTGCCCTTCGACTCGCGGATCATATGCTCATCAGTCTATCGCCACTTTCAGGATAGGGCAATGACGGGCGGGCTAACCCAGGCGAGTAGACCCGGTGACCGCCAGCAGAGGTCACCCGGTGGGACGGACGCGCTCGCCACGCAGGCGATCGTAATATCGGCCCGCCTTGCGCTTCAGCCCGAGACCGAGCCCGCGCCGGGTCCGCGGGTTCGCCGCGGCAATCCCCCAGCGTTCTCGCCGCTTCGGCAGCCAGAGTCTTTTGTAGGGATCGTCGCCGCGCCCGAAGGTGATCTCGCGCGGGTGGTCGTTCGCCAGGATTCGCTCGGCCATCTCCATCGTCAGGAGCGTGCCGAGCGACAGATCGTCGAGCCGCGTATCGTGCGCGAGCTTATAGATGACCGCGCGGCCATGCCACAGGATCCAGAACTGCGCCGCCGCCGGAACCCCGTCGATATAGTAGATGCCGAGGCGCAGCGCCCCGAGTTGGGCGGCGAGCCGGATCAATGCCGGGATGAACTCGGGAAAGAATTCGGCGGGCTTCCAGCTCGCGGCATAGATCGTCTGATAATCCGCGATCGCCTGCTCGATCCCGGTGGCATCCTCAAAGAATGCCTTCGACAAGCGGTTGGTGCGGTCGAGCTTGCGCCGCTTTCGGCGCCAGGTGTTGCACAGTTGCGAGGGCCGAGCGGCGACATAATCGGCAAAGCTCAGCGCGGCTGTGTCTTCATACCAGGTGCCGGAGTCGAACCTGCATTCCACCAACAGCCCGGCGTGGCGAAGCGACCGCAAAGCGGCGCGGTAGCTCGGTTCGAGGGGGTCGAGCTCGGCCATACCGACGCTCTCCCAGCGCGGCCGCTCGGCCAGAATCTCCGACAGAATCGCTG
>Ga0306920_100004172_pt1 | contig 18516 bp, 24 predicted proteins | sample flu12Cox44000170_FD_204666 | JGI IMG/M metagenome (GOLD analysis project Ga0306920, IMG submission 204666) | Lab enrichment of tropical soil microbial communities from Luquillo Experimental Forest, Puerto Rico - flux4day.12C.oxic.44.000.170 (v2)... | ecosystem: Environmental > Terrestrial >... | reverse complement strand
CGAGCAGCGCGACGCCGTTGGCGATGCGAAGCTCCCCGCCGGCCGAAACAAGCGCCGAGTCCTTCACCGGCAGCGCGCCGTTGACGATGAAGCTCGCGCCGGGAAGCGTCTGGAACACGGGCGTCAGCGTCGGGTCGTTCACCCAGTCATGCGCCCAGGCGACGCGCCCGCGCAGCGCCAGCACCGCATTGGTATAGACCGCCAGCACCCGGTCGAAGCGTGCACCCAACTCGCTCCTGTTATCGGTCGCATCGCGGCTATTAAAATTGAGCGCAAAGCCATTGGGGATTTGGACTATTTCTGCGTCACATCGGGAAATTCAATAAACTCGCATCTGTTCGCGAGCGTGATCCAGGCGTCTCGCATGCGTGCAAAATATTCACGCTCTTGCGGGTCGTCTGTTTCCTTTGCAAGCGCCGCGCATTTAGCGGCCGTTTCCCATGCCGTGTCGCGTTTGGATCGCATCTGATTTTCCCCGTGTCTCACATCACCTCACGTTCCCGATGTTACGATCATGGCCTCTACAGCGGGACTCACTTTTTGTTGTTGAAGTCAATTTGTCGCGTGCTGTTTTCGTCGACGTTCAGCTATCCCCGATTTGTTAACGCGGCGTTTGGAGCAAGTGGTGTTGAACTACCCACACCCGCGCGCTCCAGACAATCGGCAGCACAGCGTTTTCGGGAAATTCGTCGCAATTTCTTGTTTGATGCTCGAAGCAACTCCCCCAGCAGGTTTCGTGCCGCGGAACTCTGCCATCGAAAATGTCAAGAAAAATCCAATTCTTTGGCAAAAAAATTTCGAATTTGTCGGCGAGTTTGAGGCATCAAGTGAAATGCGATCGCTGTAGACCCCCGGACGGCGCGCCGGGCGTCTCTGCGCATTTCGCCATCGCTTGAGCATCACAGGCATCCGGTTGCGCCACGGCTCTTGAAGAATGGGAGAACGAAATGATCCCATTGATCGGCAGCAGGTGTGTTTACGATCCCGAGGTTCTGATGGTCATGACCGATGCATTCGATCGTGCATGTGATTTTCTTCCCGCTGAATTCAGAGACAGTGATCGCATGCGCAGAAAGCTCGCCCTCCATATTATCCGCCAGGTCGATGACGGCGAGAGCGACCCTGCGCGCTTGACCGATTCGGCCATCTTATCGCTTCTGCGGTAAGCCGATCCGAGGTGCAAGGAAGGGAAAGCTAGTACGATGAACCTTCTCTATTTCCAGTTTTTGCGGGCAGGCGGGATAGGCTGTGGCGAGTAGGGCAGACGAGTATGTGCGGCGCGCACGACAGTGCCTAGAGATGGCGGGCACGTTTACAGAGAGCAAAGCGCGCGCCACCCTATCCCACATGGCGGAGGTGTGGCTGCGGTTGGCGCAGAGGCTCCAGCAGCAACAGCAGACTCAGCCCAAGAACGACAAAGAGTAAGCCGCGCCGGACGGCTGGTGCGCCACGCTGTCCTGCCCACCAACGAAGGTGATCGGATAGCGTCCCAGCAATGTCTGGAATTGGCACGAAGCGGCGGTTGGGAAATGTCCGTTTTTGCGCCGCTTGTGAGTTGTACGGACGTAAACCCGCTGGGGCGGCCAGCATGTCCCCTTATTCGATCGACGATCCCAAGCACTGGCTCGAGCGCGCTAAAGAAGCTCTCGCTCTTGCGGAGCAGATAGACGATCCAGAAGTCAAGCGCATAATTCGCCAGAATGCCGATGATTATGAGCGGCTCGCCAAGAGAGCCGAAGAACGCTCAGTAGGTCGCTGGCCAAAGTCAAAGTAGTTGTTTGCGGTGCCCAAATTGAGCCTCCCTGTTCACTTCCGAATTGCCAGCGAAGGCCACCGACCCGCTTTCAAAAATTTCCTTAAACTCTCGCCATTGTTGTTAGATTTTGACGTGCATAGAACACGTCTGCGCACGAAACGAGCGCTGGTGACCCGCACCAACTCAATGCGCTTCGTCTGCAACGGTGCGCTTCGTCTCCATACCGCACCCGGCACACACGTAAAGAATATCCACAAGATGTTCCATAACCGGCGTGCGTTCCTTAGCTTCCATCGGCTGATCACAACCGGGACACCGCACGATAGGCGGGTTATCCACTCGATCTTGCATATCCCAACCCCCCCCCGCAGTCGCTGCTTGAGCCCGCCAAATAGATTGCCTCTCTGCGTCCTTATCGTGGCACGCCGGCCTGTTTGACTTTCGCAAGCAGAGTGCGGCCCTGTTATTGGGTCATCAGGGCTTATGGCAGAACTCGTGAGCCCATACCAAGCCCTACCGCCACCCCGCGCGCTCTGCGAACGGGTTCTCTTTTTCGATTTCTAGAAACCCGGGGCGACGCGACCACGTCGCCCCGGGGCGCTTATGGTGCCTCCTACATTGTGTTTCCATTGCAGCGACACCGTCCGCATTTTTTGGACGCTCCGGATCAGCTGTTGCACCACGGCTACGGCAGCAGGGCCGTTGACGATCAGTGCTCGCTGCCGTTGCCATTGGTGCTACCCACTACAGCCACTGGATCAGCATCAGCTGCCCGACCCGGCAATTCGCTTTTCGGTTGGCTTTCATGGAAGAGGCTGGAATGGGCGATGCCGCGACCAGCGGGGCTCGATACATTGCGGGCCGCGAGGCGGAGGAGGACTGGGCGATGGCGGTGACCGGCCAGAACTGGCGGCCTTGGGCTCACGGAGAACCGCGATGACTCAGAAGCCGAAGCCGCGTCCGCCTAACACCAGCGCCACCACCACCTGAGCCTCTGCCACCTGCGTTGCGCCTCAGGACCGGGGCGGGTCGGGGCGCTTACGCGATCCGCGCCTTGCCGATTTGTGCTTTGGGATAGGATCGGAGCGTCTAGCGGGGACCTTTCTCCCTCTAGATATATTCTCCCCTACTGGCGGCCCCGGCACGCCCGGGGCTTTTCTTTACTGCTGCCGCCGCCAGCGAAATCCACATTGCGTTTCATCGCGGAGCCGCCGGGACCCGACGACAGAGAACGCGCGCCGAACGTTTTTAATCGGGCAATCCGCGGAACGGCCGTGTGCCGGCTGGGGACGGCGGCATGGGCAAAGCGCGCGGAATCCTCAAAACATGAGCTGCTTTAACACCTAATGGCGGAGAAGGGCGCCGCCATGATCCGGGAAGACCGGCGCGCTTAGCCGAGGGGCCGCTTCTTGGGCGGGGCTAGGCAACGGCCACGCGTTTTGCCGCGGCAATGGGGGCCTGCGCCGTAGCTTTGCGCATGATGCCGGACAGGAACCCGTAGACTTCGGTCCATGCCGACGCCACCGCCGGCGTCCACGCCTGACCGAGACCCTGCTCCAGCGTCCATAACAGCGCCGCGCCGACGGAATCGTAGTGCGCGTCGGTGACGCCATAGCCGGCGTGACGGCGGCCGAGATCTTCCACCTTCGATACCAGCGCGTCGAGGTCGTCCAGGGCGCCGATCGGCAAGCTCAATGCCTGCACCAGCTTTTTGCGTTGTGCGACCATGTCGGTCGCGCGGAACAGCTGGCGTGTGGTCGGATCAATCTCGAACAGCCGGCAATAAAAAAGCGCGGCTGCCGCGTCGGCGCTAGCGGCCATTTGTTTCCAGGTATTCTCGACGAGCCGTTTCTGTTCGGGGGTCATCGCGCGAATTCCTTCAGGAGTTGTGCCAAAGCTCGGCATGCCTCGCTGCGGGCTACGGCCCTCCGTCAGTAGACCAGCGAAGGGCCAGGCAGCCGTTGAGGCGGCAGATCCGTGGATTGTTGAACCGGCTCGCGCGCCTGCATCGACGTCGTAGGTTGCTCGGCCCATATCCGCCACGCGGCGACGAGAGGCATGGCCGCAGCCAGGCTCAAGGCAGCCAGCACGAGAGCGGCAGTGACGATACGCAGAAAGGTGAGCATGGGTATCTCCATCAAGCTGCCGAGGCAGCATCTGGGGGCTGCTTAGCCACGGCCGCGACGAGAGGCTTGAAGGGGAGGTCCAGTTGATCTGAATTTGCTTGGAGATTTTCTGGAGATTTCGTGGAAAGGGTATGATAGAACCCGCGGCCGCCGCTCCGCGGCCTCGAAGCTGAATGAGGCTGTACGAACTGACGACGCTCAGTTTTTCGAGGTTCGACATCGGCCGCCGGGAAACGCGCGAGAAAACGAGTTCACAGAGGGCTCATCTCGTAATCCCGAAGACAATGATCGCGCAGACGGCACGATCCGAAACAAGGACTGTGCGCATAGAGAGCCGCTTGGAGGAGCGCATGTGGGCAAAGTACCTGCGCAAACTTGCCGATCGGATCAAGGCGATCCTGCTGACGCCGCAGACGGAATGGAAGGTGATCGAGCAGGAGCATGACACGCTGTTCGATCTGCTGATCAGCTACGTCGCAATCCTCGCCGCCATCCCGGAGCTCGCCCACTTCATCGGCCAGTCGTTCGTCGGCGGCTATACCCCGGTGGTGCCAAATCTCGTGCGCGCCATCGTCGTCTATCTCGTGTCCTTCGCCATGGTCTACATCATCGCCAGCGTGATCGATCTGCTCGCGCCGCGCTTCGGCGCCGAGAAGAATTTCCCCAACGCGGTGAAGCTGTCGGCCTATTCGCACACGCCGCTGTGGCTCACCGGAATTTTTCTGCTCGTGCCGGGCCTGAGCTTCCTGCTGATTCTCGGCCTTTACGGCTTCTACCTGCTATGGCTTGGCCTGCCGATGTTGATGAAGGTGCCCCAGGACAAGGCGCTGCCCTACGCGGCCGCGGTCACCGCGTGTGCGCTGATCCCGGCGGTGGTGCTGACAGTGATTTAGCAGCGGTGTTGTCCCGCCTGCATCGGCGGGCACGGTACTGAGCCGTATGAACAAAACACGCAGCAATCTCCTGGCTTCGGCTTGAGGCGTTGTCCACAACCCTTACAGTCGTAAAAGTACAGGCAGGCGTCCTCCGGCATTCGTTCGGTCGCCTGATGCCCGCAGTGGGGGCAGGTGATGGTCGAATTGGCGATCAGCTAGGTTGGCTCCGGGGTTTTCGTGGCGCAGCTCTGCCGCCGACGCACAAGCGCAAAGATAATAAGCGCGACGGACGCCACGAACACGGGGACGAGCACATAATCGAGCTTTGCAACGAAGGCGGTCAAGCCGAGCGCGCCGAGCAGGACAGCGAGCACCGGCGTTACGCAACACAGCAACGACAACGCTGCGCCCACCGCGCCCGTCCCGATGAGCTTGGTGTTCTGGTCCATAGTTAGTCGGTCCGCGCAGTTGTCTCGGGTTGCTCAAAGGCAGCAAGGATGGCGCATCCCTCGACGGGCCGTGTTTCATCGACACAGTCGGCGATGAGGCGATCAAGCGCTTTGCACATCGTCCGCATCGAGCGGATCTTGCCTTCGAGCTGCCGCTTCTTCTCGACCGCGCGTTTGCGGACGTCTCCGCAGCGGGCGGCATCGCGACCACGCAAGACGAGGAGCTCGCGTATCTCTGCGAGCGTGAAGCCGCACTGCTGGGCTTGCCTGATGAAGCGCAGGCGCCGGGCGGAATCCTTGTCGTAAAGCCGATATCCGGCCGGGCTCTTGCCGGCAGGCTCGATCAAACCCTCCCGCTCGTAATAACGTAGCGTGTCGCTGCTGACGCCCGCGGTGTCCGCGAGCTTGCCGATGGTGAACATGGGCCGGGCTCCACGATCAGCTTGAACCTTGGAGGTAAGACCAAGGTCAAGCCCGGGCAAGCGGGTGACCCCGGCTCGCTACGCCGGACGGCCCAGTCCGGCGGCCCGCAGGACCGCCTCATCGACGCCGCGACCGGCACAACATGCGGCCAGCTTGCCGTCGATGACCACCGCGGGAATCGAACGGATGCCAAGCCCCTTGGCCACCTCGGCATCTCTCATGTCCTGAATGGTCACATCACACGAGGGGCAGGCAGCGCGCCTGATGACCTCGATTGTTTCCTGGCAGGCCGCGCATCCGGCACTGAATACTTCGATCTTTCGCTTGGCAGGCATCTCCTTAGTCCCATTTATCTTGGCCCTGGCACGGCCGAACGGCAGCCGATGGCAGCGCGATGGCAGACCCTACCCCTTGGAGGTACGTTCAAGGTCAAGCGTGGAGTTGCGAGCTTGAAACGGCGGCTCGCCCACTCCCCGTCATCGGTGTGGTCCATGAGTGTGTTCGACCCCACCCCTGTAACCGCGAAGTTCGGCGTAACGCTGAACCTGTGCAGGCGTCAGCACGTCAGTCGTGAATAGATGGTACTTGAGATGCGCCTGCCGCAGCGCCGCATGCGTGGCGCCGATCGCCTGGGTGGAGGCCGCCAGCATTGCCGCGGTGATCGTCTTGCTTGCAAACGCCTTGTCCAGTTCCGCCTCTTGGGCAATGAGCCGCTCGCCGAGCGGCAGCGCCTCCGCCTTCATGGCTGCGAACAGCTCCTGCACTTTCGCGCGCTGCTGACTCGTTAGATCAAGGTCATTCGCGAATTCGAGCACGTGCAGGGGACCGGGATACCCGTTGAGCTCGGCCGCAAGCGCCAGGCCCATGCCGCGGCCCGCGCGCAAGTCGGCGATTTGTTGTTCGGAGAGCGCCTTGATTGATCTCCCCTCGAGGCCGGCATAGGGCTGCTGCGACTGCGCCAGCGCTGCGGGGGCGAATGCGATCAAAAGCAGGATCAGCAGCCGATTCATTCTTCACCTCAGCGTCAGGCGCCGCCTGTGACGACAGGCAGCCCGGCCGCGCGCCACTCCGGAAGCCCATCTTGCAAGCGGCGCACGTTGAAACCGCGCGCGCGCAGCGCGGCCACAGCCTCGTAGGACAGCACGCAGTACGGACCGCGGCAGTAGGCGACGATCTCTTGGGCGCGATCGAGCTCGGCAAGACGAGCCTCAAGCTCGCGCAGCGGAATGTTCACTGCGCCGGGCAGATGTCCAAGCATAAATTCATCGGCCGGGCGGACATCGAGGACGGTGACCACGCCGGCGCGCGATTTCTCCAGAAGCTCCTCGCGCGACACGGGCTCCATGCTGTCCCGATCGTTGAAGTAGCTGCGGATCACGCGCTCCACTTCGGCGATGTTGCGCTCGGCGATCCGGCGCAGCGCCGACATCACGTCGAGCACGGCCTCATCGGCGAGCGAGTAAAAGATGAACTTCCCTTCGCGGCGCGCCGCCACGATGCCCGCACGCCGCATCTGCTGCAGGTGCTGCGAAGCATTGGCGACGGAGAGGCCGGTTCGCCCGGCAACCACTTCGACGCTGCGCTCGCCCTGCGCGAGTTGCTCCAAAATCTCGAGCCGATGCGTGTGGGCGAGCGATTTGGCGACCGCGGCGAACTGCGTGAACAGGGTCAATTTCGGACTGGATCTTGACATCGGGCGAGCAATCTTAGATTATTCAAGTGAATGATTGAATAACTGGAAATCCAATTGGTTGTCAAGTAGCCGACCGCTCATGCGCGAGACACTATTCGCATACGAGCCGTTGATCCGCCTGGCCGTGTTCGGCGGCATTTTCATTGTGATGGCGGTGTGGGAACTCCTCGCGCCGCGACGACCGCAGGCCGTTGCACGCAACTGGCGCTGGCCGAACAATCTCGGCGTGGTGGCGGTGGACGTGCTGCTCGTGCGCGTTCTGCTCCCGATCACGGCTGTGGGCCTTGCCCTCATTGCCGAGGCGCACGGAATTGGTCTCTTCAACATGATTGCGCTGCCGACCTGGGCGAGCATTGTCCTCTCGGTCATGCTGCTCGACCTCGCGATCTATCTCCAGCATGTTCTCTTTCACGCCGTGCCGGCGCTGTGGCGGCTGCATCGCATGCATCACGCCGACCTTGAGTTCGACGTGACCACGGGGCTGCGTTTTCACCCGATCGAGATCTTGCTGTCGACCGGGATCAAACTTGTCGTGGTCGCGGCACTCGGGACACCCGCGGCGGCGGTGCTGATCTTCGAGGTCCTGCTCAATGCCACCTCGATGTTCAACCACAGCAACATCCGCGTTCCTGCGCAGATTGATCGCATCCTGCGCTGGTTCGTGGTGACGCCGGACATGCATCGCGTGCATCATTCGATCCTGCGGCGCGAGACCAACAGCAATTTCGGGTTCAACCTGCCCTGGTGGGACCGGCTGTTGGGCACCTACCGCGCCCAGCCCGCGGCTGGCCATGAGGCCATGACTATTGGGATCGAGCAGTTCCGTGAGCCCCGCGAGCTGGCGCTCGACCGCATGCTGCTGCAACCGTTCCGCGGCGACGTCGGCCGCTATCCGCTCGGAATGCGGGAAGCCGATCAATGAGAGCCTTCTTGCTAACGCTCATCAAACGGCTGCACGGGTCGTTCGCCTGGATCGAGGCGAACGAACTCAAGCGCCGGCTTGACCGCGGCGAAGGCGTGACTGTTGTCGACGTTCGCGGACCCGACGAATTTGTTGGACCGCTCGGTCATATCGCGACGGCGCGCAATATTCCCGTAGCCGAGCTGGAAAGCCGATTGGCCGAGCTTGCCGGGCTTGAACGAGCACCGATCGTGCTCGTCTGCCGCACAGACAAGCGATCGGCGATGGCCGCGCGGACCTTGCATGCCGCCGGCTTTACCGAGCTCAATGTATTGCGCCGTGGAATGGTGCAATGGAACGAAGCCGGTCTTCCGGTAGAAGGCCGGGCCGCAGAGGCGCCAGCCGCGGCGACCGCCGCCAAAGCTATGGTGGTATAGCGATGCAACGCATCTATCTTGATTACAACGCGAGCACGCCAATCGATCCGGCGGTCGCTGCGGCGATGCGCCCGTTTCTTGAGGGTCACTACGGCAATCCATCCAGCGGCCACTGGGCAGCGACCACGGCGAAAGCCGCGCTTGAGAGCTCGCGCGACCAAGTAGCGGGGTTGCTTGGCTGCCACGACGATGAGGTCGTTTTCACCAGCGGCGGCAGCGAAGCAAATAATCTCGCCCTCAAGGGCACATTCTTCGCGCTTCGCGACAAGGGTGATCACATCGTCACCACGCGGATTGAGCATCCCGCGATCGTCGAGCCGTGTCGTTTTCTCGAACGCCTCGGCGCGCGCGTGACGTATCTGCCCGTTGACGGCACCGGCCGCGTTGATCCCGACGATCTCCGCAAGACGATCACGCCACGCACGATCCTTGTCAGCATCATGCATGCGAACAATGAGGTCGGAACCATCCAGCCGATCGAAGATTGCGCTCGCATCGCCCGTGAGCACGAGGTCCTGTTCCACACCGACGCCGCGCAGTCCGCAGGCAAGATCGCAACTGACGTGAACACGCTCGGCATCGATCTTCTGTCGATCGCCGGCCACAAGCTTTACGCGCCAAAGGGAGTTGGCGCCCTGTTCGTGCGCCGCGGCGTGTCGATCGAACCGCTGGTCCATGGCGCCGGGCACGAAAGCGGCCGGCGCGCGGGCACCGAGAGCGCGCTGCTGGCGGTCGGCCTCGGTAAGGCCTGCGAGCTTGCGCGAAACCTGTCGCCGATGGATGGCGTGCGCGCGTTGCGTGAGCGCTTCTGGCAATGGCTACAGCGGCTTCGGCGACGGCGTGGTCCTCAACGGGCATCCCACGCACCGGCTGCCGAACACGCTCAACGTGTCCTTCGTCGGCCGCATCGGCGCCGAGATATTGGCCCGGCTGGATGGGGTCGCCGCCTCCACCGGATCGGCCTGTCACTCCGGCCGCATCGAGCTGTCGCCAGTTTTGCAAGCGATGGGGATTTCGCCCCACGTGGGAATGGGGGCGATCCGATTCAGCCTCGGCCGCTCGACGACGCGCGATGAAATCGATGCTGCTCTCGAGCGACTGACCGACGTCCTTGCCGTCGCAGAATGACGGGCATGCTTGGCGCGATCGAACGGCTCTGGACGCATTGCAGCCCACGGCGGTAGATTGGCGATATGGCGTGGTTGTTGCGCAAATCCGCGACGCTGATTGCGATCTATTCGATTGCACTGCAGGCCTTGATCTGGGGCTTCGTGCCGGCCGGCCATTTCGGGCTCGATCCATTCGCCATCATCTGCACCACCGATGGTTCGGGAGACCACCAGCCGGCGCCGGCGCAAGATCGCGGCGACTGCGGTGCCTGCCTCGCCGCGTGCGGTAGCTCACCGGCGCTCGTCCCGGCGAGCGCCTCGGTTTCGGTATTCTTTCTGAGCTATACCCCGAACCGTCCGGCGCATTTGGTCGAACCTCTGTCGCTGCAACCGCGGCATCAGCCGCAAGCGTCGCGCGCACCTCCGATTCCGTCCTGACCCCGGCGCCTCGGGCGCCCGCCATACGTGTCGGCCGCACAAAAGAGTGCGCGGCCGCTCATTCAACATTCGTAAGGACGGAACACATGCGTCATATCGCTCTCTTCCTCAGCGTTGCCTTCTGCTTGGCGGTCAGCGCTGCGAGTGCCGCCGACTACAAGGCCGGCTCGCTGGACATCTCCGATCCCTGGTCGCGGGCGACGCCGAAAGGCGCAAGCGTCGGGGCCGGCTACATGACGATCAAGAACAATGGGTCGACCCCCGACCGCCTCATTGAAGGGTCATCGGAGGTCGCCTCCAAATTCGAAGTTCACGAGATGAAGATGGAGAACGGCGTCGCAAAAATGCGACCCGTCAAGGGAGGATTGGAAATCAAGCCCGGCGAGACTGTCGAGCTCAAGCCCGGCTCGCTCCACGTTATGTTCGTCGGTTTGAAAAAACCGCTCAACGCGGCGGACAAGTTCAAGGCGACATTGGTGTTCGAAAAGGCCGGCCCGGTGAGCATCGAGTATGACGTGCGTGCGATGGGTTCGGGGTCTGACGGTCATATGCCCGCGATGCACGGGCACTGATCAAGCTTGTCGGTGGGATCGGCGGGTGGTGTTTCCGTCACTTAGTCTTTTCGATCTTCGTCACCGTGATCTGGCCTTTGATACGATCGGCGTCGAATTTGACCTTGTCGCCGACTTTCACCTGCTTGAGCATGGCCGGATCCTGGACGCGGAAGACCATGGTCATCCCCTCGTTCATCTCGAGCTTTTTGATCGGACCGTGCTTGAGCGTGATTTTGCCCGCGGATTCGTCGATCTTCGTCACCTGACCGTTGACCATGGGAGCTTGAGCCACGGCTACCGTCGCGAATATCACGCCTGAGAGAACGAGAATGCTTGCCGCAACGATGGTTATCTTGCGCATGGATTATCTCTCTGAGTCTGCGCTCATGCGCGTCACTTCACGATGATCCGGCCGAACATGCCCTTGTCATAATGGCCGGGAATGAGACAGGCGAACTCGAATGTGCCGCGCTTCGTAAACTTCCAGACGAGCTCGCTGTTCCCATGCGGCAGCAAGCGCTTTGCGTTCGGATCATCATGCTCCATGTCCGGATTCTTTTTCATGACTTCTGCATGCTTGCGATTTTCCGTGACCGTCGCGAGGATGAATTCGTGATCCTCTTCGCCCTCGTTTTGCAGGACGAAACGGATTTGTTCCCCCCGGCGCACCTCAATGCGTGCGGGCTCGTAACCCATCTTCCCGCTGCCTTCGAACATCTTGATGTTGATAACCCTCGCCGGCTTTTTCGGGTCGCCGGGCTCGCCGGCCGAGAAGTGTCCGTGATCCTCGTGGGCCGATGCCGGCATGATCGTCACAACATGCGTTGCTAGGATTGCGGCGCTCGACGTCAGCAAGAGGCCGACAGCAGTAACGATTCTCGCATGTTTTTGCATGCTGGCCTGGGCTCCTTCAGTGTCCTTTGTGATTGCTTCCCGGGCTGACCGCCTTGGGGCCCGCTTTCGGCTGGCTGGCAGGGCCGTTTCGCTGGGGCACCGGTCCAGATGAGCTTGCGACCTCGTATGCGACCGTGCCCTCCGGGTGCTTGAAGTCGCCAGGGTCCTTGTAATCGTTGGCCGCAAGTCCTTCGCGGATCTTCATGAGGGTGAACATGCCGCCCATCTCGATTGGTCCGAACTGGCCGAAGCCCGTCATCATCGGCAGCGTGTTGTCGGGCAGCGGCATTTCCATCCCGCCCATATCAGCCATGCCCGCGCTCCCCATCGGCATGTAGTCGGGCACGAGCTTGCGGACCCGCCCCGCGAGATCGCGCTTCTCCACGCCGATGAAGTTCCGGATGTCGTGGCCCATAGCGTTCATGGCGTGGTGCGTTTTATGGCAGTGGAACGGCCAGTCGCCAGGATTATCGGCGAGCATGTCGAAGGCCCGAATCGTGCCGACAGGGACGTCGATGGTGCTCTCCGGCCATTGCGCGCTCTCGGGCACCCAGCCGCCGTCCGTGCAGGTCACTGCGAAATGGTGGCCGTGCAAATGCATCGGATGGTTGGTCATGGTGAGATTGCCCATACGCACCCGCACCCGGTCGCCGAGCCGCACCGGCATGGGATCGATGCCGGGAAAGACGCGGCTGTTCAACGTCCACATGTTGAAATCGGTCATCTCGGCGACCTTCGGGAGTGAGGTGCCGGGGTCGATGAGGTAGGCGCTCATGATGAAAACAAAGTCGCGATCGACGCGGCGAAATTTTGCATCGCGCGGATGCACGACGAACATGCCCATCATGCCCATCGCCATCTGCACCATCTCATCGGAGTGCGGGTGGTACATGAACGTGCCGCTCTTTCTAAGCTCGAACTCGTAGACGAAGGTCTGTCCCGGCTTGATGTGCGGCTGCGTCACGCCGCCGACCCCGTCCATTCCATTCGGTATCAGCATGCCGTGCCAGTGAATCGTCGTGTGCTCGGGCAGCTTGTTGGTCACGAAGATGCGTACCTTGTCGCCCTCGACCGCCTCGATCGTCGGTCCCGGCGCCTGACCGTTGTACCCCCACAAGTTCACCTTCATGCCCGGCGCCAACTCGCGCACGACCGGCTCGGCGACGAGGTGGAACTCCTTCCAGTCACCGTTCACGCGCCACGGCAATGTCCAACCGTTGAGCGTGACGACCGGTTGATAGTCCGGGCCGCTCGTTGGAAAGATCGGCGGCTGCATGGTGGTGCTCTTGGTGCTCGGCGCTTCGGGGATACTCGCCGCCTGCACGCGCCCGCTGACCGCGGTTGCGCTTGCCAGCACCGCGGCCGTGCCGAGAAAGCCTCTGCGCGAAATCATGGTCTTCTCCTCATTCAACGTGGGCCCGCCTCGTCGGCGGATGCAGCCGTGGGGTTTGCTCGTTCATGTCTGTTGCCCGATCTGCCGCCGCCAGCGATCGCCGCCTTGAGGTCGACAGTTGCCAACCAGAAATCGCGCTTTGCCTCGATCGCGGTGATCGTCGCACCAATGCGCTGGCGCGCCTCCGCGAGCAACGAAAAGACGTCAATCAGCATGGCGTTGTAGCGAAGCAGCGTTTCGTCGGAGATGATCTTGCGTAGCGGCAAGACCTCGCGCTGGTAATGCCCCGCGATGTCGTAGGTCGAGCGGTAGACGCGGTAGGCATCGCGCGCCTCGGAGCGCACGTTGACCGCGCGTTCGAGCAGCCGATTGACGGCCTGCATATAGGTGGCCTCGGCCTGGCGCACGCGGACCTCACCGAAATCGAATATCGGGATTTGCAATCGGACATCGAAGCCGCGCATAAGATTCCGTTCGTCCGCTCGCTTTTCCAGCTTATCGGCATAGCCACCGTCGAGAATGTTGATGAACCGAGTCGCTTGGGCAAGTCCGTAGGACTTTGCAAGCAGGTCGAGCTCGATGCGGGCAATCTGCAGATCGATGCGCCGCGTGATCGCGTCCACCTCGATCCCAGCCCACGTCTGAATCCGACGCGGCACGGCCGGCAGCGCATTGGGAAGCTTGAAGTCGAGATTGGCGCCCCAGAGGCCCAGCGCGCGAATGAGGGCCTCGCGTTCGCTTGCCTCGCGCTGGCGCGCGGTTGCCAGTTGCGCGGTCAAATCGGCATGGAAGACCTGCTCGCGCGCCTGATCGAGCTTGTTCATCGCCCCGGTTGCGCGGAGGCGTTCAGCCATCTTGGTCGCCGTTTCAGCCGCTGACTGCGATTCCGTCAGGAAAGGGACGAGTTCGCGCGCGGCAACGGCGCGATAGTAAGCGCGCCGCGCATCGTGCGCGACGCGGAGCGTCTCTTCGGCCGCGCGAAGCTGCGCTTGATGAAAGCGTTCCGCGGCAATCTCGGAGCGCGCCGGCATGGTCGCGAGCGCGATGATGTTGGTGACGAGCTGCATCTCGCTTTCGAGCGCCGCCCCCGCCTGGATGCGGCGCCAGGAAAACGTTGGATTGGGCGGAAGGCCTTGGCCGACTCGTTCCGCGTCGGCAATGGCAAGCTCATCATATGCCGCCTGCAGACCGCGGTTGTTGAGCAGCGCGATCTGGACCGCCGCGTCGGCGGTGAGCGGGCGGTTGAGAAGGCGGCGAACGGTGGCAGCGGCGGCCTCGGCCTCTTCGGGCGAGCGGATCGCGGCCGCGTCCTTGTTGAGCTCCTGCTGCGCGATCGTCGCGACCACCCCCATGCCCGCATCCGGCGAAAACCAGGTGCAACCGGAAAGCAGCGCCACCGAGGCGAGGCCTGCGAGAATGGCGACCGTGCCGACCTCGAATCGGAATGCCGGCGTGATCACCGGTCCGCCGGCGGCATCGGACGTCCGAAAATGTAAGGACATGGACTCCTCGACTGTCGATTGCCGTCGGGCGCGCAAGACCCTTAAGCGCGCGCCAACTTCAACTACCGACAGTCAGCCGATGGGAGGCCGGTTGATACGCTCCGGACCGCGCCCGCTCAGGGCAGCACCGAAAATCGGCAGGACCAGGGAAGCTAGGCTGTAGAAACCGAAGCTGGGGACCGGCTCGCCGGGGATTGCCACGACAGAGAACAGTCCGCAACAAGTCGCTATTGTCCCTTTGCTCTCATCGCCAGCAGGCTGCGGCGCAGCGGTCTCATCATGGTGCTGATGGGTGCTACGGTCGGCATGGACGTGAGGCTTGCCGCCATCGTGTTTGGCGCCGTGGTCGTGCACGCCGACGTGACCTTCAGTCAGGCAATGGGCGACGGCGGGATTGTCAGAAAACGCAAAGGCGACAGCCGGCGCGAGAATGCAAAGGACGTAGAGCGCGGCAACGATGATCGCCGCTTTGGTGCGAAAAGTCTTGGTCAAGACCGATAGCATCTCGCGTCTGAGCACTCGATCCGCGGAAATCCACCCCAAGGATAGAACGTTGACCCTTCTTTGCAACGGCTCTTGGGCGACTATGTGGCTTGAGCCCTGCGACCCGCTGGCCGGCTTAGTTCGCACCCAGGCTATCTCGGTGCAGCCGCTCCGCGTGTCTTGGGCACGATCGCCAGAAATTCCAACGGTTCGTGCGAGAGATTCTCTCCCGCGTGTCGTTGCGCGCCGACCCAGTCGATTTCCCCCGGGCGCCGATGCGTCTCATTCGCGCTGCCGTCGGGATGCGTGTCGCGCAAGTGGGCGTCGGTAAGCCACACCACCAGCCTTGCGCTGATGTCGTGCATCGGCGTCTTCTCATGTGGCGCCATGCGCACCCGCATGACGATGATGGCTTCGTTTTCGAATTCGACTTTGGCGTCGGCGAGACCGGCTGGTGGCGACGCGGACGAGGCTGGATGCGCGCCTGGGCTCGCATGTTGCGCCCAACTCGACGCGGATGCGAAGGCCAAGCACATGCAGCCGATCAAGATGCTCATTCTTGCCAGGACGCATTTCATTTGCGATGTCCTTTGTTGCGGGCTTTGAACCGCGGCTTCCGCGGGCAACCGAAGTGACGAGTACGCGGCCAGCGACGGTTGCTCTCGCTCGACGCACAGACTGCCGAACCCCTACGAGTTGAAGCAAAGTTCAAGTCAAGGAGATTTTTAATGGCGGAAATGAGCATCGGAGAGGTCGCTCGCAAGATGGGCCTGCGTTCCTCGGCCGTCCGCTATTATGAAAGGCTCGGTCTCATCCCGAAGGCGCCGCGGGTGAGCGGCCGCAGGCGATACGACGAGCGCGTGCTCGAGCGGCTGGCGATGGTGCGCTTCGCCAAACACGTCGGCTTCAGCATTGCGGAGATCAAGGTGCTGTTGAGCGGAGTTGACGGACGTCCGCCGACGGAACGTTGGCGCAAGCTTGCGGCCGCCAAAGTCGCTCAAGTCGATCAATTCGTCGCGCAGGCGCGATCAATCCGGAAGCTGTTGTCGGAGACATTGGATTTCCAATGCCCGAAATTGGTCGAACGCGGTCGCGCGCTGCCCACTTCTAAGCCGCATCCCAATTTGAAACTCAGCCGCCGCGCGAGGTCCTAGCCGAGAGCCGCCGCCCTCAATGCCGGTGGTCGTGATGCATGTCGGGCACGTGCGGATGTGAGTGCGTCAATGTTTCGTGCTCGTGCGCATGCGTGTGCGGTTCTCCCGGCGGATCTTGCGGGCCATGGACGTGCCGGTGATGCTCGTCATGCCGATGGGAATGGGCGTGTACCATTCGCGTATGCGTGTGCGCATGGGCGTGCCGCTCGGTGACGTGCAGCCAAACGCCGACGGCCATCAGCGCTCCGGCGGCGAGAAGTTGAATGGTCAGCGGCTGCTGCGAGGCCAAGACCGCGATCGCCGCGCCGATGAACGGCGCGGTCGAGAAATAGGCGCCGGTGCGCGCCGTGCCGAGATGGCGCAGCGCGACGACGAACAGCGCGAGACTCAGGCCGTAACACACAAAGCCGACCAGCGCGGTCAGCAGAATCGGCCATGGGCCCGGCAGGGAGCCTCCCGCCCACAGCCCCAGAAGCAGATTCACCGGGCCTGCAATCAATCCTTTCAGCTGCACGATCTCGAGCGGATCGGCGAGCGAAACCTTGCGGGTCAAGTTGTTGTCGATGCCCCACGCGATGCAGGCGCCGATGATGCAGAGCGGCCCTGCGAAACCTTCGATGGTCGGCGCTCCCGACCACGACGCAAACGCCGCGCCGGCGACGATGCAGGCCATGCCGAGGGCGATGCGTCGATCGAAATTTTCGTGAAAGACGAACCAGGCCAGCAGCGCGGTGGCCGCGCCCTCGAGGGTCAGGAGCAACGAGGCGGTGGCGGCCTGCGTGCGCGCAAGCCCGAGCATCAGCAACACGGGTCCGGCGACCCCGCCCAAGACGATGGCGCCGGCGAGCCAGCGATAGTCCCGGCGTGCGAGCGGCTGCTGCCGCGCCGCAGGTGCGTTCAGGAGCGGTCCCGCCAAGGCGCGCAGCAGCGCAATGCCGATGCCCGCGCCGCAATAGAAGAGCCCAGCCAGAATCACCGGATGGACCATTCCGAGCAGCGCCTTGGCGGCGGGCGTGGACACGCCGAACAAAACGGCCGAGGCGAGTGCAGCGAGGACGGCGGCGTAATTCATGTTTTCGGTGTTATCAGGCGCGTCATGCCGCGCGCGCCTTACCCTAGACCGTGCCCCGATCAGAGTGAAATTTCCGCTTCGTTGACGGCCCACTGTTTCATTTAGTGGAGCCGCTAGGCGGGGAAGGCTGCACTATCCGAGCCAATCGGGATGCGCTCTAGAACTGGGCGTGGAAACGTGCGGCGAACGTGTTCACCGGACCGCGGTCGGTGTTATAGGCCGGGTTGGCGATGAACTGATAGTCGAAGCTCAGCCGCATGTCGGATGGAAGCGCGTAGCTGTAATAGGCCTCGAAGATTCTCTCCGGCCCGGGATTGGGCAGCTGTCCGTCGCCGATGAGGATGCCCAGGCCGCCGGCGTTGAAAAACGCCCGGTGAACGCCCGCGATATTGTTGTAGACACCAGCGATTCCGATCGTGTCGTCCGGCCGGCCCCAGTTCTTGCCGTTGATGGAGACGCCGCCCGAGACCGTCCGGTCGATGTCGGTGAAGTCCCACGGCTCGACGTTGCCGTCGGCCCAGCCGGCGCGGGCGAATACCCCGACCGTGTCGGAGATTTGCTGTTCCAAATTCATGCTGACACCCGGGCGGCTGGTATAGCTTCTCACCGCCACGATATCGGCCGGCTCGCCGGTGATCTGCGCGAGCGTGATGGCGTCCTGAAATCTTCCCGCCCGGCCGCGGTTGACGAAGCCGGTTACCTTGAGCTTGCCGGGCTGCCCCCACAATTCGTAGCGCTTCTCGATTTCCGCGACCAACGCGTACTGCTGGAAGGTCGGATCGAGGACGCCGCCGTTGGGACTGTCGCCCCCGGCGGGAGACGCCGACAAGTCGAACGCGCCGGCGCGCAACGTCCAGGAGCCCTGGTACCACTCGGCGGCCGCACCGTAGGTGTAGCCCCAGCCGTCGCCGGCATAGTCGAACGTGCCGGCGTTGATCAGCGCCCAGTTCAGAAAGTCGGTCTTCGGACTGTTGGCATATTTATTGGTATCGAAGATGTCGACGATGGCGAACTTTCCGATCGTCAGAACCAGGCGGTTCTCCGTGCGCGTCCCGGCGAACTGGCTGATGTCGGCGTCGACCTTCTCAACTTCGCCGCCGAGATTGATGGTCTGCCGGAGGAATCCGCGGTGCATGCGCACGTAAGGGTAGGATGACCCGAGCTTGTAGGACTCCCCGGTCGGAAATCCGGCGACGCCGTGCGTGTTCGCGAAACCGAAGCCTTGGTCTATCTCCGGGCTGATCCATACCTCGGCGC
>Ga0306920_100004171_pt1 | contig 18517 bp, 20 predicted proteins | sample flu12Cox44000170_FD_204666 | JGI IMG/M metagenome (GOLD analysis project Ga0306920, IMG submission 204666) | Lab enrichment of tropical soil microbial communities from Luquillo Experimental Forest, Puerto Rico - flux4day.12C.oxic.44.000.170 (v2)... | ecosystem: Environmental > Terrestrial >... | reverse complement strand
CCACAATCGTCCGGTTCGGCAGCTCTAGAATTGCAAAGCGCGGTTCGAAGTCGTCGGCATATCGGTTGCCTTGCGCGCGGTCGAGGGCGTCGAACACCCCCCGCACGTCTCTGCGGACAAGCGCCGGTAGAACGGCGGCCGAGAGGCCGTCGAGATAGGCCCCGGTCAACAGCTCGAGATGGCTCTTCTGATCCTGGGCGAACCGCCAGAGCACGACCTGCGACGTCGTGACGGCGACGGTGACCATCAGGCCGGCCACCAGCACCGGGACTTTTACTACCAGCGGCCAAGCGGCTATGTGCCACAGCCGCACCATCAGGGTTGCCGCTCGTTTTGCTCGTCGGCGATGTCGCTTGCGCCAAAACACATCGTGCGCGCACGATGCGAAATCCAAACGTGATGCAAATGTCGTTCAGCGGATGACAATATGGCCTCGCTCGCGCAGCCTCGCGGAGATGCCCTCTTGCAGGGCCTTGTCCCGGGGCAGCGCAGCCAATGCGTTCCTCCAGCCACATCATCGCGTCAAACTTGCGTCAGATCAAGAAATCTTTACGGTTAAACTGTTAACGATTGCCAATTACCCGCCGTTTCTCTGAGTGCGGGGCGGTTTTGAACGAAACGCTATATTTAACTTATTTAGCATAGTACACTTTAGCGGTGAGCAATTTGTGTTTGAGTCTGAGCAAGAAAAATGACTTGCTGCTCCTCTCGGTGCCGGCAAGGGTGCACTTGCGTCGAAGTTTATGAACATAAGAACAGAGCGTCGGTCCGCTACCGATGAGCGTCGTCACGAACCATCAGCCCAGGGGACTATCCGGTGAAACGAAGCGTTCTGGTGATTTTAGCCTTTGCAACACTCGCAGTCGCAGCGGCGATAGCCGGCGAGGATATCGGTGGCGGCTGGCAGGAGGCGAAGTGGGGGATGACGCCTGATCAGGTGCAAAAAATATTGAGCTACCGGGCGTCTGCAGCGGATCTGGCGAAGGTGTGTCGCGAACCATGCAATGAGGCTGAAGCGCTTGAACTAGATGACTATGATCTGAATGGACAACATTTCACGGTTCGGTTTTGGTTCAGCAAACCCGACTCGCGCCTGGAAGGCGTTTCCATGCACGCAAAACAGCTCGACCACACCAACGGCAAAGAGGCGCTGATGAAGATTAAAAATTTTCTTGAAACTTCGTATGGCGCATCTGGATCAATTACCATGGATCGCGGACACTTCGTCTTTTTGTGGACACTGCCGTCAACCAACATCACCTTGTATTCTGACGCGGCGAACGGCATAACGATTCTTTACGAACGGAGAAGAGAGAAAGAAAACGGCAAACCTTGACCGGGCCGAAGAGCAAGGATTCAAGCTTCGCTGCGGATGCAGCGCACGACCTCCTCAATCGTGGTGTCGCCTTCGAGCACCGCGAGCAAACCGCTGTCGAAGATCGGACGCATACCTTCGCCGACCGCCGCCCGCTCGATCGCGGCATCGTCGGCGCCCTCGAAGATAAGACGATCGACCGCCCGCGTCGGCACCAACAGCTCGGCGATCGCCCGGCGCCCGCGAAAGCCGGTGCCGCGACACGCGGGGCACCCCACCGGGTGATGCAGCGCAATCGCTTTTGCCGGCGCCAATCGCGTCATGTCGAACCGCTCGATCAGCGCCCCGGGAGCGGGCTCCGCAGCCTTGCATTCGGGACACAGCCGTCGCACCAGCCGCTGGGCCAGCACGGCCTTCAACGTGGCCGTCATCAGGTAGTCCTCGAGCCCCATGTCGCGTAGCCGCGTCATCGTCGCGGCCGCCGAATTCGTATGCACCGTCGACAGCACGAGATGGCCAGTCAACGCCGCTTGCACAGCGATTTGAGCGGTTTCGAGATCGCGGATCTCCCCGATCATGATGACGTCCGGGTCTTGCCGCAGGATCGAGCGCAATAAACTGGCGAAATTGAGCCCGATCTGCGGCTTGACCTGGATCTGGTTGATGCCCGCCAGCTGGTATTCGATCGGATCCTCGACCGTCACGACATTGCGAGCGACTGTGTTCAGTTTGAGGAGACCCGTATAGAGCGTCGTTGTCTTACCGCTGCCCGTCGGCCCGGTCACCAATACCATGCCGTTGGGAAGTTCGAGCGCCCGTTCGATCCCGTGGCGGATATCTGCCGGCAAACCGAGTTTCTCATAGTCGAACTCGACGGCGGTACGGTCGAGCACCCGCAGCACGACTTTTTCGCCGTGCAGGGAGGGTATCGTCGAGACCCGAAAGTCGATCTCGTGGCCGCGCACCGTCAGCTTGATGCGCCCGTCCTGGGGTAGTCGGCGCTCGGCGATGTCCAGCCGCGCCATGATCTTGATGCGCGAGATAATGGCTGCTTGCAGCCGTGCCGGCGGCGGCTCGATCTCGTGCAGCACTCCGTCATACCGGTAGCGTACCCGCAGCCGGTCGGGAAACGGCTCGACGTGGACATCCGAGGCGTGAGTTTCCACCGCCCGCGCGATCAGCTGATTGACCAATCGGATCACCGGTGCTTCGCTCGCCAGATCCTTGAGGCGTTCGGCGTCCTCCTCGGCCGGCTCGGCGTCGGACACCACCTCGTCGAGCAGCGCCGCGCCGTCGCCACCCTCCTCGGATCCGGCATAAAGCCGGTCGAAGGCGGCTTCCAGCTCGATCGGAACAGCGACCGCGACCCCGACGGGGTGGCCCAGTGCTGCTGATACTGCATTACGTGTAAAGACGTCTAGGGGATCGGCCATGGCGAGGGTTGCACGACCGTTGGTAGCCGCGATCGGCAACGCGCGTACTTTGCGTAAGAATTTAACCTTCAACCGATCGAGAAAGAGCGGAGTATCGGGGTAGTCCCGGGCCTCCGCGAGCGGCGCGCCGACCAGTTGCGCCAGCGCTTCGGCTAGCGCGCGTTCGCTCACCAGCCCGAGCTGGGTCAGCACGTGATCAAGCCGGCCTCCGGTTTCCACCGCGACGCGACCCGCTCGGTCCAAAGTGCGCCGGTCGATCGTGCCACCCTCGACGAGGACCGCACCAAGCCTCGCGATCACCTCGGCGGGGTCCTCAACGATCGAGGAAATGATGGGCTCGAAGCTCATAACGGCGTCTTATCGCCGGTCGATAGCCGGAAGAAATGATGATAATCCTTGACGTCGGCCAGGGCCAGCACGCTGGTTCGCGCTCGATATCGTCCCATGGAAGTGTCTCGACGGCGCGCGGTCGCGCTCGTCATCTCCGTTAGCTCCACCACAATCGTGATCCTATTTGGCCTCGAGAGCCTTCAGCAACACCTCGGCGCCGGAGGCGCCGAGGTCGCGGGCGCGACGATACCAGAACAAGGCCGCACCCGGGTCGCCACGAACACCGTGTAGATGGACGCGATCGAGAAACAGCGGATCGAACGTTTCGCCCAACCTGATCGCTGCAAGCCCGCCTCCCGCATCGACGGCGCGTTCGTAAAATAGACGTGCTGAAACGACGTCGCTGACGCTCAGCAACGTATCACCGCGCGCCAGAAGCGCCTCCATGTCTAACGCTGACAACCGGGAGCCAGCCGTTGGCGGCGGGGCAGCTGTCTTGGCGTCCGGCGGTGTCGCCGGCGTTGCGAGGCCCGGCTTGGCGGACGGCGCCGCCGCGAGGCTTGGTGCGGCGGGCTCGACAGGGGGTGCGGCGGGCTCGGCGGACGGCGCTGCAACAGCTGGCTCCGCGGGGGGTGCTGCGAAGCTGCGTCCGTCCGTGAGTGTGGCAGGGGGTGCGAGGCTGTATCCGTTGGCGGGTATGGCAGCGGGTCGGGCGGGGCTGTATCCGTCGGCGGGTGCGACAGGGGATGCTGCACGGCTGTGTCCGTCGGCGGGTGCGGCAGGGGGCGCTGCGCGGCTGTGTCCGTCGGCGGGTGCGGCAGGGGGTGCTGCGAGGCTGTGTCCGTCGGTGGCTGCGGCAGGGGGTGCTGCGAGGATGGGAGTAGAACCAGGCCGCGGAATACTGCCGATGCGGCGGTCAGTTGACCACGCGCTCTCGGGCGCAACTGCCCACACCGCCTTCGCGAGCGTAGTGGCGGCCGTGACCGGGCCGGTGGCTGAATTTCGAAGCAGAAGGGCCCCGATGCCAGCGGCTGCGAGCATCCCACCGGCAACAATACAGAAACGAACCAGCGGCGAACGGCTCCGTTCCGCCGCGGGGTATGACAATGCCGGAGTCGACAGTTGCGCACCGCGCGTAGGGTCGGGCAGCATCTCCTCATTCGCGAGCTCTACCCGGACGAGGTCAAGTTCGCCGCGCGCAGAAAGGACAATCGCCCGATCCGTTTGCCTCGGCGTTCTGCGTGCTCTCTGCTTGCGGCGAGCGCCGGTCTTCTCCCGCTTCTGAACCGGTGGCTTCGGATTTTGCCCCCCGGCAGAGGTTTTTCCGAGCAGCTCAAGACCGGCCGACGTGAACCAGCAGAAGTCCAATGACGGCGACGTCTCGGCTCCGTTGGACGGCGACGTGGTGATAATCAGCGTATGACCGGTCCACGCGCGCTCAAAATCCTCGCGCGGCACAAAGAGGATTTCCCCGAATTGATTGAGCGGATCCCAGACCGCTACCTCCGAGAGTCCGCCGCTGCCGCCCACCGTCAACACGATGACATTGGTGTTTTTGAGCACAGCGAGTAACGGGCGACCGGACCCTAACGCTTGCAGACGTTGCCAGTCCAGTCGAGCATGCTCCGCCTTAAGTCCGAAATCACCAGCGAGTTCGATCAGACGCGAGATGGATAGGGTATCGCCGTTGACGACATTGCGGCAATGGACCGCGCCGATCTCGTTGCCACCACTCTGCCCAGCCAGTCGGAGGAGACAGGAAAACGCGGCGTCGCAAGAGGCGAGTTGGTCGTATGAGACTTCTGTCAGAAAGTCGCCGGTCACAGCCGTTCCCGAGAGGCCCCCGACCACCAGATCGCAGAAGTCAAGGCGTCCGGTATCATCTGTAGGGGGTTCGACTATGGGACCACAGCCACCAAGCGCAAGCAAAACAAACTACTCGCTTTTCGCGCAGTTGTCGAGGATCGCGAGAGGCGGGCTCGCAAGCCGTGAGGCATTGAGCGGGTGAGGTGAATGCGCTGACGAGTGTTACGGGAGCCTCGCCTACTGTCGGTGGCGTCCTGAGGAGGTGAACCAAGTATGGGTCCGAGGGTCGTAACAGCGCTACAAGACGGCAAGCAGGCGACACAGAGCAGCACATCACTGAGCGGGAGCAAGGGCGCGTGATGGGGGGGGAACTGCTTGACCAGGTGGCAGGCGCCAGTGCCGCAAGATGGGGCGCGCTGCTTTCTGCGCCCTTTGTCGGCAGCTTTCTTGGTGTCGTCGTCCGGCGCCTCCCCGAAGGACGGCCGATCGCCTGGGTGCGGTCGCGCTGCGAGTGTTGCGGGGCGGCGCTGAGCGCGTGGGATCTGGTTCCGTTCTGCAGCTGGCTCGCCAGCGGTGGCCGCTGCCGTTATTGCGGCCATCCTCTCGGCTGGTTCTATCCCGCGATCGAGTTCTCCGCCTTCGCGGTCGCGCTCGCCGCTATCGCAGCCGATAGCGGGGAGAAGATCTGGCTCGATTGCTGCTTTGGCTGGTGGCTTCTTGCTCTCGGCTGGATCGACGTGCGCCGATGGCTGCTGCCCGACTCGCTAACTTTGCCACTTATCATTGCCGGGCTTGCCGGGGCTGTCGCGTTTGATCCCGAACAGCTGACTGACCGCGCGCTCGGTGCCGCCCTCGGTTATCTCAGCTTACGGGCGATTGCAGTGCTGTATCGAGGGCTGCGGAACCGCGAGGGTCTGGGCCACGGCGACGCCAAGCTGCTCGCCGCGTCGGGAGCCTGGGTGGGCGCAATGGCGCTGCCACAGGTCGTCTTGGGGGCCGCCGTCTTGGCGCTCTTCACGGCCGCTTGCCTGCGGCTCGCCGGGGTTCGGCTGGGCGCGGGCTCGGCTTTGCCCTTTGGACCCTTCCTGGCGCTTACGACCTGGCTGATATGGGTGCTCGGACCGTTCCTCATTTGAGTCCAAAGCGCGCGACGGCAGGGTCACAATGGCGGATGGGGTGGGATTCGAACCCACGGTGAGCTTGCACCCACGCCGGTTTTCAAGACCGGTGCCTTAAACCACTCGGCCACCCATCCCTGTAAATCATTTCAAAGCTTTACTGGTCACCCGACTGCGAACGGAACGACAACCCTAGGTATCTTGGACCCAATTTGGACCCAATTCGATAGCACAGACCACCGTCGGGTTCATAAGGCGTTCTTAACCTAGCACTCCCTTTGAGATGGCTCCGATAACCGCGGCGGCGCTTGCATCTGCCTTCTTGGTCCGGCGGGCATAAGTGCGGAGCAGGATCGCCGGATCATGGCCGCATCGGGCCGCGACGACGTGAACTGGAACGCCGGCATCAAGGAGCAGGGTCTCGTGGGTTCCGCGGAGATCATGGAACCGCAGCGCGGGGAAGCCGAGCTTGCGGGCGCGCCGCACAAACTCCTTGCTCAGGCTGCGCGCGTCACGCGGCCGGGTAATGTCCTCGCCGGGAGACGGGAAGATCAGCGCCTCGTCCGGCAGCCTGACTAGGGACAGGTCAACCTCCGCGCCGTCCGCGATGCCGGCGGTCAGACGTAGATACTTCTCGCGTTCGACCGACAGCAGCCCGGCGAGCCCGCCATCGATGGCGATAGTACGGTTACCGCGGCGCGTCTTGGGCGCCTTGAACCGTCTTCCGTGTGCCTTGGTCTCTTCAAGGCTGCGCGCGATCGTCAGCGTTGTGCCGGCGAGGTCTGACCAGCGGAGAGCCAGAATTTCGTTGCGTCGAGCGCCGGTGAATGCCGCGACGGCGATGATCGGATAAAGCACGGAACCGCGGAACGCACTCAGCAGCGCCGTTAGCTGCTCTTGGTCGAGAACCTGGCCGGCATCACTCTCGCCGGGAACCGGTGCCTCCGCCCTAGAAGTCGGGCTGACGACAAGCAATCCCTTCCGCACGGCCGCGTTGAGACAGGCTCCGAACACGGTATGAACATGGTGCACCGTCCGGGGCGCGAGGCGTGCAGAGAGCGCCATATATAATGTATCAATCTCGGTCGCTGTAATCCGCTGGAGCGGGCGCTTGCCGAGCGTCGGGATCACGTGCAGCCGCAACAGCTCTTCGTACCGCTCCAAGGTCCGGGCGTTGACGAGGCCGCGCCCTCCGGTGTCTTCGCCACGCCGCTGCAAGGCCAGCCAGCGATCTATCCAAGCGGCCAACGACATCTTGTCCGGGGGCACATGCTGCCCGTCATCTGCGCTCTTGATCAGCCGCCGCAGTTCCTTCCGAGCTTCGCCGATCGAGCCGTGAAAGCTCTTGGTGAAGCGCTTGCCGTCGACGCGCCACCGAAGCCGCCAGCGATCAAGACCGCGCTCGTCAATGCCGCCGTCGCCGTGATCGCGCTTCGACATGGCCCTACTCCTCCTCCTCTTTCATCACGTAGCGCACGGCGAAGCCGGCATACATCCGACCGACCGTCTCCGGTGGGTCATCCTTGTCGAATGTCTCATACCCTGCGTCCGGTGGGGGGCCGGGCGGCTCGAAAGAGCCCTGCGAGCGCTCGCGAATATGGCCGGGTCCTACGCATCGCCTATCTCCCCTCTCGCAAATTGCGAATTTCACTGGCCACAAGGGTCCGAGCCACGTCCTCGGGTGAGTGCTCGGGAGCCCATAAAACATCAGCGAGATTGTTGGGGTTTGGCGCCGCCACCGGATCGCCCTTCGGCCGGTAACAGGCCAATAGCAAGTCCATCCCCACTTTGACGATGGCAAAGGTGTGAGGGTCTTCGTGCCACGGGCGGTAGTAACTGCTGGCTTCGGAAGCGAGCTTCGCAACTGCGCTTGCCAATTCGGCCGTCTTTGGATCGTCGCTCGGCTCCGGTGCGAAAGAGGCTTGGCACCTCTGCCGGATTTCCTCGCCGATCCCACGGTCACCGGCAGCTTGCAATAGCCGCTCATACAGCTCGCGGGGTAGCCGGAGGGAGGTTTGTATATCCATCTCGCCGCCCTTGGTCGTAGCGCCCCTGCGCAAAGGCCCAGTTCCTTTAACCACGATTATACCCCATTTTGGGATTGAAGTTATCCCAATGTATGGTCATTTGGGATGAAGTCAACCCCCTTGTGATAGGAACGGAGCAAATGCCTACTGAACGTCAAACTCTCAAGATCGAGGAAGCCGCTAAGATCCTCGGAATTTCCAGGAACACGGCCTATGACGCCGTGAAAACCGGACAGCTACCGACGATCAAAATCGGTAAGCGGTTGCTGGTCCCGAGGATCGCTATCGAGCGCATGCTGTCGGATAACGCCGGAGCCGCAGCATGATCGTCATGACACCCAACGACAAACTGCCGCCCCAATTCGGACCGCGCTGGGCCGCGTGGCATAGGGGTGAGCAAGCCGGGAGGGCGGCATGAACGGGATCATTAGCCGCCAAGAGGCATTCCGTCGCGGCTTGCCGCGGTACTTCTCCGGCCGGCGATGCCCCAAGGGTCACATTGCCGAACGTCGCACCCGAACCTACGACTGCGTGGAATGCCGGAAGGAACGTAAGCGGGCCGCTCGAAGGCAGCCGGCACCCGAAATCTGCGCGACGCCTCCCGAGGGGCCGGTCGGCCCAAGCAAGTCCACATCGAGCCAGGTGACCAAGGTTGAGCCGAGTTCGCTTGTGCTTCGGATGAACATCCCCACTGGGAAGATCACTGCGCACTTCAAAGGGGCGCGCTCGGCTTCGGTGTCCGATGACGAAATGATTGACCGGCTGGTGACCGGGCAGGGCAAAACGGAATTGATCCAGGATTGGGCTCGTCGCAGCGTGCCCGGCATCGTTCAACCCCGGCCGAGGCAAGAGGCGATTTGGCTCAAGCAACACCTACCGTTTCGGTGGTGCTTGGAAGAGGCCTTGCGCCTCTCCCGCTACGGCTCCGGCTGGCTCGACCTCGCCCAAACGCTCTATTACCCGGTGCTGAGCGAACGGTACGAGTTTGAGAACGCCCTGACCTCCGCCCGTTGGGCCGCAGAGGATAATAGCGACGAGGAAGACCTGAGCCCCGGCAGTTGGGCCGAAGAAGATGACAGCGTCTGATCCGAAAGCAAAACCCCGGAGGGATGACCCGCCGGGGCTGAAACCAACTTCCGGATCGGGTGGCTGAAGCCCGGAGCCGGCAACCGATAACGGAATATTACGATGTCTTACATAGTAACTGATCGGCCCGATTTCAAGCAACAGGCTAGCGAGTTAGGTGACGCGATGCTGATCCCAGCCGTTGATCGAGGCGAGTTGGCCCGCTTTATCGACGCACTATTCCGCTATGCTGACCCCGTATCATTCGTCAGCTTGCGCACATTCCGCGATGATATCAGCGAGGCATGGCGCCGGGACCTTTGGCGGATTGTGCCGGCAGGCGATCAGTGCGCACTCGTGGATGCTGCCGACGAACTTGCCACAGCAGCCGCCAACGCCGACGAAAAGGTCGTCTTCTGCCCGCCCATCTGCACTTTCATAACCGAGAGCGGCGCTGATACGGCAAACGTCGCCGACGGGCTGGTTCTGACGGTCGAGTGTGATGAGAACGCGGCGGCGGCACGTGAGACGCTTGAAGACATCCTCGGTCCCGCGACAGTGATCGTAGCATCCGGTGGAAGGGACGCCAATGGTGAAGCTAAGCTGCATCTTCATTGGCGCCTCGGGAAAGTCGCGCGGGACAATCGCCATGCAGATCTGAAGGAATTGCGTAGTCTGGCATGCAAGCTCGTCGGCGCGGACCACAGCGGCGTACCTTTGGTGCATCCGTTACGCTGGCCGGGGTCATGGCACCGCAAGGGCGAGCCGGTCATGGCCAAGATCGTCGAATTGAACGATTGCGCTGAGATCGACCTTGACGTGACGCTCGCCAAATTGCGGGCGAGATGTCCTGAAGATAACGTGCGACACAACGGGAATGGCGACGGCACCGCGCCGATCGAAGATATCCGCTCCGCATTCGCCACGATGACGAATGAAGATCTGCCATGGGAGGATTGGAACAGGCTCGGCATGGCCGGCTGGCGCGCAAGCGAAGGTTCGGAAGAGGGGTTCGAGGCGTTCAATGGGTGGTCGCGGAAATCGACGAAGTATGACGCCGCTGAGACCCGTGCCCGATGGGACCACTTCCCGCACAGTCCACCCAATCAGATCGGCGCCGGCACTTTGTTCCATCTCGCGCGCGAGGCTGACCCTGGCTGGCGACCGCCGAGCCTCACTGCGCAAACGGCCGCGGAGACATTCAAGGGCTACGTCGAAGCAGAGATGGCCAAGTCAAGGGTTGTCGCCGAAGAGAAAAGCGATGAACACGCGCCGAGACAACTCGTCATGCAGGACGCGGATTTCGATGTGGATGATGGGCCGGTCAACCTCGGGAAGCTTTTGGCTCGGCCATTTCCCACTCTGCTGGAACTAGTGCCCGACTGGATCGAAGCGAATATCAACACCTTTCTCGAAGGGCCGGCTCAATCTATGAAGAGCCTCAGCGCCCTGCAGGACGCCATCTGCATATCCGCGAAGCATCCGGTATTCGACCGCAAGGTGATCAAGACCAGAGCCTTGTATCTCTCGTATGAGGAACCAGCCGACGAAATTCAGCGGCGCGCGGAGAAGATCAGGAGCCGGATAGATATCGACGTATCCGGTGTCCAGATCTGGGATTTGAAGACCCACCCTCGTGCCATCTTGCAGGTCAAGGCCAATGGCGATGTGTGGTTGACCCGTTTCGGAAGCCGGTTCCTGGCACATCTGGCCGCGCGGAAGGATGAAGGCACGCTCGTGGTCTTCGACGGGATCATTGACGCCATCACTTTCGAGGGCAGCACTCGCAACAGCGATGTCGTCGCAGGGCAGGTTATCCGAGAAATCGACCGCTGGTGCATCGAATACAACTTCACGGCCCTCAGCATCCTGCATCCGAGCCGGGCGGGTGAGCGCGAGGGCGGTGGGTCTTATGCCTATGCCTGGACGAGCAAGCCGCGCGCCCTTCACACCTTCAAGAGGCTCCGCATCGATGGCGGGGCGGTGAACGAACATACGCCACCGCAGCACACTATGGTTCGCCGCACGGTTAAGAAGCGGTCTCACGGGGCCTTCGGGCACTGGCAGGATTTGAGGTACGAGCGCGGGACCGCGATGCCGTTAGACGTGGGTTCACTGACGATGTCCCCGGAGGATGCCGCTGTGAAGGTGGTTTCCGATATCACGAACGGCGACAGGATCAACCGATACCGAAAGCTGGGCGGAGCGAAACTCTCGAACGATCATTGGCTCGTGAAAGCATTTGGCCGGCTTATCGGCACCAAAGGGACGGTTGAAGGTTTGATGGCGGCTTTGGACAGCGCCCAGAAAGATGGGCGCTTGGTCTACGAAGGGCACACGGGTGGAAGGAAACAACGGGCAGCCGGCTATGCGATAGCGCCGGACGAGGAGGCGGGAGAAAAATCAGAGGTTGAGGAAGAAATTTTCTAAAAATCGCAATCGTGGGTGAACGAAGTGTTCGCGGAACGAACGGAACTTAGTTCCGCTGAAGTAGTTGATATTTCTGGATAAAATGGTGGTCCGAAGCGGTCGGAAGTATGGTCCTTCTCTCATACTCTCATCCCCAAAAGCTTCCACTTCGTTCCGCGTGAAACGCTCCACGAATGTCGCTTTTCCCATGGCCTGCCAGAGGGGGGGTGGCGAATTACTAGCACCGTCGGCCCCCACCGGCACACCGTAGCGTTGAACGGAACCACTTGGCCTCATCGCAGAACCGCGCCCAGGCGTCCATCTTTGCGGCGTTTCACGAACAATCGGAGCGGTTACAAGCCGCTGCCACCTTATCTCCCTTGGCATAGGCCAGGGCCGCCTCGGCTGGCTCCCGGCACCATGATAATCCGTATATTTGCATGATAACTTTTTATCATGAGCCCCACCAATTAGGTCGAAGAGCCGCACCAATCCCATCAATGATTTACTGGAAAGGGAACCTCGATTTCAGGCGCCCACGCATATGTGCCTTGATAAGGTCCGTAGAGGTATACGATACGCATGGTAACCTTCATCGCCCCCTATGGCCCCGAGCGCTGGCGTTCGCCAAGTTCGGAGCGAGTATACGCGCCCCAGTGTGACAAACGGGTGATCCACAGGGACAACCGCGAGAATATGCTCCGTGAGATCCGCGGCTCGCTCGAATTGCTGAAAGCACTGGGTGTCCCAATCAACCTGGAAAGCCGGTTGGCCTAAGACCGGCGTGAGCCGACACTGGAATAGCTGTGGACTAGAGCACCGCTCATGCCGAGCCCTGCCGCGCCCACGGGCCATTGACACGGCCACAAACGAGAAGAGCGCCCCGAAGGGCGCGAACCAGCGGCGCGGGAACGCCTCCCCGGTGACAACGAAGGCTATGCGGGCGCTCTTTGGAGCCTCCTGCGCCTGAGCGCGCCAGCTCGCAGCAGCGGCCGCAAGGCAGAGCAGGGCATTGCGGCGCCTTATCTGAGCACCACGTCGGCGTCTCAGGGGTTCGCGCGCGTTCTTCCGGTCGGTCTTCGTATCCGGCTCTCCCTAATGCGGCTCTTCGAGGATGTGACCGCTCGGGAGCAGCATAGCGCGGGCCGGCCCGGTCCCCAACCCTTCGGGGGAGGTTGGGTCGACCGTCAAGGCGGACGGGAGTGAAGGGCAGTCATGCGGTGGTGTGGTCCGGGTCCCGCGGCGCGTGTTCCAGCGGCTGCTCCCGGAGGCGCCCGAGCGGTGCGTCGAGGCGTACTATCTCCAACGGACCCGAGAACATCGCCGAGCGGGAGCTGGGCCGGAGGCAGTTGACCGAGGACGGGAATGTGGAGATCAGCGAGCGGGAGGTGCGGAGAGTATCGGTGAGAACCCCGCCGACAGAGAGGAGCGTCTCAAACTCGACCCTTTGCGGACCATCCGCTCCGACAGATGAAATTCAACGCTCTTTGCAAGCTCTGACTTCCCGGATAGGGGGTTTATGCGAGTTGGTGCTGAAAGAAGCGGGGGCCGGGAGGCACAATATGGAGGTTGATGAATGCGGGAGTGAGAAAGGATGTTTTCCTCATTGCCACCCTGGCTCCTGGCTCTGGTCGCCCAAATCACAGCGCAGGGGCTTACGGCTGCCGCGGCGCTTGTGGCTGCCTTTCTTGGGCCGATAGCAACTATCATCGTAGGCAGACGCCAAGTCAGAGCGAGTGTGGTCTCTGCAAACCGGCAAATGTGGATTAACGCTTTGCGCGAGGATGTGGCGGAATTTATGGAAAAAGAAATAGAATGGGGGCAGCTCTTCGGCCCTCACCAGGATGGCCAGAGCGTAATATGTAGAGATCAGGTGAAAGCATATGAGATTATGGAGAGAATTAGGTTTTTAACCTACAGAATTGAATTGCGACTGCATCCGGGTGAAAGAGATCATGATAAATTAATCAAGCTGTTAAACGAGGCTCCGACCCCACCTCGCATTGAAACACTCACTGCTGATATAAAAACTGTGACACAGGGAATTTTGAGAAGAGAATGGAAGCGGGCGGCACGGGCGAGGTAGTCAACTCACCGAAGGAGCTTACCATCATCCGTTCTGGGCTTTCGCATCGAGGGAGACCCTCTAGTGGATAACTTGCGACAGGGGTCAAGAACAGAAGAGAGGCTGACGACAGCAAGGTTTGTATTTCATAGCGCCAACGTGTTGCCTTCAATGAACGCGAGATGAGGATTACAGCGGCGCTCGCGGTCCCCGTAATGCTCGTTGCGACGCCGCCCGCCATGGCTGGCCAATACGAGGAGGAGCGATATGCAGCATTCGTGCGCTGTCTGAACGCTAACCTTGCTGCCGCTCCAATGGACAACCCGGTGAGGGGCTGCAACACCCAGTACAATGCATTTGTTGCTCAGTGTAGCGCAGATAATTGGGGGATGCCGTTACCGGAGGCGTTTTGCCGAAACTTCGCCTTCCAACTTGTGATGCAACTTTTGCAAGAGAAGATGCGCGAGAAGTTACACCATTAACACGTCGCTCTCCAGTTCGTACCCTTCTGAGACATTTGGCCCGCGGCCCTGGAACGGCAGCTTCAGGGCCAGGTGCCGCCAGGTGTCACCTAATCGGGGCGCCAGTCGCTCTGATGCCAAGGGAGAAGCACAAGCGGCGAACACCGTGGTCCTTCACCCGAATATTGTCTGCGCCCACCCACAGCGCGCCCGCGAGCACCGCCCGCGCATCTGGTCCCGTACCAGCGCCCCTGACCAGCCGCCTATGTCGCTGGCGCGTCAATAGGCGAGAATAACTGCCGCGCCTTCTTAGTCTCGCACAACTCCGAGTAGACACGATGGCGCGGCCGTGCAAACGCGATAATGTCGGCACCCGAAGGAAGGACCCGACCGAGGGCGAGGGCAGTGCTCACCAGAGACATTCTTTTCGGCATGAACCTCCTCACCCTGGCCGGGTTCGTCGTGATGGGGCTCACGCTTACCCTTAACCATATGGAGCAGGCGGGTAAGGCTTTGAGTATCGGCCTCATGGCCGCAGGGACTGTTCTGGTCTTCCTCGGGCTGTATGCAGGGGGTTGGTCAGGATAGGGCACGCTTCCCCGCCTCGATCGGGGTTTCAGTCCGCCCAACGAGATCTCATGCCGCGGTGTGAAACTTCCTCTTGGAGGCTTTGGAGCCTGCGGCGCGCGGCCGATTTGCCGCAGGTGGGCCCCTCGCTCAAGCCTGTCGGCGGACGTTCCAAAAGAGCGGCCCCCCACTCGCGGTCAGCACGCCCGTGAGGTCGGAGCGGAAGGCTGTCGGAGTAAAGTTGATACCGAGCGGATAATACGGCACGTCGATGAAGGCCTGCTCCTGGATCTCGGCGGCGAGCTTTTTTTGGGTGGCCAAGTCGGATGCGTCGAGCCACTCCTCTCGCAACGCCTCTATTTTGGGGCTGCTTGGCCAGCCCCACAAGGGCGCCTCCTCGCCATTGCCGCGCAGCGCACTGTTCGTGGCCGGGGAAGAAGAAACTACCCCCGTTAAAGCGCCGACGTAAGCGCTCCACCCGCCCTCACTAGGCGGCTTCTTACTGGCGCGCCGCTGCAGGCTCGCAGCCAGGTCCATCACCTGATAGTCAACATTCATGCCGGCCCTGCGCATCATCTCCGCGGCGACGCTACTCCATTCCTTGAAGAATGGTTGAGTTGACGCCAGAAATACAACCGTCTCGCCTCGGTAGCCGGCAGCCTCCACGTCTTTTCTCACCTTCGCGTAGTCGCGGGGGCCGTTCAGCGCCGCCATCCCCACTTCGCTCACAAACGGCGAGCTTGGCGCGAAGAAGCCGACCGGTACCTGCCACAATGATCTGTCAGGTCCAAACGCCGCGGTCATGAACTCGGCTTGATCGACAGCGCCCATCAGGGCCTGCCTCACTGCCCGATTGTCGAATGGCGGAACCATGTGGTTCGGCCGCAGGTAAGGGCAGAAGCCGCCGGTGTAGCCCTGGATGCCAACCTTGCTGTCCTGTCGCAGTTGCGGCAGAAAATCGGGGCTCGGATATGCCCACCAGTCCATCTCACCCGCTCGCAGCGCCGCGGCGGCGGTAGCCGGATCGGGAATAACGTGCCACTCGACACGGTCGAAATGCACGACCTTTGGGCCGGAGGTCCCGTCGGGAGAGCCATCTTCGCGCGGCTTGTAGTCCTTAAATCTCTCGTAGACACGCAGCGAGCCCGGTACCCATTCGTCCTTCTTGAAGCGGAACGGGCCGCTACCGATCATCTCGGTTACCTGTTCGTAAGGATCAGTGCTGGCCAGCCGCTCCGGCATGATCGCGCACAAAGTGCCGGGCGCGCCGGTAAACTGGCCGAGCGCGATGGGCAACAGAACGAACGGCTTCTTAAGCCGGAATACGATGGTCCGGTCGTCGGGTGCGGACAGCTCATCGGTGCGTTGCATCAACGTCTGACCAAGAACATCTCGCACACCCCAGCGCTTGACGCTCGCCACACAGTCGCGAGCCAGCACCTTCGTGCCGTCGTGGAACATCAGACCGTCCCGAAGGGTCAGCTTCCAGATCTTCCCGTCGGCCTCCACAGTATGCCCAGCTAACATTTGCGGTGTCGCCGCGTAACCTCGCTCCGGCCCCGTTTGGCCGTAGAGTGTATCGAACACCATAATGCTGTGATTAACGCCACTCGCGGTCCACACCGGATCGAGCACCGCCTGGTCTACTGGAAACGGGATAAATTTCAGAACCGAGCTCTTGTCGCCGCGCGCCACGGCTGGCAGTGCGAGCGTGGCGGCCGAAGCCACCAAGAATTCGCGTCGTCTCATGGCTTCCTCCCTGTCGGCCCGGAGACGTTACGAGCGGAGACAAAGCCGATCTCCGGTGCCGCCTTAGATTACCACCTTCCTTTCGCAGGCATAAGGTTATCGAACCCCAGGTGCCGAGGTTGCGGATGACCCTCCAGACGCACCCGCTCTTCACGGCGAAGGTACTTCTGGTCTGCCATTGGAGCAGCTCTTCAAACGTATTCCGCGCGCCCGAATAAAATGGTGGCTCTACGCGCTTCTGCTCTCGACCATGATCCCGAGCCTGGTGAACCTCGTGATCGGGGGGACATCGTTGGTGCGTGGCTTGCCTGGGGTGCCCTCGCTGCTCCTGCGGTACATCCCCGAGCGCGGACAACCTCATCAGGGGAGAGGACCATCCCGGAACGCACTGGAACCCGGCGACGGTCGGCACTATCCTTGGCCTGCTGTGCCGCGCTGCGAAAAGGGCTGCCGGCGCACCGAGTGCTCTGGATGCGTGAGGTCGGGTAATGAAGTTCCCCCAGCTCCGCCAGACCGGAGGCTGCCAATGCGGGACGATCCGTTACGAGGTCACGGAGCCTGCGCAGCTCGGCACATGGATCTGCAGCGGCCCAAAGCCCGACCAGGCAACGCGAGATGCGCTCCGCGTCCGAGCCAGAACGTTGGACGACACTCCTTGGCCGCGCCCGACAGCGCATTTCTGGACCCGCAGCGCGCAGCCTTGGGTCGTATTGCCGGAAGAGGATCAGAGGTTTCGAGACGCAACCGGAGGACCTCGCCTGGATGCGAGCCGGCTCGGCGTGAGCCGGTCGAGATTTGTCCCCGGCTGAACTATGGGATAACCGGCTATGCGTGGCATGTCATCCGGCCCTCGTACTGCCCGCGGGGCACGGGCGGGAAGGCTGACCGCCGCCGAGCGATCAGCGCTCAACCAGGCCTCTGGCAAAGGCCCTCACCTTCCGGGACGCTGGGAAGCTGCAGGAGGCTCGGGAATGGGCCGTTGAACTGGTCCGGCAGTTGAAATCCCATGACCACTGACGTGACGGGTTCAATCCAGCCCTGATCCCGCTGGGGCGACGGTCACTCCTCCGGCATGCCAGCCTTGCGCAGGCCGGTGAAATAAGTGGCCTCGAACAAGGCGTGGATCTTCGGCACTCCCCATGGCCGACCGGCCTTCAGGCGGGCGATGCTCGAAAAGAGATCTTTGTTCAGCCTGCGGGCCTCGGCGAGTTCAGCGGCAGCGCGCTCAGTCTCGCCTCTCAGGGCGTAGGCGGCGGCGAGGCGGCTGCGAAAAATCGGTACACCAGGCATGGCGCTGCGCGCTTTTTCGAGCCAGACGATCGCCTTTTCGATGCGCGATTGCAGCAGATGCACGTTTCCAATCAGGTTGTAGCAATGGCCAATGCCGGGATCGCGGGGGCTGAGGCGGATGGCTTGCTCCACGAGCGGGATGGCCTCCTCTATCGACCCTGCGTAGAGCTTGCACAGGCCGAGGCTGTTTAAAGCGTAGACCGAGTTGTGATCCAATGCGAGCGCGGCTTCGTATTCGGAAATGGCCTCCTCCCATCGGCTCCGAACGCGCAACACATGGCCTTTGACGACGTGTGGAAACGTATAGCGAGGCGACGCCGCCAAGGCTTGATCGACCAGTCGTTCCGCACGTGCGATATCGAGCACGGCTGAAGCCGAGTTAGTCATTCCAGTGCCCACGCTCATCACCAATACAGCGGCCAATCGGCTCTGCGCCTCAACTGACTGAGGGTCGAGCGCCAATGCGCGCTCGTACAGATCAATGGCCTCCCTGTGGGTTTCCGGCGTCCGGGGCTTCAATAACACCGCGCGCCCGCGAAGAATGTAGTCGAGCGCATCGGGGTGCTCTTTCGGCCGAGCGGCCTCCGCAGCAATCAGCTCGACGCCGAGCGCGTTCGCGAGCTGGCTCGTAATCTCGCTTTGCAGAGTAAACAGATCGGCTGTGTCGGCGTCGAACTGCTCCGCCCAAAGATGTGCGTCAACCGCGGCGTCGATCAGTTGCGCGCTAACCCGAACTCGGTTGCCCGAACACCTAACACTCCCTTCAAGCACATAGCGCACGCCCAGCTCGCGCCCGATCTGTTTCGTGTCTATTGCCTTGTTCCGGTAGGTGAAGGCGGTGTTGCGCGAGATTACGAAGCTGTGGGCGATGCGCGACAAATC
>Ga0306920_100004170_pt1 | contig 18519 bp, 15 predicted proteins | sample flu12Cox44000170_FD_204666 | JGI IMG/M metagenome (GOLD analysis project Ga0306920, IMG submission 204666) | Lab enrichment of tropical soil microbial communities from Luquillo Experimental Forest, Puerto Rico - flux4day.12C.oxic.44.000.170 (v2)... | ecosystem: Environmental > Terrestrial >... | reverse complement strand
GGCTCCACTGGAACGGCGCCGCGGACAGGTGCCCGCCGTTCTTGGCGATGGCGACAACCGACACCACGACGAGCACCAGCATCTCGAATGCGAAGAAGGCCCCGGCCAGCTTCGTCGATACCCCGACCCCGCGGACCGTCATAATCACCGCCCCGCCGGTGAGCAGCACCGAGAAGATGATCCAGGGGACGTTCCAGTTGAAGTAGTACGACAGAATGTCGGACACGAACCCGCCGGACACCGCCAGCACCGACGAGATCGCGATGATGTACCCCGCCCCGCACAGCAGCGCCGTCGTGACCGCGCTCGTCCCGCCGAATGACTTGCCCACGAACGAGATGAAGCCGCCGGTGGAGGGGTGGGCACGGGAGAACTGGGACAGCGTGTTGCCCAGGAAGGCGATCGCGACGGCGGCCGCGATGATCGTCAGCGGCGCGGCGACGCCGGCGGTAGCGACCAGGAACGCGAAGCCGAAGTAGAAGCTGTACGCCGGGCCGATGTTCGCCATTGTCGACGCCGAGATGTCGATAAGCCCCAGCGCGCCCCGGTGCAGCCGTTCTGGTGCTTCCGGGGCCTTGGTCTCGGAGAATGGAACCGAAGCCGCCTCGCTCATGTCCACACCTCACCTCAGGCCGCCGGATTGGCGGCACTGCCTGAATTGTCCGGCGCGGTGCGCCCCCATGGGAAGGCCCAGCGACCAGTGCGATCAACCCGTTACCGCTAGCCGCGGCAAGCGGGTGCGTCACGGGCCTCAGCCGCTATCGCGCCGGGCCGGTCCCCGGTGCCGCCCCAGGTGCTTCCCGTAGGCGGCCACCCCGGCCGCGACAGGGTAGGGCCCGCGGATCAGCCGCAGCTCCGCTGACACCTCGCGGTAGTCCAGCTCGGGATCGTCACCGCAGTAGCAGCAGACGATCTCGAACGCGCTGGTGTAGCCGCCTTGCGGCTGGCCTGCCACGATGCGGGCCGGCCGGCGGCGCAGGACGACCGTCCAGCCAGGTCCCGGCTGGCTTACGGCCGTCATTCCCGCCCTCCTTCGCTCGGCGACCACGGGCTTACGCCGCGCCCCGACACCCAGAGCATGCCATGCGTCGGCCCGCCGAACATCACCCGTCACGGGTAACTACGTGTGCCTCATAAGCGAGCAGTGGCCACGGTACTAGATGATGCGCCAGGCCGGGCAGGGTCAGGCGTGCTCTAGGGGCACGCCTGCCGCGCCGGCGTTGTCGAAATCGTCGTCCACGCTGACGACCTGGCGGCCCCGGGCGGCCAGCAGCGACGCGGCCACCATCGCGCGGTAACCGCTCTGGCAGTGCACCCACACCTCGCCCGGCGGCACCTCGCCGGCCCGGCGGGGCAGTTCGTCGAACGGGATATGCACGGCGCCAGCGATGTGGCCGTTCGCGCACTCCATTGGCCGGCGGACGTCGAGCACCACCGGCCCCCGCTCCGGCCCGGACAGCGCCGCGGCCAGGTCGCCGTACTTGGCCAGCCGGAGCGTCGCCAGGGGGCTCCCGGCCGCCCACCGCGCCGGGCCGCCGGTGGCCGCCGCGACGGGGCGTTCGGCCCAGATCCTGGCCAGTTCCCGCTGCGCCTCCGTCACCTGGCCGGCCGTCTCGCCCAGCAGCGTCAGCGGCGCGCCCCACGGCACGGCCCAGCCCAGGAAGCTGGCGAAGCTGCCGTCCAGCGGGAAGCTGACCGACCCGGGCAGGAAGCCCGCCGCGAACGCGATCCGGTCCCGCAGGTCGATCACCCACTCGCCGGCCTCCAGGCGGCGCCGCACCTCGCCGGCGCCGGCCTGCCGCGGCGGCGACAGGTCCGGGCCCGGCGGGCCGGCCAGGTTGGCCGGCCCCATGTGGGCGTAGTAGGCGGGCCAGGTGTCCAGGCCGGCCAGCAGGCCGTCGAGGTACTCGCGCTCGTCCAGGGTGAGCACGGGGTTCGCCAGCTTCTCGCTCGCGATGGTGGAGGCCGACTGGCCGCCCGACTGCCCGGCCGAGCAGAAGCTGCCGAAACCGTGCGTCGGGAAGACCGGGGTGGTGCCGGGCAGTTCGGCGGCGAGGCGCTGCGCGGAGGCGTACTGCGCCCGGGCGAGCGTGCCGGTGTGCTCCGGCCCGAGCAGGTCCGGGCGCCCGGTGGTGCCGTACAGCAGCGACCCGCCGGTGAACACCCCGGTCACCTGGTCGCCGGTCTCCAGCACATAGCTCAGGTGGGTGAAGGTGTGGCCCGGGGTGGCCAGCACCCGCAGCCGCAGCGCGTCGCTGACCTCGACGGTGTCGCCGTCGGAGACCGGCGTCCGGGCGAAGGCGACCGGGTCGGCGGCGTTGACCAGGTACGCCGCGCCGGTGGCGGCGGCGAGGCCGGGCCCGCCGGTGAGGTAGTCGTTGTGGATGTGGGTTTCGGCGATGTGCGTGATGCGCACCCCGTACTCCGCGGCCAGCGCGGTGACCCGGTCGGTGTCCCGCTGCGGGTCGATGACCAGGGCGGCGGTTCCGTCATGGACCAGGTAGCTGCGGTCGCCCAGCGTGGGCGTCTCGATCGGCAGTACCTCGGCCATGACCGCCTCTCCCGGCGCCGCTGCTAGAGCCTCTAAATGTACGGTCATTTCGCACGTTCGTTCAAGGCGCGCCCCACCGCCAGCGCGCGGCCCGCCGGGGGGTCGCTGGCGCTGCTGATCACCTGCCGACTCGGTGTCCCTGCTCCACGCCTGGGCCTGCACGGCGCGTTAAGTGCCGATCAGCCGGTTCCGGGCGGCTTTCTCCAGGCGCCGAGATGGCTGAGGACACCTTGCATCAACCGGGTAAGCATCGGGACGTGAGTGTATTCTCCCTGGTCGACGACGGTGGGGGGTGCCTGGCGAGGCGGAGGTGAGCTGCTCAGATCGCGGAAGCTGGACGTGGATGGTGGCGTATTCCCGGAGGTGGCCAATTTCAGCCGCGGGCCAGCGGCGCTCGATCATGGAGCGCACCCGGTGATTGGCGTATAGCACCTCCATCGTCAGAGATGTCACGCCCCGCGCCCGGGCCCGGGCGACGAGCGTGCGCACCAGTGCCGAGCCGACGCCCCGTCCCTGCCAGGCATCGGCCACTACCACACCGATGTCTGTCACTGTTGGCTCTTGCGGGTCCCAGACCGCCTCAGGGCGCCGCGAGCCCTCGGTTCCGGTCTGGTCCGCTGCCATCGCGTGCCCTACTATGACGCCGCCTCGAACAGCGACCACGGCATCAACGTTGGCGGCGCCGCCGGCCAGCATGCGGAGCAGGGCCGGGGTGGGCCTTACCGGGGCGAAGAATCGCAAGTATCGGGTCTGCAGGGACAGCCCGGCGAAGAAATCGCCGAGCGCCGCCATGTCCGCCGGGCCTGTCGGCCGGATAATGGCGGCCGCCTGTGGCCTGCTATCGAATCGACTTGACAAGACGGTATCTTCAGTTCTGCTTTTCATGTCGCCTGCCTTTGTCGCTTTCTCGCCCCGCTAAGACCCAAGCCGTTGACGCCGCGGCCATGGGCGAGGGACCAGCGCGGGCACGCGGGCTCGGTAGGCGGCGTAGGTGTCGCCTAGGCTCTGGATCAGGTCACGTTCTTCGAATGCGATGCCGGCCAGGATGTAGCCGGTCGCAGTGGCCGCGAACAGCAGGTGCCCGGCCGTCATCGTGGGCGTCGCCCAGAAGACGATCAGGAACCCGGCCATCAGCGGATGGCGGATGCGCCGGTACAGGCCGCGTTCGGTGAATGGCGGCGGGCTGTACCCGACGCGCCGGGCGTGCAGCCAGGCCTGCCGGAGCCCAAATAGGTCCCAATGGCTGATCAGGAAGGTGGAGTTGACAGCCAGCGCCCAGCCGGCCGCGTACCCGGCCCAGACCGTGGCGGTGCCCGGTCCCGGCAGGCTCCAGACAGTCCCCCCGACCGGCCGCCACAACCAGAACAGCAGCGCCAGCGCCAGGCTCGTGGCCAGCACGAAGGTCGCCCGTTCGGCAGGCTGTGGCACGACGCGGGTCCAGCGGCGCTTGAACCACGGGCGGGCCATCACGGTGTGCTGAACCGCGAACAGCAGCAACAGCAGCAGGTCAATGCCCACCGCGACCGGTGCCGCGGCGCGCGGCCCCTGGTCGATGCCCTTGGGCACGCCAACATCCGCAAAGAAGCCCACCGCGTAGCCGAGCACGCCCAGGAAGAGCAGGTAAACGGCTGCCGCGTACAACAGAATGACCAGTGCGCGCATCCTTGCCGACTGCGGGCACTCGGCCGCCAAGGGGCGGCCCGGCTTTGTGACGTGTGACATGCCTTGACGCTAAGAGCGGTCACTGCCAGATCGCTATCGGGTGAATTACCGGCAATATCCCCGGTTTGCCCGGCCGGTGCGGCGGTTTCCCGCGCGCACGTCGGGAGAACTACCTAGCCGCTAAAGAGCGCAGCCGGTGCTCGGTCACCCACGCCGCGATCTGGGCACGCGAGCGCACGCCCAGCTTGCGCCGGATGTTCTCCACATGCGCCTCCGCCGTCCGCGGCGCCACCGACAGGCGCCTGGCAATGGCGTGATTGGTCAGCCCCTCGGCGACCAGTTCGGCTACCTCCAGCTCACGGCCGGTCAGCTGCGGCCCCGGGTGAGCCGGCTCGCACAGAAAGCCGACCACCGCCTCCAGGACCTCTGGCCAGTCGCCGTGGTAGAACAGGTGGCTGGAACCCGGCAGCGGGATTAGCGCCGCCCCGGGGATCATGGCGGCCACCTCCCGTCCCAGCTCGAACCTGGTGCCCTTGTCCGCCACCCGGTGCAGCACCGCCGTGCGCGCCCGGATCGCCGGAAGCAAGGCCCTGACGTCGGTGTCGTAGTAGACCTCCAGCAGCCGGGCGGCCACCGGAGCCGAGGCGCTCGCCCGCTGGAACCCGGCGAAGCCGGCCAGGTCCTCGGCCGTGGGATCGGTAACGAAGGCCCCGGCCAGCGCCTTCAGCCCCAGGCCCCAATGGGCCCGCACCAGCGCCACAAGCGACTCCCTGACCTCGGCAGACGCTAGATCCCTGCCGTTGGCGCACGTCCCGTACATCACTAGCGTCTCGACCCGGCCCGGGTGCTTGGCCGCGATCGTGGCGGCGAGCTGACCGCCTTGCGAGGCGCCGAAGAGATGGAAACGTTCGGCGCCCACCGCGTCGGCCACCGCCAGCGCCGCGGCCACCTGCCCGTCGAACGACAGGTCGATCCCGTCCCGGTCCGACAGGCCGCACCCGGGCTTGTCATAGCGGATCACCGTGAACCGTTCCGCGAGGGCCTCGACAAAGGCGGCGAAGGAAAACAGCTCCAACTGCGCGCGCAGATCAGTGATCCAGCCCGAGTCGCACAACAGCGCCGGGCCAACGCCCGCGCTCGAGTAAGCGACACGGCCCGCGGGCGTACTGCAGTACCTGATCCTCGGCCTCACCCGCCCAGGCTGACACCCCCAGCAAGCACAGTAAAGCACCAGCAAAGCAGGGCGCCATGACGGTCGCGGCGATGGCCTGCAGCAGCGATCGCCGTCACCCGTTTTCCGGCGCTCCTCTCAGGCCCGGGAAGCGCTAGACGCGCAGGTAGCGGGGACACTGACCGGGCGCCAACAGCCGCCCGGTCATGGGCTGGCAACTCTGGGCCACCTGAGACGCCCGCGACGACGGGACAAAGCCGCCGAGGAGAACCTGCGCCACTGACCACCCACAGCCACGATGACGACTGCACGTGAACCGCCCCGATCCAGGAAAGGCCGAGCATCCCGCCCGCCATGCGCGAGGCCGGCCGTGGGCAGCGAGCCGCGCCGCCGCCTGCTCGCCTCCCTCCTGGCCGATCCGCAACGCGCGCGATCAGGTGCTCGACGGTTTCAACCGGCACGACCTTGAGGCGATCATGTCCCCCCTTCGCCGAGGACTGCGTGTTCGAGGCGCCCCGCGGGCCCGATCCTTGGGGGCGGCGCTTTGCCGGGAAGGACGAGGTACGCCGCGGGCTCGCGGCACGCTTCCAGGGCATCCCAGACGTCCGCTACGGCGATGATGATCACTTCGCCTGCGGGGCCCGTGGCGTGTCGCAGTGGACTCTCCGCGGCACCACCGTCGACGGGGGGCATGTCGAGGTGCGCGGTTGCGATCTGTGGACCTTCGGGCCCGGCGGCAAGATAGTCCGCAAGGACAGCTTCTGGAAGATCCGCGATGGTTGACCTCAGCCGCCCTTAAGGCCATCGGGGGTTCCGGGGGGCCGCTTCCCCGGGGCAGCAGAGCTAATACCGTGTGTCCTAGCCACCAGCGGAAGGGCCCGGGATGCAACGGATCGACACTGTGATCAGGGAGGTGTACCACCGGCCCGGCGCCGACGCCCTGCCCGCCCATCTGGAAGATCACTACGGTAAGGTCCGGGGCCACAGCGGGAGGGCGGCATGACCATCCCGGTGACCCCGCAGCGGCTGGGGACGCTGCTGCGGCCGCGTAGCGTCGCGCTGGTCGGCGCCGCGGACAAGTCGGGCTTCTCCCAGATGGCCTACCGCAACCTGGTGGACTTCGGCCTCGGCGAGCACACCTACCTGGTGAACCGGCGCGCCGAGACGGCCCACGGCCGGCCCACGGTTGCCTCGTGCACGCTGATCGCCGAGCCGGTGGACCTGGCGTTCATGATGGTGCCGCGGGCGGCCACCCTGGACGCGCTCAGCGACGCGGCCGCCGCAGGCATCCGGCATGCGCTGGTGCTGTCCTCCGGCTACGCGGACGCGGGCGAGGCCGGGCAGCGTGCCCAGGCGGACCTGGTCGCCCACGCCGAGGGGCTGGGCATGCTCCTGGTCGGCCCGAACCACCTGGGTTTCGCCAACTTCGTCGACCGGGTCCCGGTCACCGCCATCCCCGGGCTGCCCCGCGCGGCCGGGCCGGTGGGCTTGGTGTCGCAGAGCGGGATGGCCGCCAGCGCGATGCTCGACTTCGCCACGATGACCGGCGTCGGGCTCTCCTACCTGGTGACCCTGGGCAACGAGGCCATGGTTGCCGCCGGGCACGTGCTGGACTACCTGATCGGGGACCCGCACACCCAGGCCGTGGCGCTGTTCCTGGAGACCATCCGCGATCCCGCGGCGTTCGCCGATGCCGCCCGCCGCGCCGCCGCGGCCGGCAAGGCGGTCGTGGTGCTGAAGTCCGGCCGGTCCGAGCTGTCCGCTCGGGCGGCCGCCGCGCACAGCGGCGCGGCGGTCGGCGACGACCACCGGATCGACGAGTTCCTGCACGGCCTGGGCGTGATCCGGGTGGACTCGATCGAGGGCCTGGTCCTCACCGCCGGGGCCGCCGCGCACCTGGGCCGGCTGGCCCGCCCCGGAATCGGGGTCGTCTCGATCTCCGGCGGCGCCTGCGACATGGTCGCCGACCACGCCGCCGCGCTGGGCGCGCCGCTGCCCGCGCTGGCCCCGGCCACAGCCGCCGCGCTGGCCCGGGTGCTCCCGGACTACGGCACCGTGCAGAACCCGCTGGATATCACTGGGGCGGCGGTCATCCACCCGGGCATCTTCACCCGGTGCATCGAGGCGGTGTCCGCCGACCCGTCCGTCGGCGTGGTCGCGGTGATCAACCCCCTGCCCTGGCAGGGCGGCGGGCGGCCGTGGCCCGGCCAGGTGCTCGCCGACGCCATCGGCGCCGGGGCGGCCCGGGCGCGCGCGCCGGTGGTCTGCGTGAGCCAGGCGATGCAGCCGGTCACCGGCTACACCCGCGAGGTGATGGCGCGGGCGGGCATCCCCTACGCGATCCCCGGCCTGCGCCACGCCGTCGCGGCCCTGCGCAACGTCGGCTGGTGGTCGGGGACGCCATGGTGAGGACGACGGACGGGCGGTGGGAGTTCTGGATCGACCGGGGCGGCACGTTCACCGACGTGGTAGCGCGCCGCCCCGACGGCACGCTCGCCGTGCACAAGCTCCTGTCGGAGAACCCCGGCGCCTACGACGACCCGGCGGTGGCCGGCATCCGGCACCTGCTCGGCATCGCGCGGGGGCAGGACATTCCGGCCGATGCAATCGCCGTGGTCCGCCTGGGCACCACGGTGGCGACCAATGCCCTGCTGGAACGCACGGGCGAGCCGTGCGTGCTGGTCGTCACCGCCGGCTTTCGCGACGCCCTGCGGATCGCCTACCAGGACCGGCCGAGGATCTTCGACCGGGAGATCATCCGGCCGGACATGCTGTACTCCCGGGTGATCGAGGCCACCGAGCGGGTCAGCGCCCGCGGCGACGTCCTGGTGCCCCTCGACGAGGGCGCCGTGGCCGCCGGCCTGCGCGCCGCCCGCGACGCCGGGTTCCGCTCGGTCGCGGTGGTCTGCCTGCACGGCTACCGCTACCCGGTGCACGAGGCGCGGATCGGCGAGCTGGCCCGGGCGGCCGGGTTCACCCAGGTGTCGCTGTCCCACGAGACCAGCCCGCTGATGAAGCTGGTCTCCCGCGGCGACACCACGGTGGTGGACGCCTACCTGTCCCCGGTCCTGGCCCGGTACGTGGCCAGCGTGACCGCCGAGCTGCCGGGCGTCCGGGTGCAGTTCATGCAGTCCCACGGCGGCCTCACCGACGCGCGCTCGTTCCGCGGCAAGGACTCGATCCTGTCCGGCCCGGCCGGCGGCATCGTGGGCATGGCCCGCACCGCCGAGGCGGCCGGGTTCGGCCGGGTGATCGGCTTCGACATGGGCGGCACCTCGACCGACGTGTCCCATTTCGCCGGCGAATTCGAGCGGCAGTACGAGACGCAGGTCGCCGGGGTCCGGATGCGCGCGCCGATGCTGGCCATCCACACGGTCGCGGCCGGCGGCGGGTCCGTGCTGCAGTTCGACGGCAGCAGGTACCGGGTCGGCCCGGCCTCGGCCGGGGCGGTGCCCGGGCCGGCCGCCTACCGGAGCGGCGGCCCGCTCACCGTCACCGACGCCAACATCATGCTGGGCCGGATCCAGGCCGCGCACTTCCCCGCGGTGTTCGGCCCCGGCGGCGACCAGCCGCTGGACACCGCCGTTGTCACGGAGAAGTTCGCCGCCCTGGCCGCCGAGATCGGCGCGGCGACCGGGCAGCGGCCCCGCCCCGAGGAGGTCGCCGCCGGGTTCCTGGCGATCGCCGTCGCGAACATGGCCAACGCGATCAAGAAGATCTCGGTGCAGCGCGGCTACGACGTGACCCGTTACGCGCTCGCCACGTTCGGCGGGGCGGGCGGCCAGCACGCCTGCGCGGTCGCCGACGCGCTGGCCATCGAAACCGTGCTGATCCACCCGCTCGCGGGGGTGCTGTCCGCCTACGGGATGGGCCTGGCCGACCTGACCGCCATGCGGGAGCAGGCGGTGGAGGCGCCGCTGGCCGATGCGGTGCTGCCGGAACTCGGCGAGATCGCCCGGGCGCTGGAGGCCGGTGCGCGCGCCGAACTGGCCGACGGCGGCGCCGACCCGGCCCAGGTAACCACCGTGCGCCGGGCACACCTGCGCTACGCGGGCACCGACACCGCGCTGCCCGTCCCGCTCGGCCCGGCCGCTGAGATGACGGCCGGGTTCGAGTCGGCCTACCGGCAGCAGTTCTCGTTCCTGATGCCGGACAAGACGATCCTGGTCGAGGCCGTGTCGGTCGAGGCAGTGCTGGCGGGGGGGGCGACCCCCCAGAACCCCCCGCTGGCCGCAAGGCCCGGTGACTTCGTCACGTCGCCTTCGGCCGCTGGTTCTGGTGCCGGCCCGCCTCATGACCCGCCCGCGGCGGGGACGGACGGCCTGGGGGTCTCGAGCGTTCGGATGCATGCGGGCGGGAAGTGGGCCGACGTGCCGCTCGCCCGCCGGCGGGACCTGCGGCCCGGCGAGGGCGTGGACGGGCCCGCGCTGATCGCCGAGGACTTCGCGACCACGGTGGTGGAACCCGGCTGGCGCGCCCAGGTCACCGCGGCCCTCGACCTGCTGCTGGAACGCGTCGCCCCGCGGCCCGGGCGCAGCGGTGCGGGCACCGACGTGGACCCGGTCATGCTGGAGATCTTCAACAACCTGTTCATGTCGGTCGCCGAGCAGATGGGCGCGCGGCTGCGGGCCACCGCGCACTCGGTCAACATCAAGGAGCGGCTCGACTTCTCCTGCGCGGTGTTCGACGCGGCCGGCGGGCTGATCGCCAACGCCCCGCACATGCCGGTGCACCTGGGCTCGATGGGCGAGAGCATCGCGATGGTCGCGGCCCGCAATGCCGGGACCATGCGCCCCGGCGATGTGTACATGCTGAACGACCCCTACCACGGCGGGACGCACCTGCCCGACGTGACCGTGGTTACCCCGGTGTTCGACGAGGCGGGCCGGGACCTGCTGTTCTACGTGGCGTCGCGGGGGCACCACGCCGAGATCGGCGGGATCACGCCCGGGTCGATGCCCGCGTTCAGCACGCAGGTGGACGAGGAGGGGGTGGTGATCGACAACTGGCTGCTGGTCCGGGACGGGGAGCTGCGCGAGGCGGAGACCTGTGCCCTGCTGGCCACCGCGCCGCACCCGTCGCGCAACCCCGAGGTCAACCTGGCTGACCTGCGCGCCCAGATCGCCGCCAACGAGCGCGGGGTGGGTGAGCTGCGCAAGATGGTGGAGCATTTCGGTCTCGACGTCGTGCACGCCTACATGCGGCACGTGCAGGACAACGCCGAAGAGGCGGTGCGCCGGGTGATCGGGGCGCTGCGCGACGGCGAGTACCGGTACCAGACCGACGGCGGCGCGGTGATCAGCGTGGCGGTCCGGGTGGACCGGGCCGCCCGGTCCGCGGAGATCGACTTCACCGGCACCTCTGCCCAGCTGCCCGGGAACTTCAACGCCCCGTCCTCGGTGGCCATGGCCGCGGTGCTGTACGTGCTGCGCACGCTGGTGGCCGACGAGATCCCGCTGAACTCCGGCTGCCTGAAGCCGGTCAGGGTGATCATCCCGCCGGGGTCGATGCTGGCCCCCGAGTACCCGGCCGCGGTCGCCGCGGGCAACGTGGAGACCTCCCAGGAGATCACCGGGGCGCTGTACGCGGCGCTCGGGGTGATGGCCGAGGGCTCGGGGACCATGAACAACGTCACCCTGGGCAACGCGCGGCACCAGTACTACGAGACCGTGGCCAGCGGATCCGGCGCCGGTCCCGGGTTCGGCGGCACCGACGTGGTGCAGACGCACATGACCAACTCCCGGCTCACCGACCCCGAGGTGCTGGAATGGCGTTACCCGGTGCGGGTGGAGAGCTATGCGATCCGCCGGGGCAGCGGCGGGGCCGGGCGGTGGGCCGGCGGCAACGGCGGCCGCCGGGAGCTGCGCCTGCTCGAGCCGATGACGGTGACCACGCTGGCCAGCCACCGGCGGATCGCCCCGTACGGGATGGCCGGGGGGCGGCCCGGGGCGCTCGGCCGGAACTGGGTGCAACGGGCCGACGGCACCGTGGCCCCGATGCGCGGCTGCGACAGCGTGGAGGTCGGCGCCGGGGACCTGTTCGTCATCGAGACCCCCGGCGGCGGCGGGTACGGCGCGCCTGGAGACCTGGGCACACCGGGTGACCGGGGCGACTCGGGCACACCAGGTGACGGCGGCGGCGGCCGGTGATCCACACTGGGAAGATGACAACCGAACCAGCCGCGAGCGCCGTGATCGCGGGCCAGCGGGTGGAACTGCTGGACCGGGCCCGCGTGTACGCCTGCGGCATCACCCCCTACGACGTGACGCACGTGGGGCACGCGGCCACGTTCGTGTGGATCGACACGCTCGCCCGGGTGCTGCGCCTGCTCGGCGTCCAGCCGGAGGTGTGCCGCAACGTCACCGACGTGGACGACGTGCTCGACGTGGCGGCATGCCGGGCGGGCGCGGCCTATGACGAGTTCGCGGCGATCCAGCAGTTCGCCTTCGACCGGGACATGGCCGCGGTCGGTGTGCGCTCCCCCGAGCACGAGCCGCGGGCGCACCGGTACGTGGCGCACGTCATCAGGCTGGCCTCGGGGCTGCTGGAGGTGGGTGCCGCCTACCACCGCGCGGGCGGGGTGTACTTCCGTGGCGCGGCCGTGGCCGAGCGGGCCGGGCTGGGCCCGGCCGAGGCGGCAGCGCTGGCCCGGGAGTTCGGCGGGCGGCCGGACGACCCGGCCAAGGACGACCCGCTGGACATGGCCGTATGGCAGGCCAGCGAGCCCGGCCACCCGGCCTGGGACTCCCCGTGGGGCCCCGGGCGCCCCGGATGGCACGCCGAATGCGCGGCGATGGCCATGTCGGTGTTCGGGCCCGCGGTGGACGTGCACGCGGGCGGCGCCGAGCTGCGGTTCCCGCACCACGCCTACCACGCGGCGATGGCCGAGGCCTTCACCGGGGTGCGCCCGTACGCGCGGGCCTGGTTCCACACCGGCGTGGTCACCATCGACGGCGCCAAGATGGCCAAATCGGCCGGCAACCTGGTGCTGCTCGGCGACCTGCTGAAGAACCAGGCCGCGGGCGTGGTGCGGCTGATGATCCTGGACCGGCCCTGGGCACAGGGCTGGGACTACCGGCCGGACCTGCTGGAGTCCGCCACCGCCCGGCTGGAAGGCCTGTACCGGGCGGCCGCTCGGAACGTGCCGGACGACGCCTTCGCCGTGGCCGAGCTGCGCCGGCTGCTGGCCGCCGACCTGAACGTGCCGGCCGCGCTCGACCTGGCCACCGAGGCGGGCGGCGCGGCCGCGCGCACCCTGGCCAGCGTGCTCGGCCTCAGGTAAGGCAGGGCCGAGCCCAGCCGCCGACGGCCTGGGCCCACCTGAGGCGGGGCCGAGCCAGGCTCGCGGACGGCCGGTGCCCACCTGAGGCAGGGCCCCGCCCGGCCGGCGGGCGGGCTGGAGTAGGTTTGCCTCGCGCCGGTAGGTGTAGGGAGGAACGATGCGGCTGACCAAGCTCGGGCATGCCTGTGTACGGCTGGAAAAGGACGGCGGGATCCTCGTCATTGACCCCGGGTCGTTCAGCGGCGACAACGCCCTGGACGGCGCTGACGCGGTGCTGGTCACCCACGAGCACTTCGACCACGTGGTGCCGGACGCGCTGCGCGCCGCGCTGACCGCGCGGCCGGGCCTGCGGCTGTGGGCCGCCGCCCCGGTGGCCGAGCAGTTCGCCGAGTTCGGCGACCGGGCACGCGCAGTGAGGCACGGCGACGACTTCACCGCGGCTGGCTTCACGGTGAACGTCTACGGAGCCGAGCACGCGGTGATCCACCCGGACATCCCCACCGTGCCGAACGTCGGCTTCCTGATGGACGGCGACGTTTTTCACCCCGGCGACTCCTACACCGTGCCCGAGGACCCGGCCGGCACGCTGCTGCTGCCGGGCAGCGGGCCATGGCACAGCACGTCGCACATGATCGACTACGCCCGTGCGGTGGCGCCGCGCCGCGGCTTCGTGATTCACGACGCGCTGCTCAACGAGACCGGGCTCGCCGTGCTCGACATGTTCCTCGGCCTCGCCGCCGGTCCCCACGGCGCCAGCTATACCCGGCTGGAGCCCGGCACCGGCGTCGACCTCTGACCGGCGGGCGTGCTGGTACGGGCCGGCAGGCGGCGCCGCCCGGCGCCGGATGCTGGCTTGCCCGGAGTGAACAGGCATGCGAACCTGGCTGGCGTGGCTTCCAACCCGGTAACCGCCCAGCCCGACCAGGTTTCGCCGGACCGCTCGTTGCGCGGTGAGCCGGTCGCCCGCGAAGTGTTCACTGGCCTGCCTGACCGCTATGACCGGCTCGCCTACCTGCTGTCTTTCGGCCAGGACCGGCGCTGGCGGCGGGCGCTCGTCGGTCACGCCGCCGCCGGGGCGCCGCGTCTGGTGCTCGACGTCGCGACCGGCCCCGCCGGGATCGCGCTGGCGGTCGCCGCCCGGACCGGGGCGGACGTTGTCGGCGTGGACCTCAACGAGCCGATGCTGCGGGCGGGGCTGGCACGGATCCGCGGGCCGCTGCCGGCCGGCCGGGTCCGCGTCGCCGCGGGGCGCGCCGACCAGCTCCCGTTCGCCGACGCGACATTCGACGCGGTGACCTTCTCCTACCTGCTCCGCTACACCGACGACCCGGCGGCCACGGTCGCCGAGATGGCCCGTTGCCTGCGTCCCGGCGGCACGCTGGCCAGCCTCGAGTTCCACGTCCCGCCCCGGCGGGCCTGGCGCGCCGCCTGGTGGTGCTACACCCGGATGGCGCTGCCGGTGCTCGGCAGCCTCACCGGCGGCGCCGCCTGGTACCGGGCGGGCAGGTTCCTCGGCCCGAGCATCTCGGTGCACTACCGGCAGCGTCCGCTGGCCTGGCACGTGGCCGCCTGGCAGGAGGCGGGCCTGACCGACGTCGGGACCGAGCTGATGAGCCTGGGCGGCGGGCTGGTCATGTGGGGGCGCAAGGGATCCGCCTCATGACGGAATCGGGGGAACGGTCGGCCTTCTACGCGGTCGGCCGGGGCACCGGCGGGCTCGGTGACTGGCTGACCCTGCTGCACCCGCCCTACACGCTGTGGCACCTGTCGTACGTGGCGATCGGCGCCGCCGTCATGCCGCCCCTGGTGCTGTGGCGGCTGGCCGGGACGCTGCTCGCGTTCTTCCTGGCGGTGGGCATCGGCGCGCACGCGCTGGACGAACTGCACGGCCGCCCGCTCGGTACCGGCATCAGCACCACCGTGCTCACGATCACCGGGATCGTGGCGATCACCGCGGCGATGGTCCTCGGCCTGGTTTTCGGGGGCTGGAAGCTGCTGCCGTTCGTGATCGCCGGGGGAGTGCTGGTTTACGGGTACAACCTCGAGCTGTTCGGCGGCGCGCTGCACAGCGACGTGTGGTTCGGTATCGCCTGGGGCGCGTTTCCCGTCCTGGTCGGGGCGTACGCGCAGCACTTCACGCTGTCGCTGGCGGCGGGCGTGGCCGCGGTGGCCGCCTTCTTCCTGTCGATGGGCCAGCGCGCGCTGAGCACACCCGCCCGGATGCTGCGCCGCCGGGTCAGCGGGGTCGCGGTGCGGCTGACGTTCACCGACGGGACCCAGTCCGAACTCGGCCGCGCCGAGCTGCTGGCGCCCATCGAACGGGCGCTGCGCTATTTCGTCTGCGCGACCAGCGCCGTCGCCCTGGCCATGGTGCTGGCCCGGTGACCGGCTCCCGCTACGACGCCGTGGTGGTCGGCGCCGGGCCCGCGGGCAGCGTTGCCGCCCTGGTGCTGGCCCGGGGCGGGGCCCGGGTGGCCGTGGCCGACAAGGCGGTCTTCCCCAGGGACAAGGCCTGCGGTGACCTGATCGGGCCCCGGGGCGTGCAGGTGCTGGCGGACCTCGGGCTGACCGTGCCGGACGCGGGCCGCGGCTCCGACCTGCTCGCGGTCGGCCCGTCCGGCCGACGGAGCCGGCTGCCTGCGTTCACCGGGCGCAGTTATCCCGGCCACGGGATCGTGATCCCCCGGGTGGCCTTTGACCACGCGCTGCGCGAGGCCGCGCTGGCCGCCGGAGCGGTCGGCGTGCGGGCGCGCATCACCGAGGTGGAGCAGGACCCGGAGGGTACGGTGCGGGCGGTGCGGACCAGCGACGGCCAGCGCCTGGCCGGGGACGTGATCATCGGCGCCGACGGGGCGCTGAGCCCGGTCGCCCGGCTGGCCGGGATGCTGGACCCGGCGGCGGCGCTGTGGGGGTTCGCGGTCCGGGCCTACGTCCCCGGCGAGGTCCCGCTGCCGCTGCTGGTCCTGCTGGAGTCGGCGCCGTGGCGGATTTACCCCGGGTATGGCTGGCTGTTCCCGGGCGCGGACGGACAGGCCAACGTGGGCATCGGAATCGGCATGGGCGGCACCAGGCACTCGGCGCCGCTGCGGGAGGACCTGGACCGGTTCACCGCGCTGCTGCGCTCGCGCGGGGACCTGCGGCCGGCCGCGGAACCGGGCCCGGTCATCGGCGGCTGGCTGCGCATGGGCGGCACCGGGACCCCCCCGGCCGCCGGCAACGTCCTGCTCGTGGGGGACGCGGCGGGCCTGATCAACCCGCTGCAGGGGGAGGGCATCGCTCCCGCCATGATCAGCGCACGGCTGGCGGCGGAGGCGGTGCTCGCGGATCCGTGCCGCGCGGGCCCGGCCTATGCGCGCGCCCTGGCCGAGGCGTTCGGGCGCTACCTGCCCGGCGCCAGCGCGCTGCAGCGGGCGCTGTTGCGCCGGCCGTGGGCGGCGTCCGCCAGCATGCGCCTGGTCACCGCCCCGGTCGTGCGCCGCCTGGTGGCCAGCACCTGGTCGATCTACTGGAACGGCCTGGCCGACGGCGCCCAGCCGCGCCCGGCCGCCTGGGCCGCGCGGGGGCTGGAAACGGCGGCGACGCGGCTGCTGGCCCGGGAGGATGCCCTGGCGGTTCGCTAGCCGGCCAGTGAGTTGTGCGGCTTGGACCCCTGCAGCCGGGAGCCGGACGCGGCCGGCAGCGTGTCCGGGTTGACGAACGTGCTGCCCGTCGGGCCCACCTGCACGGCCTCGTGGGTCGCGCTGCCGCGCAGCAACTGCTTCCAGCTCAGGAACCACTGGGTGTACCCGTCGTCCCACTGGCCCGAAACCGGGCTGCCGGTGATCGTGATCGGGTCGCCGGGGTTGGACCGGACGTACCACCACTCGGCGTTCGTCGGGGACAGGTTCACGCAGCCGTGGCTGACGTTGATGAACCCCTGCTGACCCAGCGACCACGGCGCGGAGTGATAGTAGTTGCCGCTCCAGGTGAACCGGACCGACCAGTACACCGGGACGTTCTTGTAGCCGGGCCCGCTCATCAGCGTCGGGTTGGCCTTCTCGATGGTCAGGTAGGTCCCGTTGGCGGTGTCGTCACCCGGCCTGCCGCTGCTGTCCGGCCAGACCGCGTACAGCTTGTGGCCCCAGTAGATGTTCGTGTGGTGGGTGCGGGTGCTGGTCACGCCGATGAGCGACTTGCCGATGCTGAACGACTGGCTCAGGTTGCTGACGCCGAACACGCCCGGGGCGATCTGCGCCCCGTTGAAGTGCGCGTCGAAGCTGACGTTGGTGTACTGCGGCCAGTAGTTCCTGGTCCGGAAGTCGAGGGTCTGGCCGCCGTCCCAGTACCAGGCGCCGACCACGGGCTTGGAGCTCTTGATGTTGATCGCCTTCTCGATCCCGGCCCGGAACCTGGGCTCCACCGCCTGGCTGAAGTTGATCATGATGGGGATGCCCACGCCGTAGGGCTGGTTCCCGAGGATGGTGCTGGCGGTGAACGTCCCGGACGGGTGCTCGGTCTTGAACGTGCTCGTCGTGGTCGTGGTCTTGCCGTCCGTGCCGGTCGCGGTCACGGTCACGGTGTACCGGGTTGCCGTGTGCAGCGGCCACACGGTGTGCCACGACGTCTGGCCCTGGAGCGTGCCCGCGGCCGTGACATGACCCGCGGTCACGGTGACGTTCTGGATCTTGCCGTGCGCCACGGTGACCGTGACGCCGCGGCTGCTCTTCACATTCGTGGCGCCGTTGGCCGGGCTGATCGTCACCTGCGCCCCGTTGCTGGCCACGGTCTTCGTGCCGCCGGTCGACCGGTGCTGGCCGGCCGTCCCGGACGATGAGGAACCCGAGCAGGCGGTCACAAGCAGGCACAGGGCACCCAAGACCCCGGTAATCGCCAGCCCCGCCCGCCGGCTCCTGAGCGGTGGCCGGCCCATTGGTGTCTGCTCGCTATCCCGCACTCTGGTCCCTCCTGTGGTACCAACGCAGCCTTGGCGCCACGCCCACGGCTACGGTCTCTCCTCAATGCGGTGCGCTGGCCCACCGGCGCGGACATCGCCGCCGCCCTCCCCGGCGGAGTCCGGTACCCGATCTCGGTCCATGGCCTCCGATAGGGAGACGGACGAGACGGGCCGGCGGTTGCCATTACCCATTATGCCAACCAGACGTTGCGGGTGGTGCGCCTGGTTCAACGCCACGAGGGCGGCAAGGACGCAGATTGCGATTGCCGCCCAGGGGACGGTATCACCGATGCGGTCAAACAGCGTGAGATACGACGGGGGAACCAGGCTAAGCCGGACAAAAGCCACGCCGCGCTGCCCGGAGCCGAACCAGGCCAGCAGCCGCCCCTGGGCGTCGAAGGCGGCGCTGACCCCGGTCAGCGCCGCCTGCACGACCGGCCGGCCGGTCTCCGCCGCCCGCACCGCCGACAGTGAGGCGTGCTGGGCGAGCGCCCAGCTGCTCTGGAACGTGGAATCCGAGGTCTGGTACACGATCAGCCGGGCGCCGTGCAGCGTGTCCGCCCGGGACATGTCGGGGAAGGCGGCTTCGAAGCAGATCAGCACGCCCAGCCGGAGCGGCCGCCCGCCGGGCAGCGTCGCGGTCATCACGCGCGCCCGTTCACCGGGGATCATGTTGCTCGGCGCCGCCCTGCTGATCTTCGTAAGCCAGCCCAGCTGCTGGCGGAACGGGATGTACTCCCCGAACGGTACGAGGCGGGTCTTGGTGTAGGTGGCCACGATCCCGCCGGCGTCGATCAGCACCGCGACCTTGGACTTCCCGGTGGGGGTGTAGGAGTCCTGGTCCACCAGGATCGGGGCGCCGGCGGCGGCGGACAGCCTGCGAAGCTGGCCCAGGAGTGCGTGATGGAACCGCAGGTCGT